>Ga0308159_1004110_pt1 | contig 13658 bp, 14 predicted proteins | sample PhyCR1_FD_201040 | JGI IMG/M metagenome (GOLD analysis project Ga0308159, IMG submission 201040) | Phyllosphere microbial communities from UC Gill Tract Community Farm, Albany, California, United States - DLSLC.R1 | ecosystem: Host-associated > Plants > Phyllosphere > Unclassified | place: USA... | reverse complement strand
CAGCAGTTCAGAGAAGCTGATACCAAACATTAGTCAGTGCTCACACGTCTTTGCGGATCGGCTCTTCGACTTTCTGCGCCTGCACGTCGATGGTGTGCGGCGGGTTGGCCTGCGCGGTGGTCTGCGGCTGCACCGGTGGCACTGGCTGCGCCGGCGGGGTGACGCTTGGCTCGGCGGGTTTTTCGTCGTCGTTCATGGCCTTACGAAAGCCTTTGATCGACTCGCCGACGTCGGTGCCGAGGTTTTTCAGTTTCTTGGTGCCGAACACCAGCACCACGACAACCAGGATGACGATCCAGTGTTTCCAGTCAAAAATGCCCATGTTGCTGTTCCTCTCGAATAGTTGTTCAGGCGGACGGACGCGAGGCTTTCTCGACGTGTCCGGACAGGCCGAAGCGGCGATCCAGTTCATCGAGCACGGCCTGCGGATGCTGCCCCAGTTGGGCAAGCATGACCAGGCTGTGAAACCACAGGTCGGCGGTCTCGTAGATGACATCGCTGCAGTCGCCGCTGATGGCGGCATCCTTGGCGGCGATAATGGTTTCGACCGACTCTTCGCCGACCTTCTCCAGAATCTTGTTCAGCCCCTTGTGGTACAGGCTGGCGACATACGAACTGTCGGCGGCTGCGCCTTTGCGCTCTTCGAGCACTTCGGCCAGACGGGTGAGTGTGTCACTCATGCTTGTGTCCTGCGGAATAAATGGCGTGCGGGTCTTTCAGTACCGGGTCGACTATCTTCCAGTCGCCGTTTTCGAAGACGCGGTAAAAGCAGCTTTGACGGCCGGTATGGCAAGCGATGTCGCCGATCTGTTCAACCATCAGGATGATCACGTCGGCATCACAGTCCAGACGCATTTCATGCAGGGTCTGCACATGGCCGGACTCTTCGCCCTTGCGCCACAGCTTGCCACGGGAACGTGACCAGTAGATTGCACGATTCTCCGCGGCGGTCAGTTCGAGCGCTTCGCGGTTCATCCAGGCCATCATCAGCACGCGTCCGGTCTTGTGATCCTGAGCAATTGCCGGCACCAGGCCGTCAGCGTCCCACTTGATCTCGTCCAGCCAGTTTTTCATCTTCAAATCTCGAAAAGCAGCAGCAAGCCATGAGCTTCAAGCTGCAAGTAAAAGCAGGTTGCGGTGTACCTGTGTCGTCAAGCTTGAGGCTTGCAGCTTATAACTTGCAGCTGATTCGTGCTATCGGCGAACGACCAGATACAAACCGACCGCCACCATGATTCCCGCTGGCCAGTGCGCCCAATCGGTCAGTGGGCCACCGGCGGCGAGGATCGCCCCGCCGGCCAGATGCGCGCAACCGAGCAGACGCAGAAACCAGTCATCCTTGCGTCGATGCCATGGCGGCGGCGGGTCGTTGGCATGTGGCTGCGACATGCGTTCGAGCAGGTCGCGGGCCATGTTGGCCAGGTGCGGAATCTGTTCGAACTGGCTCTGCACGTTGCCCAGCAAGGCTTTCGGGCTGACGCGCTCGCGCATCCAGCGTTCGAGGAACGGCTGCGCGGTGTTCCACAGATCCAGATCCGGGTACAGCTGACGCCCGAGGCCTTCGATGTTGAGCAGGGTCTTTTGCAACAGTACCAACTGCGGCTGCACTTCCATGTTGAACCGTCGCGCCGTCTGGAACAGGCGCATCAGCACCTGACCGAATGAAATATCTTTTAACGGTTTTTCAAAGATCGGTTCGCAGACTGTGCGGATCGCCGCTTCGAATTCGTTGAGCTTGGTTTCCGCCGGCACCCAGCCCGAATCGATGTGCAGTTGCGCGACGCGACGGTAATCACGCTTGAAGAAGGCGAACAGGTTACGCGCCAGATAATCCTGGTCTTCCGGGGTCAGGCTGCCGACGATGCCGCAGTCGATTGCGATGTACTGCGGGCTCCACGGGTTGACGGTGCTGACGAAGATGTTGCCCGGGTGCATGTCGGCGTGGAAGAAGCTGTCGCGAAACACTTGGGTAAAGAAGATCTCCACGCCACGCTCGGCGAGCATTTTCATGTCGGTGCGCTGGTCGGCAAGGGTCGCCAGATCGGTGACCTGAATGCCGTAGATGCGCTCCATCACCAGCACTTTCGGCCGGCACCAGTCCCAATACACTTGCGGCACGTAGAGCAGTGGCGAGCCCTCGAAATTGCGCCGCAGCTGGCTGGCGTTGGCCGCCTCACGCAGCAGATCGAGTTCGTCGTAAATGGTTTTTTCGTAATCGAGCACCACGTCGACCGGGTGCAGCAGACGCGCATCGGCCGAGAGTTTTTCAGCCGCGCGGGCGAGGATGAACAGCCACGCCAGGTCTTGCGCGATGATCGGTTTGAGACCCGGACGGATCACCTTGACCACCACTTCTTCACCGGACTTCAACTGCGCGGCGTGCACCTGCGCCACCGAAGCCGAGGCTAGCGGCTCGACGTCGAAACGGCTGAACACTTCGCTGATCTTCTTGCCCAGCTGTTCTTCGATGAGCTTGACCGACAGCTGCGAATCGAACGGCGGTACCCGGTCCTGCAGGAGCATCAGCTCATCGGCGATGTCTTCCGGCAGCAGGTCGCGGCGGGTCGAAAGAATCTGCCCGAACTTGATGAAGATCGGCCCCAGATCCTGCAACGCCAGACGCAGGCAGGCGCCACGGCTCAGCTCCAGGCGTTTGCGCGGCAACCAGCGCCACGGCAGCACAAAGCGCAGCGCCAGGAGAAACCAGGGCAGCGGCAGGGCGAACAGCAGGTCATCGAGGCGGTAGCGAATCACGACGCGCTGGATGCGCAACAAACGGCGGACGGCAAGCAGCTTCATGCGTTATCGCTTGGGTCGAGGGATCGGGAAAGGCGCTCAAAACGCGCCTCGAGTCGTTCCAGATCAAGTTTGATCCGGTCCAGTTCACTGAAGCGCGCTTCGGCTTCGCGCTGCCCGACCAGGGTGCGCGATTCTTCGGCGAGGTATTCGGCGAGGTTCTGGTTGAGGCTGGCAAATCCTTGCTGATACCAGCGTGCGCGGCTGCGCAGATGGCCACCGAGCAGTTGCGTGGCGACCGGGCCGAGCCAGCGCGAGAGTTCGTACTCCCAGTCCAGTTCGAGATCCTGCAGCACACCGGCCAGCTCCAGCAGCACGCCGCTGTCGCCATCGAGCTCGACTTCCGGCGCATGCAGCACGGCGGTTTTGTCTTTGCTCAGGGCCAGTTTGACCAAGCTCGAGGCCGGCGCACGCAAGGTGCAGTCGACGCCGGCTGCCCACTGCGAAGCGAGCATCAAGCCCTCATCACTGGGCAGAATGAACAGTTGCAGCGCCGGGCTGCGGCAGTCGACGGCAATCACCTTGCCGGTCAAATGCGCCAGCCGTGGCAGCGCCGTGCTGTCGAGACGCAGCACCCGGTTGAGGCCGAGTTCAACGCTGGCGAGCAGCCCGGTGAGCAACATCAGGGCTTGATGCCGCGGTGCAGGGCAACGATGCCTGCGGTCATGTTGTGATAGGTCACGCGGTCGAAACCGGCGTCGACCATCATCGACTTCAAGGTTTCCTGGTTCGGGTGCATGCGGATCGACTCGGCCAGATAGCGATAGCTTTCCGAATCATTGGTGATCAGCTTGCCCATCAGTGGCATGAAGGCGAACGAGTAGGCGTCGTAGGCTTTCGACATCAGCGCGTTGGTCGGTTTGGAGAACTCCAGCACCAGCAGACGGCCGCCGGGTTTGAGCACGCGCAGCATCGAGCGCAGGGCGTCCTCTTTGTGCGTCACGTTGCGCAGGCCGAAGGCGATGGTCACGCAGTCGAAATGGTTGTCCGGGAACGGCAGTTTTTCGGCGTCCGCCTGGACGAACTCGACGTTGCCGGCGACACCCAGATCCAGCAGGCGGTCACGGCCGACCTTGAGCATGGATTCGTTGATGTCGGCCAGCACCACCTGACCGGTCGGGCCGACCAGGTGCGAGAATTTGCGCGTCAGGTCACCGGTGCCGCCGGCGATGTCGAGCACGCGGTTACCGCTGCGTACGCCGGACAGTTCGATCGCGAAACGCTTCCACAGACGGTGCATGCCGCCCGAGAGAAGGTCGTTCATCAGGTCGTATTTAGCGGCTACGGAATGGAAAACCTCAGCGACTTTTTCCGCTTTCTGGCTTTCCGGAACGTTTTTGAAGCCGAAGTGAGTGGTGGGTTCGGCATCGCTGCCTTTGCGCTGATCAGTCATATCGCTGTCACCAAAAGAGAATGCGCGACATTCTAATCCCCAAGCCATGCTTTGTCTTCGAATGGCTAAAGGTAAGATGAGCCACCTTCGGGACGATTTGCCGCAGTGGCGGTCAAGATCTACCGACACACCTTCATCTATCAGGAGTCATTCGATGGCCAAAATCAGTGTTGAGCGTGCCCACACCCTGGGCAAGGAAGCCGCCCGCGAGAAGGCCGACAAACTGGCCAAAAAGCTCAGTGAACAATACGGTCTGGAGCCGCAGTGGTCTGGCGACACCCTGAACCTCAAGCGCTCGGGCGTAAAAGGCGAAGTGCATGTAGCGGACGATTCGATCAGGGTCGACGTTGAACTGGGCCTGATGATGTCGGCCATGAGCGGCATGATCAAAGCGGAGATCGAAAAGGCGTTGGATAAAGCCCTAGCCTGATTTCCAGATTGAAATCCAGTCCCCTGTGGGAGCGAGCCTGCTCGCGAAAGCGGTCTTTCAGTCAGATTATCCGTGACTGACAAACCGCTTTCGCGAGCAGGCTCGCTCCCACATTTGTTTAGAGTTGCTCCCGCTGGTTAGGGTGCCCTTTCTAATTTTTCTGCCTACTTTGTGCCTGAGCCCGACACTCGTCCGGCAGTTCCTCAAACCTTCTGCGCGTGAGGTGCACCATGGCCAAAGTTATTTTGAAGAAAAAAATCGACGCTTCGACTTCGACCCTGAGCGACGTCCGATCCTATGCCCGCAAGATCTGGCTGGCTGGCCTGGGTGCCTACGCCAAGGTCGGGCAAGAGGGCAGCGAGTACTTTCAGGAGCTGATCGAAGCCGGTCAAGCTGTTGAAAAGAAAGGCAAAAAGGCTGTTACCGAAAAACTGGTCGCGGCCAACGTCGAGATCGACGAGGCCGCCACTCAAGTCAGCTCCTTCAAAGGTCGCGTCGAGGTTCAACTGGACAAGGTCGAGAAGGCCTTCGACAGCCGCGTAGCAAGCGCCTTGAATCGTATCGGCATTCCGTCTAAACATGACGTTGAGACACTCTCTGCTAAGCTCGATGAGCTGACGGCATTGCTCGAACGCGTCGCGCGTAAATCTTAAGGAGAACGGGATGGCTGGTAAAAAGAACACCGATAAAGAAAGCAGCTCGTGGGTCGGGAAGGTCGAGTCGTACTCCCGCAAAATCTGGCTGGCGGGTTTAGGCGTGTACTCGAAGATCGACACTGACGGCAGCAAGCTCTTCGACACATTGGTCAAAGACGGCGAGAAAGCCGAGAAGCTCACCAAGTCCGCGGTCGGCAAAAAAGTCGAGGACTCGACCTCTTCGGCGAAGTCGCGCATCAGCGGCGTGAAAGATCGCGCAATGGGCAAGTGGGACGAGCTGGAAGGGGCTTTCGACAAGCGCCTGAACAGCGCGATTTCACGTCTCGGTGTGCCGAGCCGCAATGAGGTCAAGGCGCTCAACGCCAAGGTCGATACGCTGACTAAACAGATCGAAAAACTCACCGGTCTGAAAGCCCAGCCTGTAGCGGCGAAAACCGCTGCGGCGAAACCTGCAGCCAAGACTGCGGCGGCCAAGCCTGCGGCGAAAACTGCGGCCAAGCCACTGGCGAAAGCGGCAGCCAAACCTGCAGCGAAAGCCGCCGCCAAACCGGCAGCGAAAACGGCCGCCGCCAAGCCAGCAGCTAAAGCTTCCGCCAAACCGGCGGCCGCTAAAGCTGCGGCGAAACCGGCAGCCAAACCCGCGGCTAAAGCAGCAGCGAAACCAGCGGCCAAACCAGCAGCGAAAGCCGCTGCCGCCAAGCCTGCAGCCAAGCCAGCCGCCAAACCGGCGGCGGCGAAGAAGCCTGCGGTGAAAAAACCGGCTGCACCGAAAGCCGCTGCGCCAAAACCGGCCGCTGCGGCATCGACTGCTCCAACCGCTCCGGCCAATGCGGCGAACTCCGCTGCGGCACCTACGGCAGCAGCCACCCCGACTCCAGCATCGACTCCGTCGACGCCGTCCAGTCAGTCCTGATTTCAGGGCAAATCAAAAACGCCCGGCCTGTGAAGGTCGGGCGTTTTTGTTTGTGCACTCCAAGTCTGCCCTCACCCCAGCCCTCTCCCGGAGGGAGAGGGGGCCGACCGCGTTGTCTTGCGTCATGCATCGACCTGAAAGAACCAGTCGATCATCGATTTTCCAGAAGAGCAGTCAACAGCGATCATGGATTCAGCGCTGGGCTTTCAGGTCGGCGCCAGTCCCGAACATCCCCGGTCAGTCCCCTCTCCCTCCGGGAGAGGGCTAGGGTGAGGGGCTTTTGACGTCGGACCGGGTTTTGAGAGCGGCCTGATCATGAATTCAACGAAGCTCGCTCAGGTTGATGTAACTTTCAGCCATCCCCCAATCAGCCTCCTCTTCCTTCGGAAGAGGGCTAGATGGGCGGCGTTCCGATGCGGGGCTTTTGCCGTCAGTCATGATCCTCAAGATACTGCAGCGCCATCCGCTCAGTCGCGACTTTCAGCGGTGGCAACAAATGCGGCGCCACCAGCATCATGATCTGATACACCACCAACCGCACCTCGCCCTCACGATCGAGAATCCGCTGGTAATCCAGGGAAAACAGCAGCGTCAGGGTGATCTGTTCCACCAGTTGCCCCAGCGCTTGCGTATCGCTGACCAGTTGCCCCGCGGCCTTCAATCGCGCCAGCAGTGACGCCAGCGTGCGTTTCAGCGCGTTGAGCAGATGACGTATGCCCTTGGCCAGTTTCGGCAGGCGCCCGGCGAGGTTCGACAGGTCCTGGAACAGGAACCGGTATTGCGCCAGGCGCTCGACGATCAGGTGCAGAAACAGCCAATAATCCTCCGGCGCCAGCTCCACGTCCGACGGCGGATCGAGCAGCGGTGCCAGTTCCTGCTGGAAGCGTTCGAACAAGCCGAGGATCAGCGGTTCCTTGCCGTGGAAGTGGTAGTAGAGGTTGCCGGGGCTGATCCCCATTTCATTGGCGACCTCCATGGTCGAAACGTTCGGTTCGCCCTTTTCGTTAAACAGGTGCAGCGCACATTCGAGAATCCGGTCGCGGGTTTTCATCCAGTCTTCTTAGAAAAATGTCGTTGAACGTCAGCGCACTCGCACGTAGGTACCGGGTGCGGCTTCCATCGGCGGATAGTTGGGATTGCCCAAGGTCATGCGGGTTTCGTGCTGCGTGCCCGAGCGCTGTTGAATCCATTCCAGCCACTGCGGCCACCAGCTGCCATCGACACGTTTGGCGTCGTAGTACCAGGCGCGCGGGTCGCTGCTCATTCTGGCGTTTTCGACGTAATTGGCTTTCGGATTGCTCGGCGGATTGAGGATGCTCTGCACATGGCCACTGTTGGACAGCACGAAGCGCTTGTCGCCACCGAGCAGCAGAGTCGAGCGATACACCGCGTCCCACGGCGTGATGTGGTCGTTCATGCCGGCGACGCTGAAGCTGTCGACGGTGACTTTCTGCAAGTCGATCGGCGTGCCGCAGACTTCCAGCCCGCCGGGATGGGTCAGCGGGTTGTGTTTGAAAAAATCCAGCAGATCGCCGTGCAGCGCTGCCGGCAAGCGTGTGTTGTCATTGTTCCAGTAGAGAATGTCGAAGGCCGGTGGCTCCTTGCCCAGCAGGTAGTTGTTGACGAAGTAGCTCCAGATCAAATCGTTGGGGCGCATCCAGGCGAAGACCTTGGCCATGTCGCGACCGTCGAGCACACCCTGCTGATACGAGCGCCGCTTGGCCGCTTCGAAGGTCTGTTCATCGACGAACAGCGTGGCCGGGGTTTCGATCTGGCTGTCGAGCAGGCTGACCAGATAGGTTGCGCTGGCAACACGTCGCAGCTGCCGCTTGGCCTGCAAATGCCCTTGCAGCGCGGCGATGGTCAGGCCGCCGGCGCAGGCGCCCATCAGGTTGACCTCGCGGGCGCCGGTGATCGCCCGGCAGATGTTCATCGCTTCTTCCACGGCCTCGACGTAGCTCGACAGGCCCCATTCGCGATGGCGCACATCCGGGTTGCGCCAACTGATCATGAAGGTCTGCAAGCCGTTCTTCAGTGCGTACTGGACGAAGCTGTTGTGCGGGCTGAGGTCGAAAATGTAGTACTTGTTGATTTGCGGCGGCACCACCAACAGTGGCTTGGCGTATTGCTTTTCGCTCATCGGCCGGTACTGGATCAGTTCGAGCATTTCGTTGCGAAACACCACCGAGCCGGTGGTGGTGGCAACGGTCTTGCCGACCTCGAATGCTTGCCGGGTCACCTGGCGTGGCAGGCCATCGTTGTGCAGCAGATCGTCGAACAGATGGCTGAGGCCGCGCACCAGACTGTGGCCACCAGAATTGAACAACTCCTTGACCGCCAGCGGATTGAGCAGTGTGTTGGACGGTGCCACGGCATCGTTGAGCAGGGTGAAGAGGAATTGCGCGCGGGCGCGGTCTTCCGGGCTCATGTCGCTGTCGTCGATCCAGCTCTTGACCTGCTTCTGCCAGGCCAGATACGCCTGCAGGCTGCGCCGATAGAACGGGTTGAGGCTCCAGGCTGGATCGGCGAAGCGGCTGTCGTTGGGATGGGTCGGGTGCACGGTTTCGCCGAGCAGCACGCGGCCAAGTTGGCCGCCCAGTTTCAAGGCATGCTTTGCCGTGTGCACCGGATTGCGCAAGCCATGGGCGGCGACGCTGCGCAAGGTCGAGAGCAGGTCGCGGCCGCGCAGGCCGGTGATCGCATTTTGTGCGTTGATAAACACGGCGGGGCTGGGCACCACGCCCGTCGCTGGTTTGTCGCGCATGACTCAACACTCCTTCGTCTTCAGGGCAAAAACAAACTCACCGAACCAGAACACCATAGACGCTGTTACGGGTTGCTGCCTGCGCGGCGTCCTGCCGCGCACTTGTGGGTAAAGCCCTGCATAAAGCCTGCCGCTGCGTTTAGCCGCCGAGCGGTGTCGGATGCGGATGCATCACCGCGCGCAGACGCTCCTCCTGGAGGAATTTCATGATGATCGGCGCCACGGCTTCGGCGCGGGTGATCAGGAACAGATGACCGTCATCGATGATGTGCAGCTGCGCATTGGGAATTCGCCAGGCGAGCACGCGCATGTTGATCAGCGGGATCAGCGGGTCGTCATCGCCGGCCAGCACCAGCGTCGGCTGATGGATCTTGTGCAGCCAGTGAATGCTGGTCCAGCCGAGGCCGGCGAACAGTTGCCAGTAGTAACCAAGCTTGCCCGCCGAACGCACTTTCGCCGCGTGGCTGGCCGCCAGCGTCGGGTCGCGCCGGAACGAGCCGCCGTAGATCATCGGCGCGATGCGAATCACGTGGGACGGCTGAATGTAGCGCCGCGGACTGGCCATCATCCACAGCACTTTCGGTTTGCCCGGCACCATCACCGCACCGGCGGCGGTGGCCGCCAGTACCAGTTTCTTGCAGCGCTCGGGGTAGTCGTAGGCGAACTGCTGCGCCAGCGCGCCACCCCACGACACGCCGATGACGTTGACCTGACCGTAGTCGAGGTAATCGAGCATCCGCGCCGTCAGTTTGGCCAGACCGGGAAAGCGATACGGCCGGTTCGGCGTCGAGGAACCGCCGACCCCGGGAACGTCGAAGGCGATCACTTCCAGATCCGGGTCCAGCGCCGCGACGAACGGAAACACCAGCTCCAGGTTGGCGCCGATGCCGTTGAAAATCAGCAAGGGCGTCAAGTGCGGCTTGCCGGGACGCACCGCCGTGCGAAGGGTCTGGCCATCCAGATCGACGGTGCGGAATATGAACGGTTGCGGCATGCGTGAGGCCCTGTAGATTTCAAGTTCACCCCGGCCCTGTAGGAACGAGCCTGCTCGCGAAGGCGTCGTGCCAGCCAGCATCAATGTCGATGCGGTGACCGCTTTCGCGAGCAGGCTCGCTCCCACAATGACAGGGTGGTGTCAGTTACCGTTCGTGAACGTAGGTGCCCGGCGAAGCCTCGCCCGCCGGATACGCCTTGTTGCCCAGTTTCACCGGGGCCTTTTTCAGGTTGCCCGAGCGCTCGGCCAGCCATGCCTGCCAATGCAGCCACCAGGAATCGGTGTGCTTGGTCGAGTTCTCTTGCCATTCATCGGCATTGGCAGCCATTTCTTCACTGGTCATGTAGCGCGATTTCGGATTGCCCGGCGGATTGAGAATGCTCTGGATATGGCCGCTGCTCGACAGCACGAATTCAACTTTTCCGCCGAACAGCTGCGCCGACTTGTAGCAGGACTTCCACGGGGTGATGTGGTCGTTGGTGCCCGCCAGCGAAAAGATGTCAGCGGTGACCTGCTTGAGGTCGATCGGCGTGCCGCACACTTCCAGTGCGTTGGGGCGGATCAGTGGATTGTTTTTGAACATCTCGATCAGGTCGCCGTGGAACGCTGCGGGCAAGCGCGTGGTGTCGTTGTTCCAGAACAGAATGTCGAACACCGGCGGCTCGTTGCCGAGCAGGTAGTTGTTGACCCAGTAGTTCCAGATCAGGTCGTTGGGGCGCATCCAGGCGAAGACCTTGGCCATGTCCTTGCCTTCGAGCACCCCGGCCTGGTACGAGTGGCGCTTGGCGGTTTCCAGAGTCTGCTCGTCGACGAACAGGGCGACGTCGCTGTCCAGGGTGGTATCGAGCACGCTGACCAGCAGAGTCAGTGAGTTGACCTTGTTTTCGCCGATCGCCGCGTAGTGGCCGAGCAGGGCGGTGCAGGTGATACCGCCGGAGCAGGCGCCGAGCATGTTCACGTCTTTGCTGCCGGTGATCGCGGTGACCACGTCGACCGCTTCTTTCAGCGCCTCGATGTAGGTCGACAAGCCCCACTCACGCTGAGCCTTGGTCGGGTTGCGCCAGCTGATGATGAAGGTCGGCACGTTATTGCGCAGGCAGAAACGCGCCAGGCTCTTGTCTGGGCTTAAATCGAATACGTAGAACTTGTTGATCTGCGGCGGCACCACCAGCAAGGGCCGTTCGTGGACCTGCTCGGTGATTGGCCGGTACTGGATCAGCTCCAGCACATCGTTGCGAAACACCACCGCGCCTTCGGTCACGCCGAGGCTCTTGCCGACCTCGAACGCACCCATGTTGACCTGGCTCGGCATACCGCCGTTGTGCACCAGATCCTTGGCCAGATGCGAGAGGCCATCGAGCAGGCTCTTGCCGCCGGTTTCGAAGAAACGCTTGACCGCCGCCGGGTTGGCCGCGGTGTTGGTCGGCGCCATGGCCTCGGTCATCAGATTGATGACGAAGTGGCCACGGGCGATATCTTTGGGGGTCAGGCTGCTGTCGTCGATCCAGGCATGGAGTTCCTTGCGCCAGGCCAGATAGGTTTGCAGATAACGTTTGTAGAGCGGGTTCTGGCTCCACGCGGGATCGGCGAAGCGACGGTCGTCACCGGCCGGTTGCAGTTCGGATTTGCCGAACAGCACGTTCTTCAGCTCAAGGCCGAAATGGGTCACGTGTTTGACGCTATGGATCGGTTGTTTGATGGCCTGTTTCAGCACCATCCGAGCAGAGGCCAGCAGATCCTTTCCGCGTAGCCCAACGACGGGATTAAGCCCCAGGGTGTTTTCCGAGGCTTGATACTTCAGGTCATCGTTATTCTTGTTACTCATCTACGACGCTCCATTGTCCTGAGACGAGTACCCGGTTTATTGCTGTGCAGTTCCACAGCCAATGCCAGGTACTACTGCTCGGGTGACCGTTGATTCTGCATAGCTGCTTTACAGTCGTAGAGCATTGCAGGGAACTTGCCAGCTCCATTGGTTACCCGAGTTTAATTTTTTTCGCAAGCAGGCCGATCCTCGGCCATACAGCGGAGCATTCAAACAGATGAAGTTAGAAAATGCCTTCTAATGAGCGCAAGGCTCGGGCTAGAGCATCAGCTTGACGAACGACTCGTTCGGATCGCGGGTTTTTCCCGCGGCACGCAACTCGGCCAGATAATCGTCCCAGAGTTCTTTCTGGCGTTTGCCGAGTTCGTAGAGGTAATCCCACGTGAACAAGCCGCTGTCATGACCGTCATCGAAGGTCAGTTTCAGTGCGTAGTGACCGGCCGGTTCCAGCTTGCTCAAGCCAACGTTGAGCTTGCCGGATTGCAGGATCGGTTTGCCGTGGCCCTGAACCTCGGCGGAGGGCGAATGCACACGCAGGAATTCGGCGGGCAGGGTGAATTCTTCACCGGACGCGTAGGTGAGCGTCAGGGTTTTCGAGGCTTTGTGCAGTTTGATGTCGGTGGGAATTCGATTCATGGGCTGGCCTCCGATGTGTGGGCGACCCTAGATGAAACGTGGGAGCGAGCCTGCTCGCGAAAGCGCTGTGTCAGCCAACAGTGATGCCGACTGACACGGCCTCTTCGCGAGCAGGCTCGCTCCCACAGGGTCCGCTACCGCTGTAAGTATGGCTTACAGGATATAACGGGACAGGTCTTCATTCTGCGCCAATTCGCCCAGGTGGCTGTTGACGTATTCGGCGTCGATCAGGATCGGCTTGTCGTCATGGGCGCTGGCCAGATCGCCGGCGCTGAACGACACCTCTTCGAGCAGACGTTCAAGCAACGTGTGCAGGCGACGGGCACCGATGTTCTCGGTCTTTTCGTTGACCTGCCAGGCGATTTCCGCCAGACGCTTGATGCCTTCCGGCTGGAACTGGATATGCAGGCCTTCGGTTTTCAGCAGCGCGCAGTATTGCTCGGTGAGCGAAGCGTGCGGTTCGCTGAGGATGCGCTCGAAGTCTTCCGGGCTCAGCGCCTTGAGTTCGACGCGGATCGGCAGACGGCCTTGCAGTTCCGGCACCAGATCGCTCGGCTTGCTCAGGTGGAACGCGCCGGAGGCGATGAACAGGATGTGGTCAGTCTTGACCATGCCCAGCTTGGTGTTGACGGTGCAGCCTTCGATCAGCGGCAGCAGGTCGCGCTGCACGCCTTCACGGGACACATCGGCGCCGCCGACGTTACCGCGCTTGGCGACTTTGTCGATTTCGTCGATGAACACGATGCCGTGCTGCTCGACCGCTTCCAGCGCCTTGGCTTTCAGCTCTTCTTCGTTGACCAGACGCCCGGCTTCTTCGTCGCGCACCAGTTTCAGCGCTTCCTTGACCTTGAGCTTGCGCGACTTTTTCTTGCCCTTGCCCATGTTGGCAAACAAGGACTGCAACTGGTTGGTCATCTCTTCCATGCCCGGCGGCGTGGCGATTTCGATGCCGGACACTTCGGCGACTTCGATCTCGATTTCCTTGTCGTCCAGCTGACCTTCACGCAGACGCTTGCGGAACAACTGACGGGTATTGGAATCGCTGGCCGGTGCTTCTTCATTGCTGAAGCCCATGCGTGCCGGTGGCAGCAGCGCGTCGAGGATGCGGTCCTCGGCTGCGTCCTCGGCACGGTGACGTACGCGGGTCATTTCCTGCTCGCGGAGCATCTTGATCGCCGCGTCAGCCAGATCACGGATGATCGATTCGACGTCGCGGCCGACGTAGCCGACCTCGGTGAATTTGGTCGCTTC
>Ga0308159_1004109_pt1 | contig 13658 bp, 10 predicted proteins | sample PhyCR1_FD_201040 | JGI IMG/M metagenome (GOLD analysis project Ga0308159, IMG submission 201040) | Phyllosphere microbial communities from UC Gill Tract Community Farm, Albany, California, United States - DLSLC.R1 | ecosystem: Host-associated > Plants > Phyllosphere > Unclassified | place: USA... | reverse complement strand
GTCTCTTCCAGTGCCGCAGCCTGCTGCTCGGTCCGCTTGGCAAGGTTGCCGGTAGCGCCGGAAATGTCGGAAGCGCTGTCGCGCACCACATGGCCGGTTTCCGAAATCGCAGCGATGGCATTGTGAAGCGCTTCGACCGCCGCATTAAAATCGCGCCGCAGCTTCGCATAATCAGCACCAATATCACCGAGCGAAACGGAGAGATTGCCGGCGGCAAGTGCCTCCAGCGCCCATCCCAGCTCGCCGATCGCCCGCGCCTGTCTCTCGGCCGCAGCACCGCTGCTGCGCTCGCTTTCAAAACGTTCCGTCGCCATGGCACGCTGCTGATCGGCCTCGCGTGCCCGAAGTGCCGCACTTTCTTCGACGCTGTTACGCAGCACTTCGACGGCACGTGCCATCTCGCCCACCTCGTTCGGATAAGCCGTGCACGGAACAGCCATGCCGGTCTCGCCGGCCGCAATCGCGGTCAGCACGCCCTTTACCTGACGGATCGGTCGGGTCACGCTTCTGACCACAAACCAGGCGCCGGCAAGCAGCAGCACCGCACCACCCGCAAACATGGCGGCAAACTTCATCGCGTCCTGGCGGAACATCGCCTTTAGGTCATCGGTATAGACACCGGTACCGACGATCCAGCCCCAGGGCGAAAAGCCGATAACATGCGAGTATTTCTCGACCGGTTCGGCGGCACCGGGCTTGGGCCAGTAATAGTCGACAAAGCCTTGACCGCCTGCCTTCACCACATTGGTGAATTCCACAAACAGGAATTTCCCGTTGGGGTCCTTGTTCTGGGTCAGGTCGGACCCGTTCAGTTCCGGCTTGATCGGATGCATCACCATGGTCGGGTGCATGTCGTTGATCCAGAAATACCCCGATCCGCCGCCATAGCGCATGGCGCTGATGATCGCCTTGGCGGCTGCCTGCGCCTCGTCACGGCTCATCGTGCCAGCAGCTTCGAGACCCTGGTACTTCTTCAGGATGGCAACAGCGTTGTCGTTCATCTGGGCAAGACCCGCCTTGCGCTCCTGCTCCGACGAACGATAGCTTTGAAACAGGCTGAACACCATCGCGCCACCGAGAATGACGAGCGACAGGACGACAAGGCTGTAGAGACGCCAAGAAATAGCGATACGCTGCATAGTTTCCCCCTCCAGTAAAACTGCGCGGAGCTTAGGTGAAGAGGGTTAGCAGGTCGTAAAGCATGTAAGCGGCGGAAACACTTACTCGGATTGGGTGCGCACGCACTAAAGCGGCATGTATCCAAGCCATGTTGCTGGAGCATTGCTCCAATCCAAAACAAGGGTGGGCCGGACCCGTCTTTCGCTCTAGTCTGGTCTCAACAGATACGAGACTCAGCAAGGACGTGACGAATGACCGAACAGCCGCAACCTGCCTCTCCGACCGGAGAACTGACACTGCGCACACTTGCGATGCCGGCCGACGCCAATCCAGCGGGGGATATCTTCGGCGGCTGGGTGATGGCCCAGATGGACCTTGCCAGCGGCATCCGCGCCACCGAGCGGGCGCATGGCCGCACGGTGACCGCAGCCGTGAAGGAAATGGCATTCCAGCTCCCCGTCAAGATCGGCGACACGCTGAACGTCTACACCGAGATCACCCGCGTCGGCACGAGTTCGATCACGCTGAATGTGGAAGCCTGGGCGCAGCGCGCCCGCTACCGGATGCTGGAAAAGGTAACAGCCGGGACCTTCGTCATGGTGGCGCTCGGCGACGACGGCAAACCGAGACCCGTTCCCGCAGAATAGTGGCCAGGTCGGACCGGCCCTAGTCGATCCCTGCAGATAGCCGGTCTATCGCTGTAGATAGCCAGTTACCCCTGAAGATAGATGGAGGACCTGTCGAAGGACAGCCCGGGAAAGACGCGCGACGTCAGCTTGTCCGGCGCAATGCCGAACTGCTTGTGCAGCATGGCCGCAGCGATCTCGCGCACATCGCCGGTCGGCATCAGATCCTGGCCATCCAGAAGCCTGTCCTCGGCAAGACCGGGCCAGGTCCCCATCACCTTCCCACCCGACACAGCACCGCCGGCGAGAACGGCAACGCCGCCGGTGCCGTGATCGGTTCCGCCGGTGCCGTTCTCGCGCACGGAACGTCCGAATTCCGTGACTGCCAGCACCACCGTGCGGGCCCAGGCGTCAGCACCCAATGCGTCCTTGAGCGCGACGATGGCAGCGGCAAGCTCGCCAGCCATCGATCCGAACTGGCTAGCCTGCTCCAAATGCGTATCCCAGCCGTTGATCGAAAAGCTGGCAATCCGGTAGTCTTCCCGCAGCATGCCACCGGCAAGCCGCGCCATGTCGACGACGCTGCGGTTCCGCTTCTGGCGGTACCCGTCAGCCGAAAACCCCGTCCGCTTGACCTCCTCCATCGCCGCGGCAAACGGCGCATCGGCTGCGTAGAGCCGCTCGAGAAAGCCGATCTCGTCCTGCGCCATCTCCACGTTGCCCGTTCCCGGACGGTTGTTGGCCTTGTTCGGCCCGCTCAGGATCAGTTCCATCGACGTATGGATGTCGAGCGCCTTGCGGCCATCGGTGCGCGGAATGACCGCCAGCGTCCGGTTGAGCCAGCCACTCTTCTGCGATGGGTCGGTACCACCGTTTTCCAGCATGGTCTGGCCGTCGAAATGACGGCGCCCGTCGCGGTAGGGCGTCGCGACCGCGTGCACGAAGGACAGCGCATTCTCCCGCCAGAGCGGCATCAATCCCGACGCCGCCGGGTTGAGACCGAAAAATCCGTCGAGATCAACAAGTCCGGTCCCGGGCGTCAGACCGAGCGTCGGTCGCAATCCGGCGAAAGCCGCATCGCCATGGGGCTGCACCAGATCCAGGCCGTCCATCCCTCCGCGCAATATGATCGTCACGAACCGGCTTTCGCCAGGAGCAGCCGCAACGCTGAACGGTGTCAGCACGGGTGCGGCAGCGGCACAGCAGGCGCCGGCCAGAAAGCCGCGGCGGGAGAGCGAAAAGCCTGGCTTGATCGTCATCGCTATCTCCTGTTGAACTCGGGCGACGCCAGAACCATCGCGATGGCGTGGTTGGTGTTGGGTGCCTGAGCAATCACGTCCCTGGTATTCTGGCCCGCCGCGTCCCCGAGCGCCGCATCGAGAAATGTGCCGGGATCGCGCCTCTGGCCGAAACGGCCGGCCATCAGCCGCGCCCAGGCGATCCGCTCGCTCAGCTGGCCCGGCGACAGCCAGACACTCGCCAGGTCGGCATAGCCGGCCGGGCTCGGTGGCTGCCAGATCGGCTGGTCCATCCGCTGGAGCGCGGCAAGCGTCAGGTCGTTGGCGCGCGCGGCACGCTGCTTGGCATCCGCGCGGGCAGCCGTGCTGCTGGCCATCTTCAGCGCCTTTCGCATCGGTCCGTCGTCTTCCTGCTCATCGTCGTCCATCTCGTCCAGCAACCGGGAGAGGTCCTTATCGGAAATGTCGACGGCTCGGAATCCGGACACGACGAATTCGAACGGACGCTTGATCTTCTGTCCAGGATCGCTCCAGGCACGGGGATGATCCAGCATGGCACGATAGACGGCCTTCAGATCGCCCTCGGTTTCAGCCCAGGCTGCCGTCATCGCGGCAACCACATCCGCCGGGGGTTCGTCGGCAACGAAGTGGATCACCAGTTTTCGGCAGACATGTTCCGCCGTCATCGGGTTCAGCGCCAGATCCTCAAGCATCCGTAGATGGTCCTGGCTCCCCGCCTCGTCGTCCTCATAAACCTCTCCGAGCAAGCTGATCGAGCCGCCTTCGGAAATGCGTGGCCGGTAGACGACTTCGAGAGCGCGGCGATCGACCGACAGTCCCGTCAGGATCAGCGCGGCGGCCCGGACATCCTCCTGGGTATACCCGCTCCCAGCTCCCAGCGTGTGCAGTTCCAGCAGTTCGCGGCCAAGGCTTTCGTTCACGGCACGCCCGCCCGACCGCCCCGCGGGGGCGTCCATGCCGGCACCATCACTCTGGTCGAGATAGATCAGCATCGCGGGATGCAGCATGGCGGCTTTCAGCAGGTTCGCGAACGACCCGGCCAGATTGGGACGGATCGCCTCCGCCTCGTACAAAGGCACGACCATCCGCATCGGCAGCGACTTGAGCGCGCTGGTGGAAAAATGGTCCGTCCAGAACGATGCCAGCCGTTCGTGAAACCCGAAGGGCGACAGGATCGCCTGCGCCAGCCGCGCCATCGCATCCTGCCGATAGATCTGCAGCGCTTCCTTCTGGGTTTCCTTGCGAATGCTTTCGTTCGGCTTGCCGTCCTTGGCCGCCTTCGCCTCGGCCGCCCGCAGCGACATCACGCGAGACGCCGTCTCGCGGCGGCCACCCGCTCCCTCGCGCGGAAAACGCGGCTTCCGCTTGGCGGCCTGGTCGAGCTGGGCCAGCAGAGCCTCGGCATCGCGCGGCGGCTCCTCGCCGGGACGCAATCCGTACCCGTAGCGAATCGCTGCCAATGTCGGTCTCGAAATCGCCATCCGGCCACTCCTGTTTCAGTCCCCCAGAGTCGGAGACGAATGTGTCCGAAACGAAAGACAATTACGGCCATTTCGCGACCCGGACGATTTGCCGCCAGCCAACCGCGGTCTGTGACCGAAGAACCTCGGAAGTGGCCCCTCTAAACGATTTCGACATGCCTCGGCAAGAATGCCATCAGCTGCGATATCGCCAACGACGGCTCGCCTGTCCAGCCACGGTCGATACAACATTCTGTCATCCGGTTACTTTACGGCGTGGGGATGTGAGAGACGCAGCCCACGCTATGCATCGTAGAACTGTGGACAATGGTAGCCTTCGGGATCTGCTGGAGACCGCGCCAAAAGCACAAACCACCCCGTTGCCCTTTTGTACTCATTTTCCACTCATCCCCCTCTTCACTTTCCACCATCCCGCCTCCATATTCGCGCCATGGCCAGATCTCCGAAAAAATCCCCCTCCTCCAAGCCCAGCGGTTTCGAGGAATCCCCGCAATCGTCGTTTGAAGGCGCGCCGCTGGAGGGGAATGTTTCGGACTGGGTGAGGCAGCTGGAAGCCGAGGCGGAAATGTCCGGCGTCGAGACCCAGCGCGAGATCGCCTCCAAGGCCGGCAAGCACCGCAAGAAGATCGAGATCGCCGCCCGCGAGGAGGCCATCAAGGCCGCCGCGAAAGATACGCCGAAAACCGCCAAGCACACGACCTCGTCGAAATCGTCTCGCGGCACGTCGATGGGCGGCTCATCCGATCCCAAAACCCGCGCCGCCGCCGGTCTCAATCCGGTCGCCGGCATGGACGTGTCGCTGGAAGAAGCCGAACACCTCGCCACCGGCGCCGTCACCGCGACGGTGGAGGCCCTGTCGGCGCTGATCGAAAGCGGCAACCCGCTGTTCAAGGACGGCAAGATGTGGACGCCGCATCGTCCCCACCGGCCCGAGAAATCCGAAGGCGGCGTCACCATCCGCATGGCCTCGGACTATCAGCCCGCCGGCGACCAGCCGACCGCCATCAAGGACCTCGTCGAGGGCATCAACAACAACGAACGGTCGCAGGTCCTGCTCGGCGTCACCGGCTCCGGCAAGACGTTCACGATGGCCAAGGTCATCGAGGCCACCCAGCGCCCCGCCGTCATCCTTGCGCCCAACAAGACGCTGGCGGCGCAGCTCTATTCCGAGTTCAAGAACTTCTTCCCCGATAACGCGGTGGAATATTTCGTCTCCTACTACGACTATTACCAGCCGGAAGCCTATGTGCCGCGCTCCGACACGTTCATCGAGAAGGAATCCTCGATCAACGAACAGATCGACCGCATGCGCCACTCCGCCACCCGCTCGCTGCTGGAACGCGACGACTGCATCATCGTCGCCTCCGTCTCCTGCATCTATGGTATCGGCTCCGTCGAGACCTACACCGCCATGACCTTCCAGATGGCCGTGGGCGACAAGCTCGACCAGCGCCAGCTTCTGGCCGATCTCGTGGCCCAGCAATACAAGCGCCAGGACATCAATTTCATCCGCGGATCGTTTCGTGTGCGCGGCGATACGATCGAGATCTTCCCCGCCCACCTTGAAGATGCCGCCTGGCGCATCTCCATGTTCGGCGACGAGATCGATAGCATCACCGAATTCGACCCGCTCACCGGCCACAAGACCGGCGACCTGAAGTCGGTCAAGATCTACGCCAACTCCCACTATGTGACACCGCGCCCCACCCTCAACGGCGCCATCAAGTCGATCAAGGAAGAGCTGAAGCTCCGCCTCAACGAGCTCGAAAAGGGCGGCCGCCTGCTGGAAGCGCAGCGTCTGGAACAGCGCACCCGCTACGATATCGAGATGCTCGAGGCGACCGGCTCCTGCGCCGGCATCGAGAACTATTCGCGCTATCTCACCGGCCGCACGCCTGGCGAGCCGCCACCGACGCTGTTTGAATATATCCCTGACAACGCACTGCTGTTCATCGACGAGAGCCACGTCTCCGTCAGCCAGATCGGCGGCATGTACCGGGGCGACTTCCGCCGGAAAGCGACGCTCGCCGAATACGGTTTCCGCCTGCCGTCGTGCATGGACAACCGGCCACTGCGCTTCGAGGAATGGGATGCGATGCGCCCCCTCACCGTCGCCGTGTCGGCAACGCCCGGCAACTGGGAAATGGAACAGGCCGGCGGCGTGTTTGCCGAACAGGTCATCCGCCCGACGGGCCTCATCGACCCGCCGGTCGAAGTCCGCTCCGCCCGCAGCCAGGTCGACGACGTGCTCGGCGAGATCCGCGAGACCGCCGAAAAGGGCTACCGCACCCTGGTCACCGTGCTCACCAAGCGCATGGCCGAAGACCTCACCGAATATCTGCATGAACAGGGCGTGCGCGTGCGCTACATGCACTCGGACATCGACACGCTGGAACGCATCGAGATCATCCGCGATCTGCGCCTCGGCGCCTTCGACGTGCTGATCGGCATCAACCTCTTGCGCGAAGGTCTCGACATTCCCGAATGCGGCTTCGTCGCCATTCTCGATGCCGACAAGGAAGGTTTCCTGCGTTCGGAAACCTCGCTCGTCCAGACCATCGGCCGCGCCGCCCGTAACGTCGATGGCAAGGTCATCCTCTACGCCGACAAGATCACCGGCTCGATGCAGCGCGCCATGGACGAAACCGCCCGCCGACGCGAAAAGCAGGTCGCCTACAACACCGAACACGGCATCACGCCTGAGTCGGTCAAGGCCCGCATTTCCGACATCCTCGACAGCGTCTACGAACGCGACCACGTCCGCGCCGATATCTCCGGCGCCTCGGGCAAGGGTTTTGCAGACGGCGGCCACCTCGTCGGCAACAACCTGCAAAGCCATCTCAACGCCATGGAGAAATCCATGCGCGACGCCGCAGCCGACCTCGACTTCGAAAAGGCTGCCCGCCTGCGCGACGAGATCAAACGCCTCAAGGCCTCCGAACTCGCCACCATGGACGACCCGATCGCCCGCGAGGAATCCAAAGCCCAGGAAGGCGTGCGCCGCAGCGCCGAAGCCACCCGCACGTCTCTGGGCGGTGGCAAAGGCAAAGCCGCCAAGGCCGGAGACGAGGCGTCCCCCTCCTACTTCGCCAAACCCTCGCTCGACGACATGGGCCCGGGCACCGACACGGCCACCCCACTGTTCCGCCGCAACTCCCTCGACGAGATGACCGTCGGCCGCACCGAAAAACCCGCCCCCGGCGCCCTGCCGGAACGCCCACCGGAAACGATCAGCACCAAGAAACGCTTCTCGCCGCTGCTGGAAGGCCAGCCCGAACGGGGCGAAGGCAAGGACGACCCCCGCCCCATCGTCCGCGGCAAGGTCGGCGCCGGGAGCTACGAGGACGCGACCGACGCCAAGCAGCAAAAGCGCAGAACGAAGGGCAAGACGGGCCGGCCGGGGCGGTAGGCACCGCGATGACGCCTGCGAATAGGCGGCAGTCACTCGCCTGCGGGAACCCCGGAAACCACCTCCCCCTTGAGGGGGGAGGTCGCCGCAACGCGGCGGGTGGGGGTGAACAGCCAAAACCTCAAACCATCACCCCACCCCGGACCTCCGGTCCGACCCTCCCCCTCAAGGGGCGGGTAAGGAAGGTCGGCGCCGGGAGTTACGAGGATGCCGGCGACACCAAGCAGCAGAAGCGCCGGACGAAGGGAAAGACGGGGCGGCCGGGGCAGTAGGCACCGACATGACCGCTCCGAACAGGCATCGGTCACTCACCCTCGTGAACCCCGGAAACCACCTCCCCCTTGAGGGGGGAGGTCGCCGCAACGCGGCGGGGCCCGCCAAAACCGAAAACCATCACCCCACCCCGGACCTCCGGTCCGACCCTCCCCCTCAAGGGGCGGGTAAAGAAGGTCGGCGCCGGGAGTTACGAGGATGCTGGCGACGCCAAGCAGCAAAAGCGACGGACGAAGGGGAAGACGGGGCCGGCCGGTACGGTAGGGACGGGATTACCACCCTCCTTGGTTGGCCGCGACGCGGAATTGTCACAATTCCCCTTGAGGGGGCAACGAACGATCATCGCCGCCTAGAAATCAATTGAGCGATATGGTTGCAACGAAGAATACCCTAAGCCAAAGCGCTTCCTTCCTCACCGTGACCGAGAGTGATTGCTACTGCAGGTGTGGTTCAGGCTTGAATATTCGGAACTTGCGGTCTCGGTCACTCACTCATTCATTCACGATCGTCGACAGCGAAGAAATAACTTGTTCGAGGGAGCCATGTTTGCTTCGCGCCCAGTCGCAATACATTGAATCTAACGGACCGTTTAGCCCAGGTTTGATAGCTCCCAGCCACGTTTCATATTCGTCAGCGGGAAGACAGGAAGCGGCCAAAATCAGCGCATACTGTTCAAATTTTCCAAACTGCTCGAAACGAGTTTTATTCTTCCGGAAGTATACCACATTTTTTATGACGCCATTTATGAGAACAATTTGACGTCCATCCAGTTCAGAAAGCTTCGCTATCTCTGCAACTTTCTTTGCACTAATCGGCGAGATGCCACGCACGAAAATTTCCAATAGCCACGCGCGTATAACAGGAACTGCATGGCCTGCGCCGCTAGATAACAGCGGCAAGATCCGATCTGTAATATCAAGAGCTGAGATCATTCCGTTTTTTCTCAATGCATCCAGAAGCAGTACGATATCCTTCACGAAAGGAAGCAACGTCTCGAGATTCTTGGATATATATTCGACGCAGTCCTCATTATTTGTGAGACGAAGCGCCCGAAAAATCGACCGCACTTTACCGAAGTCCCAGTAGTCTTCCGCTAGCGCTTTCTCCAACATCTCGATCAGGTTTAGAGACTGTAGCTTCTCGATCTGAAGAGCTATCTCCTCTTGGTTTCCCTCTTCGAAATATATGAGATCAGCCAAGGCCTTGAGGGCTTCTTTCTCCGTCGTTTCGAACGTGTCATTGCTTTCAGATGCCAAGAAGGCCAGATAATCGTTCTTATCTAAAACCTTGGTTTTCTGGGCATTAAGCGTAAGACCTTCGGACAGCAAGGTCTCAGCTACTAGTGACAGCGCTCTATAAGGACTTTCGCCATCTTTTATGTAGATCCTGATGTCATCGACGAAGCGAGAAAAGTGGTATTCTTCCGCTTCCATTGAGTGATCAAAATCCGAGAGGACTGCCTCCGCTATCAGACGCGATGCAGTTCCGCCGACAGGTATTCCGTACGATTGTTTCCCGCGGATCTTCTTGATAATACCCTCGGTCAACCGCACCAGATGCTTCTTAGAAGTAGCCGAGCGTAGGAGATTCTCTATTCTATGGAAATATATACGCTGATAGAAGTCAGCAATATCGGTAAATATCACCTTGTCGAATTCGTTTTCCTCTGCATAATTTTGTTGCGCGGCAAGCCACTCTCGGTAAGTACGGCCGTCTTTGAAAATAGATCCGGAATCTTTTTGTTCATATCTATAGGCAAATGCGCCCAAGGACGTCACCGGACCTTTAATCTTTTCCAAATCATCAGCAATCTCTATGACCGCTGTAGTATACATCAGACAGTCAAGGAACATTAGCTGGTTTGCGATCCGAAAACCATAGCGACTCTTTGGAGCTAAAGCTTCAACTGAGTGAGATGGTTTAAAGGTATTCACGTCATATAAAGCAATCGCGGACACGACCTCAGCTCGTCGGTCGGCCAGAAATGCCAACTCGATCAAGTGAGGAAATATGTCGGTATCACCGTATCGTGTTATGTGGAGAATTGCTTGATCTACGCTCGCCGGAAGAAAGTAATCAGGCATTTTTTCCACTCAAATTATAGGGAATTATTTCGTATTCTTTTCTCTGCTTTTTGACAACAGTAAGCGTCTTCATCTAACGCTTTAAAGTTGCACCTCATCTTTACGCAGAGAGCTTCCCATGCGCACCCTCCTCGCCCTCACCCTCCTCGTCCTCTCCGCCTTAACCGTCCAGGCAGAGACCTACAAAACCCCGGAAGCGCTGATCAAGGCGCTCTATGCCTATGATCTCGACAAGACGCCGGCGGATGCGCCCTCGCCTTACCAGCCGTTTTTCTCGCGCGGGCTGGCCAAGCTGTTTGTCGCCGATCGCGCCCGGACGTCCGATGACGAGATCGGCACAATCGATTTCGATCCGGTAATCTCAGGGCAGGATGGGGAGGCGACGAATGTGCGGCTCGGGCCGCTCAAGGGAAGCGGTGATCGCGTCGAACTCGATGTGTTCTTCCGCAATTTTGGGCCGGTCACGCTGCATTACACACTCGTGCGCGAAAACGGCGGCTGGAAGGTGGATGACATCGAAAACCGCAAGGGCGAGGTCAGATGGGGCCTGCGCGAGTTGCTCGGCGGCCGCTAGATCCGCGCGGTGTCGCAGCGCCAGCCTTCGCCGCCTGCCAAAGCGCCTCCACATGCCCATACACCATCACCACCCGCATTCACCCTCCATCAACCCCTTCCATGCGATACCTTCTTCACAACGAAGATGGAGCACAGCCACGATGATTGGCTTCAAGAACACCCACAATCAGCCCGTTTACGTCAATCAGGCTCAGGTCCTTTACGTCACCACCTATGAGGAAGACGTCTCGGTGATTGCGCTGGCGGTCACGGGTGCCGGTGGCAAACCGGTGACGATCCATGTTCGAGGCAGCGTCGATCTCGTGCAGTCGAAACTGGCCGGCACCGCGCCGCGCTGAGCGGCAGCTTTACGCGGCAACGGCGCAACGCCCGCTTTTCCGGTCCGCAAAAGCGCCTCGATAACAGCGCTTCTGTTTGCGCTGCAACGGATTTTGACGCACCGACCCACTAAATTTCAATGACTTAACGCATGTTACATCCTCACGGATTTTTTCCGTGCCTATAATGCTGCGTTCCGTCGCGGATACACCGGGAGGCGTCCCGGCGAGGCGGAACCGGCGCGGGTCATGGGGAAACGACGTACAGCCTCATGCTCCGGGTCCGCGGAAAATGGTCTCCCTCCGGCGACACGGGGGAAACAGGCGGGTCACGGACCGACCGCCGGTTTCCGATGCCCGAAAGAGCGCGCCGGATGTGCCTGTGCGGCACACAAGGTGGCCCGCCGGGTGGTTTCGCCGGATTCCTGATCCGTCGAAAACACCGGGAAGCCGGCGGCGAACAACCGCCCGGCCGGGTCATTGCAGAGAGACCGGAGTCGCGGGCAAAAACCGCCGAACGGGGTGCCGAAAGGTGTCACCCACTACTTTCTATATCGAGGCAGCTTCCGGCGCCCCGTCCGAATTTTCCATCTCTCGATCGCCAAGGCACACGTCTGCCCTGCGCAGGCGGATCATCCGAAACCGGACAGGAGAAGCACCATGTCTGTCGAAATCACTGAAATCGAGACCCATCTGGCATGCTGCACGGCAGAGATACTGGCCTTTCCGCAGGCCTGCCTCCGGCGCGAATGCCGTCGCGCCAACCGATGCTTGCATGTCGATGTAGACACCGGCGCCCCTGCCTGTCTGATCAATTTCGGCCCCGACTACCCCGAAAGCTTTACCCTGATCTACCTCATCGCGCTTGCCGCCCGCGCCGATCTCGGCCGGCAGGGCATGATGTTCGCATCGCCTTCCGCCATCGACCGTGAATTGCAGGATGCCTGTGTCGAGGTCGCCCGAAACGCCCTACCGGCCGAGGATGCCAAGCGATGGATGGCGGCCTACCGGGCCCGCGAAAACCTGCCCCCGCCAACCCTGCCGTGATGCGGACCGCGGATAGAAACAGCCCGCCGGGCCGAGATGGGCGGCAGGAAGCTGAGCGGCTTACAGCGCCCGCTCAATCGCCTTCGCCGCCTGCCAAAGCCCCTCCATCCGCTCCAGGGTCGCAGCCTCCAGCGTCTCGCCTGATTTCTGAAGCTCCGTCTCGATATGGCTGAAACGTCTGCGGAATTTCGCATTTGTCCCACGCAGCGCCGTTTCCGGATCGGCGTCCACATGGCGGCCGATGTTGACGAGGGCGAAGATGAGGTCGCCGAGTTCGTCGGAGACTTTTTCGGGCTGCCCGGCCGCCAGGGCCTCGCGCAGTTCGGCGACTTCCTCCTCGATCTTGTCGAGGATCGGGCCCGGTTTCGACCAGTCGAACCCGACGCGGGCCGCCTGCTGCTGCAGCTTCACGGCTTCGCTCAGCGCCGGCTGGGCCCGGTGCACGCCGCCGAGAAAGCCGGATTTGGAAGGCTCGGTCGTGCCGCGCAGCGCCCGCCGCTCGGCCCGCTCCCGCTTCTCCTCGGCCTTGATCGCATCCCACTGCAGCTTCACGGCGCCCGGCGTATCCGCATCGGAGCGCGCAAACACATGCGGATGCCGGCGGATCATTTTGGTGGTGACGGCCTCGACCACGTCTCCGAATGCAAACGCACCGGCTTCCTCCGCCATCCGGGCATGGAATACGACTTGCAGAAGCAGGTCGCCCAGTTCCTCACGCAGATCGTCCATGTCATGCCGCTCGACCGCGTCGGCCACCTCGTAGGCCTCCTCGATCGTATAGGGAATGATCGTCTCGAAACTCTGTTCGAGATCCCACGGGCAACCGGTCACCGGCGTGCGCAGCGCCGCCATGATCTCGATCAGGCGGGAAATATCCTTCGAAGCATACATGCCGAAATCCTTGGCCTTCAATTGAGCGGTATCGTGTTGTCAGCCTTGCCGGCCTGGTAGCTCTGCGACAGCAGCTGGTAACGCTGCCGGATCCGTTCCGCCCGGGCCTTCAGGTCCTGCCTGATGGCGTCGTCCTCTTCGGCCTCGACCAGATCGCTGATGAAGTAGGAGTTCCAGAAGGCGTTGGCACGTCGGTAGCCGCCCGGCTCCAGCCCGAACACCTCCTTCAGGATCTTCAGGTCATGCGGAATGGCAAACGCATCGCGGCTGTCCTCATGGCTGAAGAACGAGTAGAAATTGTCGAACCCGGCCCAGGTAATCGCCGACATGCACATCGTGCACGGTTCGTGAGTCGAGAGGAAAATCAGATCCTTGGCGGAAAGTCCGGAATCAATCTCGTAGAAGCGCTTCAGCGTATGCACCTCGCCATGCCAGAGCGGATTTTCCAGCTCGTTATTGGTCTCGGCAATCACCAGCGACAGATCGGACTTGCGCAGGATCGCCGCGCCGAACACCTTGTTGCCGGCGGCAACGCCCGTTTGGGTCAGAGGCAGGATATCGTGCTCGATGACATAG
>Ga0308159_1004108_pt1 | contig 13659 bp, 12 predicted proteins | sample PhyCR1_FD_201040 | JGI IMG/M metagenome (GOLD analysis project Ga0308159, IMG submission 201040) | Phyllosphere microbial communities from UC Gill Tract Community Farm, Albany, California, United States - DLSLC.R1 | ecosystem: Host-associated > Plants > Phyllosphere > Unclassified | place: USA... | reverse complement strand
GATGTCAACCGTTTATTTCGTCGGTCACCATCATTTTTAATTCTTCCCGACTCGTTCACACCGCGTTGCTGCTGCGTTGTTCCCTGTCGTTGGAGCGGCATTATAGGGAGTTTCCGCAGGGCCGCAACCCTTAATTAATAAAAATCTTCCGACCGTTTCTTTTTTCTACAAATAGGCTATGAACGTGCAATAAAGCATCATTTTCAGCCGAAATCTCACCCTTTACTTCGCCTGTAGTGGAGTAAACTAGTTTGCATAAAGAGAACTTCACTCGCCAAGGATGCAATTAATGTCGCTCAATGCCCAACAACAGGCTGCTCAACGTAACCTTTCCTATCTGCTGGCCGAGAATATTGCCCAGCGCGTGCTGTCTGGTGAGTATGCGGAAGGTAGTATTCTGCCTGGCGAGATAGAGTTGGGTGAACTCTTCGGAGTCAGTCGCACCGCCGTGCGTGAAGCGGTCAAGACTTTAACGGCAAAAGGAATGCTGCTGCCACGCCCGCGCATCGGCACGCGGGTTATGCCGCAGAGTAACTGGAACTTTCTCGATCAGGAGCTGCTGACCTGGTGGATGACGCGCGAAAACTTCGATCAGGTGATGTCGCACTTCGTTCTGCTGCGTAGAGCGCTGGAACCTCAGGCCTGTTCCCTTGCTGCCGTGCAGGCAACCCCGGAACAGAAACGCCAGCTTTCTTTATATATGACGGAAATGCGCGAGTTGCATGAGGATTTTGATCGCGAGCGCTGGATAAACGTGGACGCGCAATTCCACCAGCTTATCTACGAGGCCGGAAAGAACCCATTCCTGACCTCTTTCGCCAATCTGTTCAGTTCGGTTTACCAAAGCTACTTCAGGTCGATTACCGGCAATGAGGTTATCAAACTCGAACATCACCAGAAGATAGTCGACGCGATACTGGCAGGCGATGCCGAGGCGGCATTGCAGGCCTGTACCGTTTTACTGCGCGACCCCGCCTGATTATCTTCTCTTTATACGGCTATATAAAGAAGCCCTTCTATATATAGCTATTCTACCTTGTGTTTCCTTTGCCTTTCACCGCCACGGAATCACGCACCACAAGCTCCGGCGTCAAAACCAGGACTTGCGCTTCGGCATCCGGCGCTTTCATTCGGTGCAGCAATGTATCAATAGCCAATTCGCCCAACTCGTCTTTTGGCTGATGAATCGTCGTGAGCGGCGGCGTCATGTATTGCGCCAGTTGAATATCGTCATACCCCATGACGGCGATGTCCTGCGGAATGCGCAATCCGTGCCGATAGATAGCCTGATAAACGCCCACGGCCATCGCATCGTTACCGGCAAATACGGCATCCGGGCGCTCGTCCAGCGCCAGCAGTTGCTGCATCGCGGACAATCCGCCGGCAAACTCGAAATCGCCGGTGACCTCAAGCCCGGCATCGCGCGTCATTCCCGCCTCCTGCAAGGCCTGACGATATCCCTCCAGACGCTGCGTCGAAGTGGTCTTGTCCAGCGGACCGGTAATGCAGGCGATACGACGATACCCCTGGGCAATCAGGTATTCCGTCGCCATCCTGCCGCCGATAAAGGCGTTTTCCTGAATGATGTCGTTGACCCCGGCAAACGGCGCCCAGTCCATCATAACTACGGGAATCGCCGGATAACGGCTCAACGTCTCGGGCGAAGGGAGATGATTTTCCGTAAACATCAGGATCAGGCCATCGACCCGCTTTTGCAGCAGCGTTTCAAGGCTGCGATTCAGGCGCTCTTCGTCGCCGTCGGTATTGCAGAGAATCAGACTGTAGCCGCGTTCGTAACAGCTGCGTTCTACCCCCTGCACCACTTCAGAGTAAAACGGGTTGCTGCTCGAGGTAATCAGCATGCCGATAGTATGGGTCTGATTCAGCTTGAGGCTGCGGGCCAGCGCGGAAGGCGCATAGTTGAGCTGGCCAATGGCAGCATTGACCTTCTCGCGGATAGCCTCGCTCACAAAGCGATTGTTGTTGATAACGTGCGAGACAGTGGAGGTAGAGACGCCCGCCAGACGGGCGACATCTTTCATGGTCGGCAACTAGGACTCCTGATGCGCAAGAAAATCGTCGATTTCCTGACGCCACGGCACGGAAGACTGCGCACCGGCGCGCGTTACGGCAATCGCTGCGGCTGCATGAGCGAAACGTACAGCCTGATCGAGAGGCGTACCTTCGAGCAGCGCCGTGACCAGGGCTCCGTTGAAGGTGTCACCGGCGGCGATGGTATCAACGGCTTTTACCTTGAAGCCGGGCACATTTTTGCCCGCGCCCTGCTGGCTTAGCCAGACGCCTTTGCTGCCAAGCGTAATAATGACGGTCGCGATCCCCTTGTCGTGCAGTATCTGCGCCGCACGGGCGGCATCTTCATCGTTGTTTACTTTCACGCCGGTCAGCTTTTCGGCTTCGGTTTCGTTCGGCGTTATCATATCCACCAGCGACAGCAGCGCGTCCGGCAATTCACAGGCGGGCGCAGGATTCAGGACAACCTGCGTCTTGTGCGCCTTGGCTAAACGGGCGGCGGCCATGACCGTCTCGAGCGGAGACTCCAGCTGCATCAACAGGGCCGAGGCCTGCGTAATCTGCGATTCAAAACGCGGGAGAGAGTCAGGGGTCAGCGCGTTGTTGGCTCCGGCATGGATGCCGATAACATTTTCGGCATCTTCATTGACGAAAATCAACGCCACACCGGTGGTGGTATTGGCAACCGCTTCGATGGAACGGGTATCAATGTTGTCGCTCGCCAGCTGCTGACGCACGCGCTCACCGATATCGTCGCTTCCTACACAGGCAATAAATGAAATATCGGCACCGCTTCTTCCGGCGGCTACGGCCTGATTCGCCCCTTTACCCCCGAAAGCCACCGTATAGTGCGATCCCGTCACGGTTTCACCCGGCTGCGGAAATTGCCTGATATTAAGGACGTGGTCAGCATTGATGCTGCCCAGAACCACCAGTTTACCCTTGTCCATTGCCTTGATTCCTGCATGTGCGGCGCCACCGGTAAAGATGGCGCCGTCTTGATTAAGGTTGTGTCACCAGATTCAGCGCGACCGGATTCACCGGCGGAACGGCCTGACCTTTCAGCACTTTATCGGCGGTTTCGACCCCAATCATACCAATCTGATCGGGACGTTGGGCAACCGTTGCACCCAGCTTGCCGCCTTTCACCGCTTTAAGTCCGTCTTCGGTGCCGTCAAACCCCACCACCAGCACGTCGGTTTTGCCTGCGGTTTGCAGCGCGCGCAAGGCACCCAGCGCCATTTCATCGTTTTGAGCGAATACAGCCTGCACATCCGGGTGCGCGGTCAGCAGGTTCTGCATGACGTTAAGCCCCTTTGTACGATCGAAATCGGCCGGTTGACTTGCCAGCACCTTGAAGTGATGCGCGTCGACTGCCTCTTTGAAACCGGCTCCGCGCTCGCGGGCCACCGAAGTACCGGCAATGCCTTCCAGCTCAATCACTTTGGCATTCTCGCCCAGTTTCTTCGCAATGTAATCCCCGGCCATTTTACCGCCGGCTTTGTTGTCGGAAGCCACGTGGCTGATAACCTGTCCTTTCGACGCCTGACGGTCGAGGGTGATGACGGGAATTTTCGCCTGATTGGCCATCGCGACCGCATTGCCGACCGCATCGGAATCGGTCGGGTTAATCAGCAGCAGCTTGGTGCCGCGAACGGTCAGGTCCTGCACATTGGCAAGCTCCTTGGCCGGATTGTTTTGCGAGTCCAGCACCACCAGGGTGTAGCCCAGCTTGTCGGCTTCCTGCTGCGCGCCATCTTTCATGGACACAAAGAACGGGTTGTTCAGCGTGGAGACCACCAGCGCGATAGTGTCTTTCGCCAATACGTTGGCGCTGAACGACGCGGTGAATGCCGCCGCCGAGACCCATAATGCAATTTTCTTCATAGATGTTGTCATGGTAAGGATTCCTGTAGGGAAGATTATTTATTGCTTTTGTTATCAACCAGGACCGCCAGCAGAATGACCACTGCTTTGACAATCATCTGGAAATAGGAAGACACGCCCAACAAATTGAGGCCATTATTCAAAAAGCCCAGAATAAGCGCGCCAATCAAGGTGCCGATAATTCGTCCCTTGCCGCCTGAAAGACTGGTTCCGCCGAGCACGACAGCGGCAATGGCGTCCAGCTCGTAACCGGTACCGGCCGTCGGTTGTGCGGAGGACAAACGCGCGACCTCGATGATTCCCGCCAGCGCCGCCAGCAGGCCAGACAGGGAGTAGACGATGATTTTGACTTTATCGACGCTTATACCCGACAGGCGCGTTGCCGCCTCGTTGCCGCCCAGCGCATAGATGTATCGACCAAGACGGGTATGTTGCAGCATGTACCAGGCCGCCAGGAAGACGACCGCCATCAGCCAGATAGGCGTAGGAATGCCCAGAGGACGGCCAATGCCGAACCAGCCGAAGGTGTCGGCCACATCGTTGAAGCCGGTGCTGATAGGGCTGCCGTTGGTGTACACCATCGTCACGCCGCGCAGCAGCAACATCATGACCAGTGTGGCAATAAAGGCCTGCACCTTGCCTTTGGCCACGATGGCGCCGGTAAGGGCGCCGACCGCGGCCCCCAATCCCAGCGAGGCGACAACGGCCAGCATGGCGCTGGATTCGAATCCGACCACCGAAGCGGCAACCGCCCCCGTCAATGCCAGCAATGACCCTACGGACAGATCGATACCCGAAGTGAGAATAACCAGCGTCATTCCGACGGCCATGATGGCGTTGACGGAGGTTTGCTGCAAAATATTGAACAGGTTGTTGACGGTGAAAAAGTTCGGGCTCATCGACGAAACCACGGCTATCAGCACCAGCAGTGCAATCAGTGACTTCTGTTCCAACAACCACGCTTTACTGATGCCGCGCTTCTTGGCCGGTAATGTCTGGGTACTCATAGCGGATACTCCTGCTTTACGCCGTATTGCTTGCCCACGCTCGCCGCCATCAAGGCTTCCTGCGTGGCTTGTTCGAGGGTGAATTCACCGCTCAACGCGCCTTCATGCATTACCAGAATGCGATCGCTCATGCCGATCACTTCGGGCATTTCCGAGGAAACGAGAATGATGCTCAGACCGTCGCGCTTGAACTGATTGATCAACTGATAGATCTCTTTTTTGGCCCCCACGTCGACGCCGCGCGTCGGTTCGTCGAGGATCAAGACTTTCGGGCGCGTCATCAGCCCGCGGGCAATCGCCACTTTTTGCTGGTTTCCGCCCGACAGCAGACCAATCGGCTGCATCATCGAAGGTGTCTTGATATTGAACAGACGAATGAAATCACCCACAGTCTGCTGTTCTTCCTTATGCTTTAATCCACCGCCCGTTCGGCTGAAATAGCGCAGCGCGGTCAGCGACATGTTCTCTTTCACCGACATGCCGAGCACCAGACCATCCCGCTTGCGGTCTTCGGAGATATAAACGATGCCGTTCGCCAGCCCGTCCTGCGGCGTGCGCGGCTGAATCTCCTGACCTTCCAGCGAAATAGTGCCCGCCGTTTTGCGACGCGCGCCGTAAAGAATTTTCATCAGTTCGGTGCGCCCCGCGCCCATCAATCCCGAAACGCCCAGGATTTCGCCGCCGTAAAGCTTGAAGCTGACATCGTTGACGTCCGGCCCCGACAGATTATGTACGTCGAGACGCAGGGGGCCGCGCGGCTGATTCAGACGGGGATACAACTCGTCGAGGCGACGTCCTACCATCATTTCGATAAGAGTATCTTCCTGAAGCTCGCTGACCGGGCGCTCGGCGATAAACTGGCCATCGCGCAACACGGTCACGTCATCGCAAATCTCGAAGATCTCTTTCAGGCGATGTGAAATGTAAACCACACCGCAGCCCGAGGCTCTCAACTCGCGGATCACGCTAAACAACGAGGCGGTTTCTGTGTCTGTCAGCGCATCGGTCGGTTCATCCATCACGATGACTTTGGACTCGAAACTCAGCACCTTGGCAATCTCGACCATCTGCTGATCGCCAATCGACAGGTCACCCACCAGCCGATGACTGCTATAACGCAGATTCAGCCGGGCCAGCAGCTTGTCGGCTTCGGCATACATCTTCTTCCACTGGATCCGCCCGAACCTGTTGACGAACTCGCGGCCAAGGAAAATGTTTTCGGCGATGGTCAATTCAGGGATCAGGTTAAGTTCCTGATGAATAATTCCGATCCCCGCTTCCTGCGAATCTTTTGGACCGTTGAAGCTGGCTTCCTTGCCGAGGAAATGCACCGAACCCGCATCTTTTTGATAGATGCCGGTCAGCACTTTCATCATGGTCGACTTGCCCGCGCCGTTTTCACCCACCAGCGCCATGACTTTTCCGGGATAGACGCTGAGCGCCGCGCCGGAAAGGGCTTTCACGCCGGGGAAGGCTTTATCGATTCCCGCGAGTTGCAGCAAAGGTTGCATAGAGGCCTCAGAAGGTCACGCCGGCACAGAGGATGATGTTGGCATAAGGCGAACACTCTCCGCTGCGAATGACGGCGCGCGTGGTTTGGGTCTGCTGTTTGAAAGCCTGATGGCTGACATATTCCAGCGTAATGGTATTTCCCTGTTGCTGTTCAAGCCGTTTTAACTGACCGATCAACGATTCGTGCAGGTCGGGATTGTGCTGCTTTATCTCTTCGGCGAGCACGGCATGTTCGACCTGCATCTCGTCGGTCACCACCGAAAACACCTGCAAGAATTCCGGCACACCGTGCGTGAGCGCAAGGTCGATACGCTGGGTAGTGGCGGGAATAGGTAAACCGGCATCGGCAATCACAATGCGGTCCGTGTGCCCGAGAGAGGCAACGACCTGCGAGATATCGGCATTTAACAATACGGCTTTCTTCATTATCGGCTCCAGCAGCGAAACGTTTCGCTTGCCGTCGATTCTAGGAATTTGCCAGATTCTGGCAATGAGCAAACGATGAAATTGTGATCACTGTCGAAACGTTTCGATGGCGCAGGTCAAGGAGGGCGTATTTCATGCAGAAGTCGTTCGGGAGAGAATGTGGGCATAAACCGGAAACAAAAACGCCGCAGGAAAGTCTGCGGCGTTGTGAGGGAGCAACGGGTTAAATCTCTATCTGCGTGCCCAGTTCGATAACGCGATTTGGCGGGATCTCGAATTGGTCGGGCGCGCGCAAGGCGTTGCGGCTCAGGGCGATAAACAGCTTGCCACGGAAATAGAGATACCAGGGACGCTTGGTCAAAATCAACGACTCGTGTGACATAAAGAATGAGGTTTCCATCATTCGGCACGACAGACCTTCCAGTCCACAACGGTGGAACACTTCTTCCACGTTTGGCGTTTCTTTAAAGCCGTAACTCGCGACCACGCGCCAGAACGTCGGCGACATCTGCTCGATGGTCACGCGGCGGACATTATGCACGAACGGCGCATCTTCGGTGCGCAGAGTCAGCAACACCACGCGCTCGTGCAACACCTTGTTGTGCTTGAGATTGTGCAGCAAGGCGAAGGGAATGACGTTAATGGCGCGCGACATATAAACCGCCGTGCCCGGCACACGTACCGGCGGAGATTTCTCCAGCGAGGCAATCATCGCCTCAAGCGAATTGCCGTGCTCGTGCATGCGGCGCATAAGGCGGAAGCGCTCGCTCTTCCAGGTGGTCATCACCACAAACATCATGACGGCGAGCACCAGAGGCAACCAACCGCCGGAGAGAATTTTGGTGGCGTTGGCGGCAAACAGCGGCACGTCGATAAACAGCAGTATCGCGGCCAGAATCGCCACGATAAACCCCTTCCAGTGCCAGTTTTTATAGGCCACGGTACAGGAAAGAAGAGTGGTCAGCACCATGGTGCCGGTCACGGCGATGCCGTACGCGGCGGCCAGATTGCTGGAGTGTTCAAAGCCGAGAATCACGATAACGACGGCGAAATAGAGCAGCCAGTTGATCACCGGAATATAAATCTGCCCGGCTTCCATTTCCGACGTGTGGATGATGCGCATCGGCGGCAGATACCCCAGACGCACCGCCTGACGGGTGAGAGAGAACACGCCCGAAATCACCGCCTGTGAGGCAATGATGGTCGCAAGCGTGGCCAGAATCAGCATCGGCAGCAGCGCCCAGTCAGGCGCCAGCAGGAAGAACGGGTTCTTGATGGCTTCGGGATTCTTGAGCAGCAACGCGCCCTGACCAAAGTAGTTCAGCACCAGCGAAGGCAGCACGACGCTAAACCATGCAAGTCGAATAGGCAGTTTGCCGAAGTGCCCCATATCCGCATACAGCGCTTCGACACCGGTAATCGACAGTACCACCGCGCCGAGCGCCAGGAAGGAGAAAGACTTGTGTTCGATAAAGAAGTTGACCGCCCACATAGGATTGACGGCGCGCAGCACTTCAGGATTATGCATGATGCTGTTGAGGCCAAGCACCGCCAGCACCAGGAACCACAGCAGCATGACGGGCGCAAAGAGTTTACCCACCAGCCCCGTACCGTGTTTCTGAATAAAGAACAGAAGGGTCAGCACGGCAATGGAAAGAGGAACGATGTAGCGTTCCAGATTGGGCGAGGCTATCTCAAGGCCCTCCATCGCGGAAAGCACGGACATCGCCGGGGTGATGACCACTTCGCCATAGAAGAAACTGCCGCCGATGAGCCCGAGGATCACCAGAATCGCCGTGGTACGCGCCGAGGTGTTTCTTCCGGCGAGCGACATGAGCGTCAGGATCCCGCCTTCACCGGCGTTGTCGGCACGCAAGACAAAGGAGAGGTATTTAGCCGAAACGACCACGATAAGCAGCCAGAAAATCAGGGAGAGAAAGCCGTATACAACACTGGGTTCAACACTAAACCCGTAATGGCCGGAAAAACATTCGCGCAAGGTATAGAGTGGGCTGGTACCGATGTCACCATAAACCACGCCAATGGCGGCCAGGGTTACTGCAGGAAGTGACCGTTTATGTTCTGTGCTCATAATGGGTTTCTTTTATGCTTTGTCATTTGGCTGACTTGAGTATTTGGCTAAAAATTTCTTCGCCCAAAATCCGTAAGCTATGTGGGTTGGCAGTTCCTTTAAACCCACGAAAAGGCGCACAGTATGCACGAATAAATCAGATTGCCTACCCTTTACTACAAAGACAAGTAAACAAATCATTCGGCCGTATCACATTTTCTGAAATGGAAAGATATTGCGAATCAACAAGCTATATCGCCGAAAAAAATCATGGTTTATTATCTGCTCGCAGTCCACTATTTCCTTAATAAAGACACTTATCGGGGCAGTTGAAAACACATTATGGCGCAATCACCACTTTTGGCAGAACGAATCACCCGACTGGCCAACGCATTGGAAAACGGTCTTTATGAACGGCAGGAAGCGATTCGCCTCTGTCTGCTGGCTGCGCTGTGCGGAGAAAGCGTATTTCTGCTTGGCCCGCCGGGCATCGCCAAAAGCCTTATCGCGCGCAGATTAAAATACGCGTTTCGCGATGCGCGTGCATTTGAATATTTAATGACCCGATTCTCGACACCCGAAGAAGTCTTTGGCCCGCTTTCCATTCAGGCGTTAAAAGATGAAGGCCGCTATCTGCGCCTCACGACTGGCTATCTGCCCGAAGCCGAAATCGTGTTTCTCGATGAAATCTGGAAGGCCGGACCGGCAATTCTGAATACCCTGCTCACCGCTATTAATGAAAGGCGTTTCAGAAACGGCGATACGGAAGAAGCCATTCCGATGCGCCTGCTGGTCAGCGCCTCCAATGAGTTGCCCGAAGCCGACGGCGGTCTCGAAGCACTTTATGACCGTATGCTCATCCGCCTGTGGATGGACCGCGTGCAGGACAAACAGAACTTCCGTTCGCTTTTGTCGAGCCGTCATTCCGAAAACACGCATCCCGTGGCCGAAAACCTGAGTATCAGCAACGAGGAGTATCAGCAGTGGCAGCCGGAAATTGAAAAGGTCCATCTACCCGATCACTGTTTCGAACTGGTTTTCCAGCTACGCCAGCGCCTGAGTGCGCTCGACAATGCGCCTTACGTTTCCGACCGCCGCTGGAAAAAAGCCCTGCGCCTGCTTCAGGCCTGTGCCTTCTTTAGCGGACGCCCGTCGGTATCGCCGGTAGACCTGATTTTGCTCAAAGACTGCCTGTGGCATGACATGAGCTCTTATCATTTGTTACAAACGCAAATAGAGCAGAGCCTTACCGAGCAAGCCTACGAGCAGCAGACCTTAAGTTTAAAGATTCAGCAACTCAACCAGCAGTGGATCCAGTATCAGCAGCAGCAAAGTACGCGCCAGGCGCTAAAACTCACAAAAAAATCAGGGATGTTCAGCCGAAAACCTCAGTATGATCTGCCAGCATTGCTCTCTTCCACCAGCCTGACCCTCTCTTTGCAGCAACCGCTGCACCTGCATGATATTCAGGTCACGCACGTGCTGGTGGAACGCGAGGCCATGACAGAATGGCTGAACAAGGGCGGACAACTTAAAGCCAAGCTCAACGGCATCGGCTTTGCGCAGGTAGTGGACGTCGAAGTCGACGACAAACTGCAACTGGTGATTTTCGACATCAGCCGTCAACCGAGTTATCTGACCTTGCCGGGCAACGAGCACATCACCGTACCCGACGAAATGAAAAATACGCTGCTGACCCTCGGCGAATCCCTGACTCGTCAGCGTCAGCTGTTCAATCAGCATCATCCCTGCCTGTTTGTTCCCGAGGCGTGGACGGCAAAAATCGAAGCCAGCCTGATTCGAGTCAGTGAACAACTCACCCAGCAACAGCAACTGTTTGGCAAAAACTGATGTTTAGCCTCGAAACGCTGGATGTCATGCTCGCCATCAAGGAAGCCGAACTGATCGACGAGCTGATCGTCACGCTGCTGGCAACGCCCCAGCTTCAGGTTTTCTTCGAGAAATACCCGAGATTGAGGCGTGCGCTGACCAAGGATCTTCCAGAATGGCGTTTCAGGCTGAAACAGCGGATCCATGACACGCCGGTGCCTCCCGAGCTGGCGAAAGAGTTTTACCTTTATCAACACTGCCAGCAGAGCACGCAGGGCATTTTCCATGCCGAACTGGAAGAGACGGTCGAGAAGCTCGAGCAGTTTACCTCACCCTTTCTCACGGAGGCGCGAGCACTGCAAAACAATGCCTCGAGCACGGCCAGCGCCAGTTTCCACGGGCTGTTCATGCAGCGCTGGCGACTGAACATCACTTTTCAGACGGTCACGCTGCATCATCAACTGCTGGAACAGGAACAGGAACAACTGCAAAACGAGTTGGAGCAACGACTCGAGATGAGCGGGGAACTCTCTCCCTTACTGGTAGAAAACGATGCGGCGGCGGGGCGACTGTGGGATATGAGCAAGGGTCGGCGTCAGCGCGGCGATTATCAGTCCCTGATTCGCTATGGCACTTTCCTGCAACAGCAACCCGAGCTGCAGCAGCTGGCCGAACAGCTCGGCCGCAGCCAGACGGCCAAGGCCAATCCGCACGAAGAAACCACGATGGAAGCGCACCGTCTCATGGTGCGGGAACCAGCCACGGTGCCCGAAGAGGTGAGCGGCATTCACCACAGCGACGATATTCTGCGTCTGCTGCCGCCCGAGCTTGCCACCCTCGGCATTCCCGAACTGGAGATAGACTTCTATCGCCGAATGCTTGAGAAACGTCTGATGACCTATCAGCTACAGGGCGATGTCTGGCGGGAAAAGGTGGTGATGCGCCCGGTGGTGTATCAGCAGCAGGAACCTCAGCCGCGCGGGCCATTCGTCGTCTGTGTCGACACCTCCGGATCGATGGGCGGTTTCAACGAACAGTGCGCCAAGGCGTTCTGTCTGGCGCTGCTGCGCATTGCGCTGGCGGACAACCGGCGTTGCTATATCATGCTGTTCGCCAGTGAAGTGATTCACTACGAACTGACGTCGAGCAGCGGACTGGAACAGGCCATGCGCTTTCTCGGGCAGCATTTCAGAGGCGGCACCGATCTTTCGGCCTGCCTCACCGCCACGCTGGACAAACTCGCCACGCCCGAATGGCAGGACGCCGATGCGGTCATAATCTCCGACTTCATTGCCCAGCGTCTTCCCGACGAAGTGCAGAAGCGGGTCAGGCAGCAGCAGAACCAGCATCATCACCGTTTTCACGCGCTGGCCATGTCGCACTATGGCAAACCGGCAATAATGCGTATCTTTGACCACATCTGGCGCTTTGATACTGGAATGAAAAGCCGTGTACAACGACGATGGAAACGTCCCTAATCGAGAATAAAACGATGTCCGACCACTACCAGATAGACGACCTTGATCGCGGAATACTCAACGCATTGATGGACAATGCCCGCGTAGCCTATGCCGAACTGGCCAAATCCTTTAACGTCAGTCCCGGCACCATTCACGTGCGGGTCGAGAAAATGAAGCAGGCCGGAATAATCACCGGCACCCGCGTCAACGTCGACCCAAAGCGCCTGGGCTACGACGTATGCTGCTTTATCGGCATCATTCTCAAGAGCGCCAAAGACTATCCTTCCGCGCTGAAACGCCTTGAAAGCCTCGAAGAAGTGGTTGAAGCCTATTACACCACCGGGCATTACAGCATCTTCATCAAGGTGATGTGCCGCTCGATCGATGCGCTGCAACAGGTACTTATCAACAAGATCCAGACTATCGACGAGATTCAGTCGACCGAAACCCTAATTTCCTTGCAAAACCCGATCATGCGTACGATCCAGCCCTGAGCAATAAATTTTAATACCTTATTATCCACAGGTAGATCCCAGCTGATTCACAGCGTACAATAGCCATTCTTTTTTCGGGTAAGAGCATTATGTCTGACATCACCCTGATCAGTGGCAGTACGCTTGGCAGCGCTGAATATGTTGCCGAACATGTAGAAGAGAAGCTGAAAGAAGCCGATTTCTCCACCCAGCTGTTCCACGGTCCTGAACTGTATGAACTGCCGACCGACGGTATTTGGCTGGTGGTCTGCTCGACACACGGTGCAGGAGAGCTTCCTGACAACCTTCAACCTCTGCTTGAACAGATTGAAGAGCAGCAACCGGATCTCTCCAATGTCCGCTTTGGCGCGATCGGTCTGGGCAGCAGCGAATATGACACTTTCTGTGGTGCCATCCGCGTTCTGGATCAAAAACTGACGGATCTGGGTGCAAAAAGGATAGGTGATCGCCTCGAGATCGACGTGACCCAGCACGAAATTCCTGAAGATCCGGCCGAGGTTTGGGCACTGAACTGGATTAATTTGCTCAGATAAGTGTAAATATTATGCGATCAGATGTGGATAACTAGGCTTTAAAGCGGTGTAAAACCGGTAGTTATCCCTCTAACAACCCTTGCCCGATTGTGGTGCTGTGCATAACTCGCCATTTAGATCCCAGCCTATACAGCGCAGGATCACCGATCATTCACAGCATTCGATCCTCTCTAGCATATTGATCTAAATAGACAATAATGACTTATACACAGAGGATCGCGATCCTAATAAGAGTTAGTAGTAAGAGATCTTTAAATAAAAAGATCTTCTTTTAATTAGTGACGATCCCCTGGGGCTTGTGGAAGCTCCAAACTCGCGTAGAATCCGTTTTCCCAACGCAATACGATCGTTCGTTGAACTTCGAGGTGCAGTACCATGTTTTATCCGGATCAATTTGACGTCATCATC
>Ga0308159_1004106_pt1 | contig 13665 bp, 15 predicted proteins | sample PhyCR1_FD_201040 | JGI IMG/M metagenome (GOLD analysis project Ga0308159, IMG submission 201040) | Phyllosphere microbial communities from UC Gill Tract Community Farm, Albany, California, United States - DLSLC.R1 | ecosystem: Host-associated > Plants > Phyllosphere > Unclassified | place: USA... | reverse complement strand
CTGGTTGAGCCAGGAGCTGTCAGGCCGGAGGAGCACTGCTGTTCCATCTGCTCTCGAAGCTGTACGAGCACACCAGCGTGGTGATCACCACCAACCTGGACTTCGCCGAGTGGTCCACGGTGTTCGGCGACGCGAAGATGACCACCGCCTTGCTCGACCGGCTCACGCATCACTGCCACATTGTGGAGACGGGCAACGAGAGCCATCGCTTCCTGCACAGCAGCGCCACGGCGAAGAAGCGGATCAAGGCGAGCGAACAAGCCCGCAAGGGCAGCGGCAAGACTGCCCCAACGGAGATCACCGATTGACGGCCGCCGCGCGTGACAAGGCGCTGCGGGCTACGCCCTTCGCGCCTTGCCACTCGCATCCATCACCACGACCAGGAGGTAAAAGAACCAAGCAGGACATACCGTTATCCACAGTCGACCATTACAGGGTCGACTTCCACCCCTGGCTCACGATTCAATCGGCGCGGTGGCTCAGTTTTACTTCGGCGCGGACACTCGATGATGTTCGGTAGCACCGTCTGCACGAAGGTGTACTTGGCCTCCCCCGAGGCGACCGACTTGATGAAAGCTTCTCGCGCTTTTTCATCTCCCGCCGCCAGGATCTGCTGAGCCGCTTCGCGGTCCGCCGCCGTCCAGTCTCGGTCGTTGGCAGCTTCTAGCGGCACCAAGACCTCTTTGGCGGCGCAAATGCCGCAAACCATGCTCAGTACGCACGCTGCCGCCTTTTTCCACATTTCGCTTCCCCTTTTCTGGCAGCAAAAGATAGCAAGGTTGAACTCACTTGCGCTCCTAAAAAAAAGGACAGGACCCACCGGAGGTAAAACAGCCTGGCGTCCGTATCGCGCTGAAACCTGACTCGATTGGCTAGGCTGGCGCGGGCGTCAGGCAGCTACCAACGATTTTGTGTAACGGTCGACGCAGCAGCAGCTCATCCACATATCCGACCTGCATGGCAACCGCGTCCGAGAGGCGCTTTGCCTAACGCGCTTGCATTCGATGCCGCTTCGGCCAGATCGATGGCAGCGCGCTCTTCGGTCTTGGGGCCCAGGGATTTGCAACGAGGTCGCGCGGCTCATCGTGGGCTGTATGCCTGAGCGCGAGCAGCCAATCGCTTCGCGGCTCGGACGCCCCGGGGAACAAATGCAGCCACGCCTGCCTAGCCAGTCGACCGTCCGCGAACGATGAAAAAGGGGCGGGCCGCGCACTACGCGAAGCGCCCCCACGGGGCTCATTCTTTAAGTACCACACCGACCATAATTGGGCGTTATAGAGGCCAATTGAGTACAAACAAGTGCATGGAGTCACCGGATCTGTGTAAGTGGGCGTACGCCTATGGAGTTCCGCTTAAGCGACGCCAGTCCATGCGTGCGGTCCAGTGGCTCAAGGTGATTCGGCCGAACACAGAGAGCCCGACGGAACATCATGCCCCGACTACTCCTCGCATCTGCTTGGATTTGGCGCGGGTTGATTCGGTCGCGTACCGTCTTCAACCGCTCGTCCAGCGCCAGTTCGGGCCGACCCAACTCCGCAAAGGTGGGCGCGTCGGGAAACGTGCGTCTCCTTCGGGTGCTGCCGGTGGCAAGCGCGTTGACGCGGCCGGCAGTGATCATTCCCTTCGCCGGGCCCCGGTAGCTGAACATGGCCGTGATCCAGCCTGATGCGAGGCCTGCATGGCTGGTGCCGACCTCTTGTAGCGGATGTTATCCATCGACAGGGTAAACAGCTTAGCGACTCCGAGCCCGCGCCGAACCTCTAGCAATCAGTTGGTCACGATCTTGAGACGAGGGATCATGTCCTTGAAGACCTTGTTGTCCCGCGCCATCACGGCCTTGAACCCCTCGTCATCGGCATAGACATACCCGAGGTTCAGCTTCTTCAAGGCCTCCTGAAGTTCCGGTTCCTTCGCAATCTCCGCGACCGAGGTTCTGAGCATCTTCACGACCTCCGGCGGCAGGCCCTTGGGCCCCATGATGCCGCGCCAGGTTCCGATCGAAAGGTCGATGTTCTTCTCCTTCATCGTGGGAAGGTCCTTAAACTCTTCGAGGCGCTTGTCCGCCATCACGGCCAGGATGCGCAGCTTGCCGGCGGCCACGTGGGCGGCCACCTCTGCGGGGCTGGCCGTCACCGCATCGAGCTGACTGCTCAGCAGCGCGAGGACTGAAGGCGCAGCGCCCTGATACGGGATACGGTTGAATTGCAACTGGGTCTTCTCTTCGAAGGCTGCGGCGGCGATGTCGTAGATCGAACCGTTGCCGGAGGTGCCCATTGCCATCTTGCCGGGCTGCTTGCGTGCCGCAGCGATGAAGTCGTCGAGGGTCTTGTAGGGCGAGTCGGCCCGCACGATGATCGACGCCGGGTCGGCGTTGAGCTGTGCGATCGGCGTGACGTCGGCGTAGGTGCGATTGAAGAGGTTGAGGTGCGGCAGGATCACCATCTCGACCGTGACGACACCCAGCGTGTAGCCATCGGGCTTGGCGTTCATCATGTAGTTCCAACCGATACCACCACTCGCGCCGGACTTGTTGACGACAACGACACCCTTCGGAAAGTGTTTCTGCGCCGCGGCACCGAATGCGCGCGCCACAGCGTCGGTCCCGCCGCCCGGCTGAAAGGGAACGACCAGCTCGATGGGGCGGCTCGGGTAGTCGGCTGCGAGCGCAAGACCTGGGGCGAGCGAGGCGAGCGCCATGGAGGCGACGAGGATGCGGCGGTGAAATTGAATCATGGACTTGTCTCGGGAGTTATTGGAAGCCTGAAGATCTCGATCGCGTTCAGCGAACGAACTGGTCGACGTACTCGGCGCCCAAGCCGCACGCGGCGTAGTGAGCGCGGCACATGTCGATCTTGGTGAAGACGTCTTCGTAGCCAGTCTGGCGGCCGAAGGGATCCACATAAATCATGGCGCCAGTGATGTGGAACAGCGTGATCATCTCGGGCACGTTCTCGGGCACGACCAGCGTGTGCGTCTCCCCGGGCGGCTCGAAGACATACGAGCCTTCCGTCGCCTTCCAGTCGTGCTCCAGGTAGTGCCACGCCCCGCGCAACACCACACCATGCACCGGTGCCGGATGGCGATGCCGGCTCAGCACGCCGGATTTGCGCACGCGCAAGAGGTTGACCCAGTAGCCCTGCACGGTGTTCAGGCACAGCGGGCGGAACCAGACGTTCTCCATCTGCGGCACCCACACGCGCTCGTCTTCCGGGACGACGGTGTCGACAACGATCTCGTTCGCGACGCCTTGCGGGAACGGCAGCTGGTAGGGCATGCGGGACATATCGAGTCCGCCGGCGCGCGAGGGCGCAGAGTCGGCCGGCATCGGTACCCCAGGAAGGGACGAAGTGTTCATAGTGGGTTTTCGTTGATGGGAATCAGGCGGCGAGATAGCCGCCATCGACGGGAAGCACAATGCCCGTGACAAAGGAAGCAGCGTTCGAGCACAGAAACATCACCGGACCGGCGATGTCCTCGGGCCGGCCCCATCGGCCCATGGGCGTGCGAGACAGCACCGCGGCACTGCGCGCAGCGTCGTCCTGCAGCCCCTTGGTCAGCGGCGTGGCGATCCATCCGGGTGCGACCGCGTTGACGCGGACGCCGTCGGCTGCCCAGGCGATCGCCAGGCTTTTGGTCAGTTGCGCAATGCCGCCCTTGCTGGCGCTGTACGCCGGCACCAGGCCGCCGCCGAAGTAGCTGAGCATCGATGCGATGTTGACCAGGCTTCCGCCATTTGCAGCCAATCGCTGCCGCGCCGCGGCGGCCACGCGCATCGCGCCGTTCAGGTTAATGTCGATCACTTGGCGGAACACCTCGGGGTCATGCTCCTCGCCTCGGCGGATGACACCGGCGGCGTTGACCACGATGTCTAGCGTCGGGCAGTTTTCGAGCACGCGGTCGATCGAGCCGGCGTCTGTCACGTCCATCGCCTCGAACGCGATCCCGGATGCACCGGGGCGCTCCTTGCCGATCACGCCAGCAGCGGTCACTGCACAGCCTGCATCGCGCAGGGCCTCGGCAATCGCGAGTCCGATACCGCTGGTGCCGCCGGAGACGAGCGCGGCCTTGCCGTCGAAATCGAAGAGCATCTCGCGGTTCCTTATTTCACGGACAGGCACTTGGCCCGCGCCAGCACTTCCTGGGAGTACGGGCCGAGTACGGGCCCCTCGCCCGCCAACGTGGTGCGTCGGAAGACACGCCGGTAGCGCCCCATGTCGTAGACCTCGGCCTTGTGCAGCGTTGTCCTGTTGTCCCACACGACCAGATCGCCCTTCTTCCACTTGTGGAAGTAGCAGAACTCGGGGCGCGAGACGTGCTCGACCAGTTGACGATGCAGAGCCTGGCCTTCCTCGAGTGGCATGCCGCTGATCTCGTTGCCCGCATTGGCGGTCATGAAGAGCGAGCGACGACCGTCCGGATGAACGCGCACCAGCGGGTGGCTGACCGGGGGCACGGCGTTCTTTTCGAAGTTGGAGAGCGGCGGCAGCGAAGCGAACATCCGGCGGCCATGCTCATACGAATGGACCATGTGCAGCGGCTCGATCCTGGCCTTCAGGTCCTCCGGGAGCGCTTCGTAGGCCAGCACCATATTGGAGAAGCCCGTGCGTCCTCCCACGGCATCGTCGGGCATCACTTCGATGCCATACAACAGCGACGCGTATGCGGGCACGTAGCGATAGGAGCTGTCGGTGTGCCATAGCGCATTGACCTTCTGGAAGATCACGCGATGGTCGGTCTCGGGAAGATGCTCGCCCTGTGCCGACACATTGGCCACGTTGTAGACGGTCGACGCGGAGACGGTCTTGTTCTCCTCCGGAAAATCTTCCAGCAAACCCCACTGCTCGGTGAAGGCAATCTGCTGCTGCTCAGTGAGCTTCTGGTCCCGAAAGCACAGCACTCCGTAGTTATCGAGTGCACCGCGAAATGCCCGGATCTGCTCGGGATGCATGGGCAGGGAAAGGTCGATCCCTGTGATTTCGGCGCCCAGCGCCGGGTTGAGCCTCGTGACCACGGGTCGCTCGACGATTTCAGCTTGTTCCATATTTCCTCAGGGTGGACGGTGGACGGAGTGCCCGCCTGCTGCCTTGAAGAGCAAGTCATCGCACGGGCAGGAGAATTCTGGCATGCGACTGGCATGCCAGTCATATCCCAACAAGTTTGCCCACAAATTCCAGTTGGCAAGCTCGTAAACCCGAGCCCGGCGCTTAAGCCAGCGGCACGCAAGCCCCGGTCAAAATTTAGGGGTGTGGCAGCGTCTGTCTGGCGAATTCCACCAGGTGGTCGATCAGGCGATCGGAAGCCTGCTCCGCCCGGGCGGCGTCGCCTTCAGCAACAGCCCGAACGACTTCGACGTGGAATCGGGCCGTGACCGGCAGATGGCGCGGCGCATCGAGGTGGAAGAACCAGAAACGCCTGGATATCGAATGCAGCCTCGCGACGGTCTCGGCCGCGACGGTGTTGCGGGCCGCTCGCGCAAGCAGCAGGTTGAGTTGAGCGTCGAGGCGCAGGAACTCCTTGATATCCAGAGCCACTACCGCTTGTTCGGTCGGCGCCACCAGGGACTGGATCGCCGCCCTGTCCGCGCTGCTGCCGCGGCTTGCGGCCGCTCCGGCGAGAAGACGATCCAACTCGCGTCGCGTTTCGAGAATCTCGAACTGCAAGCGGACATCGATAGGTGTCACCACCACGCCGCGCCTGGGCATGATCTGCACCAGATACTCGCGCGAAAGCCGATGCAATGCCTCGCGAATCGGCGTGGTGCCGATATCGATCTGTCGGCTCAGGATGGCCTCCGACACAACGGAACCGGGGGCCAGTTCCAGCGTGACGATCATCTCCTCCAGTCTTCGATACGCTTCGCTTGTCAGGGTGTTCTGCGCTCCGTCGCTGGAAGGGCTGACCGCCGTGCTGCCTGGATTGATCACGCTGTCCGCCGCGCTCGCCTTCTTCATTTCCGCCTTTTGCTCGTGCCTTAGATACGGCCGCATCGTGCGGCCGACCAAGCCGGCGACTATAGCGATGGCAAGGTCGCGTCCGCCCGTCCCCCACGCGCACCGGGGCAAAATCGCCGCCAGTCCGGCGCCGCCCTTCGGAGCCGGCAAACCAAAGGCGTGGCAGGTATGAAGAAGACGGCGACAGTCGACACTGATGTCATGAAGTCTGCGGTGGTCGCGCAGCGGCGGGGGACGGAGCAGGACGGTGCCGCCGCGACAACGCTCATGCAAGACGCGTATCGGCAGCTGGAGGAGATGATCGTCACAGCGCAGCTCGCGCCGGGCGAGATGGTGTCAGAAGCGATCCTGAGCCGCCGCATCGGAATCGGAACAACGCCCACCCGCGAAGCGTTGCATCGGCTTTCGCGTGAGTATCTGGTGCAGATCATGCCCAGGCGCGGCGTGGTGGTGACCCCGATGGATGTGGGCCTGCAGTTTCAGGTGCTCGAGACCCGACGCGAAGTCGATCGGCTCATCGCATGGTCTGCGGCCCAACGTGCAACCGCAGCAGAGCGACAGTCCATCGCAGCCCTGGCGAAAGCCATCGAGGATACCGTGGCGCACTCGGATGTGCGGGCCTTCCTGAGGCTCGATGCGCAGCGCAGCCGCTGCGTGGCCTCCAGTGCACGCAACTCGGTCGCTGCAGACATCGCCACGACACTTCATTCGGTCTCGCGCCGATTCTGGTTTTGTCATCTTCGTGACGATCAACAGCTGCTCGATACAGCGCGCTTGCATCTGGCGGTAGCCAAGGCCGTCGTACTGGGCGATGCGGAGGCGGCCGGCGAGGCCTCCGACGAACTGATCGACTACATGCTTGCGTTCGCCAAGGCCACGCTTCCCGGCGCGTCGAACCCGGGCCGTTAGTTCGAGGCACCCCCCCGCCCTTTTGTCCGTAAAGGCGCTCGTCCGAACGCAGACGAGCGACCAAGGGTTTGCCCCGAAGAACTGGCATACCAGTCGTGTTTCAATAATGTTCCACGCAGACAATTGCATCGCAAACACGAAGTGAGACAAGGACCATGGCGCTGAGCATCTATCCCATTGCATCCAACTTTGTGGCCGAAATCGGCGACGTTGACCTGTCGCGGCCGCTGTCGCTCGAAGACCGGGAAGCGATCAAGCAGGCGTTCTGGAAGTACGCCGTGCTGATCTTCCCGGAGCAGACGATGACGCAACAGCAACATGTCGACTTCGCGACAATCTTCGGTCCACTGGAAACCACCATCCAGAAGCACCGCACCGACGAGGCATTGCGCATTCGCGAAGACATCGCCGATGTCTCCAACCTTGACGCGAACAACCGGGTCTGGGGCGAAACCAGCCGCCAGCGCATGTTCCAGCTGGGCAACCGCCTGTGGCACACGGACAGCACCTTCCGAAAGATCCCTGCCAAGGCGTCGCTGCTGTACGGGCGCACGGTAGCGCCCATCGGGGGCCACACCGAATTCGCCGATATGCGCGCCGCCTACGATGCACTGCCGGAGACGATGAGAAAGCGCATCGACGGCCTGATCGTGGAGCATTCGATCTTCACCTCGCGCGCCAAGCTGGGTTTCACCGGGTTCTCGGACGAGGAGCGCGCCGCGCTGCCGCCGGTGCCCCAGGTCATGGTGCGCACGATCCCCGAGAACGACCGAAAGTCGCTCTACCTGGCGTCGCACGCCGGCCGCGTGTTCGGCCTGCCCGACGCCGAGGCCGCCGAGTTGCTGGAGACGCTGACAGCGCATGCCACGCAACGGCAGTTTGTCTACACCCACCGCTGGCGCCAGCACGACCTGCTGATCTGGGACAACCGCTGCACCATGCACCGCGGCACGGAGTTCGACGACCTGCGCTGGAAGCGCGACATGCAACGCGCCACCGTCTCGGAGCCCGCCAACTCATGCGAGATAGCCGGTGTGGCCGTGCCGGTCGAGGCCTGAACGATGGGTGACACTCTTCGCATCCTCGGAGCGCCGGCGCTGTACGTACAAGGGCCGGACGCGTCCTTGCGTATCGGCGACGTCGCTGCAGGACTAGGCCGGAACGTGCTGTTCGTCTCAGACGCCGCCGTCGAGCGCCTGTTTGCGCCGCGCGTGCGGCAAAGCGTTGAGGCCAGTGGACTCGCGTTCTCGTCCGTCTCCTTCACCGGCGAGCTCACGCCGGCAAGCGTGGAACGCATGGCCAGCGCCCAGCAGGCGTGGCAGCCTGAGGTGGTGATCGCCGCGGGTGGCGGTAAGGGTGTGGACGCGGGCAAGGCCGTGGCGTGCGCCCTCGGCTCGCGGCTCATCACTTTGCCGACAGCGCCCTCGAATGACGGCCCCACCAGCCGCGTCTTTTTGCTTTACGACGAGCATCACCGTCTGCTGGGCGTCGAAAAGCTGCCGCGCAACCCGGACGCGGTCGTGGTCGACACCGCGATCCTCGCTGCGGCGCCAGTCGACTTGCTGATCTCGGGCATCGGCGACGCGATCGTCAAACGCTACGAGGCGGCGCAGTGCATCGGCGCTGGCGGGCACAACCTGTTCGGCGGCCAGGCGACGCTGCTCGCGGCAAAGATCGCAGAGACCTGCGACGAGACGGTGCGTCGCAATGCGGTCGCCGGCCTAGACGCAGCGCGCGCCCGCCGGCCCGACGCGGCCTTCGAGGCGCTCGTCGAAGCGTGCATCCTGCTGGCCGGCATCGGGTTCGAGGGCACCGGCTTGTCGGTCGCGCATTCCATGACGCGCGGCCTGACGGCCGTGCCGCAAACTGCAGGCGCCCTGCACGGTCGCCAGGTGGCCTACGCGTTGCTCGTCCAGTTCGTGCTCGAGAAGCGTTCCGATGCCTTCATGGCCGAGCAGTTCGACTTTTACCGCGCCGTGGGCCTGCCCACAGGCTTGCCCGAGCTCGGCCTTGCCGCGCCTTCTGCGCGGCAGTTGTCCACGATTGCCTCGCTCACCCTTACCGCACCGCACATCCGCAACTTCGAACGCCGGCTTTCGGAAGGCGACCTCGTCGAAGCGATGGTGCGTCTCGAGCAGCTCTGCGTCGCAATCTGACCCCTGCGCTTTCTGTCCTCGCCCACCATCAACCTGGAATACATGAGGTACCCATGAACCGGCCCAAGAACACCCGCGCCATCATCTTCTCCTGCCTTGCAGCTGCATGCTTCACGCTGCCGCACTTCGGCGCACATGCCGCCGAAATCACCTGGCGCTTGCAAAGCGTCGCCGGCGCCGGAACGACCGAATACAAGAATCTCGTCGAACGCTTTGCCAAGGAAGTGAATCAACGCACCGGCGGACGCGTCGAGGTCAAGACCTTTCCGGCCGGCATGCTGATGAGCAGCGCCACGGTCGTCGATGCGGTTAGCAAGGGCACGCTCGACGTCGGCCACACTTACCTTGTCTATTTCAGCGGCAAGGAGCCGGCGCTCAAGGCAGTGAACGAATGGCCGGCCGAAGTCAATGCGCTTCAAGGCTACAACTGGTTCTACGAGGGCGGCGGCTCGGAGCTGATGCGCAAGATCGTGGCGCGCCACAACATGCACTTCCTCGGCGTTTCGCCCCTGCTGGGCGAGCAGATCTGGTCGAAGAAGCCGATCAGGGGCGTCGACGATCTGAAGGGCCTCAAGGTGCGCGCGGCGGGACTTGCCGCCGACGGCTTTGCCAAGCTCGGCGCCTCTGTCGTCGCCTTGCCCGGCGAGGAGGTCTACACCGCGCTGCAGCGCGGCGTGGTCGACGCCGTCGAGTTCACGACGATGCCGGTGAACTACGGCCTCGGCTTGCAAGAGGTGGCGAAGTTCATCTCGGTGCCGTCGTACTCGGGCGGGGGCACGTCCGACTGGATCGTGAGCCAGGCCGCGTGGAACAAAGTGCCGGCCGACCTGAAGCCCAAAATTGAAGAGGCGCTGAAGGTCGCCAGCATGGACTACAACACTTCGGCGGTGGCCGAGGAGAAAGAGCTGATGGTCAAGCTCGAGAAGAGCGGCGTCACGCTCGTCAAATGGCCCGATAGCGAGATGCGCAAGATGGAAAACGCGCGCCTGGCCGTCATGAGGGACAAGTATGCCGTCGAATCGAAGGACTACGCCGAGAAGCTCGACTCGCAGCTGAGGTTCCTCGGGAAACTCGGATACCGCGCGAACTGAATTGGCCGGACTCCTCCATGCGGCAACTCTGCGACGCGATCGATCGCCTCAACGATTGGGTGGGCCGCATGGCGGCCCTGCTGATCCTGCCCAGCCTGCTCATCACCATGATCGAGGTGGTGGCACGCTACGCATTCAACAGCCCGACGGTCTGGGTCAATGAATCGGTGCAGATCCTGTTCGGCTTCTACTTCCTGCTCGGCGGCGGCTACACGCTGCTGCACGGCGGGCACGTGCGGGTAGACCTGCTGCTGCTCGGCTTGAAGCCACGCGCCCGCCGCCGGGCCGATGTGATCGGCTTGGTGGTCACGATTTTCTATCTCGCAGTGCTGTTGTGGTTCACCGGCGACCAGGCGTCAGACGCTATCGCCAGCCGCGAGCGCGCGGAGAGTCCGTGGGCGCCCTACATCTTCCCCGTCCTCACCGCCGCGCCGGTGGCCGCAGCGCTCATGCTGCTGCAGGCGGTATCGCTGATCGTGCGCGCATATGTGGATCCGGCATACGCGATCAAGCCTGACAACGACGTCGTCGGCTGACTTTCTCTTCTACGGGGTATCAATCAATGGGTGTCGAACTCCTCACGGTCGTCCTGTTCGGGTCATTGTTCGCGCTCATCTTCCTGGGCGTTCCGCTGGCCTTCGCGCTCGGCAGCGTGGCCGTGGTGGTGGGCTATTTCGAATGGGGGCCAATGGCGCTGCACCTGCTGGCGGGCCATGTGAAGAGCGCCACCTTCAACTACACACTGGTCTCGATTCCGTTCTTCATGTTCATGGCCGGCATCCTCAACAAGGCCGGCGTTGCCAACGACCTGTATCACGCGATCCATGTGCTGTTCGGCCCGCTGCGCGGCGGCCTTGCGGTCGGCACCGTGTTGGCTTGCACGATCATCGCGGCGATGAGCGGCGTGAGCGCGGTGGGCGTGCTGGCCATGGGTTCGCTCGCGCTGCCGGCGATGCTCGCGCGCGGTTACGACAAGCACATGTCGATGGGCACCATCCTCGCGGGCGGCGCGCTCGGCCAACTCATCCCGCCGTCGGTGCTGGGCATCGTCTACAGCGGCCTGGCCAACCTCTCGGTCGGTCAGGTCTTCCTTTCCGGGCTGATGCCGGGCCTGTTGCTCGCCTCGCTTTTCATCGCCTACGTGCTACTCAAGTCCTGGATCAACCCGGCGGCAGGCCCCGCGATGCCGGCCGAGGAACGCGCCCGCATCACCGGTCGCGAGCGAATCGCAAGTCTGCTGGGCATCGTGCCCGTGGCGCTGCTGATCCTGGCGGTGCTGGGTGCCATGTTCACCGGCATCGCAGGGCCCACAGAAGCAGCAGCGGTCGGCGCGGTCGGCAGCATGGTGATCGGCTTCGCGCGCCGCAGTCTGCGCTGGGGCGACCTCGCAGACGCGGCACGCGAAACCCTGAAGTCGACGTCGATGGTGATCTGGATCGCCATTGCGTCGCTCGTCTTCGTATCGGTCTACGCCGGCATCGGCGGCGACAAGCTGGTGCGCAGCTTGCTCATCGGTATGGACCTCCCGGCGTGGGTCGTAATGACGATCATGATGGTCATCCTGTTCCTGCTCGGAATGGTGATGGACCCGATCGGCATCATCTTCCTGACCACGCCGATTTTCCTGCCCATCGTGGTGGCGCTGGGGTTCGATCCCCTGTGGTACGGCGGCATGCTGATCATCAATCTTGAAATGTCCTATCTCACGCCGCCGTTCGGCTACAACTTGTTCTACCTGAATTCGGTCGCGCCCAAGGGCATCTCGATGAAGGACATCTACAAGTCGACGCCGCCCTTCATCGCGCTGCAGGGGCTCGGCTTGGTGATCTGCGCCTTTGCGCCGCAGATCATCACCTGGTTGCCCAGGTACGTGCTCGGCCAGTAGGCGTCCATACCCCCTTTCCACAAGAGGATCGAACCATGACGGTCTCCCCGATCAACTACATCACGTCGGTCCAATTCGGATTCGGTGCCATCGACATGCTGCCGCAGGAGTGCGAGCGCATCGGCATCCGGCGTCCTCTGATCGTCACCGACGCCGGCGTTCGCGCGGCAGGTCTGGTCGATCGCGTGCTTGCACGCTTGGCCGACGCCAGCGCCGTCGCGGTGTTCGATCTAACGCCGTCCAACCCGAACGAGGCGGCGGTACGCGCCGCCGTCGCGATGTTCCTCGCTCAGCGCTGCGACGGCGTGATCGCGGTAGGTGGCGGCTCTTCGATCGATCTGGCCAAGGGCGTTGCCGTTTGCGGAACGCATGAAGGGCCGCTGAAAAGCTTCGCGCTGATCGAAGGCGGCCTCGCAAGAATCAGCGCCGCAACCGCGCCGGTCATCGCGATTCCAACCACGGCCGGCACCGGCAGCGAGGTGGGCCGCGGTGCAGTGCTGATTCTCGACGACGGTCGAAAGGTGGGCGTGATCTCGGCGCATGTGGTGCCGAAAGTGGCCATCTGCGACCCGGACCTGACGCTCGACTTGCCGGCGAGGCTCACGGCTGCCACCGGCATGGACGCGATCGCGCACTGCATCGAAACCTTCATGGCCCCGGCCTTCAACCCGCCTGCCGACGGCATTGCGCTGGACGGACTATGGCGCGCATGGGCGCACATCCAGCGCGCGACACGCGAGCCGCACGACCGCGAAGCACGGCTGCAAATGATGTCGGCGTCGATGCAGGGCGCGATGGCGTTCCAGAAAGGCCTCGGGTGCGTGCACAGCCTCAGCCATGCGCTCGGCGGCCTTGATCCGAGCCTGCATCACGGCATGCTGAATGCCGTGTTCCTGCCCGCCGTCATCGAGTTCAACGAAGCCGCGACCACGGTCAGGAACGAGAACAAGCTCGCCCGCCTGGCTCACGCCATGGACTTGGCCGATGCGTCTTCCGTTGGCGACGCCATCACTGCGATGAACCGTAGTCTGGGACTGCCAACGAGCTTGCGCGAAATGGGCGTCAGTGAAGCCATGTTCCCACGCATTGTGGAAGGCGCGCTGCAGGACCATTCGCACATGACCAATCCGCGTCCCGCCGAAGCGAGCGACTACGCACGGATGCTCGCTCGTGCATGGTGACCCATGACAGCGGTCCCTCCCGCTGCCTGTCGAAGCACGGCGTCGTAGCGTACCTTGATGCCATGTCCGAACATCAGGGCGGGCGTCCATTCATTCACGGTGCCTCGCTGGAATTGGCGTCCTACACGACACCCTATGTCCTGCGCGAGATCGAGGCCGCCCGCCTCGGTGGCGGACCGCTCCGCAATCGCGCAATATCTGGCGCCGCACCCAGGCTCTCCCGCTCGATCACCTTCGTCTCGAGCGGCAACGCCGGCGTCAGGGCTTGGCCTTCCATTACCTTCACAGTGGTCGACGGCGGGACCACGATCGCCGCGTGTTCGATATCGTCGAAACCAGTAATCGATAGATCCTCCGGGACCCGGATGCCACGGCGACGGCATTCGTCGATCGCTCCGATCGCCTGCAGGTCCGTGCCACAGATCAGCACCGTCGGGGCCGTTGCATGGTCGAGAAAAAGCGGACCGCCTGCCGCCCCCCTCGAAATTGAAG
>Ga0308159_1004104_pt1 | contig 13667 bp, 13 predicted proteins | sample PhyCR1_FD_201040 | JGI IMG/M metagenome (GOLD analysis project Ga0308159, IMG submission 201040) | Phyllosphere microbial communities from UC Gill Tract Community Farm, Albany, California, United States - DLSLC.R1 | ecosystem: Host-associated > Plants > Phyllosphere > Unclassified | place: USA... | reverse complement strand
CCGCGGAAACTTAACAGCTGCCGGACCTTATTTTACTGCAGTACCCACCGTTACTATCGCGGCACCAACTACAGGGGTAACGGCAACTGCTACAGCAACCATTACTAACGGATCAGAACATTTGCTAACTCCGGGTTTAAATAAAGCAGATTTCCAGTTGGCACTTCGTGATGAACGCATGCGTGAAATGTGTTTTGAAGCCTCCAGAAAGTACGACCTAGTAAGATGGGGCAATTTCGCCGGCGATTTACAGGCTTTCGGGAATTATGCGGCCGCCAATGGAGTAACTGCAGGCAATGGAAATATCAACGGATACCAGGGTTTGATTACCGTAACGCCTCGATATAGCCTGATGCCAAAACCAACATACGAGCTAAATCTGAATAAAGCACTGAAACAAAACCCAGGCTATTAATCACTAAAATTATTAGGAAATGAAAAATTCATTCTATTTTATCTTAATTGCCTGCACTTGTCTTTTAGCTTGCAAAAAAGATCTGACCACTGATGTACCAACGGTTGATATTGCTTTAACAAATGCCCGTTCGACAATTGGCGATACGCTGGTTTTTAAACTGGGTGATACCTGTAAATTCAACTTTGGTGGTTATGCAGATAACGTCGTTTTCTGGGCAGGAACGCCAGGGAATAAATACGAATTTAAAACCCGTTCATCCGCATTTGGAACACCAACCTTATCTTTTACCAGTACAGCGCAATTTGGTGCTCAAAATAATACGCTCCAGGTTTTGGCTACCAATAAACTTCCAGCCAAAGATTCGGCGAGTGTGGTAAATGCAGCCTGGACAAATATCACAGCAAGAACACCTATTGCAACGAGTGCAACAGCGGTTAACACGGGGCAGGTAAATCTGTCCGATTTGGTTAGTGATGCCAATGATAGTTTATTCATCGCCTTTAAATATACAGGCCTTACCGGATCAACACAGAGAACATGGACCATTACCAATTTTCTGGTTAATAATGTGCTTAGCGATTATACTTACAATTTAAGTTCATTGGCGGCAGATAATGCTTTTTGGACTAGATTCGGAAATGTTTGGTCGCCTGCCAGCTCGAGGTGGGTGGCTACAACTACGGCATTAACTATTGTTGGTGGTGCGGCTACTGCTCCATCCAATACCAGCTGGATCATCAGTAAACCAATCTTTGTCGGAAGAATTGCTCCAGATATTCCAACGGCAACTGTAAAAAATATTACTGCTTCGGCATTGTCTGCCTACGCTTATAAATACGCGGCTGCTGGCAGGTACAAAATTACGTTTGCAAGTTATAATACTACACCAAACGACAGCCAAATGGTGCTGAAAGAATTTAATGTTAAAGTTATTTTGTAACCGGAAGAGCTATATCCCACACTTATGAACAAAATGATCCCTTGCTTATTACCGGTTAATTTGCTTTGGCTAAAGCAAAAGCTTTTCCTCATTTTTTTATTGATGATCTGTGTATCAGCTTTTGCGCAGAAAGAACCCTTTTTAACTATAGAAAAGCGCATCAGCGCAGATTTACAGACCGGTATTAATGATGTCTTTCTAGCAAAAAGGATTACAAAGGATCTGACAAAATTGAAAGCCGATGGAAGCTGGACAGATATCAATTATGCCGATGCACAGTATGATCCTTTGAAAAGAATTAAAGAAATGGCTACGGCTTATATCCGTCCGGCCAATAAATTTTATGGAAACCAGGAAATTTATGGTGCAATAACCAAATCGCTTCAAAATTGGCTGGATAGAAATCCGAAAAATAAAAACTGGTGGTACAATGATATTTTTTATCCGCAGGCTATTGGTCAAACCTTAATTTTAATGCGCAATGCCAAAACTCAGCTGCGAGTTGAGCTGGAGAAAGCTTTAATTCAAAGGATGGTTCGCAAACTAAAAGTTGGCGATGGAGCCAATACATCAGATGAAGCTTTGCATTATTTGTACCGTGCTTGTTTAACACAAAATAAAAACACTTTGGATTCGGCTGCAAAATATCTTTTTGAACCCATTGCGGTTGAAGATGGTAAAGAAGGTGTTCAGGTAGATGGAAGTTATTATCAGCATGGTAAGCAGCAGGCCATTGCGAGTTACGGACGGGTATTTGCCGGTAATTCGGTAAACGCAGCTTATTATTTAAGGGATACGGAATACGCTTTACCAAAAACCCAACTCGATATTTTGGTCAGTTACCTAAAGGATACTTTTTTGAAAACTATTCGAGGCTCGTTTTACGATTTTAATGTGAGAGGAAGAGGGATTAGTCGGCAGGATTCGTTAAATGCTCATGTATCTGGAATGGTGAATAAAATAAAAATGTTCGACAGGGGAAATTCTGCCTATTGGGAAGCTTCAGCATGGAGAACATCACATCAAAAACCCGCAAATTATCAGATCGAGCCCTCGAATACGGTTTATTGGAAAGGTGGTTACACACTGCAGGTTCGGCCTCAATATACTTTTAGCGTACAAACTGCTTCTTTGAGAACCTTACGCACCGAACGAGGAAACAATGAAAATGTGCTTGGTAAATTTTTGTCGGATGGCGCAACCAATATTCAGCGAAGCGGATCAGAATATGCCAACATTATGCCGCTATGGGAGTGGGATAAAATTCCAGGAACCACAAGCAGAGATTACACTGGCGATAATGGAGCAACCGTCAAAAAAGAATGGGGAATTCCCGGAACAACCAAATTTGTAGGCGGGGTAAGCGATGGAGTTTATGGCGTTTCAGCTTACGACCTGGACTATGATAGTGTTCAGGCAAAAAAAGCCTGGTTTTTTTTCGATAAAGAAGTTGTTTGCCTCGGCGCCGAGATTAACAGTGCTTCTTCACAAGTCATTACAACAACTATTAATCAATCATGGCTGCGGGGAAAGGTTATTGAAGATAAAAGTTTTTTGCTTCATGATAGTATTTGCTATTTTTTTCCTGCAGGTGGAGATGTAAAAGTTACCCAACAAACCCAGGTCGGAAATTGGTATCGCATTAATCAGTTTCAAAATAAAAAGGAAGTTTCGGGGAAGGTTTTTAAAAGCTGGTTTAACCATGGCGTACAACCTCATGATGCGAGTTATGCCTACGTCGTAGTTCCTAATATTGGAGCTGCTGCTGTGCAAAAATATCCTCTTGATGCAATCAAAATCATCCAAAACACAAAAGCTATCCAAGCGGTAGTGCATAGTAGATTGAGCATATTGCAAGTCGTTTTTTATCAACCAGGGAAGTTTAGTTATGATGGTATAGCAGTAAAAGTAGATAAGCCATGCATTATTCAGATCAACGATTTGAACGCCATCAACCCGCTTATTTTTATTGCAGACCCTACACAAGAAAATTCAAAAGTTCAGATCGAAATAAAAACCCCTAAATTAAAAAGCAATAAAATAATAACCTGTAATCTTCCGGTTGGTGCACTGGCAGGATCAACCATCAAATACAATATTTCAAATTAAAAACACAGCTAAACTCATGAATAAAAATAGTTTAATAATCGCATTCCTAGTTCTTTTGAATTCAGTTTCCTTTGCACAAAACAATGTGCGAAAGCCAATGGCTCAGCTTATTAGTGATGAATTTAATTTTGCTGCCGATCAATATAAATTTTTAGCAAAAGGCATTCCTGCCGGTAAAACGCCGCAAACCTATCAAAATGGAAAACATGTTAATTATGATATTCAATGGTGGTGCAGTGGGTTTTACTCGGGTAGCCTGTGGTACATTTATGAGCAGACCAAAAACGAAAGCATCAAAAAAGAAGCTGAAGATGCTTTAAAAGTTATCGAGGCGAATCAAACCTTTACGGGTAATCATGATTTGGGTTTTATGATGTATTGTAGCTTTGGAAATGCTTATCGCCTGACGGGGAAGCCTGAATATAAAGCCATTATTCAACGTTCTGCAGAATCGCTTTCTACCCGTTATCATGATAATGTAAAGGCAATCCAATCTTGGAATAAAGGTAAATATTGGAATTATCCGGTAATTATTGATAACATGATGAACCTCGAGATGTTAAATTGGACAACGGATAATGGCGGAAATAAAAAATTTAAGGAAATTGCGATCATCCATTCCAATACAACTTTAAAAAATCACTTTCGCCCGGATTTCAGTTCGTTTCATGTGATTGATTATAATCCGGAAACCGGCGTGGTAAAAAGAAAAGCAACCTGGCAAGGGGCTGCAGATTGTTCTGCCTGGAGCCGCGGGCAAGCATGGGCTTTATACGGTTACACCATGATGTACCGGTTTACAAAGGATGAAAACTATTTGAAACAAGCCAAGGGAATTGCCCATTTTATTTTAAATCATCCTAATTTGCCAGCAGATAAAATTCCTTTTTGGGATTTTGATGCTCAAGGAGTTCCTTTTGTAAAACGTGATGCTTCTGCTGGAGCAATTATGGCTTCGGCGTTGTTGGAACTTGCACAGTTTACAGCCGATAAAGAAAAAACTGAATTTAAATCTGCTGCAGAAACCATGATTTATTCGTTGGCGAGTAATGCTTACAGAGCCAAACTTGGCGAAAACGGGGGCTTTTTGCTGATGCACAGTACTGGCGCTTATCCTTTAAACAGCGAAATAGATGTGCCATTAGTTTATGCTGATTACTATTATTTAGAGGCTTTGGCTAGATATAAAAAGTGGTATTTGTAAAACGCTGGTAGGTTTGGCTAGCATATTTAGCTTTTGTATTCCTCTCATGCTTAATAAAGTTTAGCTTTCGTTACATTTTTAAACATCGTATAAATATATTTGCGAAAAAGGAATTGATTTTCGATTCTAAATCTTATCTCAAATTTTAACCAATGAACAAATTCGAAAGCCGTTACGCTCAAAGTCCAAAGGAAGTTAAACAAATGGATACCGCATCTTTGCGTGAAAATTTTTTAATCGAAAACGTGTTTGAGGCTAACCAAGTTAATTTAACTTTATCTCATTTTGACAGGTATATAGTTGGCGGTGCAATGCCGGTAAACGGAAAATTGGCGTTCCCAAATCCCGATGATTTAAAAGCTAATTATTTCCTGGAGAGGAGAGAGTTAGGGATGATTAATGTTGGCGGAAAAGCCATTGTTACTGCAGATGGTGAAACCTTTGAACTGGAATATAAAGAGGCTTTATATATTGGTAAGGAAACTAAAGAGGTAACTTTCGAATCGGCTGATGCCGCTCAACCCGCAAAATTATATTTAAATTCTGCTCCAGCGCACCACAAATATCCTACAAAAAAAGTAAGCAAAGCTGATGCGGAAATTGTGGAGTTAGGTAAACCTGAAACGGCCAATCATAGAGTTATCAACAAACTTTTAGTGAATAGCGTGTTGCCGACTTGCCAGTTGCAAATGGGAATGACGGAGCTGAAATCGGGTAGTGTTTGGAATACGATGCCAGCACACACACACGATAGGAGAATGGAAGTTTATTTTTATTTCGAAGTTCCGCAGGGGCAAAGTGTTTGCCATTTTATGGGGCAGCCACAAGAAACCCGCCATATCTGGATGCAAAATGATCAGGCCGTGATTTCTCCAAACTGGTCTATCCATTCGGGTGCAGGTACAAGCAATTATACTTTCATTTGGGGTATGGCTGGTGAAAATCTAGATTATGGCGATATGGATCATTGTGCCATTACCGAGTTGAAGTAGGAGCTTTTTATTTAACGTAGTCAAAGAGAAATAAAGTGAACGTCGTTGCCTGCCTGCGGCAAGCAGGCGAGGGTACGAAGTAATCTCATTTGATAAATAATTACGAATGAGATTGCTTCTCCCGATGAAGAATCGGGATCGCAATGACGGATTATAAAAATAACAATATAAAAATGTCAAACATATTTGATTTAGCAGGTAAAACTGCATTAGTAACCGGTTGCAAAAGAGGAATTGGTAAAGCTATGGCTTTAGCTCTGGCAGAAGCTGGTGCAGATATTATTGGCGTTTCTGCAAGTCTTGAACTTGAAGGAAGCGCAGTAGAAAAAGAAGTAACCGCTTTAGGCAGAAAATTTTATGCCTATCAATGCGATTTTGGAAACCGCGAAAGCACATTGGAGTTTACAGCGAAAGTTAAAGCAGACAATCCGGTGATTGATATTTTAGTCAACAATGCAGGGACCATTTTACGTAAGCCAATTGCAGAACATCCTGATGATATGTGGGATGAGGTAATTGCAGTTAATCAAACTGCTCCTTTTATTCTAACCAGAGAAATTGGTCGCGATATGATTGCCAGAGGCAGTGGGAAAGTTATTTTCACCGCATCTTTGCTTACTTTTCAGGGCGGAATTACCGTACCGGGCTATGCGGCAAGTAAAGGAGCGATCGGTTCATTAACCAAAGCTTTTGCTAACGAGTGGGCATCGAAAGGCGTAAATGTGAATGCGATAGCACCTGGTTATATCGCAACCGATAATACTACGGCGTTAAGAGAAGACCAGGATAGGAGCACTTCAATTTTGTCTCGTATTCCTGCCGGAAGATGGGGAACGCCTGAAGATTTTAAAGGTCCAACCTTATTCTTAGCTTCTAGCGCTAGCGATTACGTACACGGTACAATTTTAACCGTTGATGGCGGTTGGATGGGACGTTAGTTAGTCCTTAGTCTGGAGTCACTAGTCCCGAGTCTGGAGTCCAAGTAAGAAAAGACCGATGCATGAAATCGGAAGGATAAATTTTCCAAGCTTCATACATCGGTCTTTTTTGTTTTATACTTTTGAATCGAGTGCTGAGTGACAATCTGCGGACTTCCGACTAAAGATTAAGGACTGATGACTCAGAACTCCCTCCTAATAAAGATTATAAATCTCTTTGATATCCTTTAAAATTTCTTCGAAATCGATTTTTAAATCAACTAATTTACCGGTACGGATGTCGAAAACCCAACCGTGAACAGTTAATCCACGTTCGGTAATGGCTTCCTGAACAGCTGCGGTTTTAAGCAAGTTTACACATTGCTCCTGAACGTTTAATTCAACCAATCTGTCGTAACGTTTTCCTTCATCCTCAATAGCATTTAATTCATCTCTGTGAAGGCGATAGACATCGCGGATATTTCTTAACCAAGGGTTTAAGATACCCATATCTGCCGGTTGCATAGCCGCTTTTACGCCGCCACAATTATAGTGACCGCAAACTACCACATGGTTTACCTTTAAATGCCGTACCGAATAATTTAGAACAGTCATTACATTTAGATCGACATTGTTAACTAAATTGGCTACGTTACGGTGTACAAAAGCTTCTCCAGGTTTAATACCCATTAAATCTTCGGCAGTTACGCGGCTATCAGAGCAACCGATATATAAAAATTCAGGCGTTTGTCCTTTTGCTAACTCTGTAAAATAATCTGGATTTAACGACAATTTATCGGATATCCATGTTTCATTGTTTTTAAAAACGTCTGCTACATTCATGTTTCTTGCTTTAAAATTATTATAAGTTGTTTTATTGTAGGTGAACTATTCTGATATAAAACTAAAAAAAGATTTTCGAATTTCAGTGAGTTCATCGTCAGTAATCAAGTCATCACTATTAAAATATTGGTATCCTTTAAAATCCATTTCCAAATAAGTGGCAGTACGTATAAATGGGGTGGTAAATCCATCGGGTAAATCTCCATCTGTACCTACAGCTATCAACTTAACCGTTTTGCCTTTTAGTTTTTTGCCTACTTCTTTTTTTGAGGTTACCCAATCCGTTAACCTATCGAAGAAATTTTTCATTCTCCCACTCATCGCGTACCAATATACAGGCGTTGCAAATACAATATGTTTATGGGACAGAATCTCCTTTGCAAATCCTTCAAACTGATCATCGGGTGGATATTGACTATTATAATGATAAGGCAGAAAATAATGCTCCAATAAATTGATTTGTTGGTAATCCAGCCCTTCCAACAACCTACTGATATACTTTTGGGTGTCTCCATTTAATCTGGCGCTTCCGTTTATAATTAGGATTTCGGACATAATTAATAAACAAATATCCTGTTCAAAAGTTCAGTTGAATTTATTTTGGAGCGCAAACGAGGGTTTGCTTATCAACCTCAACTTATTGAGTAATACTAAAGCTAAGCTTGTCATCCTGCTCATTTTTAGCCTAAGCTCTCCAATACTTTCACTAACCTGCGATCCTCATTTTTAGCCTTAACTTGTTGTAGCGTTCGGTTAAAGCTCCTCACAGAAATACCCAGGTAAGCGGCCATGTCTTCTTTAGAAATCGAAATCTGCTCTTCGGTTTGCAGTTTTAAAAGTTTTAACAAACCATATTCCAATGTATAAAGCTGTTGAAACGAAGCCCTTGAGCTGGTTTGTATAATTCTTGTTGATAACTCCTGTAACAGAATTTTGTTAAACTCAATGTTAGTTTCTGTTAAAGTAATAAAAACATGATCAGGGATGGCAAATACCATTATTTCGCTAATGGCCTCCACATTGCAAAGACAGTCGATCTTTTTTATCGCTTCTAATTCTCCCGCAACTTCTCCTTTCCCTAAAAACTCGATAATGAAATCCTTCCCGTTTTCTTCGGAAATAAAGCATTTGGTAATGCCTTCTTTAATGATGTATATATTTTTGATTTTTTCTCCCTGCGTAATAAATCTGAATCCTGAAGGAAAGGTCTTTAAAGTTATATTCGACGCCGTATTTTCCTCGACGTAACGTTCGATGAAAGACAAAAAGACAAGATTAGTACGTAACATAATTTACAATAAGGGACAAATGTCCTTTCTGATAGCGAAAGGTTGATTTACATTTGCAGCACTAAATTACTGTTATAACCATGAACAATCAAATTACGGTAATCGCATTTGATGCTGATGATACCCTTTGGGTAAACGAACCTTATTTCCGCGAAACTGAAGAAAAGTTTGCAGGCTTGCTGGAAGATTTTATGCCCCATCACAGTGTTGTTGCAGAGTTGCTAAAAACCGAAATAGACAATTTGCCGCTTTATGGCTACGGGATTAAGGGTTTTATGTTGAGCATGATTGAAACCGTTTTGAGAATCACCGAAGGGAAGGTAAGTCCAGCAGTGATCAACAAAGCCATACAGTTGGGGCAGGAAATGTTAAACAAACCCATTGAACTATTGGATGGTGTAGAAGAAGTTTTGAAAGCACTACATGGCAAATATCGGTTAGTTGTGGCCACAAAAGGCGATTTGTTAGATCAACAACGCAAGCTTACAAAATCTGGTTTAGATCACTATTTCCATCACATCGAAATTATGAGCGACAAGCAGGAGCGGGATTATCAAAAGTTGATGAAACACCTCGATTGCAAGCCAGAACAATTTTTAATGCTTGGCAATTCATTAAAATCGGATGTTTTACCTGTACTGGCGGTTGGTGGCCATGCGGTTCATATTCCCTTCCACACTACCTGGGTGCACGAGCGGATTGATCATACCATCGAACATCCTAACTTTTACCAAATGGAGCGTTTGGCTGATGTTTTACCAAAATTAATTGAATGAAAGAAAAAATAGATATAAATACCTGGATCAGAAAAGATCATTTTGAATTTTTTAACACTTTCGAGGAGCCATTCTTCGGTGTTACGGTAGATGTAGATTGTACATCAACTTACCAGGAAGCAAAGGAAACCGGTGTTTCATTCTTCTTGCTTTATTTACACAAATCGCTAGCCGCAGCTAACAAATTTGAGGAATTTCGCTATAGAATTATTGATGGTGAAGTGTGGAAATACGATCTGGTGAACGCAGCTACAACCATCAATCGCCCCAACGGAACCTTCGGCTTCGGCTATATGGATTTCGACCCTAGTTTTGATAACTTCAAAAACGAAGCGCTTAAGGAAGTTGAAAATGTTCAGCAAAGCACTGGATTAATTCCTTCATCATCGGGCGAAAACGTGATTCACTATTCGGCATTGCCTTGGTTAAACTTCACCTCGATGTCTCATGCGAGAAAATTTTCTTATCACGATAGTTGCCCTAAAATTTCATTTGGAAAGGTAAGAGATGAAAATGGGCGCAAGCTGATGGGAGTTTCAATTCACGTCAATCATGCTTTGATGGATGGTTTTCATGTATCTCAATTTATAGATGAATATCAGTCGCTGTTGAATCAAAGATCAAGAAGTTAATATTTAGGTAATTACCACTTAATATCTGCAGGTTATTTTCGGTTAATGTTTCTAACCGCAGTTATAATCTCCATTTATATTGTAGCCACTATAGCCATGTGTTGTATGGGTTCTTTATTTAAAGCATTTATGTTTTGCATGTTATTAATTACAGCAACATTTTTGCTTTTTTTATTTATTCAATATCCGTTACCCTCCGCAATGAGCATTGTTTGTTTCATGAGTTTGTTTACTGTTAAACTGAAATTTTAATTTCATTTGGTTTAGAGAAAGTATTTGCTATTTTTGCTGGCGCAAGGAGATGCATGAATCATTTTGCAGAAATAGCACTGATCATTTGGAATTTGATCGATGAGTAGTAAAAAACATGGGGGATTAGCTCATTTGGCTAGAGCGCTTCGCTGGCAGTGAAGAGGTGATCGGTTCGAATCCGATATTCTCCACAGGTTCATCTAAGTTATTGAAAGTCAATAACTTAGATGAATTTTTGCCTCCAAACTCTGACACAAGTCTGCCACTAAACACCTCGGGGCCCAAAAATTCACCCCGTCCGGCAAGGCGAAAAAATCAAAATTCTTCTGAAGAAAATGAAAAAAACATTGGGTATTCCGAACGTAAGTTCCAGGGAAGAACTCCTCGTGGGCCTAATTTTGACCTCATGGAGATTCCTGAACTGCCATATACTGTCCCCCGTGTCGTAAAGGGAAGAACCATAACCAGGGTTCCTGTAGGAAGCACCTTGGAAAAAGAAGTGGCTAAGCAAAGTTGGTACGTGGAGTTCTTTTTTCACAATGCATCAGAGGAACGTATGGAGCGAATCAGGGTGACCAGGAGGCTCAACCGGATTAAAGACCCAAGGCAAAAGCTTAAAAACTTTAATAATCTATGTGAAGCTTACCGGATTGCGCTCGAAGGCGGTTGGAATCCATTGGATGAGCAGGCAAATGCACGGTTGAAGAAGGAACTCATTGGAATTGATCTGATTGAAGCACTGGTGCTCTTCGAATCCTATCATAAAGCGAAGGGAACCAGACCCAAATCAATCAGTACTTACCGTTCAACAGTCAATTCTTTTATCAAGTATCATGGAGGTAGTAAAAAGGTAAATACGATCAGTGATTTTGAGATAACCGATTTTCTCAATTTCAAGGAAAGGGAGGAGAAGTGGGCCGGGGTAACTTATAATAACTGCAGGATCGGCCTCAATAATTTCTTTCGTTATTTGAAGGTCAATAAATATATTTCAGAGAATCCGGTAACTGATTGTGAGACGCGAAAAAAAATGCCGACACAGTCGCATCAGGTTTTTACGGAACGTGATTTTAAAGTTATCATGGACTGGCTTGATAAGCATGATAAATATTGTCAGCTATTTGTGCGGATGATTTATTACACCTGCATCCGTCCAAAGGAGCTTAGGTTTCTTCAGTTGAAGTACATTGATCTGGAGGAAAATACCATTACAGTGCCCGGTACCGTGTCAAAGAATAAAAAATCAATCCCTGTAAATATTGATGTGAGCTTAAGAGTTGAACTGGATAAACTACAGCTAGAAAAGTTCGATAAAGAGTATTTCCTGCTCGGTTCTGCCCAAACATTTATCTCACAGAGTATGTGCGCAGAAAATTACGCATATAATAGATTCAAAAAATGTTTGGAGGCTACAGGTTTATTGGATAAAAACTATACACTCTATTCTTTCAAACATCTGTCTAACGTGAGGAAGTTCCGGGCAGGATGGACCCTTGCAGAAATCTGTTCGGCCAATAGGCATGGCAGTCTTTCGGAAACGGAAACCTATCTGAAAGAACTGCTGAAATTTGTCAGGTCGGATAAAGCCATTCCAGCCATTTAACGGTTCTTAGATTTTCTTGCGGGATTTGTTAGGATTTCTGCAAGAAACTTCTGTTTTTGATTCTTGCGCTTTTTTAATTGTTCTTCTGAAAAGTGTAAACGATGGATATCATTGACCTTTCTAGCTAGATCTGAGATAACATCGAACAGTTCTTGATTGGTAACTTCTCGGTTGGGGGACTTATCTTTACTTATCATAATATTCATCTTCATTAATGATTTAAAATTATAGACCATACATAAGAATAATCTCCCTTACCCTAGGGGTACCTAAAGTTTTTTAAAAAGCCGATCCCAATCCCTACAGGGAATGTTGAATTCTTAAAACACCTTTCAGGCTTCTTGGAGGTATTAGAAAGGATTTTGGAGAAAAAAAAGTTACGAGAAGAAGTCGAAAATCTTAAGAAAAAGTAAATTTTAGTGTTCTAAAAATCTTTCCTTCTCATGGTTCGGGAGGTTTTTAGAACACATTCCGGCAATTTAAATTGGGTGCTCCCGACGAGATATTTAACGGACTTTATTATTGAGAATTTGAAGCGGATATCGAATTTGAAATTCCAAAATATTTTTGCTCGAAAAATATAAATTTGGTTAATTGAACCGCTCTGGATCATTTTAGGAAATTCAAGGTTCGGCTCCGAAAGGGTGTCGAACTTAGTGGTGTAATTGGTTGTGAATTAGGATTTTGAATGACAGTTGTTTTTGTTTGATGCCAAAAACTCACCTGTGGTCTGATTTGTCATGTTTTGATAAAATACTCAACAAATATTTTATCGGCAGCTATTATATATTCAAACCATATTGTCAGTTCTTTCATAGCATTGATGAGAAATATACACAAATTGGCAGTAAGCATTCTTCTTACTAATACTTTATATTGTCATTCTGGCAACATAACATATTGGTTTGAAAATTGTTATAGAGATGCTGCCTTCGATGAAGTTCGAAGGGGTGTAAGTTTAAAGTACGGATTATTCTGGAATTTTCCAAATAATATTTCTCTTCTGTTTGATTAATTTGATTAGAACCACCTAACCCTATAAATAGGTTCAGGAGAATCATTGAGATCTGTAGAATGTGTTTAACTGTATTCATAACATTACTATTGTTAAGAGTCCTTACTGAATTTTTCAGAATATCCGATCTATGTCGAAACATATATGGAGAGGTTCTGGGTGAACGAAAGTCGATATCAGTTGTTGACCGGTAATCCCAGATAGGTTAAGAAAATGTTTTTCTTAATGTTTAGTGCCACATCGCATGGTGATTGGCCAGGGGTGGATTAAGGTATGTATGGGTGCGAATCCCTAAGTGATCTAAGGCAGTCGCTTACTAAGCAATGAATAACATTGTGCATTAGCCAGGGAAGTTAAAACTGATGGATCTCCCTGGTTAATGTCCCATTAAAAGGATGAAAAACCTCTCGATATATACTGATGAGATTTGGGCTAGTTTTGCTGCTAAAGTGATAAACGCCGATAAGCTTAAAACCTATAAACACTTTGATCATATTTTTGATTTCGCGAGGTTTGGCGAAAAAATCAAGGATTTGGTTTCTGACCCAACGCTTAAGAAAATTCATTCGCATTCTTTCGTGCCTCATGTCAAGGTTCTTACTAAGACTCCAAGATATAAATTCGATGAGCAACTTGATAGTTTTGAATTGGAAACTAAAATTAGGCCGATTTCATTC
>Ga0308159_1004100_pt1 | contig 13676 bp, 11 predicted proteins | sample PhyCR1_FD_201040 | JGI IMG/M metagenome (GOLD analysis project Ga0308159, IMG submission 201040) | Phyllosphere microbial communities from UC Gill Tract Community Farm, Albany, California, United States - DLSLC.R1 | ecosystem: Host-associated > Plants > Phyllosphere > Unclassified | place: USA... | reverse complement strand
CGGCAGGGCACCCGAGTCGAGGCCCTTGACGTAGATCGCTCCGAGCGCCGAGCCGAGACCGCCCGAGACGGTGAAGGACTGGTCGTAGGCGGTCTTGGCGCTGTTGTTGTATTCGGAGTCCTGCAGCGCGCGGAACTGCTGCGCGGCGGTGGCGTTGTTGTTGATCCACACTGTCAGCCGGTCGTTGTAGGCCAGCACCGTCGGGTTCACCACCGTGCCGCTGAAGTCGCCCTGACCGCTGGGCGTCCAGAAGTCGCGGTAGCCGCTGAGCAGCGCGACGAGATCGGGCTTGGTGCTGTCACTGGGGTAGCTCGCCGCGTTCGCCGAGAGCGGCGCCGCGGTGCCGGCGACGACGAGCGCGCCGGCGACGGCGATGCGCCACGCCGTGCGGAGTCTGGGGATGCGTGATTCCATGCGTGATGCGCCGCGGGGTGCGCGGCGACTCCTCTCCGACCGTCCGATGGGATCGGCCGCGACGCGTCGCCGCGACCGGATCAGACGGTAGGCCCGCTCCGTGAGCATCGGTGGTTCAGCCACCGCCGAGATGTCGAACGGCCGGTGTCACCCACGTGAACGAACGCTGTGGGGAGGCGATGAGAGCCCGGTAGACCGGCGGCGACGCGCCGGGCGATCAGGCCGTGATGACCTGCGCGGTGCCGGTCGCGGCGTCGGGACCCATCTCGGCCGCGAGGCGGTTGGCCTCGGCGATGAGGGTCGCGACGATCTCGCTCTCGGGCACGGTCTTGACGACCTCTCCCTTGACGAAGATCTGTCCCTTGCCGTTGCCCGAGGCGACACCCAGGTCGGCGTCGCGCGCCTCACCGGGTCCGTTGACGACGCAGCCCATGACGGCGACGCGCAGCGGGACGGTCATGTCCTTCAGCCCCTCGGTGACGTCGTCGGCGAGGGTGTACACGTCGACCTGCGCGCGGCCGCACGAGGGGCACGAGACGATCTCGAGCTTGCGCTCGCGCAGGTTCAGCGACTGCAGGATCTGGTGGCCGACCTTGACCTCTTCGGCGGGCGGGGCCGAGAGCGAGACGCGGATCGTGTCGCCGATGCCCTCGGAGAGCAGGATGCCGAACGCGGTGGCGCTCTTGATCGTGCCCTGGAACGCGGGTCCGGCCTCGGTCACACCGAGGTGCAGGGGCCAGTCGCCCCGCTCGGCGAGCAGACGATAGGCCTTCACCATGACGATCGGGTCGTTGTGCTTGACCGAGATCTTGAAGTCGTGGAAGTCGTGCTCCTCGAACAGCGAGGCCTCCCACACGGCGCTCTCGACGAGCGCCTCGGGCGTGGCCTTGCCGTACTTCTCGAGCAGGCGGCGGTCGAGCGAGCCGGCGTTGACGCCGATGCGGAGCGACACCCCGGCGTCTTTCGCGGCCTTGGCGATCGCGCCGACCTGGTCGTCGAACTTGCGGATGTTGCCCGGGTTCACGCGCACCGCGCCGCAGCCGGCGTCGATCGCCTGGAAGACGTACTTCGGCTGGAAGTGGATGTCGGCGATGACCGGGATCTGGCTCTTCTTCGCGATGATGTGCAGCACGTCGGCGTCGTCCTGCGACGGCACCGCGACGCGCACGATCTCGCATCCGGATGCCGTGAGCTCGGCGATCTGCTGCAGGGTGGCGTTGATGTTGGTCGTGGGCGTCGTGGTCATCGACTGGACGCTCACGGGAGCGTCGCCACCCACGAGGACCTTGCCGACGCGGATCTGGCGGGTCTTGCGACGGGGCGCGAGGGTCTCCGGCACGCGGGGCATTCCGAGGTTCACAGCAGGCACGCGATCAGCCTACGCCGCCCGCACCGTACGGTGCCTGAACCGGGGCCGAGAGGCTGCTGTGGTAGGTTCGGCGCCATGCGCGCTCACACATCCTGGTGGCCCACCGTCTAGGCGGTGCGCACGCATGCAACAGACCGCCCTCCCCCTGGGGAACCCGGGCGGTCTTCGTGTTTTCGGCGGCCGCGACGGATCCTCGATCAGCACAGACGGAAAGACTTCTCGATGACCGGGCTCGACCCCTCCCCCCTGCTCACGGACCTCGCCGCAGGCTCCGCTCCCTTCGCTCTCATCGCCCGCGACGGGGCGACCGTCGAAGTCCTCACGGGAGACGTCGTCGACGTGGAGCTCCTGGCCGACATCCCCCTGACGGATGCCGAGGGCGTCGCCCGCGAGGTGCTCGCCCTCGTGCCGTACCGACAGGTGCGCGAGCGCGGCTTCGTCTGCCACGACGACGGGGCGCCGCTGCGCTGCCTGGTGATCGGCGAGCGCGTCTCGGTGCCGCGGGCGGAGGCCCTGGCATCCCTCCCCTCCTCCCCCGTGCCTCTCGCGGACGCCGGCTTCGACATCTCCGACGAGGACTACGCCGCCATCGTGCGCCGCGTCATCGCCGACGAGATCGGTCGCGGCGAGGGCGCGAACTTCGTGATCCGTCGCGACTTCGTCGCCGGTGTCGACGTCGACCCGCGGATCGCCGCGCTCACCTGGTTCCGGGCGCTGCTCGAGCACGAGAAGGGCGCCTATTGGACCTTCGCCGTGGTCACCGCCGATCACATCGCGGTGGGCGCGAGCCCCGAAGCGCACGTGAGCGCCAAGGACGGCATCGTCACGATGAACCCCATCTCGGGAACCTTCCGGCACCCGGCGGGCGGGGCGACCGCAGACACGCTCGCCGATTTCCTGCGTTCGACCAAAGAGACCGAGGAGCTCTTCATGGTCGTCGACGAGGAGCTCAAGATGATGAGCGCGGTCTGCAGCGACGGCGGCCGTATCACCGGCCCGCACCTCAAAGAGATGTCGCGCCTGACGCACACCGAGTACATGCTGCGCGGCTCGAGCGATCTCGACCCCCGCGACATCCTGCGCGAGACGATGTTCGCCCCCACGGTCACCGGCTCCCCCATGCAGAACGCGTGCACGGTGATCGCTCGGCACGAGACCGTTCCGCGCGGCTACTACTCCGGCGTCGCGGCCCTGTTCACCCCGAACGGCTCGACCGAGGGCCCCACGCACGACCTCGATGCGCCGATCCTCATCCGCACGGCCTACCTGGTCGACGGGCGTCTGCGGGTCCCGGTCGGGGCGACGCTCGTGCGCCACTCCGACCCCGACGGCGAGGTGGGAGAGACCCACGGCAAGGCCGCCGGGGTGCTCGGCGCCATCGGCGCGATCCCCCGTGACGTGCCCGCCGCCGTCGAGGGGGCGGATGCCGATGCCCCCACCGCCCCGCGACGACCGCTCGCCGAGGATCCCGCGATCGCGGAGCTGCTGGCTTCCCGCAACGATCGCCTGGCGCCCTTCTGGATGAACCCGCAAGACCCCGACGGATCGGGGCCCTTCGCCGGCCGGACGGCGCTCGTCGTGGACGCCGAGGACCGCTTCACCACGATGCTCGCGCACCAGCTGCGCCACCTGGGCCTCGACACCCGGATCGTGCACTGGTCCGAGGCGTCGGACGATGAGATCGACGCGGCAGACCTGGTCGTCTCGGGTCCCGGCCCCGGCGACCCGCGCGACGACAGCCCGCGCATGAGCGCGATGCGCCACGTCGTCGGACGCCGCACCGCGCGTCGCGATCCGCTGCTCGCCGTGTGCCTGAGCCACCAGATCCTGGCCGACTCCCTCGGCATCGAGCTCATGCCGCTGGACCGGCCCCACCAGGGCCTGCAGAAGAGCGTCGACGTGTTCGGGGAGGACGCCTCGATCGGGTTCTACAACACGTTCACCGCGCGCGTGCACCCGGGCGACCGCCGCGGGATCTTCTCCGGCGGGGATGCGCCGGTCGCCGACCTCGAGATCGACGTCGCCGCGGATCCGACGACCGGCGACGTCTACGCCCTCCGCGGACCCGCCTTCGCGAGCGTGCAGGGGCACCTCGAATCGATCCTGTCGCGTGACGGCATGCGGACCCTCGAGCGCCTGATCGCGCACGCGATCTGACGGCGGTCCCGGTCTCCTCCGCGGAGGGGGGCTGAGCCCGCCGAGCCCCCGGGCCGCGACTACAGCAGCTGCACCGGGTTGAAGATGTCGGCCAGGAACAGCACGCCGCCCGTCGCCACCAGCAGGATCACGACGACGAAGGTCACGGGCACGAGCTTCGTGGCATCCACCGGACGGGCGACCTTGCCGCGCAGGCGCGCGATCTGGCGCTTGATGCCGTCCCACAGCGCGACGACCACGTGACCGCCGTCGAGCGGCAGCAGCGGGATGAGGTTGAAGACGAACAGCGCGATGTTCAGGCCGCCCAGCAGCGTGATCATCGTCTGCACGCGGTCGAGGATCGGCGCGTCGACCGCGGCGATGTCACCGGCGAGACGGCCGGCGCCGACCACGCTCATGGGACTGTTCGCGTCCCGCGGCTGACCGCTCAACGTGTCGACGGCGACGTCGTAGATCCGCACGGGGAACTGCGACACGATCTGCGCGACCGAGCCGATGTACTGCCCCGTCGCCGCAAGGCTGGTACCGATCGGCTGACGGACCAGGGCGCTCTGCGGGCTGATGCCCGCGAATCCGACGGTCTGATACTCCGTGGCGCCCGCGGCGTCGACCACGGGACGACCGTTCGCGTCGGTGACCGCGCGGTCGGTGGTCGCGGGCGTGAACTCCGCGGTGCGCTGCGCGCCGTCGCGGTCGATGACGACCGAGAGCTGCTTACCGGGTGAGCGCTGGATGATCGCGGCGGCCTCCGCGAACGTCGAGACGGGGGTGCCGTCGATCGAGACGAATCGATCACCGGGCTGGATGCCGGCCGCGGCCGCCGGAGCGACGGGATCGCTGGAGGTGCAGTCGGTGCGCCCCTCGCTCGCGGGGATGACGCACTGCGACACCGAGGCGACGGTCGTGGTGCCCTGCTGGATGCCGATGCCGCTCAGCGCGATCGTGAAGAGCACCACCGCGAGCACGAGGTTCATGATCGGGCCGCCGAGCATGACGATGATGCGCTTGTACACCGGCAGCTTGTAGAAGACCCGATCGTCGGCGGCGATCAGCGTCTCGGCGTTCGCGTCGCGGGCGTCCTGAACCATCGTCGCGAAGAAGCGCGAGCGTTTGGTGCCGGGCTTGGCGTCCTCGGGCGCGGGCGGGTACATGCCGGCCATCGAGATGAAGCCGCCGAGGGGCAGCACCTTCAGGCCGTACTCGGTCTCACCGATCCGCTTCGACCACAGCGTCGGTCCGAAACCGATCATGTACTGGCCGACGCGCACGCCGAAGAGCTTGGCGGGCAACAGGTGCCCGACCTCGTGCAGCGCGATCGAGACGGCCAGGCCGAGCACGAGCACGATGACGCCGATGAGGAACGCGATCGCAGTCACCCGCCGACGATACCGCCGCCCGCCTTTGAACCGCCCGTGCGGCCACGATGCGGTGCCTGTGCGACGCCGGATGAGAGAATGGACCCGATGTCCTCCGCCGCTGCCTCGAACCTGCCGCCCGTCCTCCGCCCGGAGAACCCGCCGCGCCGCGACCTCGCCGAACTCGCCCGACGCTACGGCGTCCGCACCGTGGGCGACGTCGACGGGACCACCCTCACCGGCATCACGCTGGCCACCGCCGATCTGCGCGCGGGCGAGGCCTTCGTCGCCATCCGCGGGGTGAACCGCCACGGGGCGGAATTTGCCCCCACCGCCGCCGAACGCGGGGCCGTCGCGGTCATCACCGACGACGCGGGCGCCGAGATCGCCGGCCCCGCGGGCCTCCCGATCGTCGTCGTCGAAGACCCCCGCGCTCTTCTCGGCGATCTGTCGGCGTGGGTGTACGGCACCGGGCCCGACGACGCGCTCCCCCAGCTGCTGGCGACCACGGGCACCAACGGCAAGACGAGCGTCTCGCACCTGCTCGAGGGGATCCTGGGCCAGCTCGGCGTCGTCACCGGCCTGTCCTCGACCGCCGAGCGTCACATCGCGGGCGAGGTGATCGTCTCGCGCCTGACCACCCCCGAGGCCTCCGAGTTCCACGCCCTGCTCGCCCTCATGCGCGAGCGCGGCGTGCAGGCGGTCGCGGTCGAGGTGAGCGCGCAGGCCCTCACCCGCCACCGCGTCGACGGCCTGGTCTTCGATGTCGCGGGCTTCACGAACCTCACCCACGACCACCTCGACGACTACGCGGACATGCGCGAGTACTTCGAGGCGAAGCTCCCCCTTTTCCGCCCCGACCGCGCGCGTCGCGGGGTCGTCTGCCTCGACTCCGCGTCCGGTGCCGAGATCGCCGCGCGCGCCGAGATCCCGGTCGTGACCATCGTCACCCCGGCGATCAGCGAGAACGCCGCCGCCGCGGCATCCGCCGACTGGACCGTCGAGATCGTCGACGAGCGCCAGGAAGGCACCGAGTTCACCCTCAGCGACGGCAAGGGCCGCTCCCTCACCACCGTCGTCCCCGTGATCGGTCGGCACATGGCGGCGAATGCGGGCCTGGCGATCGTCATGCTGCTCGAGACCGGGTACACCTGGGAGCACCTCTACAGCACGCTCGACGGCTCGCACATCGAGGCGTCGCTGCCCGGTCGCACCCAGCTCGTCTCGGGAGCCGACGGCCCCGCGGTCTACGTCGACTTCGGCCACTCCCCCGATGCTTTCGAGAAGACCCTCGCCGCTGTCCGACGCGTGACGCCCGGCAAGGTGGTCATGGTGTTCGGCGCCGACGGCGACCGCGACGCCACCAAGCGCCACGACATGGGCCGCACGGCCGTCGAGGGCAGCGACATCCTCGTCGTCACCGACCACCACCCGCGCCACGAGAACCCCGACACCATCCGCGAGGTGCTCGTCGAGGGGGCACGACGCGCGCGGCCCGATGCCCAGATCCTCGAATTCACCCCGCCGGAGCGCGCGATCCTCGAGGCCGTGAAGCTGGTCGGAGAGGGAGACGCGATCCTCTGGGCCGGTCCCGGTCACCAGGATTACCGCGATATCCGCGGCGTACGGACCCCCTACTCGGCGCGCGAGCTGTCGCGTCGCGCGCTGCGCGCGGCGGGGTGGCCGGTACCCGACCCGCAGTGGCCGGTGCCGTACCCCGCGGACAGCACCCCGTCGTCCGACCCCGAGCGCCCGGTCGACTTCCCCGCCTGAGCCGGGCGGTCGCCGCCCCGCCGGGCTTACCGCGCCGCGATGATCTCGTCTGCGGTGCGCCGCGCCCAGGCCTCGGCCTCGGCGAGCGACTCACGGGTGAGCTTCGCGGGGGGCTCGTGACGGTCGACGACGCGCTCGATGAGCTCGACGATCTCGAGGAAGCCCAACCGCCCCTCGTGGAACGCGTCGACGGCCTGCTCGTTCGCGGCGTTGAACACGGCGGGGTACGTGGCGCCCGCCCGGCCGACCTTCTTGGCGAGGGCCACCGAGCCGAACGCTTTCTCGTCCAGCGGCTCGAACGTCCACTGCGACGCGCGCGTCCAGTCGAGCGGGGCTCCGACGCCGGCGATGCGGTGCGGCCAGTCGAGACCGAGCGAGATCGGCAGGCGCATGTCGGGCGGAGACGCCTGCGCGATGGTCGAGCCGTCGACGAACTCGACCATCGAGTGCACGATCGACTGCGGGTGCACGGTCACCGCGATGCGGTCGTACGCCACGTCGAACAGCAGGTGCGCCTCGATCACCTCGAGACCCTTGTTGACGAGCGTCGCGGAGTTCGTCGTGACGACGCGGCCCATGTCCCAGGTGGGGTGAGCCAGGGCCTCGGCGGGGGTGACGTTCTGCAGTTCGTCGCGCGCACGTCCGCGGAAGGGGCCACCGGATGCCGTGAGCACGAGCCGACGCACCTCGCCGGCGTGACCGGAGCGCAGCGCCTGGGCGATCGCGGAGTGCTCGGAGTCGACCGGAACGATCTGTCCCGGAGCCGCGAGGGCGGTGACGAGCTCACCGCCGACGATCAACGACTCCTTGTTGGCGAGGGCGAGGGTGCGCCCGGCCTCGAGAGCGGCGAGGGTGGGGCCGAGCCCCACCGACCCGGTGATGCCGTTCAGCACCACGTCGGCCTCGACGTCGCGGACGAGCTGCTCGGCCTCCACGGCGCCCAGGGCGGTGTGCTCGACCCCGAACGCCGCTGCTTGCGCCTCGACGCCGGCCCGGTCTGTGCCGGCGGCGAGGCCGACGACCTCGAAGCGGTCGGCGTTGTTCGCGATGACGTCGAGCGCCTGCGTCCCGATCGAACCGGTGGAACCGAGGATGAGGACGCGGCGCATGTCCTCAGCCTACTTAGCCCGCCATGTTGGCGTGCTGCACCCCCAGGATGTCGACGACGAAGAACAGGGTCGAGTTGGCCGGGATGTCTCCCTGGGCCTTGTCGCCGTAGCCCGCCGCGGGCGGGATCACGACGACGACCTGCGAACCGACCGTCTGTCCCTCGAGGGCCTGACGGAAGCCGTCGACGACCTGGTCGGTCTGGAACTGCGCCGGGGTGCCGCGCTGCCAGCTCGAGTCGAAGACCTGCCCGCTGTCGTAGAGCGCGCCGGTGTACTGCACGATGACCTGGTCGCCGGCGTTCACCGTCTCGCCCGCACCCTGCCGCAGGTTCTCGATCCGCACCTCGGTGGGTGCCGGAGCGGTCGGCTGGGGCAGCATCTGCTTGCCCTCGGCGTTCGTCGTCGTGGTGGGAGCGCCGTTGTCGTCGAAGCTCACCGTCGGCATGCCGTCGACGGGAGCGACCTCGGTGCCCTCGGCGCGCGTCGGCAGCTCCGAGATGGCGTCGGCGACGAGAACGAAGGCGGGCGAGCCCTCGCCGAGCGTGCCGGCGGGGAACGACGACACGGTGCGTGACCCGATGGGCGCGCACTCGAGGGCGGCGCCGAAGATCTGCTGCGACGAGACGAGCGTGTCCATGCCGGTCGGCTCGGTGTCGAGCGTCTGCAGCTGCACGGCGCCCGAAGCGGTGTCGATCAGCGTGAAGTTGGCCTTCAGGACGTCGCCTGCCTTGACCTGCTGTCCGGTGCCCTCGACCAGGGTGGTGCGCTGCAGAGCAGAGGGGGTGTAGCCGTCGGGAAGAGTGACGTTGACCTTGCCCTGGAAATCGCCCGAGACGACGAGACCGTCGGGAGCGGGCGCGTCGGCGAGCGCGCTCTGGCACTGGCCGGCGTCGGCCGAGCCGCTCGCGTCGGGCGTCGAGGCCTGGTCGGGCGAGCCGGAGCATCCCGCCAGCAGCAGGGCCGCGGCGGCGACGGCGGACAGGGAAGCGATCGGGCGGAAGCGCACGGGTGACCTCTCGAGCGAAGACGGGGAAACCCCATCCTCGCGCATCCGGCTTTGCCGCGGCTGGGAGGCCGGTGCACACGTGCCCGGCCCGCGCGCGTACACCCACACGCGCGCACCATGCGCGCCCGGGCATGCGGCGGCGAGTAGCCTCGTCGAGTGAGTTCCGACCTGCCCGCCGAGACCCCCGCGCCCGCGCCGGAGCAGATGGGCGCGACCTATCGCCTCGGACGTTTCCTCATCGCCCCGCTGGCGCGCGCCGTCTACCGCCCGCGCATCGAGGGTCGCGAGAACGTTCCGCGCACCGGTCCCGTCATCTTCGCGAGCAACCACCTGTCGTTCATCGACTCGATCGCCATCCCGGTCGCCGCTCCCCGCCCCGTGCACTTCATGGCGAAGTCGGCGTACTTCGAGAAGTGGGCGTCGCGCCAGTTCTTCACCGCGATCGGCGCGATCCCCGTCGAGCGGGGCGCCGGCCAGAAGGCCCTGGACGCCCTGGATCAGCAGCGCGCCCTTCTCGAGGACGGCCGGGCGGTCGCGCTCTACCCCGAGGGCACGCGCTCGCTCGACGGCCGCCTGTACAAGGGTCGTACCGGTGTCGCCTTCCTCGCTCTGCAGACCGGTGCCCCCGTGGTTCCCGTGGGACTCATCGGCACCGACAAGGTCATGCCCGTCGGCGCGAAGATCCCCACGACCACGGAGCGCATCACCGTGCGTTTCGGCACTCCGCTCGATCTTTCGCCGCACGGCGCGGCCTCGTCGGGTCGCGCGCGCCGTGGTGCCACCGACGAGATCATGGCCGCGATCCACGCCCTGAGCGAGCAGGAGCTCGCGAACGCCTACAACGAGGCCCCGGCGCAGAACCCGATCGAGCGCATCAAGCAGGTGCTCCCGCACGAGCGCCTCTGAGGCCCGACCCTCCGTGTCGTTTCCTCCTTGACGTGACGGCGGCCGGCGAGCAGGGTCGAAACCGACGGCCCGGACCGTCGTCGCCACAACGAGGAGGCACCGTGAAGAAGTTCGTCAACGACCCCGCCGACGTCCTGGCGGGGGCCCTCCGAGGCATCCGCGCAGCCCATCCCGACCTCCGAGTGGATGCCGAGAACCGCGTCATCCTGCGGGCGGAGCCGACGCGCGAGGGCAAGGTGGCGTTGGTGTCGGGCGGCGGTTCGGGGCACGAGCCGCTGCACGGCGGGTTCGTCGGGCGCGGAATGCTCGATGCCGCGGCCGCGGGCGAGGTGTTCACCTCCCCCACCCCCGACCAGGTGCTGGCCGCCACGCAGGCGGTCGATGCGGGTGCGGGTGTGCTGCACATCGTGAAGAACTACACCGGCGACGTGCTGAACTTCGAGATGGCCGCCGAGCTCGCCGAAGCCGAGGGGGTGCGGGTCGAGTCGGTCGTCGTCGCCGACGACGTCGCCGTGACGGACTCCACCTGGACCGCGGGTCGCCGCGGAACGGGCACCACGGTCATCCTCGAGAAGGTCGTCGGCGCCCTCGCCGAAGAGGGAGCCGACCTCGCGACGGTCGCCGACTTCGCCCGCCGCGTCTCGTCCGCCGGCCGGTCGATGGGCGTGGCCCTCACGAGCTGCACCGTACCCGCTGCAGGCCGCCCTACCTTCGAGCTCCCCGACGATGAGATGGAGGTCGGTGTCGGCATCCACGGAGAACCCGGGCGCTCGCGCGTGAAGCTGGCATCCGCTCGAGAGATCGCCGAGCTCATGGTCGATCCGATCGTGCGCGATTTCGGCGAGCCCGTCGGACCGGCGATCGTGCTGCTGTCGGGCCTCGGCGGCACCCCGCTCATCGAGCAGTACCTGTTGTACGGCGAGATCGCCCCGCTCCTCGCCGCAGCCGGTGTCGACGCGCAGCGCGTGCTGATCGGCGACTACATCACCAGCCTCGACATGGCCGGGGCGTCGCTGACCGTGGTGAAGGCCGACGACGAGATGCTGCGCCTGTGGGATGCCCCCGTCGTGACACCGGGGCTCCGGTGGGGCGCATGAGCGGCTCCGTCTCGACCGGCGACCTGCGCGAGTGGATGCGCGCGTTCCGCAACGCCGTGCACGAGCACAAGGACGAGCTCACGCGTCTCGACTCCGAGATCGGCGACGCCGACCACGGCTCGAACATGGCTCGCGGCCTCGACGCGGTGATCGCCAAGCTCGACCCCGTTCCGGCCACCCCGGCCGAGCTGGTCAAGACGGTCGGCATGACTCTCGTCTCGTCGGTCGGCGGCGCCAGCGGCCCGCTCTACGGCACGCTGTTCCTCCGCATGGGCCCCGTCCTCGGAACGAGAGGAGAAGTGGATGCCGACACCCTCGGCGCCGCCCTCCGCGCCGGCGTCGACGGGGTCATCGCCCGCGGGAAGACCGAACCGGGCGACAAGACGATGATCGACGCCCTCTCCCCCGCCCTCGACGCGTGGGATGCCGCAGCCGCCGACGGCCCCGCCTCGGCCGCCCGCGCGGCAGCCGAGGCTGCGGCGCGCGGACGCGACGCGACCGAGCCGCTCGTGGCGCGCAAGGGTCGAGCGAGCTATCTGGGCGAGCGCAGCGCGGGCCACCTCGACCCGGGCGCGACCTCCGCCACCCTCCTTCTCGAGGCCCTGCGAGACACGCTGGCGGCCGGCGAGTGATCGGCCTGGTCGCAGTCTCGCACTCGCGCGCCCTCGCCGAGGCCGCGGTGCACCTCGCGCTGCAGATGGGTGGGGACGCCCCGCCGAGGGTCCGCGTCGCCGCCGGCGGTCCGGACGACGACCTCGGGACGGATGCCGTGGCCATCGCCGCCGCGATCGACGACGCCGACACCGGCGACGGGGTTCTCGTGCTGATGGACCTCGGTTCCGCGATCCTGAGCGCCGAGACGGCTCTCGAGTTCGTCGCGCAGCCCGGGCGCGTCCGACTGAGTCCTGCCCCCTTCGTGGAGGGACTCGTGACCGCCGTGGTGACCGCCGCGGGCGGGGGCGACCTCGAGACCGTGGCCCGCGAATGCGCCACGGCCGCGGACGCCAAGGCGCGGCACCTGGGCGCAGACGTCGGGGGGCCGGCATCCGGCGCTTCCTCCGACGCCGGCGACCGCGGCGACGAGGGGGCGCTGTCGTTCGAGGCCGTCGTCACCGCACCCTCCGGGCTGCACGCGCGGCCGGCCGCCGTCTTCGTCAAGGCCGCCTCCCGTCACGATGCCGAGGTGCGCATCGCCGATCTCGAGACGGGCGCCGACGAGGTGTCGGGACGGAGCCTGCTCGCGGTGATGGCGCTCGGCATCCGGCAGGGGTCACGGGTGCGCGTGAGCGCGTCGGGGCCCCAGGCCGAGGCGGCGCTGGAAGAGCTCAGGGAGCTGTTCGCCGACGGGTTCGGCGAGGGCTGAGCGGTCCCGCGCCGTCCCCTCAGCGCGTGACGCTGAGCAGGCGCCGGGCGAGGGACTCCTCGACGACCAGCTCGGTGACGAGGTCCGCGGCGAGCGCTCCGCGCAGTCCGTCCAGCTTCGACAGACTCGACACCACGCAGAAACGACGCGGGATGCGGCGGACCGTGTCGAGGTCGGGGCCGCTGGAGCGGGCGTTGAGCTCCGGGATGTCGCTCGACCCGTCGGCGCGATAGAACACGGTGGCGCAGTCGCCGACCACGCCCTCGCGCTCGATGACCGCGCGGTCGCGCTCGTCGAAGTAGTCCCCGCTGTACACGTGCGAGGGCACGTCGGCGTGCGGGGAGCCGAGACCGAACACGAACAGGCCCACGCGCTGCTGGATCTCGAGCACGGAGCGCACCGAGCGCTCCCGCCACATGGCCTGTTTCGTGTGGGGATCGTCGAACAGGGCGGGCACCGGGAATTGGTGCACCGACGACGACCAGGCGGCGCCGAGCTTCGACAGGATCTCGCCCGCGTACGGGATGCCGGAGGTGCGGACGTTGGCCGCCCCGTTCATCTGGACGATGTGGGTGTCGTGCACGTCCTTCTGCGGGACGTGTCGAGCGACGGCCGAGAGGGTGGACCCCCAGGCGACACCGACCGTCATCGACGATTCGACGCGCTCGGCGAGGATGCGCGCCGCGGTCAGCGCCGTGCGCTCGAGCCGCTCGGCCTCCGAGGTGCGCGCCGGGGTGGGCACGACGTGCGCGGTGATGCCGAAGCGATCGGCGATCCGCTGGGCCATCTGGCCACGGGCGTCGTCGGGCGGGCTGATCGAGATCGTCACGAGTCCCACGTCGCGAGCGTGCTGCAGCAAGCGCGACACCGAGGAGCGGGACACCCGCATCTCGTGGGCGATGGCATCCATCGTGAGGTCCTGCATGTAGTAGAGCTGTGCCGCGCGCAGGGCGTCGCGGGATCGCTCCTCGGCCTGCATCACCACCGTCCGGGTACCTTCATGAACACCATTCTGCACGTTTGTTCAAGGGGCTTGCAACAACGTGCAGACAGGCGCATTGTGATCGTCGTACCAACAACGAAAGGTCGCAGTCGACATGTCGTCCCCCGCAACTCCGCTCCGCGCC
>Ga0308159_1004099_pt1 | contig 13679 bp, 10 predicted proteins | sample PhyCR1_FD_201040 | JGI IMG/M metagenome (GOLD analysis project Ga0308159, IMG submission 201040) | Phyllosphere microbial communities from UC Gill Tract Community Farm, Albany, California, United States - DLSLC.R1 | ecosystem: Host-associated > Plants > Phyllosphere > Unclassified | place: USA... | reverse complement strand
CGATTCGCCGACCAGGCGTTGCAGCGCGGACGTGGGCAGATGGGTCTCGCCCGTGCCCGCTGCCGCCCGCGGGGCGCCCGGCCCCCGGGTGAACCGAGGAGTGGCCGGATGCCCCGAGTCCTGCACCGCCGATGCGACCACCGAGCGGAACTGCCGCAGGTCCACCGGCTTCGTCAGGTAGTCGAATGCGCCGCAGCGCAGGGCTTCCACCGCGTTCTCGGCGGACCCGTAGGCGGTCATCACCACGCAGCGTTCGCGCCGGTTCTGTTGGCGCAGGTCCTGCAGCAGCTCCATGCCAAAGCCGTCGGGCAGCCGCATGTCGGTGATGACGGCGTCGAACCGCTTGGCGCCGAGCTGCTCACGGGCCTCCGCCACGCTGGCAGCGGTTTCGACCCGGTAGCCCTCGCGCAGCAACGTCAGCTCGTACAGCGTCCGCAGGTCGGGTTCGTCGTCGACGACAAGGATGGAGGCAGCGGCGTTCATGGTGGCGGGTGGGCGTCAGACCACGATTGTGTCAAACAGCGCCGTCTTTCCGGCGGTCGGCCGCACGGCCTTGCGGAAACTGACGATGAACGCGTTGCCGCTGACCGTGCCCCGGCCGGCCAGCTCGCGCGACGAGCGCTGGTAGCTGATGGAAGCGCCATGGCGGTGGCACAGCTCGCGGCAGATATAGAGCCCGAGGCCGCTGGAGCGGCTCTCCGACGAGAAAAACGGCTCGAACAGATGGCGCTCCACCGATTTGTCCAGCGGCGCGCCGTCGCTCCACACCTGCAGGCCGAGGTGCCCCGAAGAGGCCACGGCGGTTTCCACATGGAGCGAGTCGGGGTGGGGGCCCATGTAGCGCAGCGCGTTGTCCAGCAGGTTGACCAGCACCCGCCGCAGGTGGTCGGCGTCGAACTCGACCTGCATGTCGTCGGCCCGCAGCGACAGCTGGGCCACGCGGCGGGCGGGTTCCTGCGCGCGCCAGTCGTGCCAGATCTGGGCCACCGCATCGTCCAGCGCCAGCACGGCAGCGGGCGCGTGGCTGATCTGGTGCTGCACGCGCGCAATGTCCAGCACCTCTTCCGCAATGCGCGCCAGCCGGTCTCCGTTCTGCAGCACCATCTGGGCGAGGCGCTGGTGGGTGGGTTCGGTCAGGTCTTCTTCCAGCAGGGCGCTGGCCTGCATGATGGCGGCCAGCGGGTTGCGGATCTCGTGCGCGACTGCGGCCGACATCCGCCCCATGGCGGCGAGCTTCTCCGTGCGCAGCCGGGCTTCCATCTCCCGCAGATCGTGCAGGAACATGACGCACAGCGGCTGGCCGCCGCTGGAGGAGGGCGCATCGCCCGGGCTGGACGTGAGCCAGGTGCGGACACGCAGCCCCAGCGGCCTCTGGCCGGCCTGGAGAATGTCCACATCCGCGGACTGGGACTGCTCGTGGCCGAAGGTGCGCCGCGCCAGGGTCAGCAGCGGCGCCCAGTCTTCGGTGGCCGCCAGGGCGAACGGCATGGTGAGCGGCGTTTCGTTGCCGAGCAGCAGCAGCGCGGCTGGGTTGGCCATGCGCACCACGTTGTCACGATCCAGCACCAGGACGCCATCCGCCAGGTTCTCGATGATGCGCGCGCTGACGGCCTCCTGTGCGCGTGCCGCCATCTGGCTCTGCTGGGCCGCCTGCTGCACGCTGATCAGCCGGGTCGCCAACTGGTGCACGAGATAGGCGACAACGAAGTAGCCCGTGCCGGTCAGGCCGGCCTGCAGGTAGCGCTGGGTCAGATCGCCGCCCGACTTGTCGCCGATCCACCAGACGCCGGCCAGCGTGAGCAGGGTGGCCGCCGCTGTCGTGCCGAGCGCCAGCGTCAGCGTGCCCATCACACCCGCCATCAGGATGGGCAGCCCGAAGAGGGGGGCGAAGTTCATCGCTCCCACATGCAGCGTCTGCAGGGCGGTGAACATGGCCAGATCGACGCCGACGGAGGGCAGCCAGTGGGGACCGGCATGGGGCGGCGGCGGCGCGTGTCTTGCCCAGACGCGCAAGGTGGCCGTGGCGACGAGATAGGCCACGCAGAGCGCCATGAGTTCGGGCTCATGCGTCTGGTTGAGCGCCACGCCCAGGCCCTGCAGGAAAAGCAGCGCCAGCGCCACCATCACGCGGCCCGTCAGAAAGCCGTGCCACAGGCGCAGGAACGGGCCGTCCGCAGGGCTGGGGCGCGACGGCGTCAGCACGGGATGACGCGCGGCGCCGTCAAGCGGGGCCCTGCAGCCGGTGCTGCGGGCTGCAGTAGGCGCGGGTGCCCTGCATCAGCGCTTCGGACTGCGGAACATGCGTGCCGCAGTGGGCGCAGGCCACCATCTGGTCCACCGGCAGGGCTGGCGGCGGCCGGCGCATGGCCGTAGGGGGTGGGCTGCGCCGCTGGTGCCGCCAGATCGCCCAGGCCACCACCAGCAGGACCGCCAGCAGAAGGTATTTCATGGCGTCATAGCGTGCGTCCCAGCACGACTTCGAGCACGAAGCGGGAGCCCGCATAGGCCAGCAGCAGCAGCGCGGCGCCGGTGTAGAGCACGCGCACCGCGCCGCGCCCCCGCCAGCCGAAGCGGGAACGCCCCACCAGCAGGATGGCGAAAGTGAGCCAGGAGAGCAGCGAGAAGATGGCCTTGTGGTCCCATCGCCAGGCGCGCCCGTAGAGCGTCTCGCCGAACAGCCAGCCGGCGACGAGCGTGGCCGACAGCAGGGCGAACCCGGCCGTGACGAAGCGGAAGGTCAGCCGCTCCAGCGCCAGCAGAGGAATGCCGCTCTGCGAGTCCGACGCCAGCCGGATGTGGCGTTCCGCCCGGGTCATCAGCCAGGCGTGCACCACCGCGGCGGCGAACAGCCCGTAAGAGGCGATCCCGAGCGCGAGGTGCAGAGGGAGCCACGGCGACGCCGTCACGTGCAGGGGCTGGCCGGGAAAGACCATGGCTAGGATCACCGTGGCCGCGCCCAGCGCGGCGAGCGTCCAGCGGGCCTGCATCTGCGGAAAGAGCTGCCGCTCGACCACATAGACCGTCAGCACCAGCCATGCGGTCATCGACAGTGCCGGGCCGAAGCCGAAATGGGGCGTCTGCCCCACCAGGCCCCAGGTCAGCACCGCCCCGTGCAGCAGCCAGGCCAGCCCGAGGGCGACCCGCCCGCCCCGCGCGCCCAGCCGCGCACCGGCGGCAGCCGGCAGCGCGTAAGCCGCCGCCGCGGCCAGGGCCAGCAGCCAGCCGGGCAGGGACGTGCTGGGTAAAATCATGGGTTCACAGTTTAGCCTTTCGCCTGCCCCCGGCAGACAAGGCCGCCGGCCGCGAACCACGGGCCGGCCCATCGGAAATGATCCCTATGGCCTCCGCTCTTACCGACAAACTCACCCGACTCGTCAAGGAGATGCGCGGCCAGGCCCGCATCACGGAGTCCAACGTTCAGGACATGCTGCGCGAAGTCCGCATGGCGCTGCTGGAGGCCGACGTGGCGCTGCCCGTGGTGCGGGACTTCATCGCCCGCGTCAAGGAAAAGGCGCTGGGCCAGGAGGTGCTGGGCTCGCTCAAGCCCGGCCAGACACTGGTGTCCATCGTGAACCGGGAGCTGGCTGCGACGATGGGCGAGGGCATCGCCGACATCAACCTCGCCGCCCAGCCGCCGGCGGTGATCCTGATGGCCGGCCTGCAGGGCGCGGGCAAGACCACCACCACCGCCAAGCTCGCCAAGCACCTGATCGAGAAGCGCAAGAAGAAGGTGCTGACCGTGTCGGGCGACGTGTATCGACCGGCCGCCATCGAGCAGCTGAAGACGGTGACGCGCCAGGCCGGCGCCGAATGGTTTCCCAGCGCGCCCGACCAGAAGCCGCTCGACATCGCGCATGCGGCGCTCGACTACGCGCGCAAGCACTACTTCGACGTGCTGCTGGTCGACACGGCCGGCCGCCTGGCGATCGATGAAGTGCTGATGCGCGAGATCCAGGAACTGCACGCCGCCCTCAAGCCGATCGAGACGCTGTTCGTCGTCGACGCCATGCAGGGCCAGGACGCCATCAACACCGCCAGGGCCTTCAAGGAGGCCCTGCCCCTGACGGGCATCGTGCTGACCAAGCTCGACGGCGACTCCCGCGGCGGCGCAGCGCTGTCGGTTCGGCAGGTCACCGGCGCGCCCATCAAGTTCGCCGGCGTGTCCGAGAAGATCGATGGCCTGGAGGTCTTCGACGCGGAGCGCCATGCCGGGCGCATCCTGGGCATGGGCGACATCGTCGCGCTGGTCGAGCAGGTCAGCGCGGGCGTGGACATGGAGGCCGCGCAGAAGCTCGCGGCCAAGGTCAAGAGCGGCGACGGGTTCGATTTGAACGACTTCCTGTCGCAACTGCAGCAGATGAAGCAGATGGGCGGCCTGTCGAGCCTGATGGACAAGCTGCCCTCCCAGCTGACCGCCAAGGCAGGTCAGGTGGACATGGACAAGGCCGAGCGCGACATCCGCCGCAAGGAAGGCATCATCCAGAGCATGACCCCGCTGGAGCGCCGCAAGCCCGAACTCATCAAGGCCACGCGCAAGAAGCGCATCGCTGGCGGCGCGGGCGTGCAGGTGCAGGAAGTCAACCGGCTGCTCAATGAATTCGAGCAGATGCAGGGAATGATGAAGAAGATGAAGGGCGGCGGCCTGATGAAGATGATGAAGAAGATGGGCGGCCTGAAAGGCGGCCTGCCGGGCATGGGCGGCGGCGGCATGCCGCGCTTCTGAACCGATCCCCGGTCGCCTCGCATCCGCCAGAGCGCCCCGCATCGCGGGGCGTTTCTTTTTCTGCGGCCGCGTGGCGTGCCAGCGTGGGAGCGCAGGCCGCCGCAGACGCCCGCTGGCCCAAAAAGAAAGCCCGGCAGGTGGGAACCTGCCGGGCTGGAGGGTGAGGACAGCCGGGTATGAGGAACGCCCCCAGCCCGGCCGCGTGGCGCTCAGGCCACCTTCAGCACAGGCCTTGCCAGACGGGTGGCGTGCAGCCAGGCGCGGCGCAGCACGGGGGGCGACCACGATTCTTCCGGAATCAGCAGCAGGCGCTGCGAGCGGGCTGCCTCGCCCACGCCGATGTGGCTGGTGAGCACGGTCAGCGGGATCGACAGGGCCAGCGGCAGGCCGACTGGCAGCAGCCACACCAACGCGCTGCCGTCGACGAAAGCCACGGCCACGGCCAGGGCGGCGACGATCAGGCTCATCGGTGCCAGCTTGCGGGCCGCTTCGCTCCATGGCACGGCGGCGGCTTCCCGGGGAGGCGACTTCCAGTCCAGCTTGATGCCGGTCAGCGCCACGGCCACGAAGAGCGAGTGGGCCAGCATGCGGATGGGGGCTTGCAGGATCGCCAGCACGCTTTCCAGCACCGCGCTCTTGAGCAGGCTGGCCGTACCGCCGTACTGCTGCTGTTCGCGGCGCATCAGGATGGCGGTCACGCCCAGGATGCGGGGCAGGAACAGCATGCACAGCGTCCAGGCCCACAGACCCACCAGTTCGCTCGGCAAGATGTTCCAGTCAGCCACCAGGCGTGCACCCGACAGCCACAGCGCCGTGCCGAGGGTGATGAAAGCCAGCCACAGCGGGGCGGACAGGTAGGCCATGGCGCCGGTGACGAACATGGAGCGGTGCACCGCATGGATGCCGGGCTCGGCCATCAGGCGGGCGTTCTGCAGATTGCCCTGGCACCAGCGACGGTCGCGCTGCAGTTCGGCCAGCAGGTCAGGCGGTTGCTGTTCGTAGCTGCCCACCAGGTCGGCGACCAGCCACACATGGAAGCCGGCGCGGCGCATCAGCGCGGCTTCGACGAAGTCGTGCGACATGATGCCGCCGGACATCCCGCCCGTGCCCTTGATGGGGGCCAGGGCGCAATGCTGCATGAAGGGTTCCACGCGGATGATGGCGTTGTGGCCCCAGTAGTGGGACTCGCCCAGCTGCCAGTACTGCATGCCCAGGGTGAACAGCCGGCCGCCGACGCGGGAGGCGAACTGCTGAGCACGGGCGTGCAGCGTCACGTGGCCGATGGCCTGGGTGGCGGTCTGGATGATGCCGGCCTTGGGGTTGGCTTCCATCAGCTTGGCCATCGACACGATGCATTCGCCGCTCATCACGCTGTCGGCGTCCAGCACCACCATGTAGCGGTAGTCCTTGCCCCAGCGGCGGCAGAAGTCCGCCACGTTGCCGGCCTTGCGGTGGGTGCGGCGGGTGCGCAGGCGGTAGTACACCTCGACCTGCGGCTGCTTCGGGCTGTTCGCCAGCGCGGAGCGGAGTTCTTCCCAGGCAGCGCGCTCGGCGGCGGCGATGGCCGGGTCGTAGCTGTCCGACAGCACGAACACGTCGAAGGTCTTGCCCTGGCCAGTCGCTGCGACGGATTCGCAGGTGGCGCGCAGCCCCGCAAACACGGTGGCCACGTCCTCATTGCAGATCGGCATGATGATCGCGGTGCGGGCGTCGGGCGCCAGGATGTGACTGTCCACGCTGCGGGCCGAGAGCGAGTGGCGGTCGCCCTTGAGCATGACCCAGAAGCCCATCAGGGCCGTCAGGAAGCCGGAGACGACCCAGGCCGAGAGCAGGGCGAACAGGGCCAGCTGGCCGTACTCGAGCCATGCGCTTTCGTAGTTGGGCTGCACGCCGGCGAACAGGGTGGTCGCCAGGGCACTGCTGACCAGGGCCAGCAGCAAAAACACGGTGCGGCGCTGGCGGGCGGCGCCTTGCCAGGTTTGCTCGGGCTCGGCAGTGCGCGCAGCCTTCGTGCGGCCGGTCAGGCGCATTAGGGCGGCGGTGCTCACGCTGTTCCAGAAACCGCGCCAGGGAAGGGCGGGCATGGAGCCGCGGTGCACTGGGGGCGCGGTGAGGGAGTTGGGGTGCCGATCCTCGCGCAGGGGGCTGCGGGTCGAGGTGACGGGTGCGGGATAGCTGGAACCCAGGCGGGCGACAGCCGCAGCATCTGGAGCAGCTGCGTCAGCCAATCCAGTCCGGGAAGACATGTTGGGATCCATGGGGTGCTCACTGCGTTGAAGTTCGTTGGAAGGCAGCCAGGCGCCCGCTCCCACTGCCTCGGACGAGCCGGTGGAGACCGTTGGATAGGGGTTGCGCGCTTGGTTCATGCGTGACATAGGGCAAACCCCGTGCCAGCATCGAAAAGCCTTTAAGAATCAACCACTTGGGTGCGCAAGAGAGGCGGATTGCCGGCCGGGCTGCCTGGAAGTCACCGAAAACACCGGGTTTTGTCGCAAAACAGCGACCGGTCACGCGTTGCGGACGGCGATTTACTTTGAAATCAACGACTTATTCGTGTCGCTCTTCAGCGACATCGTCTGGAGCGGCCCCATCGTTCTTGAATTGACCTGGGGTCAGGGCGTGCTTTTGCAGCAGCCGGTAGAACTCGGTTCGGTTGCGCTGTGCCAGCCGGGCCGCGTCGGCCACATTGCCGTCCGTCATCTTCAGCAGGTCCACCAGATACTCCCGCTCGAACCGCTGGCGGGCGTCGCTCAGGCTCAGAACCTGCACGGCCGGCGTGCGGAGTGCGCGTTGCACCAGGCCCAGCGGTATCAGCGGGGTGGTCGAGAGCGCGCAGACCTGTTCCACCACGTTGAAAAGCTGCCGTACGTTGCCGGGCCAGGAGGCGCCGGTCAGGGCCTTGAGCGCTTCCGGCGAGAAGCCGGACAGCCGCTTGGCGTACTTGCGTGCCAGCAGGTCGAGGAAATGGTTGGCCAGCAGCGGGATGTCCTCGCGCCGGTCGCCCAGGGTGGGCAGCGACAGCGTCACCACGTTCAGCCGGTAGTAGAGGTCCTCGCGAAACTGACTGGCCGCCATCGCGGCTTCCAGGTCGCGGTGCGTGGCGGAGATGATGCGCACATTGACCGGCAGCGACTGGCTGGAGCCGACAGGGCGCACCGCGCGTTCCTGCAGCACGCGCAGCAGCTTGACCTGCAGTGCGGGCGGCATGTCGCCGATCTCGTCGAGCAGCAGCGTTCCGCCGTCGGCCGCCTGGAACAGGCCCTTGTGGTTGCTGACGGCGTCGGTGAACGCCCCTTTGACGTGGCCGAAGAGTTCCGACTCCAGCAGGGCCTCGGGGATGGCGCCGCAATTGACCGCCACGAACGGCTTGGCGGCCCGGGGGCTGGCCTTGTGGATGGCGCGCGCCAGCATTTCCTTGCCCGTGCCGCTGTCGCCGAGCAGCAGCACGCTGGCGTCCGACTGCGCCACCATGTGGGCCTCGGCCAGCACCTCCGCCATGCGGTTGGAGCGGCTCACGATGTCGGAACGCCACGTCTCGTTGGCATGGCTGTTCTGCGTGACCGGGGCGCTCAGTGCCAGCGCCTGGTGGATCTTCTCGATCAGCGCCTTGCCGTCGTACGGCTTGGTCAGGTAGGTGAAGACGCCGCGGGCCGTCGCCTCGACGGCGTCCGGAATGGTGCCGTGGGCGGTCAGCAGAATGACGGGCAGCGACGGGTGGCGCGCCCGCACCTCGTCGAACAGGGCCAGTCCGTCGCGGCCGGGCAGCTGCACGTCGCTCAGCACGAGCTGCGGGCGGTCGGTGTCGAGTTGCGCGAGGGCGGCCTCGGCCGATCCGACGGCCGTCACCTCGTAGCCGGCCCCTTGCAGACGCAGGGACAGCAGCCGCAGCATGTCGGCATCGTCGTCCACCACCAGAATGCGGGGCTTGCCGGAAGACGGGGTGGGCTTGGTGACGGGCATGGCGGTGTCTCGGTTCAGGGCGTGGCCGGCCGGCCGGCGGGGGCCGCGGGTGCGCCCGGCCGGGCGTTGAGGCTGCGTTCGATGGCCCGCATCGCCTCCAGCCGCTCGTTCAGCTGGTCGTTGCGCCGTTGGGCGTCGCGCAGCTGCTGCGCCTGGCGGTCCAACAGATCCTCCAGCCGGCGGGTGTTCAGGAACCGCGTCTCCAGGAGCCGGCCGAACGCCTGCTGGCCTGCGGTGAGGCCCTTCTGGGACAGTGCCCGCTGCACCAGGCCCAGGGCGCGGGCCGTGTCCACCGGCTGGCGGGTCTGGCCCAATGCCAGGGCCAGTTCCAGCTGGCGCTGGATGGACTCGTCCTGCAAGGGCGTCAGCCGGCCGATTTCGGCCGAGAGTTCGGCGCCGCTCAGGGAAGCCACACGGACGGAGTAGGCGAGCAGCTGCGACACCATCGGGGCGGGCCGGGGCTCCGGCGGCGTGGCCGCGGGCGACGCTGCCGCGGCTTCTTCAGCCGCCACCTCGGGCGCTGGGGCCGCCGCCAGGGCGGGCGGTGCCGCCTGGGTGGCGATGGCGGCGGGCGCGGCGGGTGGTGCGGGAGCGCTTTCGGGCTCTGCGGTGGCACAGCCCGTCAGCCCCACCGCGATCGCGGCGAGGGGCGCGGCCCACAGGGCGCGGAAGAGGCTCAGTGATCGAAGGCTAGGTGGCATGGGGGAATTCGATGCGAAAGGGGGTGCGGTCGCCGTCCTTCACCAGTTCCACCCGCCCGCCGTGGGCGGTGAGGTACTCCTGGACGATGGACAGGCCGATGCCCGTGCCGCGGGCGGCGTCTTGTGGCTGTCGGACGCCGCGGTAGAAGGGCTCGAAGATCCGGGATTGGTCATTCTCGTCCACGCCCGGGCCCTGGTCGATGAAGTCCACCCGAATGCGGCCCGGCAGATGTGACAAAACAATGCGGATCGCGCCCCCCTGGGGAGAAAAGCGGATCGCGTTGGAGAGCAGGTTGCCCACGGCCGATGCGATCTTCTCGGCATCCAGGGGCAGTGTGACCGGCTTGCCTTCGACGGTGACTTCGAGCTTGCGCGCCTGCCACTGCAGCCGCTGGGCTTCCACCTGCGCTTCCAGCAGCGCCAGCAGATCCGTGTTGCTGCGGCGCAGCTGCCGCGCCTCGAAGGCGGCGGCGTTGAAGCGCAGCAGGGCCTCGATCTCGCCCTGCAGCACCAGCGTGTTCTGTTGCAGGATGGTCACCACCTCCCGCTGGCCGGCGCTCAACTCGCCCGTCACACCGTCCTGCAACAGCGCCACGCCTTCGCGCAGCGACGCCAGCGGCGTCTTCAATTCGTGCGACACGTGGCGCAGGAAGCGCGCCTTGTCGGCGTCCAGCTCCAGCAGCCGCACGCGCAGCCACTCCAGCTGCTGGCCCACCCGCCGGATGTCCACCGGCCCGGCGATGTGGACCGGCTTGTCCAGTTCGTTGTCGCCCAGCAGCCGGATGGCGGTCTCCAGCCGCTTGAACGGCCGGGCGAGCCAGACGCCCAGCAGCAGGGCCAGCACCAGCGCCAGCACGATGACCCCCACCACCTGGTGCGTCACCTCCCGGCGGCTGGCCTCGATCTGGTCCTGCAGCGCGCTGCTGCGCCGCGAGTTGATGTCCTGTACTTCCTGGGAGATCAGGGCGTTCAGCGCGTCGATCTCCAGGAACATCGCCGCCACCACACGTTCGTTTTCCAGCGACTGGGCAGCGGGCGCATCCAGCAGCACGGCCACTTCGGCCAGATGAGCCTGCCAGCGGCGCGACTGCTCCAGCGGCAGTCCGTTGAGCTCCAGCCGCTGCAGGATCTCGCGCGCCTCGCGCGCGCCTTCCTCGAAGCGGCGCCGCAACTGCGCATCCGCCAGCACCAGCGACTGGCGTGCGGCCCGCTCCAGCGTCTGGCTGCGGGCGGTCAGGTTGCGGGCCGCCGCGCTCAGCTGAATGGCTTCCGCCGCCCCCTGCCGGCTCTGGCCCATCAGCTGCTCGAGCGTGAAGATGGCGCGCAGCGAACTGGCCCCCAGCAAGCCGGCGATGAGAAGGAAGGCCAGCAGCAGCAACTGCTGGAACGACAGGCCGTTCAGCGAAGCGACTTTGGGGTGACGTACGGACATGCTCATCGGAAGTGGGTCTCAGCCGGCAGGGCGCGTTGTCACGCCGCCAGCGGTGCCTCGGCCGTGACCACCTCGCCGCGCAGGGTGTAGGCCTTGGCTTCGGTGATGGTGACATCGACCATCTGGCCCACCAGCCGCGGCTGGCCGACGAAGTTCACCACGCGGTTGCACTCGGTGCGGCCCATCAGCTCGGAGCTGTCGCGCTTGGAGGCGCCCTCCACCAGAATGCGCTGCACCGTGCCCACCCGGCTTTCGCTGATGGACTTGATGTTGCCGTTGATGACCGCCTGCAGCTCCTGCAGGCGACGCAGCTTGACCTCGTGCGGCGTGTCGTCGTGCAGTCCCGCAGCCGGTGTGCCCGGGCGCGGGCTGAAGATGAAACTGAAGCTGTTGTCGAAATGCACGTCGTCGATCAGCTTCATCATCTTGCGGAAGTCGTCCTCCGTCTCCCCGGGAAAGCCGACGATGAAGTCGCTGCTCATCGCCAGGTCGGGCCGGATCGCACGCAGCTTGCGGATGGTGCTCTTGTACTCCATGGCCGTGTAGCCGCGCTTCATCGCCATCAGGATGCGGTCGGAGCCGTGCTGCACCGGCAGGTGCAGGTGGCTCACCAGCTTCGGAATGCGGGCGTAGGCATCGATCAGGCGGGGCGTGAATTCGTTCGGGTGGCTGGTCGTGTAGCGGATGCGCTCGATGCCGGGGATGTCGGCCACGTACTCCAGCAGCAGGGCGAAGTCGGCCACCTCGGCGGTGCCGCCCATCTTGCCCAGGTAGGCGTTCACGTTCTGGCCCAGCAGCGTGACTTCTTTCACGCCCTGGTCGGCCAGGCCCGCCACTTCCACCAGCACGTCGTCGAACGGCCGGCTCACTTCCTCGCCGCGGGTGTAGGGCACCACGCAGTAGCTGCAGTACTTGCTGCAGCCTTCCATGATCGACACGAAGGCGCTGGCGCCCTCGACCCGCGCGGGCGGCAGGTGGTCGAACTTTTCGATCTCGGGAAAGCTGATGTCCACCTGGGGGCGCTGCAGGCGCTCGCGCTCGGCCAGCAGATCCGGCAGGCGGTGCAGGGTCTGCGGGCCGAAGACCACGTCCACGTAAGGTGCCCGCTTGATGATCTCCTGCCCCTCCTGGCTCGCCACGCAGCCGCCCACCCCGATCTTCACGCCCCGGCTCTTCAGGTGCTTGATGCGGCCCAGGTCGCTGAACACCTTTTCCTGCGCCTTCTCGCGGACCGAGCAGGTGTTGAAGAGGATCAGGTCGGCTTCGTCCATGTTGCCGGTGGGCTCGTAGCCCTGCGCGGCATGCAGCACGTCGGCCATCTTGTCCGAGTCGTACTCGTTCATCTGGCAGCCGAAGGTTTTGATGAAGACTTTTTTGGGCATGGCGAAACTCCGGGAATTACGGGGCAGGCGCTGCGGCGCGTCGGCGCAGCGCATCGGTGGGGGGCGCCTCGTCAGCGCGTGCGTGGCGGCTTCCGGCGCCGGCGCGGGCACGGGCGTGCAGGGCTAGCGCCGGGCGGGCGCGTTGTCGGATTCGGCGCGGAAGTTGCGCTCGACCGCGTCGCCGCCTTTGCGTGGCTGCCTGGCTTCGCCCTCGCTCAAGATCCAGGCGCTCAGCAGCATGCCGGTGCTGGCTTCCAGCACGTAGTTCACGCGAAACCGCTGGCCGATGACCGTGTGCAGGAAGACCAGGCTGTTTTGCGGGCTGAAAAGGCGCATGCCAGGCGCCATGCGGATGGTCTGGCCATTGATCTGCGCTTCCACCGTGCTGTTGATCACCAGGGTGCCGCGCAGTGCCGCATCGGGGAAGTTGCGCACGATGCCCAGGCCGGGCGGCACGTCCTGCGCGAGGGCCGTGGCGGGCGCCGACAGGACGGCGAGCGCGCAAGCGGCACCGGCAAGCAACGCTCGGGCGGTGGGGGAATGCAAGGGCAGACAGCGGTTCATGGTGTACATCCAGGGGCTGAAGGCGTCGATTCTAGAAAGACCGGCAGGGCGCCGGCCGCGGGGCAGATCGGCCCGCCCAAAGAAAAAACCCACAGTGCGCGCACTGTGGGTTTCCTGTTTGGTGGTGGTAGGTGGACTTGAACCACCGACATCAGCATTATGAATGCTGCGCTCTAACCAACTGAGCTATACCACCGAAGCCCCGAATTATAGGGCAGTTTTTAGAGGTGCGTAAAGTTCGCGGGCCGTTTGTTCACGAAAGCGTCCATGCCTTCCTTCTGGTCCTGGGTGGCAAAGAGCGCCTGGAACAGGCGCCGCTCGAACATGACGCCATCGGAGAGCCCGCCTTCGAAGGCGCGGTTGACCGATTCCTTCGCGGCCATCACGGCGATCTGCGAGAAGCCCGCGATGATGATGGCCGCACCCAGGGCCTCCTCCTGGAGCTTGTCGAGCGGCACCACGCGGCTCACGAGGCCGGAGCGCTCGGCCTCCACGGCATCCATCATGCGGCCGGTGAGGGCCATGTCCATGGCCTTGGACTTGCCCACCGCGCGGGGCAGCCGCTGCGTGCCGCCGGCACCGGGAATGACGCCCAGCTTGATCTCGGGCTGGCCGAACTTGGCGTTGTCTGCCGCGATGATGAAGTCGCACATCATGGCCAGCTCGCAGCCACCGCCCAGCGCGAAGCCGCTGACGGCCGCGATCACGGGCTTGCGCACCGAGCGGATGTGCTCCCAGTTGCGCGTGATGTAGTTGCCCTTGTAGGCGTCGGCGAAGCTGTACTTGGCCATCGCGCCGATGTCCGCGCCGGCGGCAAACGCCTTTTCGCTGCCGGTGATGATGATGCAGCCGATGGCTGCGTCCGCGTCGAAGGCCCGCAGCGCCTCGCCCAGCTCGTCCATCAGCTGGTCATTCAG
>Ga0308159_1004098_pt1 | contig 13683 bp, 13 predicted proteins | sample PhyCR1_FD_201040 | JGI IMG/M metagenome (GOLD analysis project Ga0308159, IMG submission 201040) | Phyllosphere microbial communities from UC Gill Tract Community Farm, Albany, California, United States - DLSLC.R1 | ecosystem: Host-associated > Plants > Phyllosphere > Unclassified | place: USA... | reverse complement strand
TCGGCCGCGAGCCCGAAGTTCAGGCAGATGCTCTTGGCATGGCCGACATGCAGGTAGCCGTTGGGTTCGGGCGGAAAGCGGGTGCGGATTTTCGCCGGGTCGGGCCGGCCGGCGGCATGGTGGGCGGCGTCGCCTGGGCTGCCGCCCCAGCGTGCCTGGGCATGCGTGCCCTGGGACAGGTCGGCTTCGATGATCTGCCGCAGGAAATTGCTGGGCCGGACGTTATCTGACGAGGTATCTGGGGAGGAGGGGGAGCTCATCGCCGCATTTTAGGCGGCGCTACCCTGCTTTTGCCCCGAGGCGCCTGCCGCATGACCCGGGGCAGGCTACGTCCGGAAACAACATTGCGGAGGCTTTGTGCCATCCTTTTCGCTACCTGGCGCGTTGTAGGTGGGTTCCAGGTCTTTGAGCGGCGTGCCAGCTGGCGGCGCCACCACCTACGAAAAAGGAGATTTCCATGACTCGACGCCTCACTTTCCGCGCCCTGGCCGCATCCGCCGGCGTGGGGTTGGCCTTGCTGGCTGGCGCCGGAGCCGCGCATGCCCGCAGCGACGTGCGCTGGTCCATCGGCGTGGGCGTGCCGGGCGTGGTGGTCGGTGGCTCCAACAGCTACTACAGCCCGCCACCCGTCTACTACGCGCCACCCCGGCCGATCTACTACGCACCCCCGCCGGTCGTCTATACGCCGCCTCCGCCGGTCTACTACCAGCCGCCGCGCCCGGTCTATTACGCACCGCCCGTGGTGGTCAGCCCGCCTGCCTACGGCGGCTACTACTACCGAGAAGGCTACCGGGGCGATCGCGGACCGGGACACCGGCACGGGCACGGCCCCGGGCCGCGCGACTGGCGCTGAGTGCGCCCTGGAGCCAGTCTGCATTCCCTCCAAGGCGGCCCGCGGGCCGCTTTTTTCATGGGCGGTTGTCGGCCCGCCTGCGCTGGGGCTCCAGCGCGGCCCCGGAAGCCGCCTGCAGGGGCAGCTTCATAATCGGGGTTCCCGTTCACCTCGCCAACCCTAGTTGTTCGCATGAAAACCGTCTTCGTCCTCAATGGCCCCAACCTGAACCTGCTCGGAACGCGCGAGCCCTCCGTCTACGGCGCGCAGACGCTGGCCGATGTCGAGCAGCTCTGCGCTGCCGCCTGCGCGCGTCACGGCTTTCAGCTGCAGTTCCGCCAGAGCAACCATGAAGGCGCGCTGGTGGACTGGATCCATGAAGCCGGCCGCCTGCATGCCGCGGGCGACCTGGCGGGGCTGGTGTTCAATGCCGGCGCCTACACCCACACCAGCGTGGCGCTGGCCGATGCCGTGAAGGGCACCGGCGTGACGCTGATCGAGCTGCACATCAGCAACGTGCATGCGCGCGAGGCCTTCCGGCACCACTCGTACCTGTCGCCCGTGGCCAAGGCGGTCATGTGCGGCCTGGGCGTGCAGGGCTACCCGCTCGCCATCGACGCCCTGGCCGGCCTGTGACCGGGCCCGCCGCCCTGGTACACCCCGAGGTCGCCCGCCTGCAGGCGCAGGCGCGGCGGCATGTCACACCCTGTGGAGCCGGCGAGATGGTGTGGCACTGCTGGGGCAGCGATGGCCCGGGGCAGCCCGCGCCGGCCCCGCTCGTGCTGCTGCATGGCGGCAGCGGCAGCTGGACGCACTGGGTGCGCAACATCGAAGCCCTGGCCGGGGCCGGGCTCAGCGTGTGGATCCCCGACCTGCCCGGGTTTGGCGACTCGGCGCTGCCCGGCGGCGGCTTCGATGCCGATGCCATCGTCCCGCCGCTCGCGAGCGGCAAGCTGGCGCTGTTCGGCGCCCAGCCGGTCGATCTGGTGGGCTTTTCCTTCGGCGGGATGACGGCCGGCCTGCTGCTGGCCGAACACCCGGCGCTGGCCCGCCAGCTGGTGCTGGTGGGTGCGCCGGCCATGGGCGTGGTGCCGCGCCGGCAGTTCGAGCTCAAGGCCTGGCGCCATCTGCCGGCGCAGGAGCAGGCCGACGTGCACCGCTACAACCTGGCCGCGCTGATGCTGGACGACCCGGGGCTGATCGACGGACTGGCGCTCGAACTGCACGTCGCCAATGTCATGCGCGACCGCATGCCGCGCCGCCGGCTGGCCCACACCGACCTGCTGGCCCGGTCGCTGCCGCGCGTGACCTGCCCGGTGCACGCCATCTACGGCGCGCGGGACGCGCTCTACAAGCAATGGATCACGGCGCTGGAAGGCGCCTATGCCGCCGCCGCGCCCGACTTCCGCGGGCTGGCGCTGATCGAGGGCGCCGGCCACTGGGTGCAGTTCGAGCGGCCTGATGCCTTCCTGACCGCGCTGCGGGCCGCGCTGCAGGCCGGCGCACCGGACTGAGCCGCCATGGAACGCCAACCCCTGGTACAGATCGACGAGCGCGAGGTGGAGTGGACCGCCGTGCGTGCGCAGGGTGCGGGCGGGCAGAACGTGAACAAGGTCTCCAGTGCCGTGCACCTGCGCTTCGACATCGCGGCGTCGTCGCTGCCGAGTGAAGTGAAGGAGCGGCTGCTGGCCCTGCGCGACAGCCGGCTGACGCAGGAGGGCGTCCTCGTGCTGAAGGCGCAGCAGTTCCGCACCCAGGAAGCCAATCGCCTGGATGCCCTGCGGCGGCTGCAGGAAGTGGTGGATGCCGCGGCCGTGGTTCCCAAGGCCCGCCGCGCCACCAAGCCGACCTATTCGTCCCGCATGCGTCGGCTGGAGTCCAAGACCCAGCGCTCCGGGGTGAAGGCGCTGCGCGGCCGGGTGCGCGACGGCGGCTGAACCCGCAGCGCCCCGGCCGCGGCAGGGGTTTGCAATACCAGGTTGCAAACCGGCACCCGAACGGTGCTTGAATGGGGGCGGGCACGACCCACCTCTTTCTTTTGACTGATCGTTCGACCTGCACCATGCCGAATCTGGACCTGCCGCTTTCCCATCTGCATCGCCCGCCCGCCGCCTCGACCCCGCAGCCCTGGCTGCTGGTGCTGATGCACGGCGTGGGCAGCAACGAGGACGACCTGTTCGGCCTGGCGCGCTTCGTGCCCGCGCCGTTCCATGTGCTGAGTCTGCGCGCGCCCTATCGCATGGGGCCGAATGCGAATGCCTGGTTCGAATTCACGGTGGAGCCCGATGGCCGCCGCTCCATCAACGAGCCGCAGGAGATCGCGAGCCGCGCACTGGTGGCGCAGACGGTGGAATCGGCCGCGCGCCAGCTGGGCGTGCCGGCCGACCGCGTGGTGGCGGGCGGCTTCAGCCAGGGCGGCATCATGGCCCTGACACTGCTGCTGACCCGTCCCGCCGCGCTGCACGGCGCCCTGGTGCTGCACAGCCGTCTGCTGCCACAGGCCCTGCCGCAGTCGGCTCCCGCAGCCGAGCTGACCGGCAAGCAGCTGTGGGTCAGCCACGGGGTGCAGGACAACGTCATCGCGCTGTCGAGCGCACATGCCATTCGCGACCATGCAGGCGGCCTGCCGCTGGCCCTGACCTACCGGGAATACCAGAGCATGCACGAGCTGCGCCCGGACGAGGTGCAGGACGCCATGGCCTGGCTGCAGGGCTTGGCCTCCAAGTGATGAGGTTTTCGGCCTCTGGCGCTTGATGTATCTGGGTAGTATGCTATGTAATTAATAGCATCCTGCCCGGTTGTGCGTTGCCGAGGGAACGCCGGGCCGCTTCGGGTGTCGCACTGCTGCTGCTGCTGCTGCTGCTGCTGCTGCTGCTGCTGCTGCTGCGACCGTCGCTTCGATACCGCCGACCATGAAAGGACCGAGCCATGCCTGAACGCGAACCCACCGACCCCTACCGCTCACGTCCCCGGCCCGCTTCCGGGTCCTGGGCAGTGCCGGCGGTGCTGGCTGTTGCCGTCGCCGCGGGGGCGGGATGGTGGTTCTGGTGGCGGCCGGCGCATGCGCCCGTGGCGCCACCCGTCGCCGCTGCGCCGCAGCCGGAAACCGCCGCAGCCGCGCCTGCGGCGGCGCCGGCATCCGCCCCGGCCCTTGCGGCCTCCGGTCCGCAGAACCGCATCGATGCGCTGGCGGCGCCGGCGGGCGACCTGCCCCCGCTGGCGGAATCCGACGCGCTGGTCGCCAAGTCGCTGGGCGACCTGCTGGGCCGCCAGAAGGTGGCGTCGTTCCTGCAGGTCGACGGCTTCGTGCGCCGCGTGGTCGCCACGGTGGACAACCTGGCGCGCCCGCAGGCGGCCTCGCGCCTCTGGCCCGTGCAGCCGGTGCCCGACCGCTTCCTTGTCGAAGGCCCGGCCGATGCCCAGACCCAGGCCATCGCCCCGGCGAATGCCGCGCGCTACAGCGCCTTCGTCGCCTTCGCCGAGTCGGTGCCCAAGGACGGGGCGGTCAAGCTGTATGCGCAGCTGTATCCGCTGTTCCAGTCGGCCTACGAAGAGTTGGGCTATCCCGGCAAGTATTTCAACGACCGGCTGGTGGCCGTGCTGGACCACCTGATCGCCACGCCCGAGCCGCGCGGCCCGCTGCTGGTGCAGCTGACCCGCGTGCAGGGCGACGTCCCCTCGACACGGCCCTGGGTGCGCTACGAATTCGCCGATCCGAAGCTGCAGGCGCTCTCCAGCGGCCAGAAGATGCTGCTGCGCATGGGCCCGGACAACGCGCGGCGCCTGAAAGCCGTGCTCACCGACGTGCGCAAGCGCGTGGCGACCGGCGGGGCCGTGCCGCGCGCGGCCACAGCGGGTTGAGCGCCGCCGTCCACTGCACCGCCTTCCATTCCAGAATCCCTCTCCCGTCCTTCATCCTGCACAGGAACCATGCCCATGTTCATTGCCATGAACCGCTTTCGCATCGCGCCCGGACACGAAGCCGAATTCATCGAGATCTGGCGGCAGCGCGACAGCCACCTGGCCCAGGTGCCGGGCTTCAAGCAGTTCCAGCTGCTGCGGGGCGCGTCGACCGAGGAACACACGCTGTTCGCCTCGCACACGGTGTGGGAGTCGCGCGCCGCCTTTGAAGACTGGACGCGCTCGGACGCTTTCCGCGCCGCCCATGCCGGCGCGGGCACCCGGCGCGAGATCTACCTCGGCCCGCCGCAGCTTGAGCTGTTCGACGCCGTGCTTTGACGGCGCACCCGGGGGCTGGCGGCCTCGTCGTCAGCCCGGGCCGGGCAGCGGCAGCGCGGTCTTGTAGCGCACCTGCTTGAGCGCGAAGCTCGAGCGGATCTTCTCGATGCCCGGAATCGGAGTGAGCTGCTCCAGGATGAAGCGCTCCAGCGCGCCGATGTCGGCCACCGCGACGCGGATCAGGTAGTCCGAGTCGCCGCTCATCAAATAGCACTCCATCACCTCGTCGTGCTCGGCGATGCGGCGCTCGAAGTCGGCCAGTGCCGTCTTGGCCTGCGATTGCAGGCTGATGTTGATGAACACGTTCAGGCCGAGGCCCAGTGCGGCGGCATTGGCCAGCGCCACGTAGCGGGCGATGACGCCGGCCGCCTCCAGTGCCTTGACGCGGGCCAGGCAGGGCGAAGGCGACAGGTGGACGCGCCGTGCCAGTTCCACGTTCGACAGCGAGCCGTCGGCTTGCAGCTCCGCCAGAATGCGCAGGTCCAGTGCATCGAGTTTCATCTGCTGCATTTTAGGAATTTGGCGGCACAACATGCCGTAATTGCGGGTTAATCACGAGCCGCAACAGCCGCTCATGCTGCAACGCCGCCGATACAGTGGCCTGATGAACGCACCCCTGCCGCTCCACGCCCTGGCCCTCCAGCCCGAAGCTGCCCCCGACACCGACCCGCAGGAAACCGCCGAATGGCGCGACGCCTTCCTGGCACTGGTGGCCGCCCACGGCCCGGAGCGCGCCCGCTTTGTGCTGGATGAACTGGCCGCGCTGGCCCGCCAGCAGCGCACCGGGTGGCAGCCCACGCTGAACACGCCTTACGTGAACACGGTGCCGGTGGAAGCGCAGCCGGTGTTTCCGGGCGATCTGGCGATCGAGGAGCGGCTGGCCTCGCTGATGCGCTGGAATGCGCTGGCGATGGTGGTGCGCGCCAACCAGGCCGAGATGGGCGGATCGAGCGAACTGGGCGGCCATGTCGCCAGCTACGCCAGCGCGGCCGACCTGTTCGAGGTCGGCTTCAACCACTTCTTCCGCGCCCGCGAAGGCACGGCGCCAGGGCAGCACCGGGGCGACCTGGTGTTCTTCCAGCCGCACAGCGCGCCGGGCGTCTATGCGCGGGCGTTTCTGGAAGGGCGCCTTTCCGAGCGCGACCTGCAGCACTACCGCCAGGAGATCACCGCCCCGCAAGAGGGCGCAGCGGGCCTTTCGAGCTACCCGCATCCCTGGCTCATGCCCGACTTCTGGCAGTTCCCGACCGGCTCGATGGGGATCGGCCCGATCAGCAGCATCTACCACGCGCGCTTCATGCGCTACCTCACGCACCGCCAGTTGCTCGACTGCCAGCAGCGCAAGGTCTGGGGCGTGTTCGGCGACGGCGAGATGGACGAGCCGGAAAGCATGAGCGCGCTGACGCTGGCCGCGCGCGAGGGGTTGGACAACCTCGTCTGGGTGGTCAACTGCAACCTGCAGCGGCTCGATGGCCCGGTGCGCGGCAATGGCCGCATCGTCGATGAGCTGGAGCGGCTCTTCGCCGGCGCGGGCTGGAACGTGGTCAAGCTGCTGTGGGGCAGTGACTGGGATGGCCTGTTCGCGCGTGACCTGACCGGAACCCTCGCCCGCACGCTGGGCGGCACGGTCGATGGGCAGATGCAGACCTTCGCCGCCAAGGACGGCCGTTTCAACCGCGACCATTTCTTCGGCCAGTCGCCCGAACTGGCGGCGCTGGCCCAGGGCCTGACCGACGAGCAGATCGACCGCCTGAAGCGCGGCGGGCACGACCTGGTGAAGATCCACGCGGCCTATTCCGCGGCGGCCGCGCACCGCGGGCAGCCCACCGTCATCCTGGCGCACACCAAGAAGGGCTATGGCATGGGCGCGGCGGGGCAGGGCAAGATGACCACGCACAGCCAGAAGAAGTTCGACGAGGGCGACCTCATCGAATTCCGCAACCGCTTCAACCTGCCCTTGAGCGACGCGCAGGCCACCGGCCTGGCTTTCTACCGCCCGGCCGAGGACAGCCCGGAGATGCAGTACCTGCACGCGCACCGCCAGGCCCTGGGCGGGTCCCTGCCGCGCCGCGAGACCGCTTGCGACGCCGTACCCGTGCCGCCCCTGGCGCAGTACGCGCAGTTCGCGCTGCAGGCGCAGGGCAAGGAGATGAGCACGACGATGGCCTTCGTGCGCATGCTGGGGGCGCTGCTGAAAGACGGGCAGCTGGGCCCGCGCATCGTGCCCATCGTGGCCGATGAGGCGCGCACCTTCGGCATGGCCAACCTGTTCAAACAGGTGGGCATCTACAGCAGCGTGGGCCAGCGCTATGCGCCGGAGGACATCGGCTCGGTGCTGCCGTACCGCGAGGCGCTGGATGGCCAGATCCTGGAAGAGGGCATCAGCGAAGCCGGCGCCATCGCCAGCTGGACGGCTGCGGCCACCAGCTACAGCGTGCATGGCCTGGCGATGCTGCCGTTCTACATCTACTACTCCATGTTCGGCTTTCAGCGGGTGGGCGATGCCATCTGGGCCGCCGCCGACCAGCGGGCACGGGGTTTTCTGCTGGGCGCCACGTCGGGCCGCACCACGCTGGGCGGCGAAGGGCTGCAGCACCAGGACGGCTCCAGCCACCTGGTGGCCGCCACCATCCCGAACTGCAAGGCCTATGACCCGGCCTATGCGGGCGAGCTGGCCGTCATCGTCCATGCCGGCATGCGCGAGATGCTGGTCGAGCAGCAGGACGTCTTTTATTACGTCACGCTGATGAACGAGAACTACGCCCAGCCCGACCTGTCGGCGGATGCCGAGGCCGGCGTGCTGCGCGGTTGCTATGTTCTCGATAGCTGGAGGCATGCGCCCGATGAGCGCGAGCGCCAGATATCGCCTGAAAAGTCGGTCACGCTGCTGGGTTCCGGCGCCATCCTGACCGAGGTGGTGCATGCCGCGCGGCAACTGGCGGCCGAGGGCGTGGACGTGACGGTCGTCAGCGTGACCAGCTGGAGCGAGCTGGCCCGCGACGGCATCGCCTGCGAACAGCGCGCCCTGGCGGGCGAGGCCGCCGCCGGCATGCCGTGGATTGCCCAGGTGCTGGCGAACACCAACGGCCCGGTCATCGCCGCGACCGACTATGTGCGCGCCGTGCCGGAAAGCGTGCGCGCCTTCCTGCCGGCCGGGCGACGCTATGTCACGCTGGGCACCGACGGCTTCGGCCGCAGCGACACCCGCGCGGCGCTGCGCCGCTATTTCGGGGTGGACGCCGCGCACGTCGCGCGGGTGGCGCGGCAGTGCCTGGGCATTCCAGCCGCCTGATTTCGAGCCAAAACGGGCTGCAGCGCTTGATCTGCCAGGGGCTTATGCTATAAATGTGATAGCGTCTGTGGCGCGGGCCGATCGACCGAGCGCGTGATGTGTTCCACGAACAGCTGCACCGCCTCGGCCGCGTTGTCGCGGCTCCAGACCACGCCCACCGGGCCGAAGCGGATGGCGCGGTCCAGCGGCAGGATGCGCAGCGTGCCCAGCGCGGCCTGGTACTCGGCCATGGCTTGCGAACAAACGCCGACATAGTCGCCCTGGTGCACCAGCGCCTGCAGGGTGGTGATGGCGGCGGTCTCCACCTTGGGCAGCAGCCAGGGCACGCCGCTGTCGAGCAGGGCGGTGTCCAGCTGCGATCGCATCAGCGTGCCCTTGGGCGGCATGATCCAGCGCTCCTGCAGCAGGTCGGCCAGCCGCACGGGGCCGGCGGCATCCCAGAACCGGCTGGCCCGGCCCACCACCAGGCAGACGTTGTCCTCGAACAGTTCGCGGTGTTGCAGGCGCGGGTGGTGCGCCCGGGCGTCGAGCGAGCCCACCACCACGTCGAGCTGCTTGTTCGCCAGGCCTTCGAGCAGATGGCCGAACGGGCTTTCCGACACGGTGACCGAGATGTGCGGGTGCAGCGCCTGGAACTGCGCGAGCGCCTGCGGTACCCCGCGCGCCACGCCCGCCCACACGCTGCCGATGTGCAGGCGGGCCGTGCGGCCCTCGGCCACGGCGCCCAGTTCCAGTTGCGTGCGGGAGATGTCGCCCAGCACGCTCACCGCCAGCCGTTTCATGATCACGCCGGCCGCCGTCAGCTGGATGCGCCGCCCGCGCGTGACCAGCGGCATGCCCACCAGCTCTTCCAGATCGGACAGCCAGTGCGACATGGCCGACTGGGTCATGTGCATGCGAACGGCAGCCTCGGTCAGCGTGCCGGCGTCGTCCAGCACCAGAAACGATTCGAGGTGCCGGATCTTCAGGCGCCGCGCCCAGGCCACTTGCTCATAGGAAAGCATGAGCAGATGCTAATGGAACCATCGGGCGAATTCGCTGGTGCCGTTGTCCATGGACTCGAATAATGCGAGCAAGACAGTCGCTCTCTGCCCAGAAGTGGCTCCTACCACCCGCATGCATCGGAGATTGCCCACCATGAATAAACGTTCCTGCCTCGCGAAGATCGCGGCCACGGCGCTGGCCTGGGGTGCCCTGGGCGCCGCACCGGTGTTGGCCCAGGCTGACGCCGCCGCCGGCTACCCGGGCACGCGACCCATCCGCCTGGTCGTGTCGCAGCAGGCGGGCGGCAGTTCCGACACCGTGGCGCGCCTCTGGGCCGAGCATGCGGGCAAGGCGCTGGGCGCCAACATCGTGGTGGAGAACAAGCCCGGCGCAGGCGGCATCATTGCCGCGCAGCAGGTGCTGAGCCAGCCCGCCGACGGCTACACGCTGATGTTCGGCGGCGTGTCGCAGATGGTGCTCAACAAGTTCGTCTATAAGCCCCTGCCGTACGACCCGGAGAAAGACTTCACCGGTGTCGGCATGCTCAGCACCGTGCCCTTCGTGCTGGTCGCCAACCCGGCCACGGGTTTCAAGACGCTGGACGACTTGGTCAAGTACGCCAAGGCGCACCCGGGCCAGCTCAACTTCTCGTCGTCCGGCCTGGGCAATTCGACCCAGCTGGCGGTGGAGCTGCTGCAGAGCAAACTGGCCATCTCGATGACCCACGTGCCGTTTCGCGGCGAGCCCGATGGCCTGATGGCCACCATTGGCGGCCAGACCCAGGTGATGGCCCCGGTGCTGGGCACGGCGCTGCCGCACGTCAAGAGCGGCAAGGTGGTCCCGCTGGTGGTGCTGGCGCCCTCGCGCCTGGCCGAGCTGCCGGACGTGCCGGCCGCCAACGAACTCGGGGTGAAGGACTTCGACACCATGGGCTGGAGCGGCATCGTGGCGCGCGCCGGCACGCCGCCCGCCATCATCGCCAGGCTGCACGAGGGCACGCAGGCCTTCCACGCCAGCCCCGACGTGCAGGCCAAGCTGAAGGGCATGAACGCCATTCCGATGGCCGGCCCCGCCACCCAGCTGATGGAAGTGGCCCGCCGCGATGCCCAGGCCTGGGGCCCGGCGCTGAACGCCTTGAACCTGAGCGCCAAGTGATGACGGCCGCGCTGCAGCACAAGGAGGCCATGGTTTCCTGCCCGCAGCCCGAGGCGGCGGAATCGGGCATCGAGATCCTGCGCGCGGGCGGCAACGCGGTCGATGCCGCCGTGGCCACCGCGCTGGCCCAGACCGTGGCCGATCCGCTGATGTGCGGCATCGCCGGCTTCGGCACGGCGGCCGTCTACATGCAGGGCCCGGGCGGGCCGGCCGCGCACGAGTATTTCGACTTCCATGCGCCAGCGCCCTTCGCCTGCCGCGAAGACATGTGGGCCGACCGGCTGGAAGGCGAGACCCGGGACGGCTTCGGCTTCATCCTGAGGGGCCGCGTCAACGACATCGGACCGCAGTCCATCGCCACGCCGGCCACGCTGAAGGGGCTGGCGGCCATGCACCGCGCGCACGGCCGCCTGCCATGGCGCGACGTGGTGGCGCCGGCCATCGGCTGGGCGACGGAGGGATTCTTCGTGCGCCCCGGCATGCACGCCTTCTGGATCGACGAGCCCGCGATGGGCCGGGTCAGCAACCTCGACCGGCTGCGCTTCAGCGACGAGGGCCGGGCGCTGTACTGCCGCGCGGACGGTTCGCCCAAGCCCATCGGCACGCCGCTCGCCAACCCCGGCATGGCCGGCGTGCTGGCCCAGGTGGCGGAGGAGGGCATTGCGCCGTTCTACCAGGGTGAACTGGCGCGCCGCATGGTGGCGCATGTGCAGTCGCTGGGCGGCCTGCTGTCGATGGACGACCTGGCGCGCTTTCAGGTGCGCCGCGCGGCACCGCTGGTGGGCCGCTACCGCGACCGCACGGTCACCACCAACCAGCCGCCGGGCGGCGGCGCCATGCTGCTGCAGATGCTGAACCTGCTGGAGAACTTCCCGCTGGCCGGCATGGAGCACAACGGCCCGGACTACCTGCGCCTGCTGAGCGAGGTGATGAAGCGCGCCACGACCGACAAGGACCGCCACATCGGCGACCCGGCCTTCGTGGAGGTGCCGCTGGAGGCGCTGCTGTCCAAGGCCAACGCCGCGGGCTCGGCCGAGGCGATCCGCGCCGGCGAGCGGCACCGCGTGGAGCGTGTGAACCCGGGCGCCCCGGTGCCGCGCGACACCACGCACCTGAGCGTGGTGGACGGCAAGGGCAACTGCGTGTCGATGACGCATTCGCTTGCCATGCCTTCCGGCGTCATCACGCCGGGCATGGGTTTCTTCTACAACGGCTGCATGGGCGTGTTCGACCCCCGCCCGGGCCGCGCCGGCAGCATCCAGCCGGGCAAGAGCCGGTTCACGTCGTCGTGCCCGAGCATCGTGTTCGGCGCGGACGGCCGGCCCGAGATCGTGCTGGGCGCGCCCGGCGGCACGCAGATCGCCATGGGCGTGCTGCAGGTGCTGCTGAACATGATCGACCACGGCATGGGCATGCAGGAGGCCGTGTCGGCGCCGCGCTTTTCATCCACCAGCAATTCCATCGACGTGTGCAACCGCATTCCGCGCCATGTCACGCGTCAGCTGCAGGCCGAGGGGTATGAGGTGCTTCGCAACCCCTACAACTACACCATCGGCTGGGTGCACGGCGTGCAGAACGCCGCGGACGGCCGGTTGCATGGCGGTGCCGACCCGGGGCGCGACGGCGTGGCGTATCGCACGCGGGTGGATTGATGTGCCAGTGCGGGGCGGTGGCGGTTGGTCACTGTCCCCGCACACCGCTCGGGCCGAGCCTGTCGAAGCCAGGGTGCGGCCCAGGGCGGCCGTCCGCCCTCTCTGTGCGAATGGGGCGGCAGACCCGTTTCACTAGCAGAGGGTCACGCACGGCCCTGCCCGGCACCGGCACCGGCACCGTCAAACGCCTGTCAATCGCCCGTGCGGAAGAACGCGTCCAGCAGCGGCATGAGCGTAGGGAATTCTTCCGCGAACCGCTCGCGGCTGACGAAGTAGGCCTCGCAGGCCACGGCGAAGAATTCGGCCGGGGCGGTGGCGCCGTAGCTGTCCAGCCAGGGTCGCTCGCCGCCGAAGCGCTCGGCGATGATGACTTTCTCGCGGAAGGCGTCGTAAGCCGGCGCCCAGGCGTCGCGCCACCGGGTGCGGGCCTCGCGCGTGTCGCGCGCGCCCATGAAGCCGGCGGGCAGCGGCGGGCAGCCGTCGGCATGGCCGCCCTGCATGTCCAGCTTGTGCACGAACTCATGGATCACCACGCTGGTGCCGCTTGCCTGGGCGATGCCCGCGGCATGCGCGAGGGGGCGGCCGGCGCCATCCACCGCCGGCCAGCTGAGCATGACGGGGCCGCGCTCCATGGCTTCGCCCAGCAGCACCTCGTCGTAGTCGTGCACCACGCCGGCCTCGTCCACCGCCTGGCGCCGCGCGAGCGCTTCGCCGGGATGCACCACGATGCCCACGAAGTCGTCATACCAGGCCAGCGCCCGGGCCGGGTCGCCCCAGTGCAGCAGGGGCAGGCAGGCCTGGGCGGCAATGGCGACAGCCATGGCATCGGTCACCTCGAAGCCGTGGGCACCGGTGAATTCCTTGCGTTGCAGGAAGAGCGCGCTCAGCGCACGCAGCTTGGACTGTTCCTCCGCACTCAGGCGGGCCAGAAAGGGGTAGCGCCGCACCGTCTGCAGCCACAGCGGCACGTCGATGTCGGGAACGGGAGCCAGGGTGGCGCGTACGCGGTTGGCCAGGCGGCGCAAGGCGCGGGGTAGGAGTGCGGCGGGCATGAAGCCCTAGCTGGGGGCGAGCGCGATGCGTTCCAAGCCCTGCCCGGTCAGCCGCAGCACGCCGGCGCGCGCGGGCTCTGCGTCCAGGTCCCAGTCGGTGAGCACGTGGCGCGTGAGGACGGGAGCCCCTGGGGCGCCCTGCGGATTCAGCACGTGGTCGGCCGGCAGGTGCGTGTGGCCGTGGATCAGCGCCTGGGCCCCGGCGGCCTGCAGCCAGGCCACCGCTGCGGCGGCGTCCACGTCGCCATAGAAACCGGTGCCGGACTGCTTGCGCGCCTCGCTCTCGGTGCGCACGCTGCGCCCCAGCGCCCGTCGCTCGGCGAGCGGGCGCGACAGCACCTGGGCCTGCCACTGGGGGCTGCGCGCCGTGGCGCGGAAGCGCTGGTAGTCCACATCGTCGAGACACAGCGCATCGCCGTGCGACAGCAGCCAGCGCCGGCCGGCGAAGCCCAGCACCGTCGGGTCGTCCAGCACGGG
>Ga0308159_1004097_pt1 | contig 13683 bp, 19 predicted proteins | sample PhyCR1_FD_201040 | JGI IMG/M metagenome (GOLD analysis project Ga0308159, IMG submission 201040) | Phyllosphere microbial communities from UC Gill Tract Community Farm, Albany, California, United States - DLSLC.R1 | ecosystem: Host-associated > Plants > Phyllosphere > Unclassified | place: USA... | reverse complement strand
AGAATTAAGAGCCGGAAGCAACGCCCCACTGGATATTGTTTTGCTTGCCCTGGACGGTGATCTGAATGACTTCACTGGCAGGAGCGGTGATTTCATTCATCTGCCAGCCAGACAGGGCCAGCACCATGTTTGCGGTGCGACCGTTTGGCAGTTCAACGTAGAACTGAACCGTCTGACGGTTTTGCGCAACATTGAGGAAGGCCGCAAAATCCGTGTTGGAAGGATCATCAATAAACCCGAGCGACTTTTCAGGCCCTTCAGGCAGGTCAGAAATAAACTGTTTGCTGGTATCAATGAGCGTGGTGCAGTCAACGAAGCTGCCCGTCTGTCCCGTTGCGCCTAGCGCTTTACAGTTAATCAGCGGTTTCATCGCGGAAACCGCCGCGCCAGCCGCGCCCCACATAACCACGGTGCCAGCAGGCAGCATCGCGTATTCTGGCGAGGTTTTATTGTCAGCCATGATTTATCTCTCTGTTGAAATGGTAGCGGCTGCTACCCGTTGTTTTGAATGCGGTCCCGTATTTCAACCGCGAGGATTCTGAGTACGCGGGATTTGTTGTAGTCCAGCGCCGGACGGATAAAAGGAGATGGAACCTGTTTTATAGTGCCGAACTCCTGAGCCAGCGCTTTAATGAAGTGCTGTTTACTCGGTCCGACACGAAGCACGACGACTGCAATGCCTTTGGTGCGGGTTGTGGAACGGATTTTGATTGAGTCACGCATGTGCGGCCCCTTTGCGGACTCGTCGTAACCTGCATGCTCTTTCATGTCCTGCTCAACGATTTCAAGTGCAGCGCGGCCAGCGTCACGCAAAACTTTTGTACCGGCTTTTTCACCCAGGGCGATAAGCTGACGCTCAAGCTCATCAAGCCCGGTTGCCTGCATTGTGATCATGATGCACTCTCCGGGCAGTAGAAAATAAAGTCCCTTGAGCGGCGATACTTTCCACCATCATCAGGATCGAAGCTTTCAGCAATCCCTCTCTTTTCGACATACTGGACCGGATACCCACCAATGTAACCGTGAATTACATTGCGCCAGGCAGACCAGAGAGCAACCTCCATTTCCTCTGTTCGCCTGTAGGAAGACGAAATGAAACTTATCTGAAAGCGAGCCGCTATCGGTCCGGTTCGTACCAGACCCGTTTCAACTGAGGGATCGCTGATTAACTGCATGGTGATAAACTCAGATTCGCTCTGAGGGCCGATAAGCGGATAGACCTTTACGCCAAGCAGAAGCTCAATTTCACTTTTGAATTCACTGAACACGGCTGAAATCCTCCGTACAGAGCAGTTCAATGTTACGCCTGTCTCGTGTCGGAAGCGGTGCAGTGACAGTGAAAATCCGGCCCTCTCCTTTACCTGTCAGTTCGATAAGACGCGTCGTCGTAGCCCGAAAATCGAAAGCGTAACGCATATAAATTTTGGTTGTGACTGAAGACCTTTCCGCATTGCCGCTTATAAAATCACGCCCGGTCACAGAACGAATGTCAGCCGATACCACAGGTGCTATAACTTTCCAGCCAACGGGCTGGCCATAATCATCCCTGTCGTCACTTTTGACTTCTATCCTTACCCGATGTCGTAAACGTCCGGGCTCCATCAGCTTCCCTCCTCCGGTCTGGTATCGGCTACACCACGCCAGTTACGGCAAGTAAACATCATTCGCTCAGCCGCTTTATTTTCGTAAAGCTGTACTTCTCCCTGCGCAGTTCGGTGTTCAAACATGTCAGCAAAAACAAGGAGGACCGCCCCCTTTACAGCAGCGGGGATATCAGAAGGAAGTTTCCAGGCGGGCTCATCACAGTACCGGACGCAGTAATCTAAAGCGGCCTGCCCGTAAAGTGTAATCAGCTCATTACGATCATCGCCTTCAAACTCAATCTGCTGCTTCAACAGATTCAGGCTTATGACCTGCAGTACATCTATCGCCATACGTTAAAAAGACGGGTTTCCCCGCCTTCCCTCATCAGGAGCCTGAAGCAAAAGAGCCCTTGATGATTGCTTTAGGGCGATAGTGAGCCAGAGCAAGACGCTCTTCACACAGGATGGTCAGCATGTTTTTGACAAAGTTGTCCCGGTCTTCACGGCTGACCTCAACCGTTGCATCCATGCGGTCCCAGACCTGAGAGGCCATGTCAAAACCACCGACAGTAAATGTGCCGCTGGCCTGAGAACGCGTAGGCACAACAGGCAGGCCCCACATGTTGTTGCTGGTGAACGCCTGAGGACCGCCAAAGATATAACGACCGTCACGGTCTTTTAGCAGTGCGATGCTGTGCCAGTCGCGGGGGTTTAGGATGATACCGGACGCGCTGAATTCAGACTCAGTAACCTGGTAGATGGCATGAGCAATGATGTCAGCACGCGTATCCCCGGAGGCATTCAGAGAAACGTCATACGGTGTGGCCACCGCGTTCAGACCTTCAAGGTTGTCACCTTTGCCGTCTCCGTTCAGCAACTGACCTTCTTCTTTCAGCGCCAGCCCGTACATCAGGCGGTTGTTCACGTAAGACTGCAACATCGGCGCATCGTCCATTACCTGACGGGATGCCTGCACCCAGTGTGCGATGGTTTTTACATTGGCGGTCTGCTTGCTGAAAGTGATATCAGATTCAGGCTTCAGCGCTTTTTCAGCAACAACATCGGCGTTGTTGGTAAAAAGCTCCTCACGCACATATTCCAGGGAATTACTGGAAATACGGCCCTGCGCCAGCAAATCACGGATAGTCAGACGACGCAGACCGGGCATAACGATGCCAGGCACCTGCATTGGCTGAATCAGGCTACCAGCCGAACCGGCATCGCTACCCAACGACTTGTTGAAGGTTTTGGCGTCAAAGGTACCTTTGCTGCCGTTCCATGATTTCTGCAACTCTTCGGCGGCACGCTCCGAGAAAGATTTTTTCTCACCCGGATTTTCCGCCCCTGATGCAAGCTTCTGCTCCAGGTCAAAAAGACGTGCGCCAGACTTCTGCAACTCATCGTTAACCTTTGACAGATCGTCCTGAAGCTGTTTGGAAATACGGCCAGTGCTTTCGATTTCAGATTTCTGAGCATCGAAAAGCTGAGACATCTTCTGCTGTGACTCTTCGATAGCCTTCTGAATTTGAGCGAGTTCGGACATGTTATTTACCTAAATTTGATGGAAAAGATTTGATGCTCTGAAGCAGAGCGCTGATTTGTGCTTCGTTTTCGCCGCCCCCGGACTCGCTCCGAATCGCTGACTTAAACCGGGCGATTAACCCGACTGCCTGTGACTTAGTGAGGCCGACTGAATCCCTCAGCCAGTTCTCCACGTCACGAATGGTTTCGATGCCGTCAATGCTTTTCATGGCAGACACGCCAGCAAGCTCGTTGGCCGGAAAGGTGCAGACGCTGATTTCACGCAGCGCCGCGATGTTTTTGAAAATTCGCCCGCTGGTACCCAGCGAGTAATCGTCTTTGGTGACGGAAAAACCGACTGACATGCCGTCAACCGTGCCATGCTGCATAGCCGCCTTCAGGTCAGCCGCGCCGCTGTGCCCCGGCGTCAACTGGCCGCGTACATACAGCCCCTTATCGTCTTCCGCCAGGCTGTCCCACTTTCCAACTGGCAAATCCCATGTTTTATGATTAAAAAACATGGCAACCTTGCGACTCTGGTTGGTCAGGGCATTTTTGAATGCGCCTGGCAGAATAATGTCGCCGTCTGAATCCGTGTTGTTGAATACGGAGGCGTAGCCCTCAAAAATCCCCTGCTTGCCGTCACCGGAAAACTTGATTTCGGTTTCTTCAAACGCCAGCGTTTTTACGATCTCAGCCATCACGGCCCCCATAAAAATTAAGCCCCGTCAGTGCGGGGCTCTTTGTTGGTACCTAAATCGGTGATTGGCACATACTGTGACTGGCGCATTGCAACATCTCCGCCTGGCAGCGGAGGAAGGTTATCTGTTCGCCGCATTTCGTTGATGGTGCGTAACCCGGCCTCACCCATGGCCTTCATGAAGGCGGCGCGGGAAGCGGAATCACCACGGAGCAGGCCGTCAAGATTATGCTCTGCGTGATAACGGCCAACATCAGCAGGCGGAATAAGCCAGCGGAGGATGCTGTTTTCCCACCGGGATATGTATGGCTGTAGCGTGTACTGAAGAAATCCAAGGTTTTGCTGTTCAATGCCGCTGCCCCAGCTCGTGGATTTTTCCACATCGCCGACCAGGTGCGGCGGAACCCCAAAGAACCGCGCCAGCTCACTCACCTGAAACTTGCGGGAGGCCATCATTTCAGCATCCTGAGGTGTTACGCCAATTGCTGAGGTTGAAAACCCGGCCTCAAGTATCCAGAGACGTTTTTTAACCGGACCACCAGCAATCTCTTTAAAGTTTTCTTCAACCTGAGAGCGCTGCGTTTCGGTCAAAACTTTTTCGCCCGTTGAGAGAATCTGCGGCGATTTAGCCCCGTTCGCAAAGAAGTCACGCTGCTGATCCTCCATCGCAACGGCCACGCCCGCCGATTTACAGGCAAAAGCTATTGGTGACAGTCCCGTAAGCCCGGTAAAGCCAAAACCTTTAAGATGGAAAATCTCTTTTTGCGCGAAGTCGGCATAACTACCGTCTCGCTGATAGCGGTAAACAAGCTTTTTACCGTCCATCCTTACGTCCATATTGGCCGACTGAAGCGGTAACAGGCTGATAACGTTTCCTGAACTGTTTCTTTCGATCAGCGCATAAGCATTTCCGTAGAAGCAAAGCTGCATCGTCATGGCCTCCCGAAACTCCTGGGCGGTCATATACTGGTTAGGTGAATAGCGCAACAACCGCGCCAGAGGGTTGCTCATATCAACCTTGTTTCGGTTGTTTTCTTTATCCGTCTCGAACACATCAAGTGGCAGACATGATGTCAGCGTTGAAATCAGACTCACACAACGCCAGACCGTCGATATCTGTAAAATTCGCTCGTCGTTGACTGCGGAATCGCCAAGGTGCCCGGATGCAGACACCGGACCCGACTGCGAGCCCTGATTAGGCGTAACTAAGCGCCCGCCGACGAACCATGACTGAAGCTTTGCCCACAAACCGTTATTGGTCCGTAGATCAATTGTGTATTTCGGTTCTTCCATCACATGCTCAGCGGTCTGAAAATAAAGTCTTCAAAGTCACCACCCTGCACAGTGACCTCCCCGTTAGCCGCGCCAATGGACATGGTCATTGCGACCATACCGTCAATGCGGCCTGTTGCTTTGGATTTATCCAGCTTTCTGTTGCCCGCTGCGTCTTTGACGATCACGGCATTAACGGCGCACATCGTCAGCACTGGATTCATGCCGTGCCGGACCCGCCCGTTAAGCATGAGCGATTCAAGTGTGTCTACTGCTGGCCCCATGTCTTTAAAGCCCTGACCAAACTCAATGAGAGGAAGTGTCAGCCCAATGTCGTCGGCTTCCTTCCTGAACTGGTCTATACGCCATCGGTCAAAAGCCATTGAGCTGATATCGAAATCGCTGATGATTTCGGCGATGTCGCTCACCACAAATGAGTAATCAACGGAAGCGCCGGGCGTTGTGCGTAACAGCCCCTGCCTGACCCATACGTCATAAGGGACGCGGTCAGTTTTGGCCCGCTCGGCCAGCGTTTTTTCTGGGGTCCAGAAGAAAGGGAATACATCCCATATACCGTCTTCGGCCTCACCGGCTATCACCAGCGCGGTTAAGTCGTTCCGCGCTGACAGGTCCAGTCCCGCATACCACTTGCGCGGTGTATTTACCGCCTCAGCGCCGCACAGCTCCCAGATGCTTCGGGAAATAAACGGCGACACGGTAGACACGCGCTGATTCAGGTTGAGATTACGGAAGGTGTTTTCAAAGCTCGGCATTCGCCCTGCTTTCTCAGCCTGGCGGGCCATGTCTTTTTCTGACCTGAAGGTGCCAAGCGCGGGATTAGCAGCCAGCCAGGATTCCCGCTTACTGATATCCGCTTCTTTTGGTGCCTCATAAACATGGCAGACAATATGCGGGTCTTTCGATTTGACCGCGTCGTCTATCCAGATGCTTAACAGGTCAGCGTCATTCGCCGCCTGAGTACTGATAACAATAAGCAACGGGTTTTCATGTGCGCCCTGCGCTGTGGTGATCGCATCAATGAAATCGTCCTGCGACCCGCGCACCTGTCCGGTTTCATCAAGGATTGCCAGTATCGGAGACAGACCGTGGGTGGTTTTCCCTTCAGCCGACAGGGCTTTGTATTCAACGTTACAGGGAAGCCCGATAAGCTTTTTACCACTGGGCGTAATATGCACAATGTCCTGAAGCTTAGGATTCAGGTTGACCATCTTTACAGCCAGGTTAAAAACGATTGCCGCCTGCTCCCGGCTCAGTGCCCCACTGACAATTTGTGAGTTCTGCACCGCCTCTGGCCCAACAAGGTGCGCCAGAAGAATTCCGGCTATCAAACCTGTCTTGCCATTTTTGCGGGCGATGCTGAGGATCGCCATATCGGTGCCAACAGGGTTATCGTAAATCGCCAGAATGAAAACTTTTTGAAACGGGTCAAGTCGCATCGGCTGACCAATAAGCTTTCCCTCCGGCACAATGCAAAAGCGCTCGATGAACGCTATTACACGCTCACCTCGCGTCATAGAATTTTATCCGTGCTGGGGAAAGGCAATCAGGTTGTCGTCCTGATCCTCATGTTCATCTCTGGTATTCCGCGCATCACGATCATTCTGATTGCGCTTCTGCTGGTCACGACTTTCGCCGTTGGTGGCGTGCGAATGAATCTGCAAATCGCGGCGCTGCGCCAGAATGGTTCGCTGCAATTCGGTGATTTGCTTGCGAAGGTCTTTTATTAACGCTTCGTTACGTGCCTCACCTCTCACACGCTCTTCTTTGCGCAAATCTTTGCGTAAAACGGTGATATAGAGCTGATTATTTGCCAGTTCAGCAGCAGCCAGAAGGTCAGCGGGCGTCCAACTGTCCAGAGCTTTCGATCTGATATTGTCGTGCCAGAATGGTTCGGCTTTTTTTTCCAGACCCGCATGAACCGGGGGCTGGATGGTGTCCACGGTTGCGTTTTGCATGGCCCGAACTGCCGCCGCCGAACTGTCGGAGCGGGTTCTTTTTTCTGCCATATGTCAACACCCTTAAAACTGAAAAAATCGGGTTAGCGTTAAAATCAAACTTTGGCGGCGGTCATTTGGGGCCTTCATTCTGAAGTTTTGACCTCCCCCCCTTCCTTTAATGAGATTCATTCTCATTTTATAGGTGGTGATGAGATTAATTCTCACTTGATTTAATTTATAGTTGAATAGTTTCACTTTGTAATCAGTTCAGGTGCGTCACACTGTAGCTCTGCACCAATCAATCCCATCGCAATGGTTGCCTCGCCATTCGGATAGGCTGACAGCACTTCACGCATGGCCTGTTCGGCTTGCTTTACTTTTGCCTGACTTTCTTCTGGCAATGAGGCAATCAGCCCCTTGAACATCAGGACTGTCTGTTGGTCTTGTGTCATTACTTACTCCAGTGAGACGCGGGGTCCAGAGGGTAGCCATTAGCATCACAGCCTATCGCTGTCCCGCTCTTTTCCATTCTCTGTTTGGTTGAGTCGTGATGCGCTTTGCACAGTGGTTGCCAGTTCTCTTTACTCCAGAACAGGTGCTGTGCTTTCGATATAGCCAGCGGATTGCCGGACTTGAGCGCATCTTTAAGCTTGTGGGGTTCGATGTGGTCAACGACTGTGGCCGCTGTGATTCGCCCCTGATCTTCGCACATCACACAAAGCGGATACTGCTGAAGGAATCTAAGTCTCGCCTTATCCCATCGGCTTCCGTAAATGCGTGGCTCTTTACTCATGCCAGCCTCCAGGCTCTGCGGCGTTCTGTTCGCGGCTCATTGTCCGGGTGGCGCTCAACCGTAGGGAGGTCTGCATGATCCACCAGCGAATAACACGGATAGATAACCCGCCCACCATACGCATCACCGACAGCATAATCAGCGGCCAGCGTCTTATCCCATCGGTCTAGTATCACAGGAATCTTATACTGTGGCAGGCTGTAGCATACGCCGTGAATCAGTCTTCTCATGACCAGATAATCCGCTCGGGTGCGGTCTGCATCTACCAGCATGCCCGCAATTTCATGCTGATATTGGGGCGGTCTGCCGGTCCCCAGATAAAATGACAAAAGGTCATCAGGGAACCGATTAAGCCAGGCAGAAACCTTATCGGTGAAACCATTAACAGGCATGGCATCATCTTCCATAATCACTACACGACAGTTCTGCTGGCCTGCCCACTCGATAGCGCGGCGGTGATTAGCATTGGCACCACCATCTTTATCATCAAGCAGGAAGTGCGCATTAAGCACGCGCTTCAGATTCATCACTGCTTCTAATCGTGAGTGATGCGCCACAATGGCAAACTTTACTTGTGCTTCCACAAGGCAAACTCCTTACCAATGCCGTCAGACTTAAACACGGTATGTATACGCGGGCCTGTCACCAGACGGTCACGGTAACGATGAGCGACTATGCCGAAAGCGATCATGTCGCCAACGGACGATGCTGAAGGCTCTTTGCCCCAGAACCGCAATGATTCGATGTGGTAATACAGCCGGACAATGCCATGTGCTATTGCCATCACATCATCGCGGGTGCCACCCAGCAGGCCAGCGTTTAACATCACATCATTGCGATGCTCATCAATGAATGCCTGACAGATGGCTTCAGGGTGCGACTGCTTAGCCCATTGATCGGCGTAGGTCTTGGGCTCAGAGCCAACGTAAATCTTGCCCTCTTCCATTTCCTGCCAAGGCTGCTGGAGCATTTCTACATCAGTGCCATCGGTACACCAGACAAAATGATATTCAGGATGATCGCGTAAGTGCTGCCAGATATGCATCCAGCGCCGAAAGTAGACGTTCATCTTCACATCCGGCACACGGAATAACTCGGCATCAGCCGGAACAGTCTCCAGCTCATCAGACAGGACGATGCGGCCACAACCACTGAGCGAGTCCGCCCATTTAGCCAGCAGGTCAGGTGAAGGTGTTATCTTTGTGCCGCGCTGCGGGTCCGGCTGGCTGGTCAGTAACGTAGTGATAACCACATTGCGCTTGTCGCGGTACTCTGCATATCCGGTGTAGCCACTGTTACGCCGCTCATTGTGAATCGTCACATTGCGCTTAACCTGTGCTTCACGGTCTGGCTTTGGTACGGAACGCTCAACGGCCTGATGCTCATCAAGCGAGTAAATAAGTTTTTCCGAACCGACCACATCAGCGAACGCCCATGAGGTCAGCCCGGCGTTGTGAATGCGTAACGCTAAATCTGAATGCTCGTACATGCCGCGCTGATAGATGGGGTCAAAGCCACCCACCTTTTCAATCACGCTGCGATGGTAATAAAGCATCACGCCGCGCTGGCCTGTGTAGGCAACGTGCTTATCGTCACGGTATAGCACGGCAATGTCGTTAAGCTTTTGCCCCGTGGCGAAATCCTGAAACTGATAGGCCAGATGCGGTTCGGGTGAATCGATGTAAGGCTGCTCCCACCCTTCAGCTATGGGCCATGCATCATCATCCCACAGGAAAAGATGCTCACAGCCAGCATCCATCAGCGCCTGTAAACTGGCGTTTTTTGATGCCACTATGCCGCGTGACACGTCACGGCGAATAACTCTGACGCCAGCCGGAACAGTTACCGGAGTGTTTGACCCGTCATCTATCACAACCACCAGCCCGCCAGCAGGAAGGAACTTAAGCTGATGCTCAAGAGCACGGGATAAAACGTCATGGCGGTTGTGTGTGCTGATGGCCATACCGATATTTGATGCCCGTTCTGTCACTGGAGCATAGGCAATTCCATCAATCACGACTTCCATATTCACTCCAATAAAAAACCGCCCGGAGGCGGTCAATTATCATTTACTAGAAACTTCAGTGCGATGCACGAATAATCATCTACCGGACCAGTTCTTCTCACCCTTTTCAGCAAACTTGCTAAGTAACTGTTAGGGTTTGATAGTGTGTTTTCAGAAAATCGTGGTCTTTTTTCCCAAAAGTGATGTGCCCCGTCTGACATAACAAATATGTGTAACTCACCATATTCATTAATCAGTTCATCTATTGGGATAATGATGGTTTGCGAATCAAGCGGTATCAATTTTGAGATAGCTGTAGTTAACGTGTTTTTTACACTCATTGTCTTCAATTCAGACTTTGTATAAATCTTTTGCTCAAGAAGTTTTTGATGCTGTGTATGATCGTTCGTAACTTGTTCTAATTTGCCATCTTTCTTGACGTATACCCTACAGTCCCCTACATGGCCAATTCGCAATTCTGAAGACGTTATGTGGCAGAAAGTTAAAGTTGTTGCAGCCTCAGAAAATGCATCATCTCTGCTACTGATAGAGGCAACTGCAAGTTTAATTTGGTCAAATAGTCTTCCATACCCTTCCTCACCTTCAGGTAATTGAAGCCGCGATAAGGTTCTGATAGCCATTTGTGAAGCCTGCTCGGCACCGATATATGAACCTACTCCGTCAGCAATTCCAAAAAGATACCCACCTTTGACAGCGATTGGAGGCAACAAAGCATCTTGATTGGTTCTTAATTCGCTTTTACCAAAACTAAAAAAGCCACAATCTTGTAGAGTAATCATAAGGCTTCCCTTTCTCTAAATTCGTTTAGGTCAGAAATGATTTCGTCTACAGATTTATAACGGCTTGCTGGCTTCCAAGCTGTACACTTATCGATTACCCTCCTCAATCCTGGAATGTTGAGATCGTCAATAATTACCCCAAGAGCAAATACATCAGTTTGAACAGAGTAGAGCCCTGCTGATAGTATTTCAGGAGCCATGTACTTTTGAGTTCCCATCGCGGTGGCAACCTTTGTTAGTACCTCCGACGCCCCATCTTTGCCTGCATTTTTGACTAACCCAAAGTCTGATATTTTATATGTCCCATCTTTGAATCGCAGCACATTTGAAGGCTTTAAGTCCCTGTGCAGATAAGAAGGCTTTCTACCTACAGGAAGATCTCGTTCTTCATGCATATAACTCACACCTGAAAGCACCATAAAGGCTATGTCTAACCTAGACGAATCGCTAAGAGTGCCAGACCCTAAATCGTCGCTCAAATCTCCGCAGGCAAGATCCATGACGAACCATGGATTTTCTACGTTTAAATTATGCAGATAAATGGGCGCTACGTTTGAATGAATGCATTTAGCTTGGTAGTCAACTTCTCTTTTGAATCGCCTTCTGAAGTCATCCTTATTTAGACCATGCTGAGGCGCAAGCACCTTTTTGGCATAGTCCCCGCACCTCACCCCATTTATGTTAAAAATCTCAACTTTTTCGACGTATCCGAAGCCTCCGCGCCCAATCTCTTCAATGGACTTGATGACGTAACTATGATGCCTCTCTTCCATAATCTATCCCTGAATAACATTTGTAAGTAAAATTTAATGTTATTTGAGAAAAATATCTATCGCCAAATGCTATATGTTCTACTTATCGATTTATTGCTGCAACCCGACTAATTAATTTCTATATTGCGGATGGCAGCGCGGTCAATATTGCACTGAGCCACTATGCCGTATAGCTCTGCATTGAGGCTCACGCTGTCACCGAACAACATTGGATCGGGCGGCGCTGGTGCTTCAATCGGGCTGGTCAGTTCTGCCGGAAGGTTTAGCCGCGGCTGGCTGATTGTCCGGTACTCCACTTGCGGATTTTGCTGCACTCCGCAACCTGTCAGCAGCATCAGCGGGGACAGGAGCAACAGCGCACTTATCCGCTGCAAGATATTGCTTGATTTCATTCTGTAGTTTCCGGTTCTGCTGGGCTGTTACGGCGCGTTGTTCAGTGACCTGCCCCATTACTTCATTCTGGTGCTTAACTGCTGTCACAAGCTCGTTAACGCTGGTAGCCAGGCCGTCATTCTTGGAACGCAGGTCGTTAATTTGCTCGTCTTTGCTGTTCGCCAGCTTCTCAAGGCGCTGGTTGGTTGCCTCAAGCTGTGAGCTACGGGCATTCAGCATCCAGAGTGCCAGGCAGATAAGGCCAATGACTAAGATGTGTGAATAGTTTTTGATGAACGTGAAAGCGGCCATGCGACCTCCTGCTGTCAGACGAGATCGAGCGCCCGAATAAAAACGTCATATTCGTATGGCTGCACGCCGTTCTCGTGCTTGATTATTGCCTGCAAAAGCGGGAACAGCTTGCGGCTGTCCGTCAGGTCGATAGGCTTATCAGCATCAGTACCTGTAGCCTGCGCCACGCTGCGGATATAAGCCTGCGTGTCATTCTCATTAGGCGGTGCCCAGCGCTTGATGATGCCCGTAATAGTTTTAAGGCCGTATTTGCTCTGGTAGTTGCGAAGAATAATGATCATCGCCCGAATGCCAAATTCTGGCGCTTTGAACTGGCAGAATGATTTATCGCTGCGCTGGCCTTCAGGCACCAGACCTTTCCAGTCATCGCCCCAGCGGATATTGCCTGGATTGTTATTGCGTATGCCGCGTGAATTATTGCTGCCCGTCATTAGGTTCCCCTGATTTTCTGTCTATCCACCCGCGCAGTCTGGCGCTGATGTAGTCATTGCCGACATACCCGATGTAAACCGCGAAAACCTGTGCGGCTGCGTCTGGTATGTTCCAGTTGAAGAGCGCGCCGACTACCTGAAGGGTTGGCGCGGCGAAGAACGCCAGCGCACTACAGGAAACAGCGTCGAGCACCCGCTTACTCCACGGGCTTTTTGCATAGGCACTGCGTAATAGTGAAAACATGCCTGCTACCCCGGCATATCCCCATTCTGTTTTGTGGGCATACAGCCACAGCAGCACTGTGGCCCAAAAGCCCGGGTCTTTTTCTGGAGGCATGCGCTTAGTTCCCGCCACCGGAATGATGGCGGCTTGTCGTTGAGGAAAAGATTTCGCATCGCCACGGCGTCAAAGGGTAAGTGGTTGCTGATTGGCGAGCGCAAAAACGAAAAAAGGCCGCACGATGGCGACCTCTTGGATTTTGATCGGGCACAAAAAAAGCTCACATATGTGAGCTTAAATGTTTCCGAACTGTTTATTTTATCTAACCAATCCGATATGTTGGTATTGGATTTTCCCTGTGTTCGCTACTTAGCATCTCCAACTTCAGATATCTTCGCAGGATGGTGAAGTTGGAGACTTTTTTTCTAAAAAGAGCCTTGATTCTTAACTTAAGGGCCTTCAAGAAATCATTTAGTAAAACTAATGCTTAGCCCCAATCAGGACAACTAATCTTAAGTACAATTTTAACTATACTAAAGGATAGAAAATTAAGAGTAAGCCATTCCTTTTCAATAAGATAAAAACGTATTCTTTCGTAAATCCATTCATCATAAATCCCTGACGCATTCCGCGATAGTTTCTTTGCCCGTCGGCAACAGGGTTAATTTTGCTGTGAATATCACAATATGAAAGGCGCTACAGGTTTGCAGTCCTGGACAGAAAGGATAAACCGTCTGCGCTCAGTGCCTTTGGTATTGTGTGGAAATGAAAAAACCCCGCCAGTTGGCGAGGTTTCTAATTTAAGAAGCTATGCGTTGTTACCACTCTTAACAGATTACACAGAGAAATTCGTAACGAAAAGCAGATTAAGCGGTTTTTTGAAAAATAGTTTTCTGAGTCGCTTCATCCATCTCAAGCCGGGCATCTGTCATCAGTATGCAGG
>Ga0308159_1004096_pt1 | contig 13683 bp, 11 predicted proteins | sample PhyCR1_FD_201040 | JGI IMG/M metagenome (GOLD analysis project Ga0308159, IMG submission 201040) | Phyllosphere microbial communities from UC Gill Tract Community Farm, Albany, California, United States - DLSLC.R1 | ecosystem: Host-associated > Plants > Phyllosphere > Unclassified | place: USA... | reverse complement strand
CCGCTCAGGGACGCAGCCAGACCTGCATGCACGGATAGGACTCGCGGCCCAGGGCCTGGGCCTGCGACGGCCCCAGCGCCATTCCGGAGGCCTCCAGGCCCGCCAGACCGAGGTAGACGCCCATGCCGAAGGTGAAGCGCAGGCTCTGCGCCTGGCCGTGGTAGCCGCCGTCGTGGAACAGCACGGCGGGATCGAGCCCCAGATGGCAGGACGCGGCCCAGGCCCAGGCCGTGGCCTCGATCTCGCCGCCGTGCTCCACGGCCGGCAGTTCCTGCAGCGCATCGTCCATCCCCACGCGCAGCGCGGCGGGCACCACCGCCAGATGGCCCGCCTCGTGCAGCAGATCGCCGGGCCACCGCAGCCGCGCACGGTCCACGCAGAGCCCGCCGCGCTCGATGCGCACACCGGGCAGGAAGGAGCCCTCCGGCAGCGGCGCCTCGCGCACCGGCAGCCCGATGCCGCGCAGGAAGTCCATGATGCGCGGCGCCAATGCGGCGTGGTCCGGGTCCGCGGAAGGGTCCGTGTGCATGGGTTGCTCCCCGGCGGCCATCAGCGGGCCAGCAGTTGCGCCACGCGCGCCTGCAGCGCCTCGGGCTGCACCGCCTCGGGTTGCATGGGCGCGCCCACGTGCAGGCCCACGCGGTTGAAGAAGCCCCGGCGGAACGGCCGCGCCATCGCCGTGCCCTCCACCCGGCTGAAGAACGATCCCCACAGGTTGGTGAGCGCCACCGGCACCACCGGAGGCCGCAGGCCGTCGTCCGCCGCGCGCTCCAGGATCTTCATGATGCCGCCCTTGAAGGGCTGCAGCCGCCCGTCGCGCGTGATGCCGCCCTCGGGGAAGATCGCGAGCAGGTCGCCCTCTTTCAGCACCTGCGCGGCGCGCTCGAACGCGGCCTCGTAGACGGCCGGGTCCTCCTTCTGCGGTGCGATCGGGATCGCCTTGGCGAGCCGGAACAGCCAGCCCAGCACGGGGACGCGGAAGATGCGGTGGTCCATCACGAAACGGATCGGCCGGGGGCTCGCCGCCATGAGTAGCACCGCATCGACGAAGCTCACGTGGTTGCAGACGAGCACCGCCGCGCCCTGCGCGGGAATGTGCGCGTCGCCCGTCACGCGGAAGCGGTACACCAGCCGCGAGAGCACCCAGGCCACGAAGCGCAGCAGGTATTCCGGCACGATCAGGAAGATGTAGCCCGCCACCAGCGCGTTGGCGATGCCGGTGAAGAGGAACACCTGGGGCACGCTCCAGCCGGCCGACAGCAGCGCGCCGGCGATCACCGAGCTGGCGATCATGAAGAGCGCGTTCAGGATGTTGTTGGCCGCGATGATGCGCGCGCGGTGCGTGGGTTGGCTGCGCATCTGGATGAGCGCGTACATCGGCACGCTGTAGAGCCCGGCGAACAGGGACAGCAGCAGCAGGTCGGCCATCACGCGCCAGTGCGCGGGCTGCGCCAGGAACGCGGAGAGGCCCATCGCGGGCACCGCCGGCAGGCCGCGCGAGGCGAAGTACAGGTCGACGGCGAACACGCTCATGCCGATCGCGCCGAGCGGCACCAGGCCCACCTCGACGTGCCGGCGCGAGAGCACCTCGCACAGCAGCGAGCCGATGCCGATGCCCACCGAGAACACCACCAGCAGCAGCGAGGCCACGTGTTCGTCGCCGTGCAGCACCTCCTTGGCGAAGCTCGGGAACTGCGACAGGAACACCGCGCCGAAGAACCACATCCAGCTGATGCCGAGCAGCGAGCGGAACACCACCACGTTGCCGTGCGCGAGCTTCAGGTTGCGCCACGTCTCGGTGACGGGGTTCCAGTGGATGACCAGGCCCGGATCGGTGGCCGGCGCGCTCGGGATGAACTGCGCCACCAGCCGGCCCGCGAGCGCGAGCAGCACGCAGCAGGCCGCCACCCAGGCATGGCCCACGCCGGGCACCGCCACCAGCAGCCCGCCCGCCACCTGCCCGAGCAGGATCGCGACGAAGGTGCCCATCTCCACCATGCCGTTGCCGCCCGTCAGCTCGCGTTCGGACAGCACCTGGGGCAGGTAGGCGAACTTCACCGGGCCGAACAGCGTGGAGTGCAGCCCCATCAGGAAGGTGCAGGCCAGCAGCACCACGGGGCTCGACGCCACGAAGCCCCAGGCCGCCACCAGCATGATGGCGATCTCGAGGTTCTTCACGAAGCGGATCATCCGCGTCTTGTCGATCTTGTCGGTGAGCTGGCCGGACGTGGCCGAGAACAGCAGGAACGGCAGGATGAACAGCGCGCCGATCACCAGCCCCGCCATGGACGGCGGCATCCACGACACGCTCAACTGGTAGGTCACCATCACGGTGAAGGCGAACTTGAAGAGGTTGTCGTTCGCCGCGCCCGCGAACTGCGTCCAGAAGAACGGTGCGAACCGCCGCTGGCGCAGCAGCGCGAACTGGTTGGGATGGTCCCCATGCCTGCCGTCTGCGGCCGTGGGAACCTCTGTCGTCGCCGCCCTGCGGATCTGCTCCTGGCTCATGCCCTGCTCCTGGGATGTGTCGAATCGGTTCATTGCGTCTTCGTACCGGCGGGCATTGTGCCTTCGCGGCCGCGGCGCCAGGGCGTGCCGCGTTCGCAGCGCGCGAAATAGCGCCCGGGCGCCAGCGCCGACAGCACCGGCCAGGCCGACATCGCCGCGGCCAGGTGCTTGAGGCTGTGGCCGGACACGAGGTGGCCGGTGGCCGTGAACACCGCCGCGTCGCCCGCCTCCAGCAGCTTGGCCAATGCATACCAGCCGGTCACCGCGGCCAGCGAGACGCCCAGGCGCCCCGGCAGCGGCGCGTGGCCGGCACGCCGGCTCCGCCCTGCATCGGCGGCCAGCGCTAGCAGGATCAGCATGCCGCCGCCCTGCAGCACCGCCCAGGGCCACTGGTCGCCCGTGATGCCCCAGGTGCGCAGCGCCGCCCAGCCGCCAGCCAGCACCGCCACGGCGGCGAGCGCCGCGGCCCGGGCGCCGATGCGCTCGTCCACCGCGAGCGCCAGCATGCCGGCGAAGGCCACGAGCATGCCCGCGCGGTCCGCCAGCAGCGTGATGCCGTGCGGCTGCCAGTGGTAGAGGGCCGAGCCCGCGGCGGTGAGCAGCAGCCCCGCGAAGAACGTGCCCGCGGCCCGGGCGGTGGCCGCACGCAGCGCACCCTCCCGCCACCGCGCCGCCAGCCGTGCCAGCCCGCAGCCTCCCAGCACCGCGAATGGCAGGTTGGTGAGCACGTCCAGGGCGTGCGGCAGGCCCCAGAGCGTGCGCTGGTCCGCATAGGCATGGGCCTGCGGCCCGGGCAGCACGGTGGGGCCCGCCAGCGCGAGGGCCAGGCAGGCCAGCAGCGCGGCGCAGAGCGCGGCTTCGGGCCGCGAGGGGCGCAGGCGGGAGGCCCGGGGCGGGGTGTCTGAAAGGTGTTCCATGGCGATCAGCAGGGTAGGTGGAAAGGGCCGGGCCGGCAGCTGCGGGCCTTGGGCGGCAGTCTCATGCCGCGCCCCTCCAGCAGCATCGCGCAATGCCACCAGGCCTCTCCACGGCCACTTCCAGTATCCATAATCGATACCATGAGCACCACCGCCGATCTCGTCGTCGCCTTGAAGAAGGAACTCAAGGCCGCGCACATGACGTATGCCGACCTCGCGCAGGCCCTCGGCATGGCCGAGTCCAGCGTCAAGCGCATGCTGGCGCGCGGCGACATGCCGCTGTCGCGCATCGACGCCATCTGCCGCGCGCTGCGGCTGGATTTCGCGGACCTCGCGCGCCGCGTGGCCGACAGCCAGCCGCTGCTCGACCAGCTCTCGCTGGAGCAGGAACGCGCCGTGGTGGCCGACAAGAAGCTGCTGCTCATGGCGATCTGCGTGCTGAGCCAGTGGACGCTGGAGCAGATCCTCGGCACCTACCGGCTCTCGGACGCGGAGGGCGTGAAATACCTGGCGCAGCTCGACCGCATCGGCATCATCGAGCTGCGCCCGCTCAACCGCTACCGGCTCAAGCTCGCCAAGACCTTCCGCTGGCGCGCGCACGGCCCGGTGATGCACTACTTCCGCGACCATGCCCTGCTCGACTACTTCGCCGGCGGCTTCGACGGCCCCGGCGAAGGCGTGCTCATGGTGCACGGCGCGATCGGCCGCAGCCTCGCACCGGCCTTCCAGGAGCGGCTGCAGCGGGTGGCGCACGACTTCGCGCAGCAGCACCTGGCCGACCAGCGCATGCCCGAAGGCGAGCGCGAGGGCTACACCGTGCTCCTGGCCATGCGCCGCTGGGAGTTCGAGGCGTTCACCGCGATGCGGCGCTGAGGGCACCCGTGGCCGTGGAGGCCGGCGCGACACACCTGCACACACAGCTTCGCACGGCGGCGACACGGGAGCGACATGGCCTTGACGCGGGGCCGCGACGATGTCTCCATGGGCTTGAGGACAAGCCCCTTCGCAGCTACCAGGAGACCTCCCATGACCACCCGCAAGGCCCTTTCCCTCTCCGCCGCCTCGCTCGCGCTGGCCGCGTCCATGGGCGCGGTGACCGCCACCGCGCAGGCCGCCACCAGCGCCACCGTGATCGTGCAATCCGGGCCGCAGTACGTTCCGCCCCTGCCGGTGGCGGTGCAGCGCTGGTCCCCGCCTCCCCCGCCGCGCCACGAACGCGTGCCGCCGCCGCGCCGCGGCATGGTCTGGGAACAGGGCCACTGGGAATGGCGCGGCCACGGCCACGTCTGGGTGCCGGGCCACTGGCTGCGCGCACGGCCGGGCTACGCCTACCGGCAGCCCGGCTGGCAGCAGCACGGCAACCGCTGGGAGATGCGCCGCGGCGGCTGGGACCGCGACGGCGACGGCGTGCCGAACCGCCAGGACCGCCGCCCGAACGATCCCTACCGCTACTGAGCGAAGGACGCCCCGCACGGGGGCCTCGCGCGGCCCCTGCGACAGGCCCCGGAGGCGCGCCCGGACCCCATAACCATATAGGCGGGCGGGCATGAAGGCTTGCCCACAATGGCGCATTCCTTGCTTGGCAGCAGGCCGGCCCACCCGGGCGGTCCTGCCGAGGCAGGGCTCCTGTTGCTTACCTGGAACCCTTCGCACATGCGCCGTCTTTCCGATTCCTTCTCCTGGCTGGGTGCCGCCGCGCTCGCCGCCGCGGCCTGGACCGCTGCCTCCCCGGCCCTGGCCGCCGATCCGCACGGCGCCGCCGACTGGCCGCGCCAGCCCGTCACGCTCATCATGGGCTTCCCGGCCGGCTCGGGCGTGGACGTGGTGGCGCGCTCCGTGCAGGAGCCGCTCAGCCAGAAGCTGGGCCAGCCGGTCATCATCGACTACAAGTCCGGCGCGGCCGGCAACATCGCCAGCGAGTACGTCGCCCGCGCCAAACCCGACGGCTACACCCTCGCCTTCGGCACGGCGGCCACGCACGGCAGCAATGCCGCGCTCTACAAGAAGCTGCCGTTCGACGTGGAGGCCGACTTCGCGCCCGTGGGCACGCTCATCGACGTCTCGAACGTGCTCACCATCAACCCGAACGTGATCGACGCGAAGACGCTGAAGGAATTCGTCGACATCGTGAAGGCGAACCCCGGCAAGTACAACTACGCCTCCACCGGCAACGGCGCCGGCACGCACATGGCGTTCGCCGAATTCAACGCGCGCCTGGGCCTGAACATGGTGCACGTGCCCTACAAGGGCGGCCCGGAAGCCATCACGTCGGTGGTGCGCGGAGAGACCTGCTGCATCATGAACCAGGTGCAGACCGTGCTGCCGCACTACAAGGCCGGCAAGGTGCGCCTGCTGGGCGTGACCACCGCGAAGCCGGTGGCCGCGGTGAAGGAGGTGCCGCCGATCGCCGCGAGCGGCCTGCCCGGCACCCAGGGCTTCGACAGCTCGATCTGGTTCGGCATCTTCGCGCCCAAGGGCACCGACCCGGCCATCGTGCACAAGCTGAACACCGCCCTGCGCGAGGTGCTGGAGCAGCCCGAAGTGCGCCAGCGCTTCGAATCGCAGGGCAACACCGTGCGCATCGAGACGCCGGAGCAGTTCGCCCGGACGGTGCACCAGGACCGCGCGAAATGGGCGCAGGTGGTGAAGGACGCGAAGATCAGCGTTGACTAGGGATCAACCCCCTGAGCGGCTTTGCCGCTCCCCCCTTCTCTCGTGGCGCTGCGCGCCTCGGGAAGGGGGGCACCCCCTGCGGCCTGGCGGAGCCAGTTCCGCGGGGGTTACTGGTCTTGGGCCGCGCCGGTTTCATACGCGGTGACGGAGCGCGCTTTCGTTGTCATCGCATTCCATCGCGCGGCCTCAGTGCCTCTCTGCCTCCTGCAACAATCTTTCCCATGGCTCTTTCTTCTCCTCTGGGTGCGGCCGGGCTGGCCGCGCTGGAACAACGGCTGCAGCACGATCTGCTGACCCTCAACTGGCGCGCGAAGCCGTGGCTGCCGCAGCGCACGCACGGCGGGCGGCCGGTGGTGGACGTGCTCATCATCGGCGCGGGCCAGGCGGGCCTGGCCGCGAGCATGGCGCTGGCGCAGCAGGGCATCGCGGCGGTGCTGCTGGACCGTGCGCCGGCGGACCACGAAGGCCCCTGGGCCACCACCGCGCGCATGGAGACGCTGCGCTCGCCCAAGGAGCTCACCGGCCCGGCGCTGGGCGTGCCGTCGCTCACCTTCCGCGCGTGGTTCGAGGCGCAGTGGGGCGACGCGGCCTGGTCCGCGCTCGACAAGATCCCGCGCCTGCAGTGGATGGACTACCTGCGCTGGTACCGCCGCGTGACGCGGGCCGACGTGCGCAACGGCCATGCGGTGACCGCACTGCGCCCGCGGGCCGACGGGCTGGTCGAGGTGGACGTGCGCGCGGATGGCGCCGACACCGCCACGACCTGGTTCGCGCGCCGCGTGGTGCTGGCCACCGGGCGCGACGGCCTCGGCGGTCCGCAGATTCCGGCCTTCATGGAAGGCGTGCCGCGCACGCGCTGGGCGCACTCGTCCGACGTGCTCGATTACCGCACGCTGCAGGGCCTGCGCGTGGGCGTGATCGGCATGGGCTCCTCGGCCATGGACAGCGCCGCCACCGCGCTCGAGAACGGCGCGGCCAGCGTGGACCTGATCGCGCGCCGCGCCGAAATGCCGCGCATCAACAAGTCCAAGGGCTCCGGCGTGCCCGGCCTCGTGCACGGCCATTCCCTGCTGCCCGACGTCTGGAAATGGCGGCTGCGCCACTACATCGGCGCCCAGCAGGTGCCGCCGCCGCACGGCAGCACGCTGCGCGTGTCGCGGCATCCGAATGCCTTCTTCCACTTCGGCTGCGCCGTGCAGCGCGTGCACGACACGCCCGAGGCGCTGCACGTGGACACCGCGCGCGGCACCTTCGCGTTCGACTTCCTGATCCTCTCCACCGGCTTCGCGATCGACTGGCAGCAAAAGCCCGAGTTCACTGCCATCGCGCCGCACGTGCGCACCTGGGGCACGCGCTACACGCCGCCGCCCGGCGAGGAGGACGCGGAACTGCGCGACTCGCCGGACCTGGGGCCGCTGTTCGAGTTCCAGGAGAAGGTGCCCGGCGACTGCCCGGGCCTGGACCGCATCCACTGCTTCTGCTACCCCGCCGCGCTCTCGCACGGCACCATCTCGGGCGACATCCCCGCCATCAGCGACGGCGCACGGCGCCTGGCCGGCGGGCTCGCGGGCCTGTTCTACCGCGAGGACGTGGAGCACCATTTCGCGGCGCTGCAGGCCTATGCCGAGCCCGAACTGCTGGGCGACGAGTGGACGCCCGCGGACACCGCGCAGCGCGTCATCGCGCCGGCGGGCGCGGCTGCGCCCTCCTCTTCCGCGCCAGCGCCTTCCGGCTCCACTGCCGCCCCCGCCCGCTGACACCCGGGCCCGACGCGGCACCGCGAGCGCGGTGCCTTCCTCAACGACCGCATTCCCCCTCCCACGACATGACCACGCCGAGCACTATTGCCCCCCCACCCTCCCACGACACCATCGACCAGGCCGCCGGCCTGGCGCCGGGCCGCTCCGCCTATGCGGTACGCCACGAGCGCGACAAAGTCGCCACGGCCACGCAGGCCTGCGAGGAAGCGCTCTTCGCCGGCACCCTGCCCGGCGCCTTCACTCCGGCCGAGCGGCTGGCGATCGCGCACGACGTGGCGCGCGTGAGCGGCGTGCCGGCCCTGGCCGCGCACTACCGCACCCGCCTGGAAACGGCCGGCGCCCCCGTGCCACCCGCGCTGCAGGCCCTGCTGGACGACACCGGCGAAGCCAGCGACGTGGCCGGCATCCCGGGCTTCGGCGATGCAGAGCCGCGCCTGCAGGCCGCCGCGCGCTTCGCACGCACGCTGGCTCTGGAGCCCGCACGCAGCGACCGCGATGCACTGCTCGCGCTGCCGGCCGCGGGCCTCTCCACGCCGGACGCCGTGCTCATCGCGCAGCTCGTGGGCTTCGTGACCTACCAGCTGCGCGTGGTGGCCGGCGTGGCCGCCCTCGATGCCCTGCACGCCCCCGAGGCGAGCGGCGACCCGGGCACGTCGACGTCCGCGCCGTTCGCCAGCGACGCCCCCTTCGTCCATCCCGCCAACCTGCCCCCGCCCGGCCAGCCGCTGCGCGTGGCGGGCTACACGAGCGAGACGCTGGACTGGAAGGCCTGGCTGCCCGTGGTCGATCCGCAGCAGGCCAGCACCGAACAACAGGCGGTACTCGACCTCAGCCACCCCAAGGCCCGCACATCGGATTTCTACCTGCTGCTGGTGCACCAGCCCCAGGTGCTGTCCGAGCGCTCGCAGGCCTTCAACGCGATCATGTACGCGCCCGGCGGCCTGAACCGCGCGGAGCGCGAAGTGGCCAGCACCGTGGTGTCGCGCGTGAACGGCTGCGTGTACTGCGCCTCGGTGCACGCGCAGCGCTTCGAGCAACTGGCCAAGCGCAACGACGTGATGGCGCAGATCTTCGAAGACCCCGACACCGCCGGCACGAACCCGCGCGAGCGCGCCATCGTGCAGGCCAGCGCCGCGCTCACGCGCACGCCCGGCGGCTTCGGTCCGCAGCACCTGGCCCCGCTGCGCGCCGCGGGCCTGTCGGACCTGGAAATCCTCGACGCGCTGCACGCCGCCGCGCTGTTCGCCTGGGCCAACCGGCTGATGCTGAACCTCGGCGAAGCCGTCTTCCCACCCGCCGGCTGACGGCCCGCCGCCGCGGCACCCAGGCGCTTTTGCTTTGCGCCGCGCGGCTTCGCTGTTACGATCCGCCCCGCAGGAGAGCGAACGGCCGGCACCGCCGACGTTCCACCGAAGGCGCAAACTCCCATACACGCTCAGGTCCCGTACTGCACCACCACACAGCCGTCTGGAGAGCCGCCACGCCACGTGGCGCACCGAAGGAGCAAACCCCGCGCGGCGGTCGCGCAGGGTGAATCTCTCAGGTACCGAGGACAGGGGGAGCGGCAGCCAGGCCTTGCGGCCACAGGTTGCTGTTCGCCATCCGATGGCACGCACCCCAGCACCCGCCGCCGCAGGGCCCGGCCCCCCGATGCGGGCCTGCCCGCGGCATGGGAGCCTCGCGCGGCATCGCCGTGCGGCGTGTTCCTGCCGCCGTGGTCCGGCCCGCATGGAAAGGCATTCGAACCATGCGCGTTACCGTCCTCGGCGCCGGCCTGCTCGGCACCACCTCCGCCCATTTCCTGCGCCAGCTCGGCCACGAAGTGACCGTCATCGACCGCCAGGCCACGCCCGGCGCGGAAACCAGCTTCGCCAACGGCGGGCAGATCTCGGTGAGCCACGCCGAGCCCTGGGCCAATCCCGGCGCTCCGCTGAAGCTGCTGCAGTGGCTGGGCAAGGAAGATGCCCCGCTGCTGTTCCGCCTGCGCGCGGATGCACGACAGTGGCTCTGGGGCCTGCAGTTCCTGCGCGAATGCACGCCGGCGCGCACGCGCCACAACATCGAGCAGATCGTGCGCCTGGGCACCTACAGCCGCGCCACGCTGCAGCAGCTGCGCCGCGACATGGGCCTGCAGTACGACCAGCGCACGCAGGGCATCCTGCACTTCTACACCAGCCAGAAAGAGTTCGACGCCGCCCTCGCACCCGCAGAGCAGATGCGCGCGCTCGGCTGCGAGCGCCGCGTGGTCAGCGCCGACGAGGCCGTACGGCTGGAGCCGGCCCTCGCCGCCATCCGCCCCCGGCTGGCCGGCGCCACCTACACGGCCGAGGACGAATCGGGCGACGCCAATGCCTTCACGCGCGCGCTGGCGCAGGTCGCCGAAGCCCATGGCGTGCGCTTCCGCATGGGCTGCCACGTCACCGCGCTGCGCACCGCGGGCGGCGCCATCGACCATGTCGAGATCACCGACGCAGAAGGCCGCTACGAGCGCGTGCGCAGCGACGCCTACGTGCTCGCCATGGGCTCGTTCAGCCCGCTGCTGGCGGAGCCGCTCGGCCTGCGCCTGCCGATCTACCCGGCCAAGGGCTATTCGGCCACGATCCCGGTGCGCGACCCCGCCGCGGCCTACGAGGTGAGCCTGACCGACGACGAATACAAGCTGGTCTTCTCGCGCTACACGCGCCCCGCGCAGGGTGGCCAGCCGGCGCGCGACGTGATGCGCATCGCCGGCACGGCCGAACTGAACGGCTACGGCCGCGACCTGAACCCCGTGCGCTGCGAGGCCATCGTGCGGCGCGTGGAGCAGCTCTTCCCCGGCGCGGGCGACACCGCGCAGGCGCGGTTCTGGTCCGGCCTGCGCCCTGCGACGCCGAGCAACGTGCCGCTGATCGGACGCACCAAGCTGCCCAACCTGTTTCTCAACACCGGCCACGGCACGCTCGGCTGGACGCATGCCTGCGGTTCCGGCCGCGCGATCGCCGACATCGTGAGCGGCCTCGTGCCCGAGGTCGATTTCGCCTTCACCGGCATGCCGCGCGGCACCGCCGCCGTGCCGGCGCTGGCCTGAGGGGCCGGCGGGTCAGCGGCTGGCGGGCAGGCCGTCGCAGGTGAACACGGTGAGCACGCCCGTGTAGCCGTAAAGCCGGTGGTGGGCGATCTCGCCGCCGGCGAAGAACCCCACCAGCGGCACGTCGCCCAGGGCGTGCCGCACGATCTGCAGCTCGGCCCCCGGCCCGCCGAAATGCGGGCCGCCGCGGCCCGAGCAGCTCACGTAGATCGCGCCCGCGATCGTGCGCTCGGGCATGCCGTCGGTGGCATTCGCCAGCGCCTGCATGAGCGCCGCGCGCTCGCTGCCGGCCAGCGGCGGCGGCACGGCCGGCTCCGCCTCCGGCGCCAGCTCTTCGCGGATCTCCGCGCAGATGCGCATCAGGTCGGCGCGCGCCGCCGCCACGTTGCGCTGGCAGAACGCGAGCTGCATGCCCTCTTCCACCTTGTCGGCGAGCGCCACGCCCTGGCGCATCGGATCGAGCCCCACGAGGTGCCGCACGCGCACGTCCGTCCCGAAGTGGCCCGTGCGACCCGTGGGCCGCGCGCCCTCGTCCACCAGCCCCGCCAGCGTCGCGCGCAGCGCCCGCAGCGCGGGCTGCGGATCGCCCTCCAGCGTGATGCCGAGCGTGCGCAGCAGCACGTCGAGCGCGGGCTCGCCGTCCAGTTCGAGCACCACGTTGTCCTGCGCGCGCGTGATGCGCGCGAACGGCGCCACCGGCTGGCAGCCCTGCGTCACGCGCGACAGCATGCCCACGTCGCGGCTGAACGCCACCCCCGAGAGACCGCCGCCGAACACGCCCCGCGCGGCGCCCTGTCCCGCGATGTTGCCGTCGCCGCCCACCGCGAACTGCACGCTGCGCCCGCGGCTCGCCGCGATGCCGCCGAACAGGTAGCCCGACTCCGTGCGGCCCGACATCTCCGCGATCAGTTCGGCGAGGTCCGGCGTGTCGCCGTCGGCGTGCACCAGCGCGGTGTGCGGCACGAAACCACCGCCCGCCGCACCGCCGCGCGACAGCGGCGCCACGCCGGAGAACACGCGAAACCGGTCCGCCGGCAGGTCCAGCAGCATCACGGACAGCGCCGGCTCGTCGAAATACTCCGCGTTGTTCGCGGCCACGCCCACGCCCACCGTGCCGCTCCAGTCGGTCACCTCGGGCAGTTCGGCGGACAGGAAGTCGAGCAGCGGCTCGGCCTCGTCCGCGTAATGGTCGGTGATGTAGACCAGCCCCAACGCAGGGGCGCTGGCGTAGTGCGGCAGGGCCATCTGCGCGCGCAGCTGCGCCAGCACCAGCGCGGCGGCCATGCGCCATTGCGGATGGGTGGCGTGGCCGTTCGGGAAGAGCTTCATGGGGAAGGAAAAGGAATTGGGCCGTGGACGGGAGATGGGCGGATGCGCCGCGCCTTCAGGAACGGTTCCTGGGGCCGGCGGCACGGCGCGCACCGGCCGCAGGCGGTGCATCCGCGGCCGGCGTTTTCTTCGCGCGCGGCTTGGTGGCCGGCGGCGCGTCCGGCTCGGCCTGCGTGCCTTCCGGGGCCGCGCGTTTCGCGCCGCGCGCCGCCGCTCCCCGGCTCCCTTGCGCGGAGTCGGCCGGCACACCGGAGGTCTTGCGCGCGGCCTCCTGCATGCCCTGCATGCCCTGCATGCCCTGCGCCGCGAACTGCGTCGCCATGTCGGTGGCCGTCTTCAGCGCTTCGGCCGCCATGCCGCGCGTCGCGTCCATCGCGGGCAGTTTCGACACGTCGCTCATCGCATTGGCCGCGATCTGCTGGAACTGGCTGGTGAGCGCGGTCCACCACTGCATCGGGTCCACCACGCCGGGCGCGGAGGCGGTGCCCGCACCCGCGGCACCCTGTGCCGGCGCACCCGCCGGCTCGCCGCCCGGAGCGGACGGCGCGGCGGAGGGCGCCTGCGCCGCCTGCGGGCGCGCGAACGGATCGGGCCGGGGTGCCTGTGCGGCAGGGGCCGGAGCAGGCGCGGGCGCGGCCTGCGCGCGGTGGTCCTGCGATGGCGACGGCGGCTGCGGCGTGAACGCCTTGGCGAGATCGCCCATCGCCACGTTCATGCCCTGCAGCGTGGCCAGCGTCATCTTCTGCACTTCCAGCGCCTGCACGGTGGCGCTCAGGGCGCGGGAGTTCTGGTCCAGCCAGAACTGCACCGCCTTCAATTCCTCGATGCGTTTCTCCAGCTCTTCCACGCTGATCGTGGGCGCCACCCAGCCCGAGAGCGAGGGCATCTGCGGCATGCCGGCCGTGGCGCCCTTGGCCAGGTTCTGGAGGAAATCGAAGCCCGGCACGAAGCGGCCGAAGCCGAAAGGGGACGTGTCGCCGGCGGGCGGGCTGGTGTGGCTGGTGCTCATGGCATGGCTCCTCGTTCGGTGCGGATGCGAAAGAAGGGGTGGGTACGCGTGGCGTGTGCGTAGCGGCAGCTTAACGCGATTGCGCGGCCCCTCCAACGCGGCCATCCCCGGCATCCACGCGGGTTTCTCAGGCATTGCGCGCGGGCACCGCGCAGCGGCGCGAGCCACATCGAAAACGAGGCTGCAGGCCCTGCGCAGCGGCAAAAGCGCGTGCAACCCGCGCCACGGGCCGGCAAACGCCCTAGAATCCGCCGACCAGCCCGTCTGGAACTTCAATACTCAACACGAGAAAACCGACACCATGGCAACTGCAAAGAAAACCGCTTCCGCCCCGGCCAAGAAGGCGGCCACTCCCGCGGTGAAGAAGGCCGCGGCTCCGGCATCGGCACCGGCCAAGAAGGCCGCTCCCGCGAAGAAGGC
>Ga0308159_1004095_pt1 | contig 13687 bp, 13 predicted proteins | sample PhyCR1_FD_201040 | JGI IMG/M metagenome (GOLD analysis project Ga0308159, IMG submission 201040) | Phyllosphere microbial communities from UC Gill Tract Community Farm, Albany, California, United States - DLSLC.R1 | ecosystem: Host-associated > Plants > Phyllosphere > Unclassified | place: USA... | reverse complement strand
CGGCGGCCGAGGAGTCGGACCACGGCGGCTACCACCTGGCGCTCTGGCACGGCTTCGAGCCCGCGCTCGCGCTGAGCGCCCTCGTGATCGCGATCGGTCTCCTGCTGTTCGCGAAGCGCGTCGCGGTCGCCCGCCTGCAGTCGAAGGTGCCCAACCGCATCGACTCGGCCGAGGGCTACTGGGCCACCGTGCGCTGGCTCGACCGCGTCGCCAGCACGGTGACCGAGTTCGTCCAGCGCGGGTCGCTCCCCCGCTACCTCACCGTGATCTTCGCGGTCTTCGTCGTCGGAGCCGGCGGTGCCGCGGCGTTCAACCGCACCTGGCCCGACGAGCTCGTCTTCTGGGACACCCCGGGCCAGCTCGCGGTCGCCGCCGTGATGATCCTCGCCGCGATCCTCTGCGCGCTCGCCCGCAACCGCGTCGCGGCCGTGCTGCTGGCGGGAGCGACGGGCTACGGCATGGTCGCGCTCTTCGCGCTCCAGGGCGCCCCCGACCTCGCCCTGACCCAGGCGCTCATCGAGACGGTGACGCTGGTCGTCTTCGTGCTCGTGCTGCGCCGCCTCCCGACCCGGATCGCCGCGAAGCACCAGCCGATGCGCAAGCGCCTGCGCGCCGTGATCGGCATCTCGGTCGGAGCCGTCATGGCGGTCGTCGCGACCATCGCCCTCGGGGCCCGCACCGCGACTCCGATCTCGGTCGACCTCCCGCGCCTCGCCTACGAGGAGGGGAAGGGCCGCAACATCGTCAACGTCCTGCTCGTCGACATCCGCGCCTGGGACACGATGGGCGAGATCTCGGTCCTCGTCGTCGTGGCCACCGGAGTCGCGAGCCTGATCTTCCTCTCGAGCCGGGCCGGAGGCGCCCCGCGCCTGGAGCAGCCGGGCGCCGGCGACCGCCGAGAGCGCGCCAGCGACCTCACGGCCCCCGCGCCGCAGTCCGAGCAGTCCGCGGGCGAGGGCGACCGCGGCTCCTGGCTCGTCGCCGGGCGGACGCTCCGCCCCGAGAACCGCTCGATCGTGCTCGAGGTGCTCGTGCGCCTCCTGTTCCACCCCGCGATGATCGTGTCGGTCTACCTGCTCTTCACCGGCCACAACACCCCGGGCGGAGGCTTCGCGGGCGGCCTGCTCGCCGGCCTCGCCCTGGTCGCGCGGTACCTCGCGGGCGGACGCTTCGAGCTCGGCGAGGCCGCTCCGATCGACGCGGGCAAGGTGCTCGGACTCGGGCTCCTCTTCGCCGTCGGCACCGCGGTGTCCTCCCTCTTCTTCGGGCTCGAGGTGCTCGAGTCGAGCTGGCTCGACCTGTACGTGCCGATCCTCGGCGAGCTGCACCTGGGCACGTCCACCCTCTTCGACATCGGGGTCTACCTCATCGTGATCGGCCTGGCGCTCGACATCCTCCGCAGCCTCGGCGGCGAGGTCGACCGCCACGGCGAGGAGGCCGAGCAGGGCTCGCCCTCGGGCGACGGCGTCACCCACTCGACCGACAGCACCCCCGGCCCCGGCGCCGGCACGGTCGACGGGCTCGAGACGAAGCTCCCCACCGGATCCACGGTCGTCGGCGGCCCGGGACGGGGGGACGGCGCATGAGCACCACCCTCGTCCTCGTGGTCGTGATGGCCGTGATGTACGCCGCCGGCGTCTACCAGATGCTCGAGCGCAGCCTCACCCGGATCCTGATCGGCTTCGTCCTGATCGGCAACGCGACCAACATCCTGATCCTGCTGATGGCGGGCCGGTCGGGGTTCGCTCCGTTCGTGAACGACGGCCGCAGCTACGAGGAGACCGCGGAGGGGATGGCCGACCCGCTCCCGCAGGCGCTGATCCTGACCGCGATCGTGATCACCTTCGGCATCACCGCGTTCCTGCTCGCCATGATCTACCGGCGGTGGCGCCTCGCGAACGCCGATCAGGTGGAGGACGACGAGACCGACGCGTCGGTGCGCGCCGACGCCGCCGGCATCTCGGCGCAGACCACGGCCGACGACAAGGCCCTCGACGACCTGCTCGAGGCGAGCGACGAGGGCACGGCGGCCAGGCACGGAGAGAGCTCGATGAGCGACGACAGGAAGGAGGACCGATGAACGTGCTGATCCCCCTCGTCGTCACCCTCCCCCTGCTGGGAGCCGCGGTTGCGCTCGTCCTCGGGCGCCACCGCCGCGCCCAGATCCTCGTCAACATCGTGACGCTGTCTGCGGTCCTCGTGATCTCCTCCGTGCTGCTCGTGCTCGTGCTGACGAACGACGACGGCGGCAGCGCCGTCTACGTGGGCGGCTGGGAGCCGCCGTGGGGCATCGTGCTGGTCGTCGATCCGCTCGCCGCGCTGATGCTCGTGATCACCTCGATCACGCTGCTGGGCGTCCTGCTGTTCTCGGTGGGCCAGGGCCTGGTCGACGGCAACCGCGAGACACCGGTCACGATCTTCCACCCGACCTACCTGATCCTCTCGGCGGGCATCCTCAACGCCTTCGTGGCGGGCGACCTCTTCAACCTCTACGTCGGCTTCGAGATCCTGCTGGCCGCGAGCTACGTGCTGATCACGCTGGGCGGCACCGCGCCGCGCATCCGGGCGGGCACGACCTACGTGGTCGTGAGCCTGGTCTCGAGCGTGTTCTTCCTCTCGGCGATCGGCCTGCTCTACGGAGCGACCGGCACGGTCAACATGGCGCAGCTCTCGATCCGCATCGCCGAGCTGCCCGCCGACGTGCAGCTCGTGCTGCACGTGGTGCTGCTGCTGGGCTTCGGCATCAAGGCGGCGGTGTTCCCGCTGTCGTTCTGGCTGCCCGACTCGTACCCGACCGCCCCCGCGCCGGTCACCGCGGTGTTCGCGGGCCTGCTCACCAAGGTCGGCGTCTACGCGCTGATCCGCACCGAGACGCTGCTGTTCCCCGGAGGAGACCTCAGCGCGGTCCTGCTCGTGGTCTCCCTCCTGACGCTCGTCGTCGGGATCCTCGGCGCGGTCGCGCAGGCCGACATCAAGCGCATGCTCTCGTTCACGCTGGTCTCGCACATCGGCTACATGGTCTTCGGCATCGCGATCGGGTCGCAGGCGGGCTACGCCGCGACGATCTTCTACGTCATCCACCACATCACGGTGCAGACCACCCTGTTCCTCGCAACGGGGCTCATCGAGCGCGTGGGAGGGACGACGTCGATCCTGCGGCTGGGCGGTCTGCTGAAGGCCTCGCCGCTGCTGGCGCTCCTCTACTTCATCCCCGCAATGAACCTCGGCGGCATCCCTCCGTTCACCGGCTTCCTCGGCAAGGTCGGCCTGTTCGTCGCCGGCACGGAGTCGGCGACGGAGCAGCCCTCGTGGCTGATCTGGGCGGTCATCGCTGCCGGCGCCGTCACCTCGCTGCTCACCCTCTACGCCGTCGCCCGCGTCTGGAACATGGCGTTCTGGCGCCGCCAGGAGGAGGTGCCCGGCTACGAGTCGCCGCTGATCGACCAGCTGCAGGAGGATCCGCACGACACGGGAACGGTCCGGACCCGGCACTCGCCGCCCATGATGGTGCTCGCGACCGCGGGCATGGTGCTCGTGAGCATCGCGCTCACCGTCGGCGCCGGCCCGCTCTACGACGCGAGCGAGCACGCCGCGGCCGAGATCGCCGATCCGTCGACCTACATCGCCACCGTGTACCGCGACTCGTCCTTCGGAGAGGAGGGCCCCCGATGAGCCCCCGCCGCCGCGTGGACATCTGGAACCGCGTCGCGATGTTCGTCACCCTCGTCGGCATCTGGGTGCTGCTCTGGGACGACGTCTCGGTGCTCTCGATCGTCTCGGGCTTCCTGATCGCCCTGCTGATCACCCGGGTCTTCTACCTCCCGCCCGTCGAGTTCTCGAACCGCATCAACCCGTGGTTCGTGCTGCTCTTCCTCCTGCGCCTGCTGCTCGACATCGCCAGCGCGTCGGTGCGCGTGTCGTGGCAGATCCTCACCCTTCCGGTCCCGGTGCACAACGCGATCGTGGCGGTGCACCTGCGCAGCCGCTCCGAGGGCATGCTCGTCTGGACCACCGAGGCGGTGTCGCTCGTCCCGGGCTCGCTCGTGATCGACGTCGACCCGCAGCAGAACGTGCTCTACCTGCACGTCCTCGGCGTCACCCACGACGAGGGCGAGCGGATCGAGGAGGTGCGCCGCACGGTGCTCCGGACCGAGGCGCGCATCGTCCGCGCGATCGGCTCGAAGGAGGACGTCGCACGCGTGAACCAGCCGCTCGGCGAGGGTGCGGGGGTGCTCCGATGATCGACTGGCTCGTCTGGATCCTCGTGCCCGTGTTCGGCATCGCGTGCGTGCTCGCGCTGGTGCGCATCCTCCTCGGCCCCTCGGTGCTCGACCGCGTGGTCGCGGCGGACGTGCTGGTCGCCACGATCATCTGCGGGATCGGAGCCGAGATGGCGGTCAACCGGCACGCCACCACCCTCCCCGTCGCCCTCGGCCTCGCGCTCTTCGCCGTCTTCGGCTCGATCAGCGTCGCCAAGTTCATGGCCAACCGCGAGGAGGACTGACATGGACCTCGTGCTCGACGTCCTCACCGCCGTGCTGCTCCTCGCCGGCGGGCTGCTCTCGCTGGTCGCGGCGATCGGGCTGATGCGCTTCGACGACCTGCTCTCGCGGATGCACGCGGGGACCAAGCCGCAGGTGCTCGGCCTGATCTGCGTGATGCTGGCCGTCGCGATCCGAAACCCCGGGTTCGCCGCCGCCGGCACGATCATCCTGGTGATCGGGTTCCAGCTGCTGACCGTGCCGGTCTCGGCGCACATGGTCGGCCGCGCCGCGTACCGCGCCGAGGCGGTCTCGACCGGGTACCTCGTGGCCGACGAGCTCGCCGAGGCCGTGTCGCGGGCCGATGAGCAGGCGCGCACGACCACGGGGCCGGAGTCGGGTCACACGTCGGAGGAGGCGGCGCGGACCTCGCGCGCACCGCAGCCGGAGGACGAGGACGGGCCCGCGGCGACGGCGTAGGCCGGGTCTGCGACGATTCGAGCCCGGAGCGGGGCCTCGAGCAGGCGCCGAGGCGTTCAGCGCAGGAGCGCCGCTCCGGCGGTCGGTGCTCCCGCAGCGCCCGTCATCGAGCGTGCCGCGAAGCCGCCGATCGCGAGGGTCGCGGCGAGCAGGCCGCCGAGCAGGAGCACCAGCAGCGGCACCACCCAGAGCAGGGCGCGGCGGCGGCGGGCTCTGGCCTCGTCGGGAGTCTCGTCGGTCACTCGTCGACCCTACGACGTCGTGCACCCCCTGCCCGCGAGGGGTGCTCTATCCTGGCCGCATGCCCCCCGAATCCCCTGTTTCCGGCGCGCCCGCGAACGAGCCGGTCGTGTTCCCCGCCGACTCGCCGAGCACTCCGGGCTCCGAGTGGTGGCGCTCCGCCGTCATCTACCAGATCTACCCGCGGTCCTTCGCGGACGCAGACGGCGACGGGATCGGCGACCTCCCCGGCATCACCGGCCGCCTCGACAGCCTGGCCGAGCTGGGCGTCGACGCGATCTGGCTCTCGCCCTTCATGACCTCCCCGCAGAACGACGCGGGCTACGACGTCGCCGACTACTGCGACGTCGATCCGCTCTTCGGCACCCTCGCCGACTTCGACGCGATGCTCGCCCGCGCGCACGCGCTGGGCATCCGCATCATCGTCGACCTCGTGCCGAACCACTCGTCCAGCGCGCACCGCTGGTTCCAGGAGGCGCTGGCGGCGCCCGCGGGCAGCGCCGAGCGCGCGCGCTACCTGTTCCGCGACGGCCGGGGCGAGACCGGCGAACTGCCGCCGAACAACTGGGAGTCCGTCTTCGGCGGCCCGGCGTGGACGCGGATCACGGAGCCCGACGGCGCGGCCGGCCAGTGGTACCTGCACCTCTTCGACACGTCGCAGCCCGACTTCGACTGGACGAACGAGTGGGTGCGCGAGCGCTTCCGCGAGGTGCTGCGCTTCTGGCTCGACCGCGGAGTCGACGGCTTCCGGGTCGACGTGGCGCACGGCATGATCAAGGCCGACGGCCTGCCCGACTACACGCCGCCCGCCGACAGCGGCTCCATGGGCGGAGTGGCGCCGGCCGACGACCCCGACCCCGAGACGGCCCCCTACTGGGCCCAGGACGGCGTGCACGAGATCTACCGCGACTGGCACGCGCTGCTCGCCGAGTACCCGGCCGACCGCGTGCTCTGCGCCGAGGCCTGGGTCCAGCCGCTGCCGAAGCTCGCCCGCTGGGTCCGGCCCGACGAGATGCACCAGGCGTTCAACTTCGCCTACCTCGAGACGCCGTGGGCCGGTCCCGCCCTGCGCGACATCATCGACTCCTCGCTCACGGCGTTCGCCGCGGTGGGCGCCCCGTCGACCTGGGTGCTCTCGAACCACGACGTCGTGCGCCACGCGAGCCGCCTCGCCCTCACCGCCGACAACCCGCAGGGCTACGGCATCGGCCCGAAGTCCGCCGGACTCCCCGACCCGGTGCTGGGTCTGCGCCGCGCCCGCGCCGCCACGGCGCTGATGCTCGCGCTGCCCGGCTCCGCCTACGTGTACCAGGGCGAGGAGCTCGGCCTGCCGGAGGCGATCGACCTGCCGGACGAGTCGCGGCAGGATCCGACCTGGTTCCGCACGAAGGGCGAGCGCTACGGCCGCGACGGCTGCCGCGTCCCCCTGCCCTGGGAGGCCCACGCTCCCGCCTACGGCTTCAACGCGTCGGGCGACTCCTGGCTGCCGCAGCCCGGCGACTGGGCGCCCTTCGCCCGCGACACGCAGCGCGGAGTCGAGGGGTCGACCCTCGAGCTATACCGGGCGCTGCTCGCCGAGCGCCGCGCGTCGCGGCTGGGCGAGGGGTCGATCGAGTGGCTCGACGGGTACCCGGAGGAGGTCGTGGCGTTCCGGAACGGAGGCGTCACGGTCGTCGCGAACACCGGCTCCGAGCCGGTGGAGCTGCCGGTCGGCACGGTCGTGCTCTCCTCCGTGGAGCTGCACGAGCCGGCGCTGCCGGGCGACACGACGGTCTGGCTGCGCACGAGCTGACGCGTCGGGCAGGTCCGGCGCCTGCACGATCTGCAGGCGTCCGTGCGATCTGCAGGCATCGGTGCGGCATGCAGGGCTTCCGCGGTCGAGCGGAGGAGTCTTCGCGGCTGAGCCCGCTCTCACGCTGCGAAGGCCTGCAGATCGAACGAATACCTGTAGATCGCACACGCGTCCGGTCACGGTACCGGCCCAGCGGCCGGGCCCGGCTCCGCCGGCGGTCAGCGTCCGGCGTTGGCCTTCAGCCAGAGGTACGAGTCGACCTTCGTGACCCCGTCGATCCGGATCTCGAAGTGCAGGTGCGGTCCGGTCGACATGCCCGTGCTGCCGACGAGTCCGAGGAGCTGGCCGACCTTCACCGGGTCGCCCTCCTTCACCGCGGCGGTGCCGTGCTGCATGTGGGCGTAGACGCTCGAGACCAGCTCGCCGTCGATCTCGTGGTCGACGATCACGTGCACGCCCAGCGAGCCCTCGCCGTCGATCACGGTGCGCACGACTCCGTCGGCGATCGCCTGGATCGGCGAGCCGTTGCCGGGGTTGAAGTCCGTGCCGCCGTGGTTCACCGAGCAGCCCGCGCAGTTGCGGTAGCCGAAGCGGTCGCCCACCGGCACTCCGACGGCGAAGGGCCACTGGATCGACGCGTTCTGGTCGTTCGTGAAGCCGGCGTCCGAGGTGCGGACGATGGCCGCGACGTCGGTCTGCGTCTTGCGCTCCTGGACCCCGAAGCCGTCGCGCGCGACGGTCTCGGCGCCGACGGCCCCGGCGACGAAGGACTGCGAGCCCTCGCGCAGGTCGACGCCCGGGGCGAGCACACCGGTCAGGTTCTGCGCCTGGACGTCCTCGGCGGTGAGGAGGGAGGTCGCCGGCAGCGAGGTCGCGGCGACGATGGCGGCGACGAAGGACAGGGCGACGAGCCCGCCGACGCGGGTGCGCGGCGCGGGCCGGAGGGGGGTCACCCGGGGAGCCGGTACAGGAGCGGGGGCACGGGTCGCAGCGGCACGCGCCCGGGCGACCCGGCGCTCGGCGTCGAGCAGGTCGGTGGCGACCGGAGCGGCGGTGTCGGTCTCGGCGGCCACCTCGGCCGCGAGGGCCTGAGCCCGCTCGCGCTCGCGCAGCGCGCGTCGGGAGAGCGGTGGGGTCGATTCGCCGGGGGTCGATGCGGACGCAGCGGGGGAGGGCGAATCGGGGCTCACGAAATCGGGATCTTCCGTCGGGGACAGGCGGACGAGGCGCACTCCGTCAGGGGCCGGACGGCGTCTCGGGTCTTCGCGAGGGCATCCTGTGCGAATGTCACGAATTCATAAAGGATACCCACGGACTGCGGAATCCGACCAGAGCGGTCGATGCAGAGGCACGATCCGAGCGTCGGACGCCGCTGCGACCACTGCTCCGTTGCGTGCCCATTCGCACGCATGCATCGACTCCGCGCTCCGACCGGTCTCGGAGAGCGCTCACACCTCGTCGGCGCGCAAGCGGCGGAGCAGGGGCTCGAGCTCGCCGAACAACGGGTCCGGCGCCGCGATCAGCAGGTCGGAACTCGCCGGACGGCCGTCGAAGCCCTCGACGCGCACGCCCGCCTCCTGGGCGATCAGCACGCCCGCCGCCTGATCCCACGGGTTCAGCCCCCGCTCGAAGTAGGCGTTCAGCTGACCCGACGCGACGGCGCACAGATCCAGCGCCGCCGAACCGATCCGGCGGATGTCGCGCACGAACCCCAGCAGCTCCTGCACCACCGCGCCCTGGCGCATCCTCCGCGCGGAGTCGTAGCCGAAGCCCGTCCCGACCAGCGCCAGAGAGAGCGAGGCGGGCGCGACGGCACGCAGCACGGCTCCGTCCCGCGAGGCGCCGCCGCCCTGGGAGGCCGCGTACACCTCCCCGGTCGACCCGTTGACCACGGCGCCGGCGAGCGCCGTCCACGTCCGCGGATCCGGCTCGCCCTCGACGACCGCGATGCTGACGGCGTAGGAGGGGATGCCGTAGAGGTAGTTGACGGTGCCGTCGATCGGATCGACGACCCAGGTCAGCCCGCTGGTCCCGCCTCCGCCGCCCGACTCCTCCCCCAGGAAGCCGTCGTCGGGACGCGCCTCCTCGAGACGTCGCCGGATCAGCTGCTCGACCTCGCGGTCGGCGGCCGTGACCACGTCCTCGGGCGACGACTTGGACGCCGCGATCTCGACGCCGTCCTCCCGCCGCTGTCGGGCGAGGTGCGCCGCCTCGACGGCGATCGAGCGGGCGATGGCGAGGAGGGAGGCGTGGGCGCTCATGGCTCCAGCCTAGGAGCCGGACAGCAGAACGCCCCGTGCACCTGACGGTGCCGGGGCGTTCTGCGGAATGCGTGGCGAGTGAGGGATTCGAACCCCCGAAGGCTACGCCGTCTGATTTACAGTCAGATCCCTTTGGCCGCTAGGGTAACTCGCCGTGGCGCACCCGACCGGGAATCGTGCTCTCGACCGAAGGCGCTGGACAAATATACCCGCGGGGCCCGACGATCGGAAATCGGCGCCTCATTCCGCGGCCGCGGCGTAGCGGGACGCCGCCTCGGCCACCTTGCCCGCGTAGCTCGTCGCCGGGTTGTAGGCCGCGATCGCCGCGCGCCAGCCCGACTCCGTCGACAGGTCCCCGCCCGCATCGCAGAGATAACGGGCCGCGGTCACGGCCTGCTGGTCGACGTTCTGCGGATCCCAGCCGCTGGAGGCCCACCGCATCCACGTCGCCGGGATGATCTGGAGCGGGCCCATCGCCCGGTCCACCTCCGGGTCGCCGTCCAGCGCCCCTCCGTCGTTGTCCTCGACCCGGTCGAACTCGGTGCCGTCCAGGCGCGGGCCGTAGATCGGCTCCGCGGCACGGCCGTCCTCGCCGAGCGTGCTGCCGAAGATGGTGCCGTGCCGGCTCTCGACGTAGCCGATGCCGGCGAGCGTCGCCCAGTCGAGGCGGCAGTCCGGATCGACGGAGGAGGTGAGGAGCGCGGCTCCTGCGTACGCGGTCAGCGCCCGCTCCGGGATCCCGCTCCCCTCGGCGGTGCCGGACAGCCACTCCGAGCTGGTCAGGAAGCGCACGGGAGTCGCGGCCGTCGCGTCCGAGTCCTCGAGCAGAGCGGGATCGAGTGCCGCGGGAGCCGGTGCCGCGGGCGGGACCGTCACCACTCCCCCCTCGTACTCGATCGTCGACGTGGTGGCGGCGCTGCAGCCCGCGAGCAGCGCGCCGACGAGCGGCAGCAGGAGCAGGGCGGGGAGACGGAGCATCCTCCAGTGGTACCAGGACAGCCTCCGCGGACGCCCCGCACCGCCCGGGAGTCCGCGACGCCCGGAAGCTAAACTCGGAGCCATGGCAGATTCAACGTTCGACGTCGTCAGCAAGGTCGACAAGATGGAGGCGGACAACGCCCTGAACCAGGCCCACAAGGAGGTCGAGCAGCGCTACGACTTCAAGAACGTCGGCGCCTCGATCGCGTGGAGCGGCGAGAAGATCCTGATCAAGGCCAACACGGAGGAGCGCGCGAACGCGATCCTCGACGTCTTCCAGTCGAAGCTGATCAAGCGCGGCATCAGCCTCAAGAGCCTCGACGCCGGCGAGCCCTTCGCCTCGGGCAAGGAGTACCGGATCGAGGCCACCCTGAAGGACGGCATCGACCAGGAGCACGCGAAGAAGATCAACAAGCTGATCCGCGACGAGGCCCCCAAGTCGGTGAAGTCGCAGATCCAGGGCGACGAGCTGCGCGTCTCGTCCAAGAGCCGCGACGACCTGCAGGCGACGATGTCGCTGCTCCGGGGCGCCGACCTCGATCTCGACCTCCAGTTCGTCAACTTCCGCTGAGGCGTGCTGAGCACAGGAGCACGCGCATGAGCGTCGGCATCGACGAGCCCGACCGTCGGGGCCGCATCGGCCTCGACCAGGAGGGCTACGACCTCACCGGCAACCCGGACGTGGTGGTGAAGCGGGTCACCCTGCTCTCGAGCCACTGGTACGTGCTGCGCACGACCGAGTTCGAGTACCGCCACCGCGACGGCCGGGTGACCACCGAGCACCGCGAGACGTACGACCGCGGCAACGGGGCGGCCGTGCTGCTCTACGACCTCGAGGCGCGGACGGTCGTGCTCGTGCGGCAGTTCCGCTACCCCACCTACGTCAACGGCAACCTCGACGGCATGCTGCTCGAGGTGCCCGCCGGGCTGCTCGACGAGGACGGGCCCGAGGAGGGCGCGCGCCGCGAGGCCTCGGAGGAGACCGGACTCGAGGTCGGCCGCCTCGAGCACGTCTTCGACTCCTACATGAGCCCCGGCTCGATCACCGAGATGCTGCACTTCTACGCGGGGCGCTACCGCGCAGGCTCCCGCGAGGGCGCCTTCGCGGGCCTCGCCGACGAGGGCGAGGACACCGAGGTCGTCGAGCTGTCGTTCGACGAGGCCCTGACGCAGATCGGCGTGCAGATCGTCGACGCGAAGACGATCATGCTGCTCCAGTGGGCGGCGCTGCGCGGCCCGTTCGCCCGCTGATCGGGCGGTCGGCCGGGAGGTAGCCTCGCGCCCACCGCTCGATCTCCGCGTACGCCCGGGCTCGGATGCGCGGGGCCGACAGCACGACGTCGTGCACCGCGCCGTCGATCCGGGCGATCGTGATCGTCGTTCCGAGCGTGGCGGCCCGCTCGCCGATCGAGCGCACGTCGAGCGCCACGTCGGCCGAGCGCATCTCGTCGCTCCACCACGGCAGCAGCACGCTGCGGGAGGAGAGCAGGGTGAGCACCGGCATCCGCAGGTTCAGGCCCCGCTCGACGCGGCGGTGCCCCGCGAGCACGGCCGTCAACCAGGCCGGGCTGACGGGGAAGCCGCGCTCCGGACGCCAGGCCGGGTCGTACTTCCACTCGCCCTCGAGCGTCGCCGACACCGTGCGCGAGTAGAAGCCCTGGTCGATCACCGGCAGCGTGCCGTGCGGAGCGACGCGGGCGCGCAGCATCATCCACGGCGCGAGCATCTGCCTCCCGACCGCCCGCGCCTGGAACTCGAGCCAGGGGCTGTTGAGCACGAGTGCGGTGAGCTCCTCGGGGTGCCGCGCGGCCCAGAGGCTGAGGGTGAGGCCGCCGGTCGAGTGGCCCATCAGCACGAGTCGCCGGCCGCGGTGGCCGTGCTCCCCCATCACCGACCGCGCTGCCGCGATGTCCTCGTCGTAGACGGCGAGATCGGAGGCGAACCCGGGGGTCTGGTGCGGGCGCAGGCTGCGGCCGTACTTGCGCAGATCGAGCGCGAAGAAGCGGGCCCCGAGCCCGTGCCAGAACTCGGCCAGCCCCGTCTGGAAGAAGTAGTCGCTCCAGCCGTGGACGTAGAGCACGTCGATGCCGGACGCCGGCCCCCGCCAGCGCGGCGCGACCGGACGATGGCGCACGAGCGTGGCGACGACCTCTCCCTCGTCGTCCTCGCCCAGCGGGAGCGTCCGCTGCTCGAAGCCGGCGCCGAGGACGTCCGGCCGCCACTCGCCGCTCAGGACGCGTACGCCTTCAGCGCGCGGGCGGTCAGGGTCGACCCGTCGGCGACGAGGGCGCTCGGTGGGCCCTCGAAGACGATCGATCCGCCCTCGTGGCCGGCGCCCGGGCCGACGTCGATGATCCAGTCGGCGTGGGCCATCACCGCCTGGTGGTGCTCGATCACGATCACCGAGCTCCCGGAGTCGACCAGCCGGTCGAGCAGTCCCAGCAGGTTGTCGACATCGGCGAGGTGGAGTCCGGTGGTCGGCTCGTCGAGGAGGTAGACCGCGCCCTTCGACGCCATGTTGATCGCGAGCTTCAGCCGCTGCCGCTCCCCGCCCGACAGGGTGTTGAGCGGCTGGCCGAGCGTGAGGTAGCCCAGGCCCACGTCTACCAGGCGAGCGAGGATCGTGTGCGCCGGACCGGAGCCGAAGAACTCGGCCGCCTCGACGATCGGCAGCGACAGCACCTCGTGGATGTTCAGGCCGCGGAGCCGGTACTCGAGCACCTCCGCGGTGAACCGCTTGCCCTCGCACTCCTCGCAGACCGACGAGACCGTGGCGGCCGGGCCCAGCTCGGTGAAGATCAGGCCGGCCCCCTTGCAGACGGGACAGGCTCCGGCGGAGTTGGCGCTGAACAGCGCGGGCTTCACGCCGTTCTCCTTCGCGAACGCGGTGCGGATGGCGTCGAGCACGCCGGTGTAGGTGGCCGGGTTGCTCCTGCGGGAGCCGCGGATCGGCGACTGGTCGGCCACGACCACTCCGGGGCGCTTCGCGAGACTGCCGTGCAGGAGGGACGACTTGCCCGAACCCGCGACTCCGGTCACGACGGTGAGCACCCCGAGCGGCACGTCGACGTCGACGCCGCGGAGGTTGTGGGTCGCGGCACCGCGGATCTCGGCGAACGCCGTCGGGTGGCGCACCGACTCCTTGAGCGGGACGCGGTGGTCGAGGTGCTCGCCGGTGAGGGTGTCGGAGGCGCGCAGCCCCTCGACGGAGCCCTCGTAGCGGATCTCACCGCCGTGCGCGCCCGCCCGCGGCCCGAGATCGACGACGTGGTCGGCGATCAGGATGATCTCGGGCTTGTGCTCGACGACCAGAACGGTGTTGCCCTTGTCGCGGAGGCGCCGGAGCAGCTCGATCATGCGCGAGACGTCGTGCGGGTGCAGGCCCGCGGTCGGCTCGTCGAAGACGTAGGTGATGTCGGTGAGGCTCGAGCCCAGGTGCCGGACCATCTTGACGC
>Ga0308159_1004093_pt1 | contig 13688 bp, 15 predicted proteins | sample PhyCR1_FD_201040 | JGI IMG/M metagenome (GOLD analysis project Ga0308159, IMG submission 201040) | Phyllosphere microbial communities from UC Gill Tract Community Farm, Albany, California, United States - DLSLC.R1 | ecosystem: Host-associated > Plants > Phyllosphere > Unclassified | place: USA... | reverse complement strand
CAGGTTTCAGGTTAAAAACACATCAGAAACGGTATTTTTACACACAGGGTCAGGCATAACCGCGTCATAAAAGGGATGGGGCGCGATGAAATTCATGGTCAGTCGCTCTTAAAAGATGCGATTCAATTTCCTAACCATGAACAATAGCACGCCTGCGGCGTGAGCTCGTCTGCTACGCAGCCGAAGTCCTTCCCCCCCTCATCGCCATATTTTATACTGTCTTTCATGTACATACCGCGACCCGCAAAGCTCCTGTTCCAGCACGATGACGGCTGGGATCGCTTCCTTGAGAAGAATGGCCATCAGCTCAGCGACTGGACCAAACTCTCCGTTGAGCGCATGCTTGCCTGCGGTACCTGCGCCATGGGCGTTCGCCGCTATTGCTGCAGCTCGTCTGACTGCACGCACTCTCGCTTTATCTGCCAGAGTTGCAAGTCCAGGGCCTGCAGCAGTTGTGGCCTCAAGGGCACCGAACAGTGGATTGCCGAACAGCAGCACGTTCTGCCCGACTGCGACTGGCAGCACATCACCTTCACCATGCCTCACCTGCTGTGGCCGTTCTTCAATAATAACTGGCCGCTGCTTAACGACCTTTTTCGCTGCGCCACACGCGCCATGCTCAGGCACGCGCGCAAGCTGGGCATCGAAGTCGGCATCTTCTGCGCGCTGCACACCTACGGACGCCAGCTCAATCAGCATCCGCACATCCACGTCTCAATTACCCGCGGCGGCCTCGACATCAGACACGGCGTCTGGCGCGATCTGTTCTTCAAAAAACGGCAGGTTGAAGCCATCTGGCGCGGTGCCGTGATCCGTCTGCTGCGTGCCAGCTACGATCAGGTCAATCCCGGTAAGCTGCCCAACCTCGGCCATATCCGCGATGTTAAGCAGTGGAAGCGCTACCTGCAGGCGCAATATCAGCGCCACTGGAAGGTCCACTTCGCCAAAAAGACCCGCGGTGCCTGGCGCAGCGTGAAATACCTGGGCCGCTATCTGAAACGTCCGCCGGTCGCAGCTTCGCAGTTGCGCCATTACCGTGGCGGCGCGGTGGTGCACCAGTACTACGACCACAACACGCAGCAGCACAAACGGCAGAAACTGAGCCAGGAGGAGATGCTGTGGCGTTACGTCAGCCACATTCCGTCCCGACATTTTAAAATGGTGCGTTACTACGGCTTTCTGGCCAACCGAAAACGCGGCACGCTGCTACCAAAAGTTTACAAAGCGTTGGAGATGACGCCCCGCGAGAAACCGCAGAATCCGGGCTTCGCGGTGCTGATGAAAGCGTTCCTGGGTACCGACCCGTACCAGTGTATCCTGTGTGGCGACCGACTGCGTTTTGCCGGCGCTCAGGCAGGTACCCATGCAACGGAATTGCTGTCAAAAAGGCTGCGTGGAATGGAGAAAAAGCGATGGTTGCGAATGCCTGAATTGGATCAGTGCGCCTGAAAAGTGGCTTTTCGATTAAAAACACACCAAAGTCAGTATTTTCATACATATACTAATGAATAAGCGCGTCACAGAAGGGATAAAGCGCGGTTAAATTCATGGACAGTCGCTCTCAAAAGAGGCAATTCAATCTCCTAACCATGAACATCCATGAAATGCTTTTCTGCAGGATCGGCGTTAGGACTTATCCCTGCGGAGAAAAGAAACAAGTCTCCTGCTCATAATGGTGTTATCATTGCCCAACAGGGCAGCAAAGTGCCCACACTGGCTCATGCCTGACCTGGAAAATTCTGCCATTACCCTCAACTGCTTTATTCCCTTCCCTCTAAGCCCGCAGTGAAGTCTTTCGATTGCTCTGGCGTTCCCGAACTGATCGAATGCGCTGGGGTAAATCAGCTGAGGCACGCCGTTGCTGAGCAGCTGGGCTGTTGTCCCGATGCCACCGTGATGCACGGCAAACAGACAGCCCCGGATCTTAGAGATGCTGATAAATGGAACCATGAGTGTATCGCGCTCTGCATGTACTGTCTCAACCGCAGGGGTGACAATCACGCACTTCAGGCCCTCTTCTTTTATATCGCTCACCATCTTACTCACAAAGTTGTCGTCAGCCAGGGCCCAGCTGGTAAAGATGACCACGGTTCTGCGGTCGATAAAGGACAAAACCAAGCCGTCGTGGGGGCATTTTTTGTCTTTATTGAGCAGGAACCCGACATAAAATCCTTTGCGATGATTTTTTCTGTAAAACCACGGTTCATATAACACAAGGGAATTTGCTTCATCATCTACCCAGCCGGCGTAGATGTTTTTACAGGCTGCGAGGTCGTTGTTCACTCTGAGAGTGTTGACCTTATCCTGTAATACGGTTGAAACCATCAGACTTTTGAAAAGCGCGAGTTTCCAGTTAAGAGTTGCGCCTGTTACCTTTTCCAGAAAGGCAATCAGCCGACCAGGTTTCAGCTGCTGAGTGGCATCAGTGAGGCTGACAGAGAACTTCCTGACCCCAAATCTTTCACTGACAATTGTGGCGGCAAAACACCATAGTGAATGAATGATAATGCAGTCATCTTCTACCAGAGCTGTCATGGCATTGCACATTTCTTCCTGCTGCCCGGCCATGTAACCCGACAGACTTTTTAAAGCAGTTTTTTTTCCCCACAGACGCCTGTCCTGAACTGTTTTCAGATAGTCCTGCGAGTCCCCCACTGTCACAAAGGACATTCCGCGGGACACTACCGACGATTTGAAATACCCGTTAGCCAGAAAGTATACCTCATGTTGTTCTTCCTGTAGTAAGGCGCCGATTTCAATACATGGATAAATGTCGCCTGACGAACCTAATGCACCAATAATCACTTTCATTTCAACGCTCTATTAATCTGAAAATCTGTCTGAAAGTTTCGGACATCCTCTGCCTGCAGTCTTTGCCTTCAAGATCCAGAAAATGACCAGCCTCAGGGATCTGGTAGAAGCGAGTGTTAGCATTTTTTCCACAGACATCCTGAATACTTTTTTGCGGAGTATGGCTGTCAAGATCTCCATTGATAAAGTGAAACTGGCACGGTGAATTACTGATGATGTTCCTGTAGTCATCATTACGCATGTCTGAAATCTGTTCAAGGTGAAAGCGGGCCTGCCTGTATTCAATATCATCAAGACAGGTCAGGTGCCGGTAATTACACGCTTTCATCTGTTTCGGAAGATAAAAGCCCACCTCATCATTCATCAGCATAGCAAGTTCATGAAATTTACGTTCCCGGGAGAGCCGGTTTGCTCTCGCAACGTATTCCTGCATGACGTCATTAAATTCGAACGAATAAGAGGCAATAATGACGTGCCGGAGGTTATGATGGCCGCTTTTTAGCAGTTTCAACGTGGCGGCTCCGCCCCATGAAGCGGAAGCGATAACATTGGGCTGATAAATAGAGATGATCTTTTCAATTATGGCAACTTCATCATCAATGGTAACGATTTCAGGACTTGCCTCATTAAACGGTTTGGACAAGCCTGAGAAAGGTAGGTCAAAAGTGATAACGTCAGAAGTACCGGAGAGGAACTTTTTCCAGTTCCGGAATGACGTAGACGTGGCCAGGGCCCCGTTTATCAGCAGGGTCCTGTTACTGGTGCGTGTTGTGTTCGCCGTAAACTCCACAACCACATTGAAGCCTTTAATGTGTAAAACAGTGGGTTCATTTCTCATCGTTCTCTCCGAGCTAAGTATAAGCATATCTGTATAGAATATAGGATCCCGAAACTTTCAACTTAGTGGCATAGACCTTTTTCCTGCAGGTCCGCGCAGTAAGAGCTAATGTTGCTCAGCCTTCCAAAAATTATTGCACCTGCCTCCTCATCTGCGGAGCCGGTGCCAGACTGCATCTGATTTTTTATCAATGTGGACACCTGTGACTTAATCCTTTTTAACGAGTACTCTTAGCAGACTTAAGACTTGTTTAAGAGCATGAAACTGCAGTGGGCACTGATCAGTAACTGATATTGATATCGGGTGCTCAGCTATAAAGCCGTGCATCATTACGTTTATAATTAAGATAATCTTATAATAAATCAAGCAAAGTGCGTCGGAATGTTAAATATTTTTGCATAAATGAATGAGCGGTCGCACACCTGCTACGCAGCCGAAGTTCTTTTCACCCTCATCGCCTTTTTTTACACTGTTTTTCTTGTGCATACCGCGACCCGCAAGGCTCCTGTTCCAGCACGATGACGGTTGGGATCGCTCTTTTGAGAAGAATGGCCATCAGTTCAGCGACTCGACCAAAATCTCTGTTGAGCAGATGCTTGCCTTCGGGACCTGACAATGGGTGTTCGACGCTAATGCTATAGCTCGCCTGACTGTACGCACTCTTGCTTTCTCTGGCAGACCTGTAAGTCAAAAGCCCGCAGCAGTTGCGGCCTCAAGGGCACCGAGCAGTGGATTGCCGAGCAGCAGCACATTCCGCCCGACTGTGACTGGCAGCACATCTCATTCAGCGTGCCTCGCCTGCTATGGCCGTCCTTCAGTAATGCTCAATGACCTTTTTCGCTTCGCCATCCGCACCATGCTCAGCATGCGCGCAAACAGGCCATTGAGGTCGGCATTTTCTGCGCGCTGCACACCTACGGACGCCAGCTCAAACGGCATCTGCACATTCATGTCTCAATTACCCGTGGTGGACTCGACACCAAACTGTAGTGGCACACTGATACTGGCCACATGACCAGAAGTGAAATGCTCACCTTACCAGTTCAATTGCTCTGACAGCACCCGGGATGGGGCGAGATAAAATCCATGAAAAGGAGTTATCAAAACATTAAAATCATACCAGGTGCGGCCTGTCGCCGCTTTTATATGGAGTGGGAAATGCTGGATTTTTTTGATGTGAGCTTTGAGGATTTGAAGACCACCCGGGCCGCGGAGCTGTACAGCCTGCGTAAACAGACCTTCAGCGATCGTTTGGGCTGGGACGTAGTCTGCAGTCAGGGGATGGAATCGGACGAGTTTGACGGACCGGGGATGCGCTATATCCTGGGGGTTTGTAAAGGACAGCTGATATGCAGCGTGCGGTTTGTGGCACTTTGCCAGCCGAATATGATCACGCACACATTCCACGACTGCTTCAGCGCGGTTACTCTGCCCGCTGAGGGCACGGAGTCAAGCCGCTTCTTCGTGGACAAACTGCGCGCACGCGAGCTTCTGGGTAAGGACTATCCGGTAAGTCAGCTACTGTTTCTCGCCATGATTAACTGGGCGCGGAAGAATGGCTACCCCTGCATCCATACGATAGTCAGCCGGGCGATGTGCAGGATCCTGCTTCGCTCAGGCTGGCAAATTTCGGTATTAAAAGAAGCTTATCTGACCGGGACAGAGCGAATTTACCTGCTTTCCCTGCCCGCGCGCGAACAGGATCAGAACCGGTTTGCTGAACCACTCAGCAACCGCATGAGCATCCGGGCATCTGAACTGACTACCTGGCCGCTGAGGCTGCCGGCCTGATAAGGTCAAGCTCCACGCCCAGACGAATTGCCTGACGGGCGTTACTGACCCCCAGTTTGACAACCACGTTCCTGATATGAAACTTAACCGTACTTACTGATATACCGGCAATCTCTGCCATTTCCGCATAAGTTTTACCCATGCTGGCCCAGTAGAGCACTTCGTTCTCCCTCAGGGTAAAAATGGCTCCACTATTACTGCATCCCGCTTCGCTTTGTTTTCCTTCCCGCGCCCCGGCAAGCCGGTACATCTGTTCATTAAAATCGATAAGCAGCATCTGGAAGGAAGCCTGTTCTGCTGAAATCCGCTTTTCCAGCGCCGAATGGCCACTTCCGCTAATAATGAGCGAGAGCAAAGCAAGGTTATTCATATGGTCGTGCAGTACAAATGTGAAGCCGTTGACGATGTTGTACTGACGGGAAAGCAAAAATATTTTTGTAAACCGGAGGTCTGACATAAGCGTGATGTTTTCGTCCCACGCAAAAGGAGAGGCTCGTTTGAAGGCCGAGAGGATAACCGGATCTGTCAGCTGGAAATTGTTGGCACGGTAAAGCCGTACCCATTCCTCAGGGTAACTGGAAAAAATAAGAGCTTCTGAAGGGTTTTTCTTACTGACTACGGTATATGCGTAGTCCGGCGAGCCGTGGGGAAGTAGTTTTCTGGCAATGTAAGCCTGTAACGTGTCGGTGGCCGTGTTATTTTCAGAAAAAAAGGCAAACATTAATGCTCCGGACGAATTCTCAGGCTGGCAGGAGGTCAAACCTGTACTAAAGTTTAGCTGCCTCCGACCTTAAGCACAAATTACAAATAATCTTATGTCAGTTACTATTATTGTAAGCTGTTGGAGCAAAAAAAACCTGGCCGGCAGGCCAGGTGCCAAAACGGCCAACACCAGGGAAATCCGGCCAGACGGTACGCAAACAATAAAGTTACCGCTGGCCGGAAACACATTTTATATCTCCCCGCCGGTATCCCGCAACAGATTAATCATTCTCCAGCCCCGTGCATCAGGGGCATCCTGCGTTTTCGCTTCTTACAGCGCGATTTAAACAGGCTTGAGGTTGATACGAGACGTCGCATCAGAATCATGCAGTGCAGATAAAAATCATGAATGCCGGCCCCCTTAACGGGCCAGCAGGTGGTGCAGCATCGGGTCATCACCGCTCACCGGCTCACTGCACCAGCCCGAACGCTTCAGCAGCACGTCCAGCCCGGTGAGATCCCCGCTGATGCGCGCGGGAAGCGGGTAACGCTGCTTTCCCCCGTCGTCAAACCCGCTGTCCAGGGCTGCCCGGTTAATGTAGATACCCGACACGGCGGGATTCAGGCGTATCCTGTTGCGCCCGGTCCACTCCTTTTCAGACAGGACCATATATACCCACCCCGTCATCTTCACCGCGTTCAGGGCATGCTGCAGGCGGTAAAGGTCGTTCTGCGCCTTCAGGCTGCCGCTGCCGGCGCGCCAGAGGTAGTTCAGCTTGCCGGGCAGGTCGGCGTGCACGCCCTTTCCCCTTCCCTCCTTCAGCAGCCAGCTGATGTCGCTGGCCAGCTCCCTGCTGAACCTGCGCTGTTTTTCCGCCAGCGCCAGCCACCTGACCAGAAACAGGTTTTCCTGCGCCTGAGAGCTGACCTCTCCGTCATCACGCGCGTTCTGGAGCGCCACCAGTCCGCACCAGGCGAGGTGGCTGGCACTGAGGTTTCCGTTATCCATCTGTTTGTCCTTTCAGCTAATCACAGTGCTTTCAGGTAATTGTAAACGTGAACCGGGAGCCTGAAAACCCGACTGCCCGAAGAGGGGCGAGCAGCGCGCAGCCCCTCACTGAATGCCGCGTCAGCGGCATGGAGGCGGCATAAGCGGTTAAGGACGGCGCGGATGCCACCGGGCGCCGTCAGCCCGGCGAAGCCGGTTACGGGCCTCACGTTACCACAAACCCAACCCTTCCCTGCCAGACGCTTTTAAGCAGCGTTCTGACAGCGACGAAGAAGCCTGCCGGTCGCAGACAAAAGATAGCTTCAGCGACACCTCTCAAAGTCACAATAATGGTAGTTACAACATCCGGTATCAAAGCCACACGGTTCCGGGCCTCCGGCCCGGGGCGGCGCGGCTTTGCAGCGGGGCTGATGTGGCGTGAGTGCGGTGCGTCACACCTGCCCCTGTTTCTGCCCCGGGTTTTTTCCCGGGGAGCTATATTTGCCTTTTGACCAGGTGTGAGGGCTTTCAGACCGGCGCGGTGTTTTGCTCTGAGCAGAGCGAAGAGAGCTACCCTGATGCCTTGCGCAGCAGGCTCCGGGTACTCTTTCTTTAGAAAGCATGTTTTGTTCAGAAGTAACGTTCGAATTTATTCATAGGGCTGGGGTATGTTTCGAAGTTAACTGCAACAAAGGCCGGGTTACCATCAGACGTTCGAAGTTAACTGAACGTTTATTGTCCTTTTCTGCCCGCGGGGGTGGACGGGGGAAGTAAATGGTGGCCATGAAAGTGGCTCAGGGTGGATTTCAGGCGTGGAAATCCCTGCCGGGCGCGGGATTTACAGCTCAGAGCCAGCACGGACGCCGCGACGGGCGCGGTAATTTAACAGGGGAGTAATTATCAGAGGGTAACGCCGGCATGCTCCAGCAGCAGGCGGTAATACTTTTCGGCATCGGTCACGTCCAGCTGCGGGAACGCTTCCTTAACGCCCTTTTCCAGCGCCATCTGCATGGCCATCGTCAGCGCACCGCTGGCAGCGTGCCGGCGCCAGGCGTTCCGGTAGCGGTCGCCAGCCTTAGCCGGGCGCAGCTGCCGCAGGTTCGCGGCGTGGCCGTCCAGCGCACGCTCGATGTCGGAGGTCACGCGCTGCTTTTCGGCGCGCAGCTCGGGGCTGACGACCCAGCGTTTTATCTGCTTCAGGCGGTTCTTCAGGGAGTGATGGCCGTCGATGTTGATGCCCAGGCGGGCCATCTTCAGCTGGTGACGGGCGTATTTATCGCGCAGGGACTCCGCGATGCCCGAGGCTACCGCCCACTGGCGGTACCGGTGCAGCCAGGTGCGGATGTCCTCCACGGACATGCCGCGCGAGGTAAAGAAGGATTCGGTCAGGAAGATGCGCATCGGCTTGTTCTGGCCGGAGTCCGCGTCCCGGTCGCGGTGAACGACCACGTAGTCCAGCTGCTCCAGCACGCGCAGCGCGTTCAGCAGCACGTCATAAGCCTTGCGGCCGCTTTCGTAAACGTGCAGCACGTTCATGCGGCGCGCCATATCCTCAACCGGAAGCATCACTTCAAACATGTACTCGCTGTCCGGGCTGTAGTCACAGTTTGCGGCCAGCACCAGCGACAGGGCGCTCAGGGCCTCACGGCTCTCGGAGCGGGCGGTAATGCGCATCGGTTTTGGACGAAACGTGCGGTCGAACATGCGGCTGTAGGGGGTGTACCCCTTCTGACGCAGGGCTATCAGGTCGGCATTGCGGCACCAGTCGTGGTGACGGATGCAGGCCACGACCTTAGACGCCATGCCGCGTGGGGTTTTTCCATTGAATTCAGGCTGATGATTGCGGTGCGTCTTCGACTGGCCCCTGCGCAGCGAGTTGGATTCACCACGGCGGGACGGACGGTAAGCACCAGCAGAAGCAATGGACGCTCCGGTCGGAGAGATCGCAAAGATGTGCTCAGACACCATTCCCTGCGCTTATGTTGCGCGAAGGGAGTTGACCTTTATCAGGCATAAAACTATACTCCCCGCATAGAGCAACAGCTTCTATGCAGATTCAGTGGGCCCCGTTAATCTTCTAGTCGCCAAACTTGAAAAGATTATCGGGGTTTTCTTTTTTCTGGCCTTCAGTTACCTGTCAGTACCAGTCTCCTGCCACCTTGCGGCGTGGCCAGCCAAAATTTACTTTACGCTCGGTAATCTATCACTCAGTTCTTACTTAGGCAAGAAAGTGATGCACTCACAATACGCTAACTCTTTCTATCGACTTCTTTTTTGATCAATCTCTCAATCATTTCAGCTTGAGTAACACCTTCTGCGTCACAAATGGACTGCAGCTCGCTTTTAAGCTCAGCTTGCAAAAAAACACGCAACTCTTTATGAGTCTCTTTTTTACGAGCAAGGGATACCTGCTTACGTTCCGCTACTGTAAGGGGATTTCCTTTTCGATACGTCCGCTTTGGAGAGGACGTTTCCGAATTAACGATCCGAGCCATCTCTACCTCCACGCAACAGATAACGGTTAATTGGCAGAGAATACTACAGATCCTTTAAATCAGCGACTTAACTTTACTGCGGCGATCAGGCTGCGTTGGCGCACAGCCCGGCCAGAGAAGTGAAAGAGCGAGAAGGTGTGACTCAGTATGCGGACTGCCAGTCTTTACCCCCGTCCCATCGTGACTGCCAGTGTTTTAAATATTTCGCTGCGACTGCCGGATCGTCCCACACCACGAGTACATTCTCCGAGTTCGAGCGGTCTGCTGCCCGGGAATAGTTGAAAGATCCCACCTGGGTATTACGGCCATCAGCGATAATCACTTTGTCGTGAAGAATTTTCCACGCATTGGCTGTACGAACCGGGATACCCGCACCGGCCAGCAGGTTCATGGCAGCTCTGCCTGCGCTGTTGTTCTTTCCGGCATTGGCTTTCCAGTCCAGCACCACCCTGACGTCCACACCACGCCGTTTTGCGGCAATGAGCGAACGGACAACCTCCGGCGACGTGAAGGAATAGCCCATCAGGCGTATTTCATGTTGTGCGGTCGTGATGGTTTTCAGAACCAGCTGCAGGGCTGTTCCTTCCGGGGAAAACCCGGCCTCTGTGCTCGCGGCATAAACGATCTGCACCGGTAAACAAAGGTTAAGGGTAACCAGTGCTGACAGACACCATCTGCCGAATGTACGGTTAATTTTCACAATATTTCCTTCACTGATTTATTCAGAAACGCCGGCAGCGGGAGAAACTCGTTTTCACCCGCTGGCCGGGGTTGGACAACGACGCCTGGCGGAGGCGTCAGGGCTTTGTGGTATTGCGGAACCAGTAGCAGACAGGCCCGTCGTCGGTATCATGGACTGAGCCCAGAAACCAGCCGTCATCGTCCGGCGGTTCGGGTATCCACCCGCGTGCGTCCGGCGCTTCATCGGTAAATCCGGCAGCAAAGACTTCAGGCGCCTCGTCGCGCATAGTCATCACGAAGCACTGCAGCCCGTGAGCCCTCAGCCAGCAGCTGAACTCTGCCGCTGTTTTACAGCCACTGCGGGCATACGCGGGATGCGACCAGTACCCCTGCCGGTCACGGTCAGCCTTGACGGGAACAATCATTTTCCGCCCTCCCTGAGTTCAGCATTCACAGCCGCCGCATCCGAACAAGAAAAGGACGTATCGTCATTGTGTTGCTGATACGCCGCCACTTTCGCCAGCAGTGCTTCGCGAAAGCAGTTAACCGGAAAGCGGTTCAGAACAAAGTCACACATTATCCAGCCCAGCCCGGTGATGAGATACATTGAAGTCAGCCCCCCCGCGGCCCACCTGACAATGCTTTCAGGCGGGCACTTCCTGAGATATTCGACCAGCTTCACGCCCTGTTCCGGCTCAAGCCAGAAAACAAGGCAGGCGGCCATCAGAACGACAGGCGGCATATACCGGAAGCTCAGCGTCAGGTAACGCACGATGCAGCGCCACCACGCCTGCAGCTGGTGCCGGATAACATCGTCATCCTGCAGGACCTCACGGACCAGCCGGGCTTTGTCGTGATAGTTTATTCTGGCCACAATCACGCACTGGCTGTTACGGACAGCGACCGTTCGTGAGTCAGCAAGCCCCATACCCCGGTCGGCCTCCCTCATGCAGAGCGCAAGTCCGCCCCATGTGAGCACCATCAACGCCATGAGGCATGACCAGAACAACGAAACGGACCAGGTGCCGAATGACGAGAACGCCGTCGTCAAAAATATTGCCACCGGCACGCTGTATGAGATACAAAGCACCTGCTGCGCGGTGCGAAGACGGAAGTAGCTGAAGAAACTCATGGTTTGCCCCCTTCGACCAACTCCGGATATCCTCTGTCCTCCCCCGGCCCGGCCTGAGTGGCGGGTCTTTCGGTGTGGCGTTCACCAGCATCGCCTTCATCGGGTGCGGGTTCGTTCAGCATCTGCGTCCACATCTGCCTCTCACCTTCCGGTATTCTCCGGCAAAGCCCCGGCACCAGGGCACTCATCAGGTGCTCAATGTACGCCAGGCGGCTCAGCGTCAGGGATGTGTCTTCGCACTCCGACCGCCTTATAGCCCGTGCCACCTCACGACACTCAAGGATGCCTTTCAGGAGCCGCCTGCCCCCGGCCACGCGCTCCATTTCTTCGTTATGACGTACCTGCTCCATCATCCGCATGAAGGTGACCTCATCGCTTTCACGGGTGCGGGCTTTTTCATTCATCGCAGAAACTCGCTGATAAACCATCCAGAGAAATAACGGCATGCTCATCAACACATATGTTTTCAAACTGCCCCCCTCAGACTGAACGTTGCTTATTGCCAGACAGGCAAACAGGAAAATCAGGCAGCAGAAAAACACCACTCCGGTATATTTAACAATTCGCATATTTCACCTTATTTATTTCACTCTTGAAGTTCACATTCAATTTTGTAAAAGCTAATAAACACACAAAACACCAACATAATTTTATGGTCGACGTATTTAACTGATTAATGGAAATAAATAGTACGACTCCGACCTCTGACGCACGGCGTAATCTGCACGATATCAGCCACCCTGACCTGCGGGCATAGGTACAATCGCTTCATGTCCACCATCCGGAACAGACCTTGCATAAAGCGCACCTCCCGGTCGGTCATCAGCTGTTCGGGCCTCCCGGCCTGATACCCGCCTCCTTCATCCGTCTGATAAGCAAAGACTGTGGCCGCATTCCCGGTAGTACGCGGGTCAGCAGGCACACCAGTATCAGCAGGGATACAATGAACAACACTGCACCGGCATTCATCATTACGCTCTCTCCTGATATTCAATCGTTATCTTCACCATTTTATTTTCTCTCCCTTTCGCATTCGTAATTTTCCGCGCATATTAACCACACACACCCCTTCAATTGTTACTCTGGTTGAGCTGGTGATAATAATGACGTTATCTATATATAAGCCCAAAGCAGACATGGTGCAGGTCTAAATTGGCAATAAAAAACCAGCTCTTCCAGATATTTAATACCTACCTGCTTCATAACCGGCATAATGAAACATCCATGGGCAGGTTTGGTTATATTCATTCGGTGGCGGGCAACGAAAACGACAGAATTCGTTATATTCCGTCGTTTTCTTCCGGTCTGAGTGGTGCTGTTCTCGCGCTTAGCTCGTCACCCCGCAGGCGGCTTTCTCCCTGGTCGCCCTGCGCTGTCGCTTCCTGCTTTCCTGTGCCTTACGCTCCGCAGCGCAGGCCGCTTCGTCCACTCCCACCTGTGCAACCGGCTCCCCGGCAAGGTTTTTACGCCAGGCATCCGCCGTCATCGCATCGAGGTATACCTCTGAGCGGGTTATCGCCGACAGGCAGCGCTTCAGCGCCTTCCCGGAGATACCCAGCCCGCGCTCGCGAATATCTGCCAGCATCGCCTCCCGGATACCGACCGCCAGAAGCTGCGGTTTACCCTCCACCACCAGGGCGGGCCAGCAGTTCCCCAGGAGCGCGAGCGCGTCCGCAAGCGGCATCATCTTGCGGTACACAGGCTCTGGTGCAGGCCTGTGCCTTTCGGCCTTGAGCACCTCGCGCACCTTCACCTGTTCCTCAGCCCACTGACGGGCCCTCTCCGCTTTCAGGGCTGCTTTCTCCTGCGCCTGCAGCGCTTTCTCATCCGCAACCTGCGGCTTCCCCCTTCTGGCCGGCGCGGCGTTTACCACGACGGTCTTTCTGCGCCTTACGCTGACCGTCCCCGCCTGTCGCTTCTCACCGCCGTCATTACCGCTGTCCTGACCTTCAGGTGCCGCTTTACGGCGCAGCGTCAGCGTTGGGCGCCCCTGCTCTTTCATTTTTCCTCCGGATACGTCTGTCTCATCGTTATCGCACTACTCTAGCTTATCCTGAACCGGCTGATGTCACATCGCGATCAGTCCGATAACGGCGAGGTGCGCGGCGTAGAACAGCGGGAAAAACTCCCGTGGCCAGAAACGCGGGACCCGCCTGCAGGTGCGGCTCAGCACCGTCAGGACTAAGCCGGGTATCACCAGCCCCGCAATGGCAAGGGCCGCGCCGTCCGTAGCGTTGAGCGCCAGCATGG
>Ga0308159_1004092_pt1 | contig 13689 bp, 17 predicted proteins | sample PhyCR1_FD_201040 | JGI IMG/M metagenome (GOLD analysis project Ga0308159, IMG submission 201040) | Phyllosphere microbial communities from UC Gill Tract Community Farm, Albany, California, United States - DLSLC.R1 | ecosystem: Host-associated > Plants > Phyllosphere > Unclassified | place: USA... | reverse complement strand
TCGGTGTCGCCGATATACATGCCCGGCCGCTTGCGCACCGCGTCGAGGCCCTTCAGCACCTTGATCGAGGAGGCGCCATATTCGTTCGTCTGGGGGGTATCTGCCATAGCGAGTATATAGGAATTACAGGCCCTCAGGGAAAGCGAAATGGGAGGGGCGGCGGCCCTTTCGCCCGCCCTGGCGCCGGGCGGCAAAACCCGGCGGTGACACGTCGTTCGTGACGCCGATTTCATGCCCCGATCGGGAGCCGGAGACCCCGTTTGCGCGTATCCCGTTCCCGCTTCTTGGCATCGGAGACGGCGATGACCGGCAAGGCCTTACTCCTCCCCATCATGCTGGCAACGCTCGCCGCCGCCCCGCTTTCGGCGCAGTCGTTGCGGCACCACTATCCCAGTTGCGACCTGACTCAGCAGCGCGCTCTCAAGGGGCCGATCGGCGGCACGATCCGCGATCCGCGCCAGGCGCATATCGCGATGCGCGCCGATATCCTTCAGGCGGATATCGGCACCGCGCGAAAAGCGCGTCGCCTGTCGCAGAATGAGGCCCAATCCTTGTGGAATGCGGTTGCACGGGTGCGGCACGATGTGAACCGCTTCGTGGTGAGACAGGGGTTTCTGAGCGCGGGCGAGACGGCGAGCTATGACCGGGCGCTGGATGGGGTGGCGATGCGGGTCTGTCGCGGGTGATGGTCTCTGTGAGACCCTGAGCCCTCCCCCATCCCCTCCCGCCTGCGGGAGGGGCGTGCCTTGGCGCTACAGTAGGATGCCGTTTCTCAGTATGCTGAACGTCGCCCGGTAACGCACCCCTCCCGCAGGCGGGAGGGGATGGGGGAGGGTCGGGTGTCTCACCGAGACCAACGCCTGCCTCAAAACTCCACCCGCGTCGCCTCCCCCGGCACATCGGTGAACAGTCCGGGCTCGGTCCCGGTCATCCACACCTGCCCTTGCCCCGCCAGCCGCTCGAACAGCGCGGCGCGGCGCGACGGATCGAGATGCGCCGCCACCTCGTCCAGCAGCAACACCGGGGGCAGCCCACGTTGCTCGGTCACCAGATCGGCATGGGCCAAGACGATGCCGAGCAGCAGCGCCTTCTGCTCGCCCGTGGAGCACAGCGCCGCCGCCTGCCCCTTGGCCACATGCGTCACGGAAAGGTCGGCCCGGTGCGGCCCGACCAGCGTCCGCCCCGCCGCCGCATCGCGCCTGCGCCCCATGGCCAGCGCATGGGCGAATGCCGCCGGGTCGACCGCCTCCCCCTCCAGCGCCAGCGCGGCCCGGGCGAACACGCTGTCGGGCGCCTCCTCCAGTCTTTGGTCGAGCGCCGCCACCGCCGCCACCCGCGCGGCATCGAGCGCCGCGCCATGCTCGACCATCCGCGCCTCCAGCGCGCTCAGCCAGTCGGGATCGACCGGACCGTCGCTCGCCAGCAGCCGGTTGCGCTCACGCATCGCGGCGTCATAGCGCGTCGCGTGCATCCCGTGCGCCGGGGCCAGCGCCAGCACCAGCCGGTCGAGAAACCGCCGCCGCTCGGACGCGGGCTCGACGAACAGCCGGTCCATCGTAGGGGTCAGCCACAGGACGGACAGCCAGTCGGCCAGCGCATTGGCGCTTGTGGCCGCCCCCTGCACCCTGACGACCCGCCGTTCGGGCGCGGAGGCCAGCGCGCCGGTTGCGATCTCGACATCGCCGTCGAGCGTCGCCGCGACGCCGAATCCGCCCTTGCCCCCCTGCCGCGCCATCGCCAACAACGCGGCGCGGCGCAGGCCGCGACCGGGCGCGAGCAGCGACACCGCCTCCAGCACGTTGGTTTTCCCCGCGCCATTTTCGCCGGTCAGCACGACGAACCCCGCCGCCGGTGACAGCGCGAGGTCGGCATGATTGCGGAAATCGGTGAGGACCAGGCGGGTGAGCATCATGACCGCCTTAAACGATCCTCCCCAGCATGGGGAGGTGGCAGGCCGAAGGCCTGACGGAGGGGGGTATCCACAAAGGACGCGCCGTGCGGCGATCCCCCCTCCACCACCCTGCGGGTGGTCCCCCTCCCCGCAAGCAGGGAGGATTTGGGTTTTACACCCGCATCGGCATCAGCACGTACAGCGCCGGTGCCTTGTCATTCTCGCGGATCAGGGTCGGTGCGGCGGCATCGGCCAGGTGGACTTCGACCAGATCGCTGTCGATCTGCGCCAGGATGTCGAGCAGATAGCGGCTGTTGAAGCCGATCTCGAAGCCCAGCGAGGTGTATTCGCCCGGCACCTCTTCCGACGCGGTGCCGTTCTCGGGGCTGGTCACCGACAGGGTGATCCGGTCGCGGTCGAGCGCCATCTTCACCGCGCGGGTCTTTTCGGTCGCGATGGTCGACACGCGGTCGACGCCCTGCATGAACGCCTTGGGGTCCAGCTTCAGGATCTTGTCGTTCGCGGTAGGAATGACGCGGCTGTAATCGGGGAAGGTGCCGTCGATCAGCTTGGAGGTCAGGATCGCCTGGCCCAGATCGAAGCGGATCTTGGTGCCCGACAGCGACACGCCGACCGAGCCGTCCACCTCGTCGAGCAGCTTGCGCAGCTCGCCCACGCACTTACGCGGCACGATCACGTCGGGCATGCCCTCGGCGCCGTTCGGGCGCTCGATGGTGACACGCGCCAGACGGTGGCCGTCGGTGGCGGCGGCCTTCAGCACGGGAGCACCGTTATCCTCGGCGACGTGCAGGAAGATGCCGTTCAGATAATAGCGCGTCTCCTCGGTCGAAATGGCGAAGCGCGTCTTGTCGATGATCTGCTTGAGCAGTTCGACCGGCAGCTCGAACTGGGTCGGCAGCTCGCCCTCGGCGATGACGGGGAAGTCGTCGCGCGGCAGCGTGCCGAGCGAGAAGCGGGCACGGCCCGCCACGATGGTCATGCGGCCTTCGGCGGCGGTCAGCTGGACCTGCGCGCCCTCGGGCAGCTTGCGGGCGATGTCGAACAGCGTGTGCGCCGACACGGTGGTCGAACCCGGCTGGTCGACGGCGGCGGCGACGCTGTCGTTGATCTGCAGGTCCAGGTCGGTCGCCATCATGCGCAGCTGGCCCTCGGCCGTCGCCTCCAGCAGCACGTTGGAGAGGATCGGAATCGTGTTCCGCCGCTCCACCACCGACTGGACATGGCTCAACCCCTTGAGCAGCGTTGCGCGTTCGATCGTCGCCTTCATTTCCTGATCCCCCGCCGGAACGACCGCATGGTCCCCGAGTCCGAATGATAAATGGCCTTGGTTCCTACCCGCCAAGAAGGGGCCGAAGCAAGGCTCCGACCCCTCTTACACTGGGAGTAAAACCACCGTTAATGTGGAAAAGAATCCCGGCTTAGAAGCGCAGGCCCAGACCAGCCATCAGCTGGTGGCGGTTCGGATTGATGCCGACGCCGTCCAGCTCGTCATAATGCGAATAGCGATATTCGCCCTTCACGAAGGTGTTGGGGCTGATTGCATATTCCAGACCGGCGCCCAGGCGATAGCCGCCGACTTCCTGCGAATTGACCGTGGTGACGCCCGCCGTGGTGTAGCGCGCATCGAACTTGGCGTTGGTGTAACCGGCCTTCAGATAGCCCATCGCGACCGGCGAGATGACATAGCCGACGCGTGCACCGGCATAGAGGTCACGGCCTGCGCCCAGGCGGAACTCGTCACCGGGCACGCGGATGCCGCTGCTGCGGGTGTCCGAGCTGCTACCCGAAATCTCGCCCTCGGCACCCAGGATCACGGGGCCTGCCGGAAGGTCGTAACCGATCGCGGCGCCATAGAGCACGCCGTCGCTCGAACTCTTATCCTGACCCTGACGATCGTTGAGGCTGTCATAGCCGATCAGGCCCTCGACGCGGAAACCCGTGAAGGGCTGTGCGGTCTGGGCGGCGGCGGGGGCCGCGGCGGCGATGGCTGCAGAGGTCGCCAGGGCGGCGAGCATGAGCTTACGCATACACTATACTCCATTACTGTACCGGCCGCCGTTACATTCGGCGGTTGCGGCACTAATGACGCGAAAGCCCAGGCGTTGCATGAACCTCAGCTAAACAGGAAAAAGCGTTGCATGGAGGCAACAGCCGGGACAGGGATGGCGGGTCATGACGCCCCTGCACGCACCGCCCGCCCGGAAAGGCCGCGACTATATTGCCCGACATGGCGAGACGGTGTTCAACCGGATCGGACGCATCCAGGGCGACCGGGTCGATCTGCACACCCCGCTGACCCGCAAGGGATTTGCGCAGGCCGAGGCGATCGGCGAAGCGTTGCGCGAACGGCTGGGCGAATCCCCTGCCCTGACCCTCTGGTCCTCGCCCACGGGCCGCGCGCTGCAGACGCTGGCGGTGATCACCGAGCATCTGGCGCTCGACTGGCATGAAACACGGCATGATGGGCGGCTCATCGAACTGGGTTTCGGCAGCTGGGGCGGACAGGATTTCGCGGCGCTGAGTGCGATCCACGGCTCGATCGTCCATCCGCACGGCATGGCGGTCGGCGCGCCGGATGGCGAACGTTATGCGGCAATGGCGGCACGGCTGTCCGCGTGGCTGGCGGACACGGCCGAGCATGACGGCGACCGGCTGATCCTGATGCATGGCCTGTCGAGCCGGGTGCTGCGCGGGCTGATGCTAGGCTTGCCCGATGATCCGCATTGCGGCGTGCCGGTGGCCGAGCGCCTGCCGCAGGGTTCGATCGTGATGATCGAGGGCGGGCAAGAGACGGTGATCCACCGGGCTTGCCCATGAAACGGCTGGCGCTCTGCCTGACGCTGGTCGCCGCGCCGGTTGTCGCGCGCGAGACGATCGGCATCTACAAGGGCTGGGGCGCGTTTCGCGATCCCGACCGGTGCTACGCCATCGCCAGACCGGTGCTGGCGAACGGGCGGGTCGGCGGCTTTGCCAGCGTCGGCACCTGGCCCGCCAAGCGCCTGCGCGAATCCTTCCACGCGCATCTCAGCAGCCCGCGCGACCGCGCCGCCGCCGTCACGCTGGCCATCGGCGAGCGCCGCTTTCCGCTGGTCGGCACGACCCAGGACGTCTGGGCACCCGACGCGGCGACCGACCATGCGCTGGTCATGGCGATACGCTCGGGCCGCAGCATGAGCGTCTCCGCCGTCGACCCGCACCACCGGCCTTTCGCCGACACCTATGCGCTGGCGGGCGCGGCAGCGGCGATCGATGCCGCGACCTTGGCGTGTGTGGGGGCCTGAAAACTTTCCTCCCCTGGAAGGGGAGGTGGCGCGCGAAGCGCGTCGGAGGGGCGTCCCGCTACCGGAGAGGGTGACACCCCTCCGTCAGGCCTGTGGCCTGCCACCTCCCCTTGCAGGGGAGGATAGAAATCTCCGCAATTTTGCGCTATGGGCAGCGCATGCAGACAGTTTCGGCCGCCCTCATGCCCATTCCGGGGCACATCGATCCCGTGCCCGTGCCGCGCGGCGTGCAACCGCGTCCGGATGGTCGCGTCGACCTGATCGGCCTGACCAAGGACCAGCTGCGCGAGGCTTTGCTGTCGGGCGGCATGGAGCTGAAGCAGGCCAAGCTGCGCTCCAAGCAGATCTGGCACTGGCTCTACAATCGCGGCGCGACCCGTTTCGCCGACATGACCGACATCGCCAAGGCGCAGCATCCCTGGCTGGAGGAACGCTTCGTCATCGGCCGTCCCGAGGTGGTCGAGGCGCAGGTGTCGAACGACGGCACGCGCAAATGGCTGCTCCGCTCGGCCGACGGGCAGGATTACGAGATGGTGTTCATCCCCGACGCCGATCGGGGGACTTTGTGCGTCTCGAGCCAGGTCGGCTGCACGTTGAACTGCCGTTTCTGCCACACCGGCACGATGCGCCTCGTCCGCAACCTGACGGCTGGCGAGATCGTCGGGCAGGTCATGCTCGCGCGCGACTCGCTGGGCGAATGGCCCAGCCAGCCCGAGGGGCGCATGCTGACCAACATCGTCATGATGGGCATGGGCGAGCCGCTCTATAATTTCGATGCGGTGCGCGATGCGCTGAAGCTGGTGATGGACGGTGACGGCCTCGCGCTGTCGAAGCGCCGCATCACCCTGTCGACCAGTGGCGTGGTACCGATGATGGCGCGCGCGGGCGCGGAGATCGGCGTGAACCTGGCCGTATCGCTCCACGCCGTGACCAAGGATGTGCGCGACGAACTGGTGCCGCTGAACAAGAAATACGGCATCGAGGAACTGTTGCAGGCCTGCGCCGACTATCCGGGTGCCAACAATGCCCGGCGCATCACCTTCGAATATGTGATGCTGAAGGACAAGAACGACTCGGATGCCGATGCGCATGAGCTGGTCCGGCTGCTGCGCCATTACGACCTGCCCGCCAAGGTGAACCTGATCCCGTTCAACCCCTGGCCCGGCGCCGACTATGAATGCTCGACGCCGGAGCGGATTCGGCGCTTCTCCGACATCGTGTTCGAGGGCGGCATCTCCGCGCCGGTCCGTACCCCGCGCGGGCGCGACATCGACGCGGCCTGCGGCCAGTTGAAGACGGCTGCCGAGAAGAAGAGCCGCGCGCAGCTCGATCGCGAGGCGGAAGAGAAGTTCGCCGCTTTGGGTTGAATGGCTCCTCCCCGGCACGGGGAGGTGGCAGGCCGCAGGCCTGACGGAGGGGGGCTTCCTCATAGGACATCCCTTGCAGAACGCCCCCTCCACCACCGCTTCGCGGCGGTCCCCCTCCCCGTGCCGGGGAGGATTTTAATCCCGCAGCGCGCGTTCGCCCTCGAACATGTAATCCCGCGTCACCGGCACCGAGAGCCGCCCGCGCGTCAGCTGCACCTGATAGTTGCACAGGCCGCCATTGCGGAACGCCGCGCCCGCACCCGCCAGATAGAAGAGCCACATGCGATAGAAGCGCTCGTCATACAGCTCGACGATGCGGTCCTTCGCCGCCACGGTCCGGTCGTACCAGATGTCGAGCGTCCAGCCATAATGGCAGCGCAGCACCTCGACATCGGTCAGGAACATGCGCAGCCCCTCCTGCGCGCGGACGATCTCCGACAGGGCGGGGTTATAGCCGCCGGGGAAGATGTACTTGGTCGTCCAGTCGTCGGTGACGCCCGGCCCGTTCAGCCGCCCGATCGTGTGGAGCAGCATCACGCCGTCCTCGGTCAGCAGGTCGCGGCACTTGCGGAAGAAGGTCCGGTATTGCGGCGGGCCGACATGCTCGAACATGCCGACCGAGACGATGCGGTCGAACTGCCCTTCCACCCGGCGATAGTCGATCAGCTCGAACTTCACCTTGTCCGATACGCCCAGCGCCTCGGCACGCGCGCGCGCGACCTTCAGCTGTTCCTCGGACAGGGTTACGCCCAGCACTTCGGCGCCGCATTTCTGGTGCAGGTACAGCGCCATGCCACCCCAGCCGCAACCGATGTCGAGGACCTTCATCCCCGGCTCGATCGCCAGCTTGGCGGCGATATGCGCCTTCTTGTCGCGTTGCGCCCGCTCCAGATCGTTCTGCGGATCGGTGAAATAGGCGCAGCTATATTGCTTGTCGGTGTCGAGGAAGAGTTCGTACAGCGTGCCCGACAGGTCGTAGTGATGCGCGACGTTCTTTTTCGACCGGCGCTCCATGTTGATCCGGTCGATGCGATGCTTGATCGCGCCCGCCGCCCGGACCAGCCGCGACGGGTTCAGGTTCGCGCGGCCCGCTTCCCATTTGTCGTTGGCGGTCAGCAGTTCGACGAGATCGCGGACATCGCCCTTCTCGACGACCAGACGACCATCCATGAAGGACTCGCCCGCCGCCAGCGCGGGGTTGCGGACGATCTGCCCGGCGACCGACGAGTCGGTGAAGCGGATCGCGACATCGGGATAACCGGGTTCGGGCGAGCCGAACTCGCGGACCTTTCCATCATGATGGGTGAGGGACAGGCGGCCCTTGCGGACCGCGCGCGACAGAAAGAGATCGATCAGCGCCATATGGCACCGCCTAGTGCCTTAAATTCCCGCATACCAGTCATAATCGACGTGATCTTCCCAGTATCCGCCCTTGCCCAAACCTATGTTATCCAAGCTTTCCACCGCATCGACCCGCATCAGATACTTGGCGTGCTTGTATCCCAGCTGCCGCTCGACGCGCAGCCGCAAGGGCGCGCCGTGGCCGATGTCGAGCATCCGCCCGTTCATGCCCCAGGCCAGGATCGTTTGGGGATGGAAGGCGTCGATCAGATCGAGCGATTCGTAATAGGGCTGGCCGCCGTACAGGTCGGCACAGGTGAAGACGACATAGCGCGCCCGGCTGCTGATATCGGCGGCCTTCAGGATCGTGCCCAGCATCGGCCCCATCCATTCGCCGATCGCGCTCCACCCCTCGACGCAGTCGTGGCGGGTGATCTGACGCCGTGCGGGGAACTCACCGATCTGGCGAAGCGACAGCGACAGCGGCTTGGCCACCAGTCCGCCAACGGTCAGCCGCCAGTCCTCGCACCGGTTGGCGACGAGTGCGGCATATTCGGGCGTGCCCGGGTTGCGCGTGCCGTTGGTGCGGAAGACGGGCGACATCTGGTCGCGGCGATATTCGGGGGCCAGCGCCCCCCGGTCCATCAGCGCGCGTTGCAGCCCTTTCTGCATATCCTCGCCCGCAAACAGGATCTTGCGTGCGGTCGGCTGCTCGATAATCCGGTCGCAGCCCGCCAGAAGCAGTCCGGCGCCGCCGGTCAGGATGGTACGACGCCCAATCAATCCGGCGGTCATTCGGGAACCCTCCAGCGGCCGGTGATCATCGACCGCATCTCGTTGAGCGGCCCGGCCAGGATGACCAGCACCAGATGTACGATGGTGAACAGCGCCAGCAGCGTCGCCGTGATGAAGTGGATCGACCGTGCCGATTGCCGCCCGCCCAGCAGATCCAGCACCCAGGGCCAGGCCGCATTCATGCCCGGCGACAGCGCGATGCCGGTCAGGATGGCGAGCGGCAGGGCGACGAACAGCACCCCCGCATAACTCAGCTTCTGGAACAGGTTATAGGCCCGCGGATCACGCTCGTCGTGAAAGCGAAGGGCCAGATGCCGCCGAAAATCCGCCCAGATTGCACGCGGCCGAAGCTCCCAACCCCGGATACGCAGGTCGCGCTGGAAATGCCGCGTGACCAGGCCGCCGATAATATAGGCGAGCAGCCCGAACCCCAGCACCAGCGCGAAGAACAGATGCCAGCGCCGCGAGATCGCCAGGTTGTAGCGTGCCGGAATGGTCAGCCAGGCCGGAAAGTGCGGCAGGCTGGCCCAGGCGTGATCGAAATTCGCGCCGTAACGCCCCCAATAGAGCCGGGGATGCGCGTTGGAGATGCCCAGCCCCGATCCCAACAGGATCAGCACCGCGACCGCATTGACCCAGTGCCAGATGCGCGTCACCCAACCGTGGCGACGGATGACGGCGCCCGGTGGCTCCGGGAGCGACTCCGGGGCTCTTTCCGGCTCGGTCGGCGTTCCGGCTTCCATCCACACTCCCTTTCGGTGACCATCCATGATCGACAACTGGCATTTCTACGAACCCGTCAACGGTCATGGACTGGCGCATGATCCCTTGAATGCGATCGTCGCGCCGCGCCCGATCGGCTGGATCGGCAGCCGGTCGGTGCAGGGCGTCAACAATCTGGCACCCTACAGCTTTTTCAACGTCTTCAACTACCGTCCGCCGCTGATCGGCTTTTCGTCGCAGGGGTGGAAGGACTCGGTCGCCAACATCGCCGAGACCAAGGTCTTCACCTGGAACCTCGCCACCATGACGCTGGCGCAGGCGATGAACGCCAGTGCGGCGACCGTGCCCGCGGAGGTAGACGAGTTCGCGCTGTCGGGCGTGACGGCGCAGGACGGACAGTTGGTCGACGCCCCGCGCGTGGCGGAGAGCCCGGTGTCATTCGAGTGCCGCCTGACCCAGCTGATCCGGCTGGAGACCCAGGAGGGCCGCGAGCTGGACCAGTGGCTGGTCATCGGCGAGGCGGTGGGCATCCATATCGCCGCCGACCTGATCGAGAACGGTATCTACCAGACCGCCCGCGCCCGCCCCATCCTGCGCGGCGGGGGACCGGTCGATTATTTCGAGGTGACGGAGGCGGCCCGCTTCGAAATGCGGCGCCCCGACGCCTGATCCAGCCTTCCCAGCGGGGCTGCAAAGGATTTTCGTAATCGTATACGGCTTTGTAACCCTCGGGCATGATAGGTGGGTCGATGTTTTCAGAAGGCCCACCATGCTGACCGAGCTTCGGGAGCATCACGCCGCGCTGGCTCGCTGGCTGGATGCCCATCGCAACCTGTGCGCCGCCGCGCCGATCGATTACCAGGCCCTCCGCCATGTCCGGTGGCAGATCGCGCTCGTCAGCCGGAAGCGGCTCGCCTTTCTGACGGACACGGTCTTTCCCTTGGCCGAAGCCCATGCCGCGCTGAAAGCGGCCGCCGGGCTACTGACCCTGCGCAACGAGACTCCGGCCTATGGCCGGGCCCTGTCGGCCTTCATTGCCCGCTGGCCGATGGAGGCGGTGATGGAAGCGCCGGCCGCCTATGCCCGTGCGGCCGACGCCTGTCGCCGCGATGCCGACAAGCGGCTCTTCGCGGAGGAACGCCATCTGCGGCTGTTGCTGACCGAGGTCGAATGGCAGCCGGGAGGCGTGTTTCCCCCATCGGCGGAGCAGATGGCGGCGGCCGCGACCGCCTTCTGACCGCGACCCGAAACCCACCCATGTGTTGGTGTGGCACGGGCGGAACGGCCATCGATATCCGTCGGACAACATGGGGGTGAAGACCCAGGTCAGCGACCTGAAGATGGCGAACATGCCCAAGGGCGTCAGCCCGACGCCGCCCGCCCAGACCAACAATATCTGCCTGACCGCCGAACAGGCCGCCAAGGGCCCCGCCGAGGTGCTGAAGCAGGCGCAATCGGACTGCACCGTCAAAAGCGTGACCTTCGAGGGCGGCAAGGTCGAAGGCGAACTGACCTGCAGGATGCCCGGCGACATGACCATGCACAGCAAGACGAAGGGCAGCTCCACCGCGACCCGCTTCACCACCGATCAGGAGATGGAGATGACCGGCGCCCATCCGATGTCGCAAAAGGTCCATAGCGAGGGCCGCCATATCGGCGCCTGCGACGGCGCGGAGTGATCCTCCGCCGGGCCGGGATGGCGGTAATCGGCCCGGCGACCCGCTATGTCCCCCATTAAACTTTGATTTAGATCAATATGTCACAATGCCGTCATTAGGAGGCATTGATGATCCGATAATATGACCATTTTCATCGTCACCGCGGAGGGCATCGATTCCGGGTTACGATGACCATCAAGAAAGGCCGGGGGGCCTATCCTGTTCATAATTTATGGGATCGCACGGACATCGCCGGGGTGGGCTGATGGAGGGCAACCGTCGCATGCGATCGCAACTATATCGAAGGCACGCCCCATGCTGACCGAATGGCTCGAATTGCGCGACGAACTGGTTCGCGTGATGACCGAACACCGCGCCCTGTGCAACGCGCCCAAGCCCGATGCCGTCGCGCTCAGCCGCAGCCGCTGGCTGCTTTCCAACGCCAGCCGTCAACGGGCGAGTTGGCTGATGCGCAACGCGAACCCGACCGCACAACGATTGGCACACACGCCCGGCGGTGCCGCCTGGCTCGCGGTGCAGGCGACCATGCCTGCCTATCGCCAGCGTATATCCGGCTTTCTTTCGAGTTGGCCGCTCGAGGAGATCATCGCCGACTGGGGCGGATATCGCCGTGGCTGCGCCGAGTTGCGCACCGAGATCGCAGCATGGCTGCGCGACGAGGAATTCGGGATCCGGGCGCTGGCGGCGGAACTGGAAGCGGAGTCCCTGCCCCCGATCGCCATCGCCCGTCAGGCATATCCCCGATAGAAGAACACCGCCGTCGTCACCGTCGTCAGAAGGAGCGTCCAGCCCCGGATGAGCCCGGCGGGCAGCCTGCGCCCGATCAGCGCGCCGCTCCATCCGCCGACGATGCCGCCCGCCAGCATCGGCAGGCACTGCGCCCAGGCGACCATGCCCGTCGCCACGAAGACCAGGGTCGCCGCCGCATTGGCGGTGGCCAGCATCAATGTGCGCGGTGCGGCGAGCTGCGCCGGGTTGCGCCCCGAGAGCAGCCCCCAGGCGGCGGTCACCATCATGCCGATGCCGCCACCGAAATAACCGCCATAGACACCCAGCACCGCCTGCGCCCCCATCAGCGCGCGCGGCCCCGGCCGGGCGATCCGCGCCAGCCATTCCGAGGCATGCCGTCCCCCCGCGATCGCGATCGTCGCGGTCAGCAGCAGCCAGGGCACGATCAGGTCGAAGGCACGTGGCGGCGTCAGGAACAACAGGATGCTGCCCAGCAGCGCGAAGACGAAGGTCAGCGCCGCCATCCGCCGCATCGACACCCCCATCACGGGTTCCAGCCCATGGCGATAGGCCCAGACGCTCGCCATGGCGGCGGGCTGAAGCGCGACATTGGAGGTGGCGTTGGCGATGGTCGATGGCAGACCCAGCGCGATCAGCGTCGGCATGGTCGAGAAACTGCCGCCCCCCGCCAGCGCATTCATCGCGCCCCCGACAAAGCCCCCGGCAGCGGCGAGCGCGAGAAAGGTCCAGTCGATCATGCCGGGGAATACCCCTCCACCATCCTTCGGATGGCCCCCCTCCCCATCAAAGATGGGGAGGACTTATCTTCAATCCTCCCCAAGCTGTGCTTGGGGCGGGGGACCGCCCGGCGCAGCCGGGTGGTGGAGGGGCCAGCCCCCACCCTCAACGCGGGGCCAGACGCCGGATGTCGAGCACGTCCACCCCGGCCAGCATCACCGGCCCGAAACGCCCCTCGACCTCCGCGACGATGCCCTCGGCGCTCGATCGCACCCGCGTCCAGGGAATCTCGCGCACCGCGATCCGGCGGCCACGCAGCTTGAGCGCCGCGACCCGGCCATCGGTCGCCACCACCAGCGCGCCCTGGCCATCGGCACCGACCACGGCCCCCGCGACGGTAAAGCCCGCCAGCGCCGCCTCGGCCGCCGCCGCGACATCCTCGGGCGAGCCGATCCGGCGATCGCGGCGGCGCGTGCAGAGCCACACGATTCCCGCCCCGCCCAGCGCCACGCCGACGCCCAGCCCGGCCAGCGCCCCGGTCGTCACCGTGCCGACGAGCGGCAGGATCATCCGGCGTTGCCTGCCAGCGCGTCCAGCGTCGGGCGCAGGCCGGACAGGTCATAGCCCGCCCCTTCGGCCTGCATCACGATCAGGGTCGGGTTGCGCCCCGCCTTGGCCGCCGCCAGCGCCCATAGATTGCAGCTGCGCGTGCCCGACCGGCAATAGGCCAGCACCGGCCCCTTGGCCTCGACCAGCGCTTGGGTCATCTGGTCGACCATCTCATGGCTGAACCCGCCGGGCGTCACGGGGATGGCGGTATAGGCCAGTCCGTGATCCTCGGCCGCGGCGCGAATCGAATCGCCGGTCGGCTGGCCGGGCTCTTCGCCATCGGGACGGTTGTTGACGATGGCGGCATAGCCCGCCGCCTTGATCGCGGCGACGTCCTCGGGCCGGATCTGGGGAGCGACGGCGACGCTTTCGTTGATGGGGCGGATCATGCGGTTCACCTATTCAATGGGCCGTTTCACCGCAACCGGTGGCGGGCCTGCTTTGTCGGAAAAGACGCATCAGTTTCGCATCGGGTCCGCCGCGCGGCGGAACATACGGCCCCGCGCCACGTCTGG
>Ga0308159_1004088_pt1 | contig 13696 bp, 11 predicted proteins | sample PhyCR1_FD_201040 | JGI IMG/M metagenome (GOLD analysis project Ga0308159, IMG submission 201040) | Phyllosphere microbial communities from UC Gill Tract Community Farm, Albany, California, United States - DLSLC.R1 | ecosystem: Host-associated > Plants > Phyllosphere > Unclassified | place: USA... | reverse complement strand
CCGCGGGGTGGAGCAGCTCGGTAGCTCGCTGGGCTCATAACCCAGAGGTCGTAGGTTCAAATCCTGCCCCCGCAACAAGAAGAAGGCCCCGGATCGCGAGATCCGGGGCCTTCTGCCTTCCCTCCGAGGATGAGTGAGAATTCCGCATCCCAGAGGAATCACCGGGCGTTTCGACGCTGACTTATCGCTGCGGCCGGCGCAGCAGCCACGAGAGCCCCCACGAGCAGCACTGCGCCCGTGTCGCCATGAACGGACAGCATCCGCGACGCCGGCCACGGCAAGTGTGACGACGACGACCCAGGAAAGGGTCGCAACCGCCGCGCTCGTTAGCATCGATCGATCAACAGAAAACTGAAGAAGTTCGTTCCGCATTGCCCCTCGCCCTCGAGATGCCACAGATGGGTGAATCACCGTTTGACTGACTTCTCGACTCTCTGCGCCTGTGGCAGGTAGTCGAGATGGGGCTCAGCCTACGGCCACGAGCGTCCACCTTATGGCTGAGATTGCGCGGCGTGTCTTCCATGCGGTATGCGGGTCGCCCTCCCGGCAGGGCGATCGGTGGGGACGCGTCACACCGCGGGCGGCATCCGTCCGATACCGGGCACGTCTCGAGCGACCGCCCGTCACCTCACTGCCGGGCATGCGTCGCCGCTCACTCACTGCCGAGTCTTGCGATGGCGACGGTAGGACAGCGCCGCGAGGTAGACCGTCTCCGTTTCCGACCAGATCGTTCGCCATGAGGCGATCCGTGGGCTCGTCCCGGGAACGTATGCCGCTAGCGCGTCGTCGATCGCCACCGCGGTGATCCGACCGCTGTACGTCGTCATCCAGCCTCGCCCGACAGTCTCGGCTACAGCGGCGAATGTCTTCGTGTCAGGCACGAGTACTGGGCAGGGTGCACTGAGCGCGTAGAACACACTCCCCGAATTCAACCCCGCCGCGTACGGCAACACGACGAGATCGGCGTCAGTCACGAGTTCGGCGAGCTCAGCATCGGACAGATACCCCGGTTGCACGAGGATCCGGTCATCGCCCTCGCAAGCGGCAAGGATCTCGGTCTCGACGTCGTGATCAGCGAACCGGCCGCAGATCGCCAGGGATGCGCTCGGATCCTCGAGCTGACGAAACGCCTCAACGAGGTCGGGGACACCCTTGTACCGGTCGATGCCCCCGAAGAATGCGACGAGCCGGGAATCGGCGCCCAGGCCATGTTTCCGCCGGAAACCGCCTCGCTCAGGCCTCGTGGCGTCACCACCCAACGAACCGTGCTCGATAACCGTCCACCGCCCGGTGCGTGCAGGATGACGGGTGTCCTCCATCACGCTGTGCGTGGCATCGGTGAGATGAATCTGATGATCGACTGCGTGTCGTAGGAAGGCGTAGAGAAGGCCTTCCCGCAATCGCGATACGCGTCGGTGCGGGTGCAGATTATGGACTGTCCACACGACCGCTGCACCGCGGACTTTAGCGAGGAAGATCGCCGCCATGAACGCGAAAAGTCGGGGATACGCCTTCCACGGCGAGCGTTGAACGATCGCCCACTCCGGCCAATGAACGTGGACGACGTCCGCCGAACTCACGAGCGCTCGACGGATGGAGAATGACTTGATGTGAAATGAGCTGTTCTCCGCCTCGTCGTACAGATACCGGATATACGGGTTGGAGAGCGTGTCGTGGTGGGAGGGGTAAGCGAGAACAGAAAACTCTCGGTCTTTCGTCATCCAGCCCTCCGAGCTCTGAGGATCCTCGCGGCGCCGAGCAAGGCTCGACGGCAGCTCGGCACGAGCAGAAAGCCAATCGCGCACACGGCGAGCCACGCAGCGCCGCTCACGAGCACACGCAACGCGGACGCGTCGGTCGGTACGACCTGCCCCGCCCAGATTCCTCCGACGGCGGCAACCGTGTACAAGAGACTGGTGGGAGCCGCTGCGCGAATCAGCGCACCAGCCGGCACCCCGGTGCGCTTCACGTAGAACAAACTGCCCGTCAACCAGATGATGAACTGCGCGATCGAAAAGCTCCAGGCCACCGCCGTCAGGCCGAATGGCCACGCCAGGAGGACCAGCACGATGAGCAGGAGCCTGCCCGGCAGTTCGGAGGCCAGGAGTGAACCAGTCCGCGCGGTGGACAGGAACAGCCAGTAGTACAGGTACCCCAGAGCTTGGAAGGCTCCGCCCACTGCTAGGACCTGGACGAGCGGCACGGCGGCCGCCCAATCAGCCCCCAGCAGCAGAGGCACCAAAGGATCCGCTGTTGCCGCGAGCAAGCTGAGGGCGCCCAGCAGGGCCACCACGAGCACGTGCTGAATGGTGACCGCCGCAGTCAGCAGAGCGGCCTGCGACGCTCGAGACTTGTCAGCGAGAAACGGCAAGGAGATGCGTGTCAAGGGAGATGCCAGTTGCTGGACGGGGAGCGACACGAGTTGCGTCGCCCGGCCGTATATGCCGACAGCGGCCGACGACATCGTTCGTCCGAGCACGACATTCGCCACGTTCACGGAAATGTAGTTCACCGCTTGCAAGGCCAGCGTGCTCAGCCCGAAACGAAGGAACGGTGTGACCGGGTCAGCACGCGACCATCGCGAGGGGACCCACGAGGCCTGAACCATCGCCCACACGCTGCCGACGAGAGCCGCCGTGATGCTCTGCGCGACCAAGGCCCAGTACCCGGCACCGACGAGAGCGAGCAGCACCGCCGATGCGAAGGCGATGAGCTGTGATCCGAGATCGATAGAAGCGAGAGCGCCGAACTTGCCGCGCCGATTCAGCTCGACCTTCGACTGAACGCTTGTCCCGTTCATGAGGAACGTCACCGAGATGGCCAGCCCGATCCACAGCACCTCCGGGCGCTGATAGAAGACCGCAAGCAATGGCGATGCGGCAACCGCGAGGAGCATGGCCACAAGTCCTGTGACGACGTTGAGCCAGAAGAGATTGCTTTTCTCCCCCTGCGACAGCGACTCGCGCTGCAGCGCCGCCATGCTCAGGCCCATGTCGCCTAGCACCGTCGCCAAGCCCAACACCGCCGTCACCATCGTGACGAGGCCGAAATCCGACGGGGACAGCAGCCGCGCCAGAACGACGAAGGACAGGATCTGGAGAAGATACTTTCCCCATTGACCGCCGAGCAGAGAGAGTGCGCCTCGTCGCAGATTGGGCGGCTGGTCGCGCGCGTCAGTCATGTGCCCGTTTCGTCGCACGCATCTTCTGAGAGGCGGAGACAACCGACTCGAGGAACTTCTCGCGAGAGTAGTTCTCGGCCCAGAACTCGTGAGTATCGGTCGTCGAGGGCAGGTTCGCCGCCGCCTCGAGGATGACACGCAAAGGCGAGGAGTTCCTGGGCACAGCCCGACAGAAGACGGGGTCCCCGTACTCGCGCATGCCTTCGGTCTCGGTGTAGATCACCGGCGTCCCCACCTGCAGCGAACCGACGATGAACATGTGGCCCGCCGATCGTCCGTTCTCCTCGAGCGGCAGGAAGGAGAGGGTAGCGTCCCTGAGCTCCGCCCCGAACTGTTCCTGCGACAGGGGCCCTAGCCACCGAACCTCGGCGCGACCGGACCGCTCGGTAGATTCCGCGCCACCGACTGCAACCACCAAGCTCACCTCAGCGCCCGATTCGAGCACCTCTGACGCGAGACGAGCGATGAGCGCGTGATCGCGGTCAGACGACCCGCCGACGAAAACTTTTACGGCGTTCTCGGCAGGATCCTTGTGCCCCGGACGGGGGTAGGGAAATGAGTTGCCGTACCGAACATATGCCGCGGATCCACCTTCCCTCTGCCAATTGTCACGCTCGAGGGTGGACATGACGACCATGGCGCAACGCGGGATGACGCGACGAAAAATCATCCATGTCCTGGACCCGGGCGCCGCGTAGATCCCCATCGACGCCAAACTGCGATGGCCGAGCAAGCGCAGTGCAACGGCGATCCAGGGATTGGTGGTCAAGACCTCGGCTCGAGAATCGACGGTCAGGCGCACTTTGCACGCGACGGACAGAGCATCGAGCCCCAGACCCAGAGCGAGCTTTCCGAAGCGCCGCCCCGACAGGCTCGGCTTCTTCAGCGCGATGACCCTGCGGACGTCGGCTTGCAGATCCCACTCCCGCGCTCTCTCGGCAGGTGCCGTCGTCGCGACGATGATCCCCTCGCCCCGAGCGCGCATCATCCGGCAGACCCGAGAAGTTCTCGTACCTGATCGACCGCGGACGCTCGATAGGCGATGAAGGCCCGGACCCATTCGCTGTTCGACGAGGTTGCCGCGAGCCGCACAGCCTCGGGTCCCGACGACCCGTCCGACGAGATTCGATGACATGGGTCGATCAGAGGGTCGAGAACCGAGCCCGCTGGCGCCACGACAGGGGTCCCCAGTTCCATCGCTCGGAGAGCGACACCGCTCTGGTAGAAGCGTCGGTACGGAACGAGCACGACGGCGGCAGTTCTCAGTTTCGACTCGAACTCGACCTCACTCAGGAATCCAGGCTGCGTGTGCCACCCCGGGACCTCAGGCCACCCACGTCCGTATACCTCGAACGACCACGTATCAGGGTTCGCGCGGGCAACCGCCGCCATGAGCTCGAGGTCGCGGTCCGTCTTGTACTGCCCCAGAACCCTGACGGTCGTCCTCTCGGTTCGCGACGTCGAGGGAACGGCAGGAAGAACGGGATGGTTCACCACGACTAGACGATGGGGAGGGAATCCGAAACGGCGCATCTCCGCATCGGCCGCGGGACTGTGAGTGACGTAGCGGACATTCTTTCCCACCACCCGCGCGATGAATCGACTCGCGCGCCCGTATCCGACCGCTCGAACGAGCGGCGTCGGGTCATGAATGATCTGCAGCGCGCGTCCCGCGAGAACGCGGATGAGAACCGAATCCAAGAATCCGAGCACTGGCCACGCGACAACCATCTGTGCGCTCGCGTTGCGGGACAGCGCCCGAGCCAGTCGAAGGCTCCGGGCATAACGCAGAACCCACCGGACTCGACCGTCCCCCGCGCTACTTGGCTCCGGGATGGAGACGGTCGTACAGGTGAGACCGGCCGACGAGCAGACAGACCGGAACTCGTCCCCGTAGTGTGCGAGCGCCGCGCCGAGAGGATTGAGGAAGACCACCTGTCTATCCGGACGCGGTAAGCGTTCGGCTCCTCCGCGCAGTACCTCTGCGAACTGCCGCCACTGGGACCGCAGGGCGAATCCGGCGGCACGCCGCGCAATGGGCAGAAGTGCGCGTGCGCCGCACCAGCTCAGCCGGTGCTTGGCGTGCAAATACCGAAGGTTCCTCGCGAACAGCCGCGGTGGAGTGCCGCTTGAGCTCTGTTGTGCCCTGGCGGCTGGTACCCAAGCGACCGGGGTGCCCGCGTACGCGAGACGTAGATGTAGATCGACTTCCTCCATGTAGAGGAAGAACGTCTCGTCGAACGGGCGGGCTGGTAGGGCGCTTCGCCGGTAAAGGACGACTGCGCCGTCCAACCAGTCTCGGATCACGGAGTCGGCACGGGAACCGTCCAGACGAATGTGGTTCGGCATCCGCCCGAATGTCGTGAACGTTCCGCCCTGAGACCACACCTGTTCGGTTCGGGAGTCAGCACGCAGGAGGGTCGGACCCACTGCGGAAAGCTCGGGCGACTCGACGAGGGCGCCCCGCAGCAGGGACAGGGACGCCTCGTCGATCGACACCTCGTGTGTCGCAACGAGAACGAACTGCGTGTCGGGCCATCTCGTATCGATGAGCGCCAGCCCGTCGTTCACTGCAGAACCGTATCCTCGGTTCTTCGCGACCAGCAGATGAGCGGGCTGCACGTCTTTGCTCAGCTGGGCTTCGAGCTCCGGCACCTCGGAGTTGTCGACGACGAGGATCCGATCGGGATCGATCCCGGCATCCGAAAGCGAACGGATGACGGCGCCGATGTCCCCGTGGCGCTTGTGGTGCACCACCACCGCGGCCACATCGGTCACTGCATCTCCCCCTTCAACCACTGGTCGGATCTCTCCCGCCCATCCATCGCCGGGAGGGCGTCCACCACATGCTCGGGAACCAGCGGGTCATCCACGGCAGTACGTAGCCCCACGACGAGACCGGACAACGGCACGATCTGATGACCGTGTTCGTGCAGCCACGGAGCAAGGCCGGTCTCCGGAGTCGCGACGATCGTCAGGCCCTGAGCCAGGCCCTCTTTGACAGGAAGACCGATTTGTTCACGCCACCGACCGTCTCTTTTCGACGGCGCTACGAGGACTACGCGGGACCTATACGTTCGGTCGAGGGCGGTGTGTTCGATGTGCGCGACGTGAGCCCGCGACGTGGGTCGCTCCGCCACCCACGATTCCACCGCCGGGAGCAGCGGCCCGTCACCGACGATCAGAAGATCGCCGGACGATGCGTGCTCGATCTCTGCCCAGGCATCCATGAGTTCTCTGACACCCTTGCGTTCCTCGAGACGGCCGACGAACAGCGCGCCTGATCGGTCAGCAGCGCTCGACACGGCGGGCGAGCTCGCGGGAAGTTCCAGAATGACGGTGCTCTTCACGCCCGCCATGGACGGCAGCGAAGCGTAAGTGGTCGCTGCCGACTCACTGCCATAGGCGATGCGGTGGAGCACGAGTCCGAAGAACGTCCCGATCACGAAACGCAGAACACGCCCCCGGAAACCGCGACCCAGAAGCGCACCCAGATCGTTGTTCTCGATGGCGTAAGTCACGAAGCGTGCCCTCCCCCTGGAGAGCGCCCAGAGCGCGACCGTCACGGCGACGGTCGACGGAAGCTCCCGCACCCAAAGGGGCTCGGGAAGCTCGATCACCGGTCTCGCCTCACGGCAGATCTCACGCAACGAACGCAGTGTGAGTCGGCGACAGTTATCGGGAACTCTCTCTTCGCCTCCGAGATCCCACTTCAGAGCCTTGTACAAGACGGTTTCATCGCCACCCCACGCGTGGACGCGATCGACATGCGCCGCACGCAACTCGGGAATGACGCGGGTATAGGAACTCATTTCGCGACCAAGCTCCGCGCGACCGCTTCATACTTGTCGCAGATCGTGCTCCATGAGTACTGCGTGGCCGCTCGTGCTTCCGCCTTCTCAGACAGACGGGACGCGAGCCCGGGATCGGTCATCATTGTGCGGATGCCGGTCGAAATCGCATCAGCGATCGGTTCGACGAAGATGGCGGCGTCGTCGAGAACCTCTCGATTGAAAACGGTGTCGCGCGCCACCACCGGCGCACCGCTTGCCATGGCCTGAACCAGAGCCGGGTTCGTCCCGCCAACGCTGTGCCCATGGAAGTACGCCCCGCAATGCACCCACAGAGAATGCAGGAGCTCATCGTCGCTGACATGCCCCAACGCAGTCACATTCGGGTGTCGCGCGACCTCGTTGACCTTGGCGTCGAGCTCGTCGGCGTAGCCGGAACTCCCCACGATCACCACCGGATAGAAGTCCGCCAGGGACGATGCGGCAGAAAGAAACTCCTCGATCGTGTTCTCCGGGACGAGCCGCGCCACCCAGAGAACGTAGCCACCCGATGTCAGCCCCAGGGGGGCCGGAGAGGCGGCCGGGGTTTCACCGCCGTAGGCGATCACTTCGCTCGATCGTCCGAATTCGTGCTTCCACCGCTCAGCGATCGCAGAGGCGTCGCAGATGATGACATCGGCGAATCGCGCCGTGAAGAGGGCGCCCAGTTTGAAGACCCCGCGCGCGAGGCTCCCCCATTTCGCGCGTTCCCACTCCATCCCGTCGACGTTGACGGCCGTCGAGATGCCGCGGAGCTTGAGGAGGGGGAGCCAGAGCCCGTTGGCGCAGTTCATGACGATCACGACGTCGGGCTTTTGGCGAACGGCATGCACCGCGGATGTGAATCCGAAGGTCAGTGTGCTCGTCTTCTTGCTCTCGATGCCACGGGTCGTGATCCGTCGGACGCGCGGATCGAGATCGGGGGCGTCAGCGCGTGTCTGGCCGGGGCGCCCGTAGACGCTGACGGACCAACCCGCATCGGCGAGAGCTGGTGCCAGCTTTCGGACCGCCGTCTCGAATCCGCCGTAGAAGCTGGGATATCCGCGCGTACCGAGAATGGCGACCGATCCCTTGGTGGGCCTCGGCGAGGTCGTTCCTTTATTCAACAATGCCTCCAGCGCTCGGGTAGAGAATGCGATCGTTTCGGCCCAACGAGGGTCAAGAACGTGCGGGAGCGGCGCGGAGCAATCGCCATCCTCGGCGCAGTGGAACCGCTCCCGGAGATCGCGAGGGCGCAGCTGACATGCTGCGTCCGTCGAGCGAAGCACGGGAATGAAGGAAAAGTGCGCTGCGACGGCGATGTCGCGTCGACCGAGTGGCCTGACGTCACAGTGCTGGATCCCCCTCCAACCGGAGGGTCCGAACCCCGGCTATGGCACGAACAATAACAGGAAAACACGCACGGAATGTCGCCCCATTCGCTTGGATGCAATGCCTTCGAGAGTCGAACGCGTGCAGTGCGACGGAGCGGACTTTTCACCGCTTCGCAGCTGCCTCCGGAACGCTCGCGGCCATTGCATTGTCTCGCCGACGGTGATGCTGATGTGTCAGGCGAGAGCCGTTCCAAGAACGCCCAGCAAGACGAAGGAGACGTTGTAGACGATATGGGCGAGCACTGCTCCCCAGATTCTCCCGGTCATGATGACCAAACCGGAACAGGCAACTCCCACGAGGAACAGCTGCAGCCCATCCGAGAGGGTCAGCGCACCGAACGCCGCGTGGAGGCAGATGAATGCTCCCGCCGATGTGAAGGCCGCGGTCACCCCCGCCGCAACATGGCCGAGGCTCCGACGGAACAATTGATATAAAGCGATCAGCAAGACCGCGCGGAAAAAGAACTCCTCTATGACGGGACCGGCGAATCCTGCGGTGAAAAAATCTGGGACGTTGCCAGCCGAGAGAATTCCGGAGAAGGACGCTGACGAAGGAAACGGCGCCGAGTTCGCGTCGCTCGACAGGCCCTGGAGAAGTCGCAGACCCAGCCCTACCCCCAGGCCCCAGACGAGGTCCGTCGGTCGGAAAGTGAGGATTCCCGCGGGACGAGCCCGAATGAACGCCCACACGACCGCACCGAGCAGACCCGCCCAGAGGGCCAAAAGCGAGACGGTGGGAGCCCACGGCGCGCTTATTCTCGCCACGAGAACCGCCGCAAGGACTCCGATGCCGCCACCGACAGCGGCAGAAACCAGCACCGAGGTATCCCATCGACTGACGGCGCGACCCCCGAGTCGCCAGTCCGTCCGGCGGCGGTGACGTCGCGGCGCCGCGAGCGGCCCGACCGGACGTTCCGTCCACCCCGTCCCCGGATCTCCGCTGTGATCGCCCTCGACCGCGGCATCGCTAGGCTCGTCTTGCACGGAGCCAACCTACTGGCAATGCGCGAGAGCCGCTCAGATCGACATTCACAGTTGGGGGCAGGAATGCTCAACATCATCGCCGTGTGTACGGGCAATATCTGCCGCTCGCCGCTCGCTGAGATCTTGCTGGAGTCGCATCTGGCAGATCTTGACGTATGTCTTTCCAGCGCAGGGACCCGTGCACGAGACGGTATGGAAGTGACACGTGAAACTGCCGGCATCGCACTCTCACTCGGGGCGCCGAAAGCTCGGATCGAACGGCACCGAGCTCGCTTCCTGACGAAGGACGTTCTGGGCTCAGCCGATCTCGGACTCGCTCTCTCTCGCGAACACCGGAGGCAGATCGTGGAAATGGATCCGACCTTCATGAGGAAGACCTTCACGGTACGAGAGCTGGCGCGTCTCCTCGATGACATTTCGAACGAGGAACTCCTCGGCGCGGCGGCGTCCGCAGCAGATACTTCGGCACCGAATTCGCGTTTCTCGGCAATGCTCCGTGTCGTGGCGAGTCGACGCGGGACCGTCATCCCGCCAGCCGCAGAGGACGACGACGTCATCGATCCGTATCGTCGATCTCCCCGAACATACGAGCTCTCGGCCGCTCAGCTGACCGCAGCACTGCCCGCCGTGGAGCGCCTCGCGAGGCTGGCGTTCGCGATGTGAGTTGAAGATCTCAGAGCTCACCCGCACGACGGACGGCCTGTTGCGCCCCTTAAAGCACCACCGGGCCCGAGTTCGAACTGGGCAACAATGCCGCGTCTCACTGAAGACGTGCCCGAAACAATCGATGTGTCAGACTTAGCGAGATTTCCCCCCCGCACTGTCGTATTTCGGCGGGCGCATCTTCGAGAGGCACCATGGAGCTCAGCGACTACATCCGAGTCCTCAGAAAGAATTGGCTCGTCATCTTGGTGCTGACCGTTCTCGGGCTGGGTGCGGCGACGGCCTACACTCTGACGCGAACTCCGACGTACGAGTCCTCCAGCACGATTTTCGTTTCGACCCAGGGCGGCAGCACCACCGCCGAACTCCAGCAGGGATCGAGTTTCACGCAGGCTCGCATCAACACCTACGTGGGGCTTGTGACCACTCCCGCGGTCTTGAACCCGGTGATCAACTCGCTCGGTATGGCCACCACCGCCGAAATCCTCTCGACGGAGGTCAAGGCAACGGCCGCCCTCAACTCGACGCTCATCAACGTCACGGTGAGCAACTCGAGCGCTGCGGAGGCATCTAACGTCGCCAATGCGATCGCTGACAGTCTGGCCACCGTCGTGCCGCAGCTGGAGCCTGCCGTGGACGGCGGCTCGAGTCCCGTCCGACTGACCCGAGTGACGGATGCGCAGCCGGCACTGAATCCCACCTCACCGAACGTCACCCTCAACCTCCTGCTGGGCACCCTCATCGGCCTCGCGCTGGGAGTCGGGGTAGCGGTCCTGCGCACCACCTTGGATAATCGCGTTCGCACTCCTCGAGATGCCGAGCAGATCACTCATGCGCCGGCGATCGGCGCCATCGCGTACGACACCAAAGCGAGAGAACGCCCGCTCATCGTCCACGCGGATCCGCTCAGTCCCCGCGCCGAGTCGTTCCGCGCCCTTCGGACCAACCTGCAGTTCCTCGACATGGGCGGACGCTCGAGCTTCGTCGTGACCAGCTCCATCCCGAGCGAGGGCAAGTCGACGACCACTATCAACCTGGCGATTGCGTTGGCCGATGCCGGAAAGCGCGTCGCGCTCCTCGACACCGACCTCCGCAAGCCGAAGGTCGCCGAATACCTCAGCATCGAGGGCGGCGCCGGTCTCACCGACGTGCTGATCGGACGCGCCAAGGTGAACGAAGTCATGCTCCCGTGGGGCGGTCGCAGCCTGTATGTCCTGCCTGCCGGGAAGATCCCACCCAACCCCAGCGAATTGCTCGGCTCTCAGCAGATGACCGTTCTGCTCGAGATGCTGGAGCGCGACTTCGACGTCGTCCTGTGCGACGCTCCTCCGCTGCTTCCGGTGACCGATGCCGCGATCCTCGCCCGCGCCACCAGTGGCGCGCTGATGGTCGTCTCCGCGGGCAAGGCCACCAAGCATCAGCTGACAGGCGCCACCGAAGCACTGAACACGGTGGGCGCAAAGCTGGCGGGCTTCATCCTGTCGATGGTGCCCACACGTGGGCCGGATTCCTACTACTCCGGCTACGGCTATGGATACGGCTACGGCTATCGCGAGATGCCGGTGAAAACCAGTCGATCCTCACGCAAGAAGGACGCGAGGGTCGCTGGCGCGGATATTCCTGCGGAAGCCGCTCTCGACGAGCTCGGCCTCTCGCCGCGTCGGACGTCCAGAGAGACACAGCGCGACGCCTGATTCGCAAACCCCCTCGGGTCGTCGTAGACACTCTGTGGGCACGCAATCGGCACCGACGACAGACACGAGACGAAAGGCGTCCGGTTGAGCTCCTCTCCGCTTCCTTCAGCCGTGGTCACGGCCGGTCGTATCGCTGTGTGGGTACTCGGTGGCGTTCTCCTCCTCCTTATCGTCGTCGGCGCGTGGGTGGGCGCCCGAGGGTGGATGGCGTATCAACATCTCTCGCGCATTCAAACTGGAATCAGTGAAGCCTCGTCCGCGCTCACGTCAGATCCCGCCGCTGCGGGAGCGACCCTTGCCCGGCTCGCATCGGACGCCTCCTCAGCCCACGACCTCACGTCGGACCCCGTCTGGCACCTCGCCGAACGGTCGCCCTGGATCGGCCCGCAACTCGAGGCTTTCGGGACCGTGGCTGCCGCGGGAGACACTCTGCTCAGCGATGCGCTCCTTCCCGTGGTCACCGCCGCGCAAGACAGCTCGTTCGACGCCTTGAAGCCGGTCAACGGCCGCATCGATACGGCCGCACTGGCATCGCTCGCCCAGCCGGCGCAGTCTGCTGCCGTGGCCGCTGCGGGAGCCGCGGAGCAGCTGGAGAACGTGAGCCGCACGCCTCTGGTGGGAGTCGTCTCGAGATCTGTCGATGAGTCGACCGCCGTCTTCGAGCAGGCGGCGAAGGGCCTCGACGCGCTCTCGCGCGCGACGCGCGTACTCCCCGATATGCTCGGCCAGAACGGCGAACGCAACTACCTGATCCTCGTCCAGAACAATGCGGAATGGCGGTCGCTGGGAGGCATCGCGGGGACGGCGATCCTGCTGAAAACGAATGACGGCGCCATCACCCTTGCCGATACTGAGTCGGGGACATCGCTTTCGCGCGGGATCAAAAACCCCGTGGTCGATCTGCCGGTCGACATCCAGGATATTTATCAGACCAGACCAGCACGCTTCTTCCAGAACCTCACGCAGGTTCCCGATTTCACCTTCGATGGCCCGCTCGCCCAAGAAATGTACAAGCAGCGAACGGGTGTGTCCGTGGACGGCGTCATCGCCCTGGATCCGGTCGTACTGTCCTACCTTCTGCGCGCAACCGGACCGGTAGCGCTGCCCGACGGCTCGACGCTGTCTGCCGAGAACGCCGTCAAAACGCTGCTCAGCGACGTCTATCAGCGATATCCCGATCCGTCAGCGCAGGATGCGTTCTTCGCCGCCTCGACTGGAGCTGTCTTCAACGCCTTTCTCGAAGGACGCGGGTCGACAGTGAGCTTGCTGACGAATCTCGCGACTGCGGCCGACCAGCGACGAGTGCTGATGTGGAGCGCCGATCCCGACGAACAGGCCATTCTGGAGGGGTCGTCGGTTGCCGGTGAGCTGCCGCAAACGGACGACGACACGGCCCGGTTCGGGGTGTATCTCAACGACGGCGGCGGTTCGAAGATGAGCTACTACGTCAAGCCTGACGTGAGTCTGGCGTGGGACCAGTGCGCCCCCGACGGGCGGAACGGCCCGCGTCAGCTGACTCTGCGGATGAGCCTCGCGAACACCGCGCCCACCGACGCCGAGACGTCACTTCCGCGATACGTCACTGCCAACGGCGCATTCGGTACGGCGCCGGGAACGGCGACCGTCGTCAACAACGTCTACCTCCCCGAGGGGTTCGAACTCGTCTCGGCCGAGACCGCGGCGGGTACGGGACCCTCGACCGGGACGTTCGAGGGGCGTCAGGTGCTGACCTTCGGGTTCCAACTTCTTCCCCAGTCGTCGGCCGACCTGACGGTGACCGTGCGCGCAACGACGACGGCGTCGAAAGCCGAGGCATTCGTCACCCCGACAGCCGATGCCGGAATTGAACCGACGGTCAAAGCCACGTGCGAAGCCACGGCAGTCGCAACCCTTCAGTGAACAATGCGACTGCGTAAATGCGCCTCCGACTGCGCGTCAGCGTAAATTTACGTAGTCGAAACCTTGACAATT
>Ga0308159_1004086_pt1 | contig 13706 bp, 10 predicted proteins | sample PhyCR1_FD_201040 | JGI IMG/M metagenome (GOLD analysis project Ga0308159, IMG submission 201040) | Phyllosphere microbial communities from UC Gill Tract Community Farm, Albany, California, United States - DLSLC.R1 | ecosystem: Host-associated > Plants > Phyllosphere > Unclassified | place: USA... | reverse complement strand
TGCAGAATCTGCTGCACCGCGCGCGCGAGCAGGCGTGGTCGCGCAACCCGCTGACACGGTCGCTCAAATCGACGTACCCGATGATCTTCGAGGTCGCGGTGTACATCGCCAAGGGCCTGCAGGACGGCCTCGGCATCCCGATCCTCGACGACGAGATCGCCTACATCGCCATGCACGTCGGCGGACGCCTCGAGCGCAGCCGCCGGGCCGACCAGCTGCTGACGGCGACGATCGTGTGCCCCGGGTACTACGAGCTGCACGAACTGCTGCGCTCGAGCGTCGACCGCTCGCTCGGTCAGGCCATCGAGGTCGTCGGCGTCGAGACGCGCATCGACCCGGCCTGGGACTCGATCGAGACCGACCTCGTCCTCACGACGATCGACCCGCCGCGGCCGGGCGACCGGTTCGTCCGCATCCAGCCGTTCCTCACGGGCGCCGACGTCGAACGCGTCCAGGCCGCGGCCGGGCGCATCCGTCGCGGCCGTCGGCTCGCACGACTGCGGGCCGAGCTCGAACGGTACTTTGCGCCCGAGGCTTTCGTTCGGGGCCTGGACGCCGCCGACGGCGAGGCCGGCGTCATCCGCCGCCTCGGCGCGATGCTCGTGGAGCAGAGCGTGATCGACGACGCCTATGTCGCCCGGGCGGTGGAGCGCGAGGCGATCTCGTCCACGGCGTTCACCGACGCGCTCGCCGTGCCGCACGCGATGGGCATGACCGCGACCCAGACCCGCATCGCGATCGGCATCGCCGACCCCTCGATCGCCTGGGGCGAGGGCCGCGTGCAGGTGGTGGCGCTCGTGGCCTTCAGCGAGACCGATCGCGAGGCGTTCCAGACCGTGTTCGAGCAGTTCGTCGAGGTCTTCAGCGAGCGTGACAGCGTGCAGCGCATCGTGCGCCGGGCGGTGAGCTTCCCCGCGTTCCTCGACGAGCTGGTCGCGGTGATCGACGGTTGACGGCGTGCTTCGCGGGCGTCCGTCTTTCCTTGTCCGTGGGTGGCCCCGGGGCCATTTCTATCGCCCCGGGGCCATGTGCAGGCGAGAGGTGGTCGGTGGTGCGGGGCGCAGGGTGGCTACGGGCGGTGCCCGGCGTGGCCCCGGGGCCACTTCTGTCGCCCCGGGGCCACCTCGCAGCAGGGGTGGCCGCGGCCAGTGGCTTCGACCTGACGCGCGGCTCAGCAGGGTGTGACGCCGAAGGCCGCGAGGCGACGCCCAAGCGAGGCGGCGTTTGTGATGTCGCCCCATCCCCACCGCACGAGGGTCCGCTTCGTCACGCCACGGATCCAGTCCTCGCGGCGCTTCTCTTTCTCGACGACTTCTCGCGCGGTTTGTCGCCCGGTCATGGCCCGGTCGTCGTACTTCGTCTTGCCGTCGAACTCGCCCCAGGCGTCGACGTCGTCGAGGCCGAAGTCGATCCAGTATGTACAGCCCCTCGGTCCCGCAACGGGAACCTGCAGTGACGGTGTGGCGAAGCCGAGCTCGTGCAGTCGGAGGCGGCTGATGCTCTCGCCCGGGAGCTGCGAGCGCCCGTCCGCGAACGCGACGACCCATCGAGCTCTCGCGCGTCCCACGCTCGTGGGGCCTACTTCCGCCAGGATCGTCTGCTTGAACCCGTCGGCCGCGTCACCGTCGTAGGTTCCCGGTGCACGAAAGGCGACGCGTCGGAGCGCTGCGTCCATGGCGGACACCGCGTGCTCTCGGGAGGTGGTTCGCGCGAGATCCGCGAGGGTGCGGCTCAGTGACGAACAACGCAATCCGCCGATCTCCGTGACGTCGTCTTCGACGAGATGGCCTCGATGCCGTACGACCCCGTACCCCGAACCGGGGCGGTCCGTCGCGGCGATGACATGCGTTTTCTCGTCGTCGTTCACGAGAGGCAGGCCATGCAGAGCCGCAGCCGTTGTCGTGGCGAAGACGGGAGGAATCGAAGCGATAGCGGCATAGGCACGCGCCCGGAGGACTGCCCGGTCCTCGACGGCGAGGTCGGCGAGCTCCGTCGTGCGGGCGAACACTCCCCGCCTGAGAAGCGTGAGCTGCCCGGTATCCAGGGCTCGTCTGATGCGCCGTGAGTCGTATCCGAGACTGGCGAGGTCTCGGCGTCGGCGAAGAGGGATGACGAATCCGTTTGTCACGACGCCGATTCTCGCCTCGGCGCGCGCCCGGTCGTGCGCTTCCCGGCCTCAGGCGTGGAGAAGTCAGCAGGCGGAGGCGGTGTGCAGAGGAGGTGCGGCTCGGGCGAAACCGTCCGTCCCAGGTCGCGCAGGTGGCCCCGGGGCCATTTTCGTCGCCCCGGGGCCACCTAGCGGCAGGCGTGGGCTAGCGGTGCGCGGCGCCGCGTGGTCGTGCGGTGCCCGGCGTGGCCCCGGGGCCATTTCTGTCGCCCCGGGGCCACCTGCGAACGTCGCGACGCGGCGAACCCTCAGCGACGCACCGCCGTTAACAGCTCCTCGGCCCCGGCGCGCAGCGCCTCGAGCCGCCGACGCGCCTTCTTCGCCGACGAACCGCGCACGTCGAGGTACAGCTTGAGCTTGGGCTCGGTGCCGCTCGGCCGCACGATCAGGCGCGAGCCGTCGTCGAGCCACAGGCGCAGCACGTCTCCGGGCGGGAACCCGTCGACCCCGAGCAGCAGGTCGTCGATGCGCGACACCGCGATGTCGCCGACCGCGGCGGGCGGCTGGGCGCGGAGGGATGCCATGATCCCGGCGATCTCGCTCACGTCGCTCACGCGCACCGAGATCTGGTCGCTGGCGAACGCGCCGAACGTCTCGCGGAATTCCTGCAGCAGGTCGCCGACCGTGCGGCCCTGGCCCCGTGCCTCGGCGGCCATCTCCAGCAGCGCGACCGCGGCCGAGATCCCGTCCTTGTCGCGCACGGTGCCGGGGTTCACGAGGTAGCCCAGGGCCTCCTCGAAGCCGAACACCATTCCCGGCGCGCGCGAGATCCACTTGAACCCCGTGAGGGTGGAGTGGAAGTCGAGACCGTAGTGCTCCGCGACGGCCTGCAGCCCGGGCGACGACACCAGGGAGCAGGCGAGGGATGCCGGCGCCCCGGCGTCTCCGGCAGGGCCGGCGGTACCGTCGGGGGCGTCGTCGCGGGCGCCCGTGGCCGCGGCACGCGCTGCGCGCCACCCCAGCAACAGGCCGATCTCGTTGCCGGTCAATCGGCGCCACCCGCCCTCGGCGTCGGCGTCGGGGATCGCGACGGCGAGGCGGTCGGCATCCGGGTCGTTCGCGATGACCAGCTCGGCGTCGACCGCGCGCGCCGTCTCGAACGACAGGTCCATCGCGCCCGGCTCCTCCGGGTTGGGGAAGGCCACGGTGGGGAAGCGCCCGTCGGGGTGGATCTGGGCCTCGACCACGGTGGGCTGCGGGTATCCGGCCTCGGCCAGCACGCGCGAGACGGTCTCCCAGCCCACGCCGTGCATGGCGGTGTACACCCAGTTCAGTCCCTCGACCCCCGCGGGCGCGGGCGCGACGGCGGCGGTCGCGGCCACGTACGCCTCGACGACCGACTCCGGGGCGTTGGCGTACCCCACCGACCGGGGGAGGGTGGTGATGTTGCCCTCGTCGGCGATGCGCTGGATGTGGGCGGCGATCTCGGCGTCCGCCGGCGAGACGATCTGCGCGCCCTGGTCGGCACCGCCGAGGTAGACCTTGTAGCCGTTGTCGTCGGGCGGATTGTGGCTCGCGGTCACCATGACGCCGGCGTCGGCGCCCAGGTGGCGCACCGCGAAGGCGAGCACGGGCGTCGGCAGCAGGCGGGGGAGCAGGATCGCGTTGAGCCCGGCTCCCGCGAAGATCTCGACCGAGTCGCGGGCGAACACGTCGGAGTTGCGGCGTCCGTCGTAGCCGACTACGACAGTCGGCGCCGCGCCCGAGGAGCGCTCGAGCAGATACGCCGCGAAGCCCGCCGCCGCCTGCGCCACCAGCACGCGGTTCATGCGGTTGGGGCCCGCGCCGAGCGTTCCGCGCAGGCCCGCGGTGCCGAACGCCAGGCGCGTCGAGAAGCGGTCCTCCAGGTCGGCCGCGGCCGCCGGGTCGCCCTCCTCGACACGTGCGAGCAGCGAGGTGAGCTCGTCGCGGGTCACGGCATCCGGATCCTGGGCGAGCCAGGCCCGTGCGGCGTCGAGGTGACTCACAGCGCGCCGATCACGCGGGCGAGCAGGTCCGAGATGACGGGCTCGGCTTCGCGGCCGGCCTCGAGCACCTCTTCGTGGCTGAGCGGAGTCTGCTGGATGCCGGCGGCCAGGTTCGTGATGAGCGAGAAGCCCAGGATCTCCATGCCCGCCTGGCGTGCGGCGATGGCCTCGAGAGCCGTCGACATGCCGACGATGTGGCCGCCGATCGCCTTGGCCATCTGCACCTCGGCGGGGGTCTCGTAGTGGGGTCCGCGGAACTGCGTGTAGACGCCCTCGTCGAGGGTGGGGTCGATCTCGCGGGCGATCGCGCGCAGGCGCTTCGAGTAGAGGTCGGTGAGATCGATGAAGGTCGCACCCTCGAGCGGGGAGTCGGCGGTGAGGTTGATGTGGTCGCTGATGAGCACGGGCTGCCCGGGCTTCCACGTCTCGCGGATGCCGCCGGCGCCGTTCGTGAGGATCATCGTGGTCGCGCCCGTCGCCGCGGCGGTCCGCACGCTGTGCACGACGCGTCGGACCCCGTGGCCCTCGTAGTAGTGCGTGCGCGCGCCGATGACGAGGACGTTCTTGCCGCCCGGGGTGCGGACGCTGCGGAGCGTGCCGACGTGCCCCTCGAGAGCGGGCTTGCTGAAGCCGGTGACCTCGGTGGCCGGGAACGACGCCGTCTCGTCGCCGATGAGTTCGGCGGCGCGGCCCCAGCCCGACCCGAGGGTCACGGCGATGTCGTGGTGCTCGACGCCCGAGAGGCGGGCGATGTCGGCCGCTGCGGCCGTGGCGACCTCGAACGGGTCGACCGCCGGGTCATCGAGCGGGTGAGAAGTGCTGTTGGACATTCCCCCACTCTAGAAACTGCGGGGCCCGCGGGCCAGACGGCACACGGCCGTGTCCATCGTGCCGTGCGAGCCTGGGTGGCGCATCGGCGGGTGCCCAGCGCTGACAGAATGGATGCCATGGTGCAGAGCTTCGAGCGCAAGCAGTCCGTCGCGATCGTCGGCGGCGGCCCCGGCGGGTACGAGGCCGCCCTCTCGGCGGCTCAGCTCGGAGCCGACGTCACGCTCGTCGAGCGCGCCGGCGTGGGCGGTTCCGCCGTCATCACCGACGTCGTGCCCTCGAAGACCCTCATCGCCACGGCCGATGCGGCCGTCGCCATCCGCAACGCCAGCAGCCTCGGCGTGCAGCTGTTCGCCAAGGACGACCGGGGCAAGCCGCTGACCCCCGAGGTCGCGATCAATCTCGCCGCCGTCAACCAGCGCCTGCTGTCCCTCGCGCGTCAGCAGTCCGACGACATGCGGTCGTCGCTCCTCGAGGCCGGGGTGCGCATCATCGCGGGTCATGGCCGGCTCGACGGTAACGGCGCCGTCGTCGTCTCCACCGAGGCCGGCGGCACCGACTTCGATCGCATCGAGGCCGAGACCCTCGTCGTCTCGGTCGGCGCCTCGCCCCGCGAGCTGCCCTCGGCGCAGCCCGATGGCGAGCGCATCCTCACGTGGACGCAGCTGTACAACATGAAGTCGGTGCCGTCGCACCTCATCGTGGTCGGTTCGGGTGTCACCGGCGCCGAGTTCGCCTCGGCCTACATGAACCTCGGTGCCAAGGTCACGCTCATCTCCAGTCGAGACCAGGTTCTCCCCGGTGAGGATCAGGATGCGGCGGCCGTCCTCGAACGCGTCTTCCAGCGCGGCGGCATGACGCTGCTGTCGAAGGCACGGGCCGATTCGGTCGTGAACACCGGCGACGAGGTCGTCGTGACGCTCGCCGACGGCCGGACCATCACCGGCAGCCACTGCCTCATGGCGGTCGGCTCGATCCCCAACACCGCCGGCCTCGGTCTGGAGCAGGCGGGCGTGCAGATGACCCCCTCGGGCCACATCCGCGTCAACCGCGTCGCGCGCACCTCGGTGCCCAACATCTACGCCGCGGGCGACTGCACGAACTTCTACCCCCTGGCATCCGTCGCCTCGATGCAGGGGCGTCAGGCGATCTTCCACGCGCTGGGCGACATCGTCATCCCGCTCGAGACCCGCCGCATCACGGCCAACATCTTCACGGCGCCCGAGATCGCCACGGTCGGCTTCAGCGAGCAGGACGTCATCGAGGGCCGTATCGCGGGCAAGGTGCGCAAGCTCCCGCTGTCGGCGAACCCGCGGGCGAAGATGCAGGGCATCACGGACGGTTTCGTCAAGCTGATCGCCCGCGAGGGCAGCGGCACCGTCATGGGTGGCGTGATCGTCGGCCCCAAGGCGTCAGAGCTGATCTACCCGATCGCGATCGCCGTCGAGCGCCGCCTCACGGTCGACCAGGTCGCGCGCGTGTTCGCGGTGTACCCCTCGCTCACGTCGAGCATCACCGACGCGGCGCGTGCCATGCACATCGTCGACCGCGACGATCCCGGCGAGGACTGAGCATCGCGGATGCCGTGGCTCCGCGGCATCCGTCGCCGTTCGGCGGGGTGCGGGGTGGGGTGCGTGCCCGTGCGTAAACGCCGTTCGCGTACAACCGCTTCTTCGGCATAAACGCTGTTCGCGCGGGGAAACGCGTTGTGCTCGCGTTTCTGCGCGTGCACCGCGTTTATGCGTGAGGGGGAGCGTCCCCAGCGGTGACGAACGACGGCGCCGCGCCCCCGAGGGAACGCGGCGCCGGTCGAACGGGACGCCGGCGTCAGCTGATCAGCAGCAGCTGATGACCGGCCGAGACGGTGGTGCCGGGGGTGGCGTCGATGCCCGCGACCGTGCCGTCCTTGTGGGCCTGGATGGGCTGCTCCATCTTCATCGCCTCGAGGACGACGACCAGGTCGCCCTTGACGACCTGCTGGCCCTCTTCGACGGCGACCTTGACGATCGTCGCCTGCATCGGCGACTTGACCGCGTCGCCGGTGGCGCCGGCGGTGGGCGATGCCGCGTGCGAGCGACGCGTCGGGGGAGCGGCGGCCGGGCGACCCACCTGGGGGGCCGCGGCCGTGATGCGGTCGGGCAGGCTGACCTCGAGACGTTTTCCGCCCACCTCGACGACCACCGTGTGGCGGCCGGTGGTGGCTGCGGGAGCCTCGAGCTCGCCGTCCCACGCGGGGATGTCGTTGACGAACTCGGTCTCGATCCAGCGCGTGAAGACGCCGAACGAGCCGTCCACGGCGGTGAAGGCGGGGTCGCGCACGACCTTGCGGTGGAAGGGCAGCACGGTCGGCATGCCCGCGACCTCGAACTCGTCGAGGGCGCGGCGGGCGCGCTCGAGCGCTTCGGCACGGTCACGACCGGTGACGATGATCTTCGCCAGCAGCGAGTCGAAGGCACCCGACACGCTGTCGCCGGCGGTCACACCGGAGTCGAGGCGGATGCCGGGGCCGCCGAACGTCTTGAAGACGTGGATTGGGCCGGGCTGGGGGAGGAAGTTCCGACCCGGGTCCTCGCCGTTGATGCGGAACTCGATCGAGTGGCCGGTCGGCGCCGGATCGTCGTATCCGAGTTCTTCGCCTTCGGCGATGCGGAACTGCTCGCGCACCAGGTCGATGCCCGTGACCTCCTCGGACACGGGGTGCTCGACCTGGAGGCGCGTGTTGACCTCGAGGAACGAGATGGTGCCGTCGGCGCCGATGAGGAACTCGCAGGTGCCCGCACCGACGTAGCCGACCTCTTTGAGGATGGCCTTGGATGCCGAGTAGAGCACCGCGTTCTGCTCGTCGCTGAGGAACGGGGCCGGGGCCTCCTCCACGAGCTTCTGGTGGCGACGCTGCAGAGAGCAGTCGCGGGTCGAGACGACGACGACGTTGCCCGCGGCATCCGCGAGGCACTGGGTCTCGACGTGACGCGGCTTGTCGAGGTACTTCTCGACGAAGCACTCGCCGCGCCCGAAGGCGGCGACGGCTTCGCGGGTGGCCGACTCGAACATCTCGGTGACCTCGTCGAGCTCGCGGGCGACCTTGAGGCCGCGTCCGCCGCCGCCGTACGCGGCCTTGATGGCGATCGGCAGGCCCACCTGCTCGGCGAAGGCGATGACCTCGTCGGCACCCGAGACGGGGCCGGGGGTGCCGGGGGCCAGCGGTGCGCCGACCTTCTCGGCGACGTGGCGCGCAGTGACCTTGTCGCCGAGCGACTCGATGGCATCCGGCGAGGGGCCGATCCACACGAGACCGGCGCCGATCACGGCGCGGGCGAAGTCGGCGTTCTCGGCGAGGAAGCCGTAGCCGGGGTGGACGGCGTCGGCGCCGGAGCGGCGCGCGACCGAGAGGATCTTCTCGATCGACAGGTAGGTGTCGGCACTGGTCGCACCGTCGAGGGCGTACGCCTCGTCGGCGAGGCGGGTGTGCAGGGCGTCACGGTCCTGATCGGCGTAGACGGCGACCGACGCCTTTCCCGAATCGCGGGCGGCACGGATGACTCGGACGGCGATCTCGCCGCGGTTGGCGACAAGGACCTTGGCGATCTTCGGCATCCTCCCAGCCTAGCGAGGGGGCACCCCCGGTTTTTGACCCCCCTCGACAAGAAACGCCGAGAAACGTGTGGGGGAGTCTACGAACGATTCCACAGTGCGGTCCACGAACCGCCGAGTTCCCGCACCAGGCTGCGGATGGTGGACAGGGACATCCCGACCACCGTGGAGGGGTCGCCCTCGACACGTTCGATGAAGGCGCCGCCGAGGCTGTCGACGGTGAACGCCCCCGCGACGAGCAGCGGTTCTCCGCTGGCGACGTAGGCGGCGATCTCGTCCTCGTCGACGTCGCCGGCGAAGGTCACCGACGCCTCCGCCACGGCGTGCGCCTCGCGCAGCTCGCAGCCGGGGGAGAGGCGGAACACGCTGTGGCCCGAGTGCAGCACGCCGGTGCGGCCGCGCATGTCGAGCCAGCGGGCGGTCGCGGCCTCCGGCGTGTAGGGCTTGCCGAGGATCTCGTCGCCGAGCGCGAACATCGAGTCGCCCCCGATGACGAAGCCGTCGAAGTCGGGCTCCTCGGCGTGCAGGCGGCGTGCGACGTCCTCGGCCTTGCGCCGCGCGAGCAGCAGCACGTGCTCCGGCGCGGGGAGCCGGCGCCCCTCTGCCGCCTCGACCTCGGCGACCACGGCCTCTTCGTCGACCCGCGGTGCGCGCGCTTCGGGTTCGATCCCCGCTTGCCGCAACAGCATCAGACGGGCGGGAGAAGTGGATGCCAGACACACGCGCATGCGTCAACGCTACCGACGCGCGCACTCGGCTGTCGGCGGTTCTGCGCCGGCGGCGACCCCCGGCGCTCTCCCGGCCGCATGTGACAGGCTCGGAGCATGCACGACGGCGACCTCATCGAACTCGACATCACCGGTATCGCCCACGGCGGTGTGTTCGTCGGACGACACGAGGGACGCGTCGTCTTCGTCTCGGACACGCTGCCGGGCGAGCGCGTACGCGCGCGGCTCACCGACACGCGCAAGAAGGCCTTCTGGCGTGCCGAAGCCGTCGAGGTCGTGGATGCCGCTGCCGAGCGCCGTCCGCACGTATGGCGGGCGGCCGACATCGACGTCGACCCCGCGATGCGCGTGGGCGGGGCCGAGTTCGGCCACATCGAGCTGTCGCACCAGCGCGCCCTGAAGGAGCGCGTCGTCCGCGAAGCGATGGAGCGCGTGGGCCGCCTCGAGCTGCCGATCGATCTGCGTCGCGCGGGAGACGCGGAGCACTCCGAGAGCGTCGACGGAACCGGGTGGCGCACGCGCGTGAGCCTGCACGTCGACGACGAGGGTCGCGTCGGGGCCTACGCCGCGCGCTCGCACCACGTCGTCGAGACCCCCGACCTGCCTCTCGCGACCGAGGCCGTCGCCCGCGCGGCCGCCGAGGTGCGCGCGGGGGCGCGTCCGGGGCGCATCGACCTCGTCCAGCCGGCCGACGGGCGCGTCCGCGTGCTGCCGCGACCCGACGGGGAACGCTCGAGCGTCGCCCCCGAGGTCGTCGAAGAGGTCGTGGGCGAGCGCGTCTTCCGCGTCGACGCGGGGGGTTTCTGGCAGGTGCACCGACTCGCCGCCCACACCCTGACGTCGCTGGTGAAGGCGGAGCTGACCGCGTCCGTGGGCGAACTCGACCCCGAGGCGACGCATCTCGACCTCTATGGCGGGGTCGGGCTCTTCGCCGCGTCGCTCGGCGAGCTGGGCGGGGCGTCCACGCGCATCGTCAGCGTGGAGTCGGACCCCCGCGCGACCGAGCACGCCGGAGAGAACCTCTCCGAATGGGTGGGCGCGCGCGCCGAGACGGCCCGGGTCGATCGCTTCGTGCAACGCCTCTCCTCCCACGCCTCCGAGCGCGAGCGCGAACGGCTGTCGCGCGGGGTCGTGCTGCTGGACCCGCCGCGTGCGGGCGCCGGTCGGGCGGCGGTGGAGGGCATCGCCGCGCTCTCGCCGTCGGCCATCGTCTACGTCGCATGCGATCCGGTTGCGCTCGCCCGCGACCTGGCGTCGTTTGCCGAGCGGGGTTATCGCGCGGAGCGCGGCATCCGGGCTGTGGATCTGTTCCCGAACTCGCATCACGTCGAGGCCGTGACGGTCCTGCGCCGCTGACGCGCCGGGTCGTCAGACCGCTTCCGGCGCGCCGGGCCCCCGCGCCGATACGATGTGGGGATGACGCGCGTCGCCCTGATCGATGACCACGAGTCGGTCCGACTCGGGCTGGAGGCCGCTCTCGCGCGCACCGAGACCACCGAGGTCGTCTTCTCGGGCGCGAACGTCGCCCTGTACCTCTCGTGGCGCAAGGCGGCGGCGGCGACTCCCGCCGACGTCGTCGTGCTCGACCTGACGCTCGGCGACGGCACGACGGTCTCGGAGAACGTCGACCGTGTCGTGCGCGACGGGTCGAGCGTGATCATCCACAGCGTCGCCGACCGCGCCGCCGCGGTGCGCGAGGCGCTCGCCGCCGGTGCCGCCGGCATCGTCAGCAAGTCGTCGCCGACGCACGAGGTGCTCGGCGCCATCAGCACCGTCGCCCGCGGCGAGGTGCTCGACAACGTCGAGTGGGCCAGCGCCGTCGAAGGCGATCGCGAGTTCGCCGACGCGCAGCTCTCGGCCCGCGAGCGCGAGGTCCTGCGCCTGTACGCCGCGGGGCTGCCGTTGAAAGCCGTGGCCGATCGTCTGGGCGTCGCCTACTCCACGGCCAAGGAGAACATCACCCGCGTCCGCGTGAAGTACGTCGAGGTGGGGCGTCCGGCACCGACCAAGGTCGACCTGCTGCGGCGCGCCATGGAAGACGGCATCCTCCAGGACGCACCCGATGACGCTCCACTCCATGGCTGACACCCACCGGTCCGTCCTCGACGAGGCATGGGGCCGCATCCCCCATACGCGGGAGGGGCAGGCGGAGCAGGGGGCTTTCACGCAGACGCGCATCGAGCGCGTCATCACCCTCATCGTGGGTCCGGGCTCTCTCGTGCTGGGACTCCAGGCGTTCGTCGCCGCCTTCGGCCCCGGAGACGAGGCCGCCGGATGGCACATGCCCCTCGTGCTGTCCGTCTTCGTCCCGCTGGTGGCCATGATCGTGGCGTGCACCGTGGGGCGGTTCGCGCGGGTCTTCTCGGGCATCTTCGCGGTGATGTTCCTGCTCGCTCTCGCCTTCTGGCCGATCGCCACGGACGGAGGGCCCACACCCGTCCCGACCGAGAACCCCTGGATCTTCTACCTCATCAACGTCGCCACCGTCGCGACCGTCGTCGCGTTCCCCCTCTGGCTGCAGATCGTGTGGACGGTCGCGGCTCCGCTGCTGTTCGGTGTGGTCCGCCTGCTGCAGGCCGGCGGCCGCACGGAGTTCGTCCTCCCGATCGCGCTCGACGTCTCGTTCGCTCTGATCCTGGGCAGCGTGCTCGTGACCCTCGGCTGGATGTACCGCTCCATCGCCGCCAACGTGGATCAGGCCCGTGCTTCGGCGGTGTCGAGTTACGCCGCGGCGGCCGCGACCGCCGCGACCGAGCACGAGCGCGTGGCCGTGGCCGCGCTCATGCACGACAGCGTGCTGGGCGCCCTGCTCGCGGCGGACCGCGCGAGCACTCCTCGCGAGCGCACCCTCGCGGTCAGCATGGCGCGCGAGGCGCTGACCCGACTGGCCAACGCCGAGAAGGACTCCCTCGAGGGCAGCGACGAGCCCGTGTCGGCACCGCGTCTGGCCGACGACATCGAAGCGGCCGCTCGAGACCTCGGCGTCGATCTGACCGTCCTCCGCCACATCGACGAGGGCACCCCGCACGTGCCGGGCCGGATCGCTCGTGCGCTCGTGCTCGCGGCGATGCAGGCGGTCGCCAACGCCGTCCAGCACGCCGACGCGCAGGGTCTCACCGTCCAGTTGACCGGTCACGCCTCGCCCGGGAGGGTCTCGGTGCGGGTGCGCGACACCGGACCCGGTTTCGACGTCGCCTCGATCCCGGCCGACCGTCTCGGCATCCGCGGCTCGATCGATGCGCGCCTCGCGGCCGTCGGCGGTCGCAGCGAGATCGACTCCCACGCGGGCGGAACCACGGTGGCTCTCGAGTGGGAGAGCGGGGACCGCTGGTGACCGTCCGCTCCATCCTGTCGGTCATCGGCTTGGCCTTCACCGCCTACCTGGCCGCCCGCGGTCTCATCTGGACCTCGCCCGAGAGCGTCGTACGCGGGTGGCTGATCGTCGCGGCCCTGGTGATCTACCTCCCCGTGACGTGGTTGTGGATCTTCGCGATCGGCGCGCGCGACAGGGGCGGGAAGTCGTCGTCGGCGACGCGGGCGCACCTCGCCGGGTGGGACGTCGCCCTCGCCCTGTTCGTGTCGGTGGTCGTCTCGAACGCCCCGTTCCTCGCCGTGACCGAGGCCGGTCGCACGCAGCCGTTCGTCACCTGGGTGATCGGTGGCGTCGGTGCGCTCATGACCATCGTCATGGTGCGGCGCCGCCCGATCGTCGCCTGGGTGGGCATGCTGATCCTCGCCGTGTCGACGTCGTTGTGGCTGGGACCGCTGCAGGCGCTCAGCCTCGTGGGCTCGATCGTCTGGGTCACGGCGGCGCAGCTCGTCACCATCGCGCTCGACCGCGCGGCGCGCGACGCCGAACGCCTCGCCGAGCTCCAGCAGGCGGCATCCGCGTGGCAGGCTTCGCAGAGCGGTCGTCAGCGTGAACGCCGCCTCCACGTCCAGCGGGCGCTGCAGACGGCGGGGCCGATCCTCGCCCGCACGATCGAGAACGGCGGCAATCTCCGCGCCGCGGACAAGCAGGCCGCCCGGCGGGCCGAGGCGAGCCTGCGCGACGAGCTGCGGGGGAACCGCCTCCTCGACGACGGTGTCCGCGCCGAGATCGACTCCGCACGTCGCCGCGGCTCCGCGGTCAGCCTCTTCGACGAGGGCGGCCTCGAGGGGCTCGGAGCCGGTGATCTGAACGGCATCCGGGCGGAGCTGGCCGAGATCCTGCGTGAAGCGTCGTCGGAGCGCGTGATCATCCGCACGTCGCCGCACCACGAGATCGCCGTCACCATCGTGGGTCGTTCGGCCGGCGACGGCGCCGGGGGCGACGACGATCAGGTCGACCTCTGGCGCGAGATCCGTCGTCCGCGCTGACCGCGGTCCGTGAGGTCGGCCCACGGGCCGGGCCGAGTCAGCGACCCACCGGTCGATCTCGCAGCG
>Ga0308159_1004084_pt1 | contig 13714 bp, 15 predicted proteins | sample PhyCR1_FD_201040 | JGI IMG/M metagenome (GOLD analysis project Ga0308159, IMG submission 201040) | Phyllosphere microbial communities from UC Gill Tract Community Farm, Albany, California, United States - DLSLC.R1 | ecosystem: Host-associated > Plants > Phyllosphere > Unclassified | place: USA... | reverse complement strand
CGGTAATCCAAAAAAATTCAGTCAACAGGTTCATTGCAGGAATTAGGCCAAATTTCATTTTTTGTATACAAAAAAATAAATTCATGTATACGATAAGTTATCTGTTCGGTATACGGAGTAGTCAAGATGACCAGCTGGAACGGCCAGAATACGGCTTATTTTACTGAGGACAAGGACGACCACATTTACAATGCGTTGGTGCGATCGATAGTCGAACACAAGCTTTTGCCCGGCAACAAACTGCCCGAAGAGGCGCTGGCCGACGCGTTTTCCGTGAGCCGGACCGGCATTCGTCGCGTGCTGCAACGCCTCGCAGCAGTGCAACTGGTAACCCTTTTGCCCAAGCGCGGTGCACATGTCACCACGCCGGACGCCGAAGAGTCCCGCAACGTGTTTACCACCCGAAAGCTGCTGGAGTGCGCCAATATGAGCGCCGTCGTCGCGCACTGTCAGTCGCCGCATCTCGCCGCCATGAACAAGCTCCTTCAAGAGGAGAAGCGCGCGCATGAAGACCGGGACGGCACCGCCGCCATCCGCCTTTCCGCCGCCTTCCATGTACAGTTACAGGCGATTTCCGGCAACAAGGTGCTGACCGAGACCGTGTCCCAGCTGACCCTGCGCTCGTCGCTGGCGATTGCCGCCTGGGGCGCGCCGTGGCAGCAGGGCTGCCGCTGCCACGATCACGACGATCTTCTCGAACTGCTTAAACAGCGTGATGCCGCCGCACTGGCAGAAAAAATGGCGCACCATTTCGACACCATCGTTGCGAGCCTGCGTTTTGAAAGCAGCGAAGGGCCAACGCCGGACTTTACTCAGATTTTCTCGGAGGTTTCGCCTCTGCCTGTTAAAGATAGGGAAACCCGCTGATGTCTTCCTCACTCTGTATACAATTAATCAATCCCAATACCAGCCTCGGCATGACGGAAGTGATGGCCGCAACGGCACGTCAGGTCGCCTCGGCAGGCACGGAAATCATGGCCGTTTGTCCCGATGAAGGCGCACCCTCGATTGAAGGCCATTTCGACGAGGCCATCGCCACGCTCGGCGTGTTGCAGCAGGTGAAGGCAGGGCGCGAGGCGGGGGTTGACGGGCATATCATCGCCTGTTTCGGCGACCCGGGGCTGCTGGCGGCCCGCGAACTGGCGCGTGCGCCGGTCATTGGCATTGCCGAGGCCGCCATGCATATGGCTACGCTTGTGGCGACGCGCTTTTCCATCGTCACCACCTTGCCCCGCACGCTGGTGATTGCCCGCCATTTATTGCATCAGTACGGCTTCGAGCGCCATTGCGCCGCGCTGCATGCCATCGACCTGCCCGTGCTGGCGCTGGACGACGGCAGCGGCGTGGCGCAGCAAAAGGTCCGCGAGCAGTGCATCAAGGCCAAACAGCAGGACGGCAGCGGCGCTATCGTGCTGGGCTGTGGTGGCATGGCGGATTTGGCGCAGGAGTTGACCCTCGAGTTGGGGATTCCGGTCATTGACGGCGTCAGCGCGGCGGTGCGGCTGATTGAGTCGCTGCATGCCCTGAAGCTTTCGACCAGCAAGTTCGGCGACCTCGATTACCCGATTGCCAAACCGCTTTCCGGCCGCTTCAAGGATCTCAATCGTTGAACAAGCCGCCAAAGCCACACCGCCTTTTTTACTAGAAGACCCGAACAACCAGTGACGAGCAGAGAATATTATGTCTGATATCGATTACGGCTTTACCCGCGACTATCCCCGCGACCTGATTGGCTATGCCGGTCGTCCGCCTCACGCCCGCTGGCCGAACGACGCGCGCATCGCCGTCCAGTTTGTCCTGAATTATGAAGAGGGCGGCGAGAACAACGTGCTGCACGGCGATGCAGGTTCAGAACAGTTTTTGTCGGATATCATCGGCGCGGCCAGCTTCCCCGACAGGCATATGTCGATGGATTCGCTGTATGAATACGGTTCGCGCGCCGGTTTCTGGCGCATCCATCAGGAATTTCAGAAAAGGGGCTTACCGCTGACCGTGTTTGGTGTGGCCATGGCGCTGGCGCGCAATCCCGAGGTGGTCGAGGCGATTAAACAGGCGGATTACGACGTGGTCAGCCACGGCTGGCGCTGGATTCATTATCAGGACATGAGTGAAGCGCAGGAAGCGGAGCACATGCGCAAGGCGGTCGCCATTCTGGGGGATCTTTTCGGCACTAAACCGTTGGGCTGGTATACGGGGCGCGACAGTCCAAACACCCGCAAGCTGGTGGTTGAGCAGGGCGGATTCCAGTATGACAGCGACTACTACGGCGACGATCTGCCGTTCTGGACACCGGTAAAACTCGATTCCGGCGAAGTGAAGCAGCATCTGGTCATCCCTTATACGCTCGAAACCAACGATATGCGTTTTGCTTCACCGCAGGGATTCAACACCGGCGAGCAGTTCTATACCTATCTGAAAGACAGCTTCGACGTGCTGTATGCCGAAGGCGAGACTTCGCCGAAGATGATGTCGATTGGTATGCACTGCCGCATTCTGGGCCGCCCGGGCCGTTTCCGCGCGTTGCAGCGATTCCTTGACTATGTGCAGTCACACGATAGCGTCTGGGTCTGTAAACGTCAGGAAATCGCCGACCACTGGGTCAGGTATCACCCGGCCGATAATCCTGCGGCCGATAACTAAGCCCGGCTTCTCTCCTCCCGCGCAGGGAGGAGAGAGTAGGCGTTAAACCATCAGGCTGACGTGGGCTGCGACGATGCGCCAGCCGCTCGGCATTTTCACCCAGGTCTGCATCTGACGACCCACCTTGTCGCTGCCTTCGCGCCGAAACTCGGTGCTGGCAATCGCCATGTCATCCCCAAAAGTGGTAATGACCGTGTTCTGCAATTCGCGGTCAAGCCCCTGTGACGGACGCGAGGCGCGAAATTCGCGGATCTCCTCGATGCCGTAAAGGTTTTCGCCCGCGCCATAGCGCACGGTACGCGGGTCATGCCAGAACAGTTCATCCAGCACCACCGTATCATTGGTAATCAGCGCCTTTTCATAGCGATAAAAGGCTGCGTTGACTTCCGCCAGTATGGCGGGGCGATCGATATGTTCACTTTTCATTATTGTCTCGATAAGTCGTTAACCTTTAAAAATCAGCGTACCGGCGAGCTGCTCACGCTGACAATACCCTGCTGTTCCAGTGCCCAGGCCGCACGCAGGCAGAGATCTTCACGCCACGGCGGAGCAATCAGCTGTAATCCGATAGGCAAGCCGCCTGCTGTGGTCAGCGGGACGGAAACCACGGGCAAGCCGAGGAACGAAATGGGCTGGGTCAGCATGCCCATGCTGGCGCGCGTCGGCAGCGACACGCCGTTGAGGGTCAGGGTGTCCTGACCGATCACGGTGGCCGGACACGGCGTCGACGGCGCTATCAGAATGTCCCAATGTTCGAACATCGGCAACACCTGCTGCTGGAACAGCTGGCGGAAACGCTGTGCCTGCACGTACCATGCCGCCGGAATCATCGCGCCTGCCAGCAATCGCTCGCGCGACAGCGGCTCGAACTGTCCGGGAATGGCGCGCAGCTGCGGCAGATACTGGTTGCCGCCTTCGGAGGCGGTGATGATAAAGGCTGCAGAACGCGCCAGCTCCGCCTGTGGCATGTCGACTTCGTCCTGCGCTTCCAGCGCCTGTGCCACCTTTTTTACGGCGGCCCTGGCATTATCGTCGCACCAGGTATTGAAGAACCCGCCCAGCACCGCCGTGCGCAGCCCCTCCTGCCCACGCGACAGCAGCGAAAAGGTGTCGCACGCCGGTTTGTCTGCCTGAAACGCATCGGCGGTGTCTTTGCCCTGCATGGCGTCAAAGACCAGAGACAGGTCGCTGCTGCTGCGTGCCATCGGGCCGAGATGGTCCAGACTGGCAACAAACGGCTGACTGCCGTGACGCGAGAGTCGACCAAAGGTCGGTTTCAGTCCCAGAATGCCGCTCAGCGAGGCGGGCACGCGAATCGATCCATTCGTGTCGCTGCCGAGGGTGAACTGCACCAACCCGGCCGCCACCGCGGCGGCCGAACCACCGGATGAGCCTCCCGCAATGCGCTCAAGGTCGCGCGGATTGCGAGTCACGCCATAATGGCTGTTTTCGGTAGTAAAACCGTAGGCGTAGGCATCCATATTGAGCATGCCGGAGAGCAGCGCGCCCTGTTCGGCGAGGCGCGACACGGTAAAGGCATCCTGTTTGGCGACCGGATTGCTGCTGTTCAGACTGGCCCCGGCCAGAGTCACTTCGCCGGTCACATCCAGCAGGTTTTTAACCGCATAAGGCACCGCCGCAAGAGGCGGCAACGTCGCGCCGCCGGCCCGCAGTTTATCCACTTTGGCCGCTTCGCTGAGCATCCGCTCGTGGGTCACGTGGGTATAGGCATTGATGACCGGATTGGCGCGCTCGATGTTGTCCAGCGTGTGGCGGGCAATCTCGGTAGCGGAAATCTCGCCGCTGTTGAGCGCCTGCTGAATGTCGTGAATGGTGGCCTGCTGCAAAGGTTTCATGCGCGATAAACCCCCGCAATCTCGAGACGCGGGTCGAGCGGCAGATCCATCAGCGGCTGCGCCATTTGTGCAATGCGGGTGAACTGAGCCAGCAATTCCTGACGACGCGCGTCATCGAGTTCCAGCGCCAGCACGGCTTCCATCTGGCTGACATAGGCCGCCCAATCGACATCACGTGGAGTAGAGTCTGTTTTCATAACGATTCCTGTCTTTCTGGTCTTTTAAAAAGTGAAAAGCATTAAAACCCGGCGGCGCTGCCGTTGCTGCGCGGATCGGACGCACCTTCGAACATGCCGTTGGTATGACGGACTATCGCGCCCGCGTGACCGACCGCTTCACTGAATTCCGGCAGCATCTCGACGTCGTGACCCCGCTGACGCAGCCCCGCGAGCGTGGTGTAGGTAAAGCGACTTTCCATTTTCAGGGAGTCCGAACTCTGTCCCCAGGTTCGGCCGAGCAGCCAGCGCGGCCCGCTAATCGACTCCTGCAACGATTTGCCCTGAATGACGTGGCGAATAAATACGGCGGCCTGTGTTTGCGGTTGTCCGTCGCCGCCCATCGCGCCATATACCAGGGTGCGGCCGTCATACAGGCGGGCAGCGGCAGGGTTGAGCGTGTGGAAAGGCTGTTTGCCCGGTGCCAGCGCCAGCAGATGATCGGCATCGAGCGAGAAAGAGGCTCCCCGGTTTTGCCACATGATGCCGCTTTCCGGCAACACCACGCCGCTGCCGAATTCGTGATAAATGCTTTGAATAAAGGACACGGCCAGCCCACTGCTGTCCATTACGCCCATCCAGACGGTGTCGCCCGGTCCTTTGCCCTTGCCCCAGTCGGCGGCACGATGCGGGTTGATGCGGGTCGCCAGCGCGTCGAGATAGGCCGGATCCAGCAGCGCCTGCGCGTCCTGCGTCATCATGCGCGGATCGGTGATAAAGCGGTCGCGCAGGCCAAACGCCAGCTTGGTGGCTTCGACGATGGAGTGAATGGTCGCGCCTTCATCCATCGCCGCGAGATTCAGGCGGTCGGTGAGGCCGAGGATGGCCAGCGATACCAGACCCTGTGTCGGCGGGGTGAGATTATAAATTTCGCCTTTGCTGTGCTTGAGTTTCAGCGGCGTGCGGCGCTGCGGGCGATAAGCCGCCAGATCCTCCGCCGTCACCGGCATTCCCAGCTTTTGCATGTCGGCGGCCAGACTGGCGGCCAGATTGCCGCGATAGAAGCTGTCCAGTCCTTCTTCGCTCAGTTGCAGCAGCGTTGAAGCAATTTTAGGCTGGGTAAAACGATGCCCGCAAGGCGGCACTTCGCCCTGTGGCAGAAAGGCATCGGCGAATCCGGCTATCGACTCCAGTTCGCTGCGCTTGCTGTGGGTAGCCGCTTCCTGCGAGGCCGTAACCGGAAACCCGTCTGCCGCGTAGCGCACGGCGTCGCGCAGCAACCGCGACAGCGGCTTTTGTTCACCGCCGAATTCTGCGGATACGTTAAGCGCCTCCTGCCAGCCGCCGACGGTACCGGCCACCGTCAGCGCGGCTTTCGGGCCACGATGCGGAATATGGCTTTCGCCTGCATAAAAATCGAGAGAGGCCAGCGAACCGGCAGCCCCGCTGGCGTCGATAGCGACCGGGTTGCCCTGCGGCGGCATGATAAGCCAGAAACCGTCGCCACCCAGCCCGTTCATGTGTGGATACACCACGGCGATGGTCGCGGCTGCCGCCACCATGGCTTCGATGGCGTTGCCGCCTTCCCGCAGAACCGCCAATGCGCTTTGACTGGCGAGATGATGAGGAGTGACCGCCATGCCAAGCGGTGCGCTGTTACTGTTAATCATGCCGTAATCCTTTTCCCCGATGGGGCGTGTTATTTTCTGTCGCACTGTCTGGATATAAGCAAGAGATGTTCCAGATCCTTTGCTTATGGTTAATCTTTTTTGAAAACTGTGAACACAAGCAGGAGGAGAGGGTGAAAATATTTTTGCCGGAGACATTGCCGGACATGCTATCTTCGGCTGAAACGATGGTTACAGGACACCGCCAATGAAACAGATCGATGAACGGCTGCGCGGCTATTACGCCGACCTGACGCCGCAGGAGCAGCGGGTGGCAGACTTTATCTTCGACCATATCGACGACCTGATGAGCTATAACAGCGCAGAGCTGGCGCGGCTCAGCGGCGTATCGAAAGCCACTGTCAGCCGTCTGTTCAAGCGTCTGGGATATCCCAGCTATCGCGACATGCGCGACGAGGTGCGAACGCTGCGCCAAAGCGGTATGCCGCTGACCGACAGCCGTGACGCCGTGCAGGGCAACACATTGCTTTCGCGTCATTACAAGCAGGAAATGGCCAACCTGACGCAATGGATAAACCAGATCGACGGCAATGTCTTTACCGCCGTCATTACCGCGTTAAGTCAGGCCCGCCAAGTGCGTTTACTGGGGCTGCGCAACAGTTATCCGGTCGCGCTACACCTGCGCCAGCAGCTGTTGCAGGTACGTAATCTGGTGTCGATGATGCCGCAACCGGGCCAGACGCTGGCCGAAGAGCTGGTGGATTTGACGCCGCAGGATGTCGTGGTATTTATCGCCTTCCGCCGCCGACCGCGCACTGCACGCGCCATTCTGACCCAGTTGCAGCAGATGAACGTGCCGGTGCTGCTGATTTGCGAACCCCAGGCCCAGTCGCTTATTCCGCTGGCGCGCTGGCATCTCGCCGCGTCGCTCGACAGCGTGTCGGCCTTCGACTCCTATTCCGCCGCCATGAGCCTCGCCAATCTGCTGAGCAATGCCTTGCTGCATGAAATGCTGGCCTCGGGGCGTCAGCGTATTCACCAGATAACCGAGCTGTATACCGATCTCGACGAGCTGGAACAGCGCTGAGTCAAGCGTTTTAGGCCCCGAATTGGTGCTTTTGCACAATAACAGTGCGCGCTCTTTTTCCTTAATTCCTCCCTTTGCCCCGTCGTGGGGCGAAAATTTCCGGCTGAAGATCCCTCCTTTTCGTCTCTAAGCCCTGATGGATATTGAGATTGTCGCTTATCCCTCGCCATTTTCATTTTTTGGCACATTAGTTGCAGAATGCTTGGCATAAGAATCTATCGTTTCATAAACTATTCATCCGGGGAGTCGCAAATGAAAATGAACAAACGGTTAGTGGCGTGGGTTGGTGCAGCTATGTTGATGATTCAGGCACCGCTGGCGCTGGCCGATCAGTTAACGGATATCCAGCAGCGCGGCGTGCTGCGCGTGGCTATTCCTCAAGACTTCCCGCCGTTTGGGTCCATCGGGACCGATATGCAGCCACAGGGTTATGACATCGACATGGCGCAGTATCTGGCGACCAAGATGAAACTTAAGTTGCAGCTGGTGCCTGTTTCCAGCGCCAACCGCGTGCCTTATCTGCAAACCGACAAAGTGGATCTGGTTATCTCAAGTCTGGGTAAAAATCCGGAACGCGAGAAAGTGATCGATTTCAGCAAGGCCTACGCGCCGTTCTTCCTTGGCGTGTTTGGCGCGAAAGGCGATGCACTGGCCGATGTGAAGCAGCTTTCCGGTAAATCCATCGGCGTAACGCGCGGGGCCGTCGAAGATCTGGTGCTGACCGATATCGCGCCGAAAGACGCCAAAATCGAACGTTACGAAGATAACAACACCACGCTTTCTGCCTATCTGTCCGGTCAGGTGCAGTTCATTGCCACGGGCAATCTGGTTGTGGCGGCCATCGCACGCGCCAACCCGCAGAAAGCGCCGGAGTCGAAAGTCTTGCTGAAAGATTCGCCGTGCTTTATCGGCATGCGCAAAGACGAGCCTGCGCTAAAAGCCAGGGTGGATGCGTTGATTGACGAAGCGCTGAAAGACAAAACGCTGAATGGTCTGTCCGAAAAATGGATGAAAGCCCCTCTGCCAGCCAATCTGGGTGCTTGACGGGTCATGAGTCAATACGCGTGCGCAACGGAGGATTTTAATGACGTATCAGCTTAATTTCGCTGCCCTTTGGCCCTATTTGCCGCAGCTTCTTGCCGGCCTGTGGACCACCATCGAGCTGACTTTCATGGCCACGATTGGCGGTATTGCCCTCGGCATTTGCGGGGCCGCGATTCGCAGCGGAAAACGCGTGGTGTTGCGCCGCGTGTGGGGCGTGTATGTCGAAGTCATTCGCAATACGCCGTTTGTCGTACAGCTGTTCTTTATCGTTTTCGGCCTGCCGTCGCTGGGACTGAAACTCACCGCCGGTGAGGCCGCGCTGCTGGCGATGCTGATTAACCTCGGCGCGTACAGTACCGAAATCATTCGTGCCGGCATTCAGTCCACGCCAAAAGGGCAGTGGGAAGCCGGGCGTGTGTTGGGGCTCACCCGCAGCCAGACGTTTTTGCGGGTGATTCTGCCGCCATCGCTAAAGCGCATTTATCCGGCGCTGGTGAGCCAATGCATTATCGTCATGCTGGGGTCGTCGGTGGTGTCTCAGGTTTCCTATCAGGAACTGACTTTTGTCGGCAGCCTGATCCAGTCGCGGACTTTCCTGAGCTTTGAGACCTATCTGGTCTGTACGCTGTTTTATCTGGCGCTGTCGATAGTCATGCGCCAGCTGTTGCTGCTGGCCGGTCGCCGCTTCTTTGGGAGTTACAGCTAATGATGACCTTCACCGACTGGGACATCCTGCGCAACCTGTTGCTGGCCGCACGCTGGACAATTTTACTGTCGCTGGTGGCCTTTATCGGCGGAACGCTGATTACACTGCCGCTGATGTTGATGCGCCTGACCCGCCGCCGCTGGCTGGTCAATATCGTGCGCGTCTATGTTGAAATCTTTCAGGGCACGCCGCTGCTGATGCAGTTGTTTCTGGCCTTTTTCGGCCTCGGCCTGTTCGGCATCAACGTAAGCCCGTGGACCGCCGCCGCCTTTGCGCTGACGTTTTATTCCAGCGCCTATCTGGTCGATATCTGGTCCGGCAGCATCGATGCCCTGCCGAAAGGGCAGTGGGAGGCCTGTCGCTGTCTCGGACTCAGTTTCGGCCAGACGCTGTGGCGCGTGATTGTTCCGCAGGCGCTGCGCATCGCCATCGCGCCGACGGTAGGTTTTCTGGTTCAGGTTATCAAGGGCACCGCGCTGGCCTCGATTATCGGCTTCGTCGAGCTGACCAAAGCGGGCACCATGCTCAACAACGTCACCTACGAACCGTTTAAAGTCTTTGGATTAGTCGCCTGCGGCTACTTCCTGATGTGTTATCCACTCTCTCTTTACAGCCATTATCTGGAAAGAACGTTGCTTGGAGATAAAAAGTAATGCCGCTTATCACGATTAATCAGGTTCAAAAATATTATGGTCAGAACCATGTACTGAAAGGCGTGGATCTCGATATCGAGGGGGGCGAGGTTATCTGCATCATCGGCCGCAGCGGCTCCGGTAAAAGCACTCTGCTGCGCTGCATGAACGGCCTTGAAGCCTATCAGGAAGGCAGCATCAAACTCGGCGGCATGACCATCACCAGCCGCGACCAGCAGGCGCGCGAAATCAGCCGCTCGGTCGGCATGGTGTTTCAGAACTTCAACCTGTTCCCGCACATGACCGCACTGGAAAACGTCATGCTTGCGCCACGTCGCGTACTGGGTAAAAGCGCCGCCGAATGCCGTGAACTGGCGATTCAGATGCTGACCAAGGTCGGGCTGGCGGACAGGGTCGACTACTATCCCGCGAATCTTTCCGGCGGACAGCAGCAGCGCGTTGCCATTGCCCGCGCGCTGGCGATGAACCCGAAGGTGCTGCTGTGCGACGAAATTACCTCCGCGCTCGACCCCGAGCTGGTCGGAGAAGTGTTGAAAGTATTGGAGCAACTGGCGGCCGAAGGCATGACGCTGGTGCTGGTAACACATGAAATGAACTTCGCCCGCGAAGTCGGTGACCGCGTGGTGTTTATGCATCAGGGCACCGTCTGGGAGCAGGGCGAAAGCCGCGCGCTGTTTGCCCAGCCGCAAACGCCGGAATTCAAACAGTTCATCGCCTCGGTACGCGGTCTGAACGACGTTGCAAATATTTGATTAAAAGGATAATTATCATGGACATCTCGAAATTGGGTCAAATCAATCCGCCTAACCGTCTGCTGATGGGGCCGGGGCCTATCAATGCCGATCCTCGCGTGCTGCGGGCGATGTCGAGCCAGTTGCTGGGTCAGTATGATCCGGCGATGACCCACTACATGAATGAAGTGATGGCGCTGTATCGCGGCATCTACAAGACCGACAACACGTGGACGTTTCTGGTCGACGGCACCTCGCGCGCCGGTATCGAAGCCGTGCTGCTGTCCGGGATCCGTCCGGGCGACAAAGTGCTGGTGCCGGTATTTGGCCGCTTCGGTCACCTTTTGTGCGAGATTGCCCGCCGCTGTCGCGCCGAAGTCCACACCATCGAAGTGCCGTGGGGCGAAGTGTTTGATCCACAGCAAATCGAAGACGCCATCAAGTCGGTGAAACCGCGCTGGCTGCTGACCGTGCAGGGCGACACCTCGACGACCATGCTGCAACCCCTCGATAAACTGGGCGAGATCTGTCGTCGACATGGTGTGCTGTTTTACAGCGATGCCACTGCGTCTATCGCCGGTAATGCGCTGGAAACCGATGCGTGGGGTCTGGATGCCGTCTCCGCCGGACTGCAAAAATGTCTCGGCGGCCCGTCAGGCAGTTCGCCGGTGACCATCAGCCCGAAATTCGAAGAGCAGATCCGCCGCCGCAAGTGTGTCGAAGAGGGGATCCGCACCGAGGCGCACGCCGACGGCGACGAAGAGATGATCTACTCCAACTATTTCGATCTCGGCATGATCATGGATTATTGGGGGCCGGAGCGTCTGAACCACCATACCGAGGCCACCAGCATGCTGTTCGGCGCACGGGAATGTGCGCGCGTAATTCTCGAAGAAGGGCTGGATAACACCATCGCCCGCCACAAGCTGCACGGCGGCGCGTTGCTGGCCGGTATTCAGGGCATGGGGCTTGAAGTCTTTGGTGACCTGAACCACCGCATGAACAACGTGCTGGGCGTAGTGATTCCGCAGGGCGTACACGGCGAGCAGGTTCGCTCCACAATGCTCAACGATTTCGGCATCGAAATCGGCACCTCTTTCGGCCCGCTGAGCGGCAAAATCTGGCGTATCGGCACCATGGGTTACAACGCGCGTAAAGACTGCGTGATGCAAACGCTGGTGGCGCTGGAAGCCGTGCTCAACCGTCTGGGCTTTGCCTCGAAATACGGCGCAGGCTCGCAGGCGGCGTGGGACCACTATGCCGCCGTCAATCCTGTGGCAGGAGGTCAGTAATGATGGCCGCCCTCCCGTTGAGTACCGAGGCAGAGCAGGCCGCGCTCAGAGTGATGGCGCGCTGCGATACGCTGGCCGAACTGAGTGAAACGCCGGGTCAGCTGACGCGGGTGTATCTCTCCGCGCAGCACATTCAGGCCAACCGCGTGGTGGGCGAATGGATGGCGGCCGCAGGTATGACGACCTGGCAAGACAGCGTCGGCAATATCTGTGGACGCTATGAAGGGCTGGATCCGCAGGCGCCTGCGCTGCTGCTCGGCTCGCATCTCGACAGCGTGCGCAACGCCGGGCGCTATGACGGCCCGTTGGGCGTGCTGACGGCTATCGAAGTGGTCACCCATCTGCACGAGCACGGCATTCGTCTGCCGATGGCGGTGGAAATTGTCGGTTTCGCCGACGAAGAGGGCACCCGTTTTGGCATCACGCTGCTCGGCAGCCGTGGACTGACCGGCACCTGGCCGCAGGACTGGCTCCAGCGCACCGATGCACAGGGCATCAGCGTTGCCGAAGCGATGCTGAGTCTCGGACTCAATCCGGTCGACATCATCAACGCGCAGCGCGAAATCACGGATTTCTGTGCTTATCTCGAGCTGCATATCGAGCAGGGGCCTTGCCTGCAGGCTGCGGATCTTCCGCTTGGCGTCGTTACCGCCATCAACGGCGCGCGCCGCCTCAACTGTGGTTTTATCGGCCATGCGGGTCATGCCGGTACGGTGCCGATGGGGCATCGTCAGGACGCGCTGGCCGCTGCCGCAGAATGGATGGTCGCGATTGAAACCCTCACCACCTCGCGCGCAAACAATCTGGTGGCGACGGTAGGACATCTCGACACTCTGCCCGGTGCAGTCAACGTCATTCCGGGGGAAGTGAAATTAACGCTCGATGTTCGCGGTCCTGAAGATGGCGCGCTCGCCGAGTTGCTGACAAACCTGCTGGACACGGCGCAGCAGATAGCGGCCCGTCGTGGATTAACCTTCTCGGCCGAACAGTTCTACGGCATTTCGGCCACCGCCTGCGACCCGCAGTTGCAGCAAAGACTGGCGCAGAGTGTGGAAGGCTTGCAGGGCGAGGCGATGCTGCTGCCGAGCGGTGCAGGACATGACGCCATCGCGATTGCCGAGCGCTGGCCGGTCGGCATGCTGTTTGTTCGCTGCAAGGACGGCATCAGCCATCATCCCGACGAATCCGTGACTGTCGACGATGTCGCTTACGCAACGCAGGCTTATCTCGATACGGTGCTGAGCTTTCGCCACGCCGTGTGAGTAAAGGGAGATAACAAATGACACTCGAAGAGTTTAATGCGCTGTCCGAGCGCGAGGCGCGCGAAGTATTGACGCCGTGCGTCAATATCGCCGAATGGGTCGAGGCGTTAATTCAAGCGCGGCCCTTTGCCTCGACCGAGGCCGCAGTCGCCGTGGCCACGCAGGCCAGCGAAAACTGGCAACCCGAGGCCGTAGGCCGTGCCCTGGCGCAGCATCCGCGTATTGGTGAACGCGTGCAGGGCGATAGCAGGGAGGCGGCACTTTCCCGCGCCGAGCAGGCGACGCTCGGGCTGGGCGCACAGCAAACCGCCGACGCACTGCTGCAAGGCAATCAGCAGTATGAACAGCGTTTCGGCCGCGTCTTTCTGATCCGCGCCAAGGGCCGCACGCCCGACGAGATCCTGATGCATCTGCATCGTCGTCTGCAAAACAGCGACGCGCAGGAGTGGCGCGAAACCGCCGAACAACTTCAGCAGATTACGCTGCTGCGCTTTAGGGAGTTATTACGCTGATGACCAAAATCACTACCCACATTCTGGATACCTCACTCGGTAAACCTGCTGCACAGGTGCGTGTCTGGCTGGAAAAAATCGAGGGCGGCCGGGCAACGAAAATCGGTGAATCCGCAACCGACGAAGATGGCCGCGCGACCTCGCTGAC
>Ga0308159_1004080_pt1 | contig 13719 bp, 7 predicted proteins | sample PhyCR1_FD_201040 | JGI IMG/M metagenome (GOLD analysis project Ga0308159, IMG submission 201040) | Phyllosphere microbial communities from UC Gill Tract Community Farm, Albany, California, United States - DLSLC.R1 | ecosystem: Host-associated > Plants > Phyllosphere > Unclassified | place: USA... | reverse complement strand
AGTTTACTAGCCTTATTGTCACCAGGCATTTTCCCAGATCAGTTTAAGACCCATTCCGGTACCGTGTATGTGTATTTTGAAGCAGCAGCGGTCATTTTAACGCTGGTACTTCTGGGACAGCTTTTAGAGGCCCGTGCACATGGCAAGACAAACAGTGCCATCCGGGAACTTTTGAAACTGGCACCTAACCAGGCGACCAGGATCGTAGGTGAAAAGGAAGAAACGGTGGCCATTGATGACATTCAAAAAGGAGATCTGCTTCGGGTAAAGCCAGGGGAAAAAGTGCCTGTTGACGGAAGCATCAAGATGGGAGAAGTCAATATTGATGAATCCATGATTTCCGGAGAACCTATTCCTGTAGATAAAAAGCCAGGTGATCAGGTAAGTTCCGGAACGATTAATGGAAATAAAACCTTTACAATGGTGGCTGAAAAAGTAGGATCAGAAACCTTGCTTTCCCAAATCATTGATATGGTAAATTCGGCTAGCCGTTCAAAAGCGCCCATTCAAAAGTTAGCCGATAAGATTTCGGGGTACTTTGTTCCAGTTGTTGTATTTATTGCAGTGGCGACTTTTGTCGTTTGGGCAATATATGGTCCGGAGCCTTCTTATGTGTATGCATTTGTAAATGCAATCGCGGTGCTCATCATTGCCTGTCCGTGTGCACTAGGCCTTGCTACGCCAATGTCGGTAATGGTGGGCGTCGGAAAAGGTGCAAAGTCAGGCGTACTGATTAAAAATGCTGAGTCACTGGAAAAATTGAATGCTATTGATATTGTAGTGATCGATAAGACTGGTACCGTTACCGAAGGTAAGCCTTCAGTTGAAAAGGTGGTCAGTGCAAATCCTAAGTTTACTGAAACAGATATTCTCCAAAAGATTATTTCCTTAAACAGCAGTAGCGAACATCCGCTTGCTCAGGCTACCTTACGCTATGGAGAAGAAAAGAACATAAATCGATTACCTATTGAACAATTTGAAGCTGTTACCGGGAAAGGCGTTGTTGGAATTTTTGAAAACGAAAACCTGGCTCTGGGCAATGAGAAATTAATGGAACAGGTTCATGCAGCAATTGCACCCGGACTAATGGAACAAGTTAAGGCAGAGCAGAAACAAGGTAAAACGGTTTCTTATTTAGCCTTAGGTGAGCATGCTATTGGGTTTGTGGTCATTTCTGATAAAATCAAGGAATCGAGTAAAGAAGCCATTATGAAATTACAAAAGGAAGGCCTACAGGTATTCATGTTTACAGGAGACAATGAAGATACTGCAAAGGCAGTAAGTGCGACCTTAAGCCTAGATGGATATAAAGCCCAGATGTTGCCGGAAGATAAATTGAACGAAATTAAACGTTTACAGCAAGAAGGGAAAAAAGTAGCTATGGCAGGCGATGGTATAAATGATGCCCCTGCATTGTCGCAGGCAGATATAGGAATAGCGATGGGTACAGGGACGGACGTAGCCATTGAAAGTGCTGACATAACTTTGGTAAAAGGCGACCTTAACGGGATTGCTAAAGCAAGACTATTGAGCCATAAGGTAATGGCAAATATTAGGGGAAACCTATTTTTTGCCTTGGGCTATAATGCGCTGGGAATCCCCATTGCAGCAGGTGTTTTGTATCCATTTTTTGGAATCTTGCTATCTCCTATGATTGCGGCACTGGCTATGAGTTTTAGTTCAGTATCCGTTATCCTAAACTCATTAAGGTTGCGAGCCGTAAAACTGGATTAACTTAAGAAATATTGAAAAGACAGCAGTTTTATAATCACGGTCATATTCAAAGATGCCAATCAAGAGACGGACTTATAGAAAAGATTAATCTATACCAGGTAATTAACAGATTCAATACTATAAAATAAAAATCATGAAAAACGAAAATCAAAACAATGAACATGAAAAAATGAACCATGGTGATAATCCATATAAGAAATTTCTTCTGATGCTTTGCATTTCTTTTATCCTGATGTATGGCATAATGTTCTTAAATGTTGACCAGGCAAACCATATTTATCTAAGTGTTACAAGGACTTATATGTCTATTCTCATGATATCGTCCATGGCTTTGGTGATGTTGCCTATGATGGGTAAGATGTACCCAAATAAAAGATTAAACAAAGCTATTTTAGCATCTGCCATTATTGTATTTATTACTGCCCTGACCCTTTTAAGACAACAAATATTTGTAGGCGATATTCAATATATGAAGGGAATGATACCCCATCACTCTTCTGCAATTATGACCAGCAAAAATGCTAATATCAAAGACCCCGAACTAAAGAAACTGTCGGAGCAGATTATTAAATCACAGGAGGATGAAATTGCACAAATGAAAGCCAAATTAAAAGAGTTAGAAAAATAAGTTACCCTGTAGAGTTCAATTGAGAATAGGCCATAATATTTATGTTACTAGCTTACCATTATTCCCTCGTTTACTGGTAATTTAATGTTTCTAATTCAAAAAGAAAATGATTCTTATAAATATAAGTTGGGAGGTTTCGCAATTATCATAAATCCATTTCATTAATCAAAATTATTTGAAGGTTTTTGATGATGAGTTTTTGATAATGAAAAATGGCCATTATTGAGCTAAAAAATTTGATATGGAGATTTTAAAAGTCAGTAAGAGTAATTTAAAAAAATGTGGAAATAACGTTACAAACAACGCTCCTTAGCGACTGGTTTAGTCCAAATTGTTATTGTATATGTTCTTCCTCCCTCCTATGAATAAACCGAAGTCAATTGCCCCCTCCACCGGAAATTGATTGAAATGAATCATTAATTATATTTGGGTTATGGATTGTTGATAGGGTGCAATTAGATTGATTTATACATGCAGGGTGGAGTTTGTAGACTGGAATATCGGAAAGTTCAAGAAAACAGGCGGACAACGGAGTGGAGCTTTTTAGCTTAATGCCATGGATCAGCTTAAGGATGGATGATTTAACATAACATACAGCGATTTTCTTACCGGAAGTAATGGCAGAGGGGACGTCCTTGGAAACCCGACAGCCAGAACCGGAGCGTTACAGGTTTATATAACAACCTATTTTTAAGCGTAATCAGTGCAGATGTTTCCTGCCTATTCCAGTGAGAATGGTAGAAATGCCTGATCTTCATAAAAACAGCAAACAAAAACAGCAATATAAGCAGCCAATAAAGTACCATCATATAAAGTTTTGGTCTTGGGTTCTTAGGCTTTTTACTTCCGGGACGGGCGGATAATTTAGCCCCGACTTTTTTAGATCTGCTTGTATTGCTGTTCATGGTATAAATGTTCTGCCCACTATAAATTTCAGGCAGTTTTCTTTTTCCTGGCTTTTGACTCTTTTTTATGTGAGCTGTCATAACCGAGTAATCTGAGCGCATTGAATACCACCAGCAGCGTTGAGCCTTCATGCGCAATAACCGCCGGACCAATCGAGGCGACACCGAGAATGGTCAGCGGAATCAGTGCGGCCACTACGCCAAGTGAAATCCAGAGATTCTGCTTGATAATTCCCCTGGCTTTCCGGCTGAGTCCGATGGCAAAGGGCAGGCTTTCCAGGCGGTCACCCATTAGGGCGATGTCCGCCGTTTCCAGCGCCACATCCGACCCGGCTGCGCCCATAGCAATACCAACCGTGCTTTTGGCCATTGCCGGTGCATCGTTCACACCGTCGCCAACCATGGCCACCATTGTTTCCGACTTAACCAGCTTCTTTATCGCCTTGACCTTATCCTCCGGCATCAGGTCTCCCCAGCTTTCACTTACGCCAATCTGTTTTGCGATGGCATCGGCAACCTGTTGGTTGTCGCCCGTAAGCATCACCATTTTTCTGATACCGAGCGAAGTCAGCTCAGCCAGCGCTCCTTTCGCCTCTTTGCGTGGAACATCCATCAGCGAAAGTATACCTATAAAATCCTTATCCCTTTTAACCAGCATTGAAGTATGTCCTCCCTTTTCCAGTTCCTCGATCTGCGAGAGGATTTCGCGGGGAAGTTTGTCCTTTTCAAATAGGGCTTTATTTCCTATCAGTACTTTCATGCCGCTAACATCTGCCTGAACGCCTCTTCCCACAATCCCCTTAACATTTTTGGCCTCCGGAATCTGCGTCTTCTTAAGTTTCTCCATTGCTCCGTTTACGATGGCCTCAGCCAAGGGATGATCGCTCAGTTTTTCTACGGCTACCGCAACGCTTAAGAGTTCTTCTTCAGAAATTCCGTTTAACGGGATCACATTGGTCAGGGCAGGCTTCCCTTCAGTCAGAGTACCCGTCTTGTCAAAAGCAATTGCATTCAGTGCGCCCAGATCTTCGAGCGGTCTTCCACCCTTGATCAGTACGCCTGCCCTCGCTGCACGGGCAACGCCGCTCAGTACCGCACTCGGGGTGGAAATGGCCAGCGCACATGGGCTTGATGCAACCAAAACGGCCATGGCCCTGTAAAAACTTTTTGCAAAAGGCTCATCGATGAACAGAAAGGCAAAGCATAATAGGGTAACCAAAATCAGCACCGCCGGAACAAAGTACTTCTCAAACTTATCTGTAAAAAGCTGGGTTGGTGATTTCTGCTTCTGCGCTTCATTGACCATTTTGACAAGTCTGGAAATCGTTGAGTCCTTAGCCTCCTTGATCACCCTGATCTCCAGTACAGAAGACCCGTTGATCGTTCCGGCAAAGACCCTGAAAACGGCCTTGATATTTTTTTCTACCGAGTAATCCTTATCGGCATCCGGAACGGGAGATTTATCAACAGGAACGCTTTCGCCGGTTATTGGTGCCTGGTTTACGCTTCCCTCGCCTTTAATTACCACGCCATCGGCAGGAATCTTGCTATTTGGCTTGACCACAATCACCTCGCCGACCTTCAGTTCACCAATGGGAACCTCTTCCTGTTTTCCCCCGCGGACAACTATGGCCGTCGGTGGGGCCAGGCTGGTCAGTGCCTCAATTGATTTCCTGGCTTTTCCCATGGCATAATGTTCAAGGGAATGACCCAGACTGAATAGAAAGAGCAAGAGTGCGCCTTCAACCCATGCGCCCAGTATTGCCGCGCCTACTGCCGCGACTAGCATAAGAAAGTCGATCTCAAAACCGCCCTTCAATATTGTCTCCACGGCCTCTTTGGCAGTAAAGAATCCGCCGAAGAAATAGGCGATGATGTAAAGGGATAGACTGATCCACTCCGGCATCCCGTCAATAAAAGAAAGCCCAAAACCTGCACCAAGTGCTAAGCCACAGATTGCTGCAAAGATCAGTTCAGTATTCTTTCCGAATATTCCTCCGTGCTCATGTTCGTGCCCCTCATGATCGCCCTCTTCATGCGCATGGTAATCCTTTTCCTTTATGTCTTTTTTGACTTCCGCCTGCTCTGGCAGATTTTTCTTTACCTGTCTTTTCATAATACCGTTAATTATTACCCTTCGGCATCCAAAAACCAGTTTTCTGCCCGTTCTATCCCCTGTTTTAATGCAACTTCTTTTCCCAAGCCTTTTTCAGAAACCAGAAATGCTGCGATTTCTATTGCCTTTCCCCGAACCTCTGGTTTCAAATCCTTTAAATGGAGATCAAAATCCTTAAACTGGTTTTCCATATAATTTTTATTTCAAATGTACATCCGAGTAACATGCAATTGTATTGCATTGTTTATCTTAAGCAGTTACTACATATCCCCTTAATAACCAGCTGCCGCTCTTGCGCTATATAGGATGCAGGCAAAGAGACTTCCGGCACGAAAACTTTCGGCAGACAATGGGTCTCCTTGCACTTTGTACAATAAAAATGCACATGCAGGTCCTGGTGACCATCTATGCTGCAATCTGCCTCACAAAGGGCAAATTTAGTTGATCCGCTTCCGTCTTCTATCCTATGGACCAGCCCATTTTCCTCAAAGGTCTTGAGGGTCCGGTAAAGGGTTACCCTGTCAGTTTTTCCCATGGCAAGCTCCATATCAGTCAGACTGATGGCAACCTGCTGATCGATCAGAAAATCAAGCACTAAAATGCGCATCGCGGTCGGGGCTATATTTTTGTCCTGAAGGATTTCCTCTATCTTTTGTTTCATTGTAAAAGCTGTTATATTCTATTAGTGTTGGTTTATAAACGGTCCGGTCCAACTTTAACCAGACTGAAGCTGTTACTAATGCCCCTCGCCTTCTTCTTCGGCATTCTTAACCTTACTCAAAAGATCATAAGCGCCTTTTGTTACCACTTTTGCCTCACTTATCTGCTCCGTAAAAGAGATCTGGGTGTAGCCGTTCTCGGCAACACCTGTTTTTACTTCCATCATCCTGTACCGGTAAGTGTTACTACCTTTACCGGTAGGCTGATCAATAAACACAAACTTTTTGCCTTCAAACTCAACAATAGCCGCATCGGGCAGTGCTTCAACCTTGTTCATACCGCTTTCTACATAAGCCTTAAGGTACATGCCCGGAAGCAGTTGTGTATCCTCCTTGTCCAGGTGGCAGTGAATCTGCACGGTACGCTCTTTACTGATTTCCCTACCTATGAGATAAACCGTAGCCATGCGCTCTTTCTCTTCGTTGGCCAGGACAAAGCGAACTTTCTGCCCAAGCTTAAGCTTGGGTACATCCTTTTCAAATACGGTAAGCTCTGCATGCAGGTGCTCGGTATCGGCAATCTTGAAAAGCACATCGGTAGTGCTGGCAAAGGCACCGATATTGGTATTGACCCGGGTAACATAACCCGCCATTGGGGTATAGAGATTAAAGGTTTTCTGTATTTGCCCTTTTTCCAGTTCCGAAAAACTGATATTCATAATGGAAAGTTTTGAACGTTGCCCCAGCAATCTGGCACTCACGCTCTGGTACTCGCTCCTTGCTTTCTGAAGTGCTTTTTTGGAGTTTACGTTTTCCTTGGCCAGTTCTTCCTGACGGTCGAGCTCCTGCTTTAAAAACTGTAGCTGGCTTTTATAATCCAGATAGTCCTGTTGCATCTGAATGAATTCCGGATTTTGCATCACGGCTACGAGCGCCCCTTTGGCTACCCGTTTTCCCTGCAACATAGTGGTACTTTTTACAATTCCTTCCAACGGGGTCGAAATTGATACCAGGCTTTGCGGGGGAAGATCCAGCATGCCGTTTACCTTGGTCGTTCCGCTTAATTCCTTCAGCTCAATTTTTCCAAGGGTAATATCGGTGAGCTTGTGCTGCTCCGGGGTAAGGGTTACGATATCGCTCTTTTCGTGAACGGGCGCTTTTTCCGGCTCCTTTTCTGCATCGGGGCTGCTACAGCCAGCCAGATAAAATGGAAAGGATAGCAGGATAAGATATTTATATATGGGTCTCATGAGATTTATGCTTAAAATGACTTGTTGTTACCGGTTAAAAATTCAATCTGGTTGATGCTCTGGCTTAACTGAAGCAGGGCCATCAGGCGTCCCTCGTAAATACCGTTTGCCTGTTTAAGGTTCAACAGGTATTCCGAATAGCCTATTTCTCCGTTCTGGTAGGCAATTCGGCTGTTTTTTAATATCAATGCTGCATTGGCCAGGGCAGAAGTAATAAAATAGTCGTAACGTTTCCTGTTTTTCAGGTATTCGCCCAGGGCCTGCTGGTACTGGGCGGTTATTTTTTGCTGCTGGAACTCCAGGTCGTTCGAGGCAATATCCCTGTTAATGGATGCGGCCTTTGCCTTGGCGGAATGGGCTCTGTAAAATAGCGGAACGGAAAGTCCGACCTGAAAGCCCTGAAAGCGTTTGTCGCGTCCAAAGAAAACCTCATTGCCATTAACGTTTTGAAAACCGGTTAGCGACTGGTTGAAATAACCAAGGGTAAAATCGGGTAGTGCTTTGGCCAGTTCTACTTTCCGTTGTTTTTCGGCGATCACGATCTGTTGCCTAAAATAGGCAATGGCCGGATTTTCATTTAGAAGAGCCGTATCCCGGAACGAAACCTCAGGCGTTTCTTTTAAAAACTTGTCAGCGATTAGCGCTTGCCCGTTTCTGCCCAAAAGTGTAGCCAGCTGCACTTTATAGATTTCGATGTCAGACCGGTCCTGATCGAGCAGGTTCTGTACATCCTTGAGCTGTGTCTCGGCGGCTACCTTTTCAAGCAGGTTACCCTCACCTGTTTTGTACTTTAGCGAAGCAGATTTTACAAAACCCTTATAAATGCTGTCTTGTTCGAGCAGCAGTTTTTCTTTCGAATACAGGTACTGAAGATTGGTATAAACGGTCTTGACTTGAAAAATGAGCTCGTTTTTACTTGAGGCGACCTGAAGCTGGCCTGCTTTGATGCGTTCATCTCCTAATGCCGCATTTGCAGCGAAAAGTGTTGGAAATGGAATGCTCTGGGAAACGGTAAAGTTGTTGTCGTTTTTAACCAGGCTGTTGTACTGCCCGTAAAGCATAGACACCTCAGTTTTGGGCATTTCAAAGGCAGTTTTCCGGAGTGCCTGCTGCAGTCCAACGCCAAGAGTGGCCCCACTAATTACCTTATTGTTTTTGACTGCCGAAGATACCGCCTGTTCGAGGGTTAGCGGAGTCTGGGCCTTGGCAGGCTGTAATCCGAACAAAGTAATAAACATGATTATTATGCCTGCTACCGGAGCAATTCTTACTTTTTTTCTGCCCATTTTTTCCAACCAGATATAAAGCACCGGAAGCACCAAAAGGGTTAGCAGTGTTGCAGAGATCAATCCGCCGATAACAACCGTTGCCAAAGGGCGCTGCACTTCAGCCCCGCTTCCACCCGAGATGGCCATTGGAAGAAAGCCCAGAGAGGCCACAAGGGCTGTCATAATCACCGGGCGAAGCCTAACCGAAGTTCCTGTTCTGATAATTTCGAGAATATCGTTCATTCCTTCTTTTTTTAACCTGTTAAATTCACTGATGAGTACGATGCCATTTAGAACAGCTACACCAAAGAGCGCAATAAAGCCAATGCCTGCTGAGATACTGAAAGGCATACCACGTGCCCATAGGGCAAACACACCTCCGATTGCCGACAACGGAATTGCGGTAAAAATCAAAAGAGCGTGTTTTATAGAAGAAAAAGTGAGATAAAGCAGTAGCAGGATGAGCAAAAGTGCCAGTGGCACGGCAATGCTCAGCCTTTTGTTTGCTGCCTGAAGGTTTTCAAAGGTTCCGCCAAAAGTTGGATAATACCCTGGCGAAAACTTAACCTCTGTATCAATCTTGTGCCGGATTTCTTTCACTATGCTCTCCACATCCCTTCCCCTAACATTAAACCCAACGGTAATCCGACGCTTTGCGTAATCCCGCTGGATCTGGTTAGGCCCCTCCTTGTATTCTATATCAGCAAGCTGTTCCAGCGGTACTTGATTGCCATTAGGTGCAGTTACGAACAGGTTCTTTACATCTTCCAGTGACTGCCTGTTTTCTTTTTCCAGGCGGACAACCATATCAAAGCGCTTTTCCCCCTCAAATACAAGACCAGCTACCTCTCCGGCAAATCCCGAACGGATGGCGGTATTCACATCCTCAATGTTAAGTCCGAACTGCGCGATCTTTTCCCTGTGGAATTTGATGATCACCTGAGGAAGTCCCGAGGCCTGCTCTACATAAACATCCTGGGCACCTTCGATTTTACCGGCGATGGCGCCGATTTGGGATGCATAGGTACTCAGCTTCGAAAAATCCTCTCCATAGATCTTAATCACCACATCCTGCCTTGCACCGGTCATCAATTCATTGAAACGCATCTGAATAGGTTGCTGAAATCCAAAGGTCACGCCCGGAATATACTGTTCAAGCTTGGTCTGCATCTTTCCGGCAAGTTCATCACGGGTCGAGGCACTCGTCCAATCACTTTTGTCTTTTAAAATAATCATCAGATCACAGGCTTCTACCGGCATTGGGTCGGTAGGAATTTCGCTAGACCCAATCTTTCCGATTACCTCTTTTACTTCCGGAAAGTTTGCCTTTAATACCTTTGCAGCCCGTGTAGCGGCCTCAATTGTCTGAGAAAGACTACTTCCGGTAAGCACCCTGGTTTCTACGGCAAAGTCGCCCTCCTCCAGCGTGGGAATAAATTCTGCACCCAGGTAATTGAAAATGATGATACAAATAGCAAATAATCCGATTGCAACACCAACAATGACGAGCCTGGCCCGAAGCGCAAAGTTCAGCATCGGCGTATAGCCCCTTTGAAAAAAGGACATGATCCTGTCCGAGATATTTCTTTTGGTACTTATGGTTTTGTTTAGGAACAGCGCACTCATCATCGGCACATAGGTAAGCGACAAGATAAAGGCACCAAGAATAGCGAAGGCCACTGTTTGAGCCATTGGCCTGAACATCTTGCCCTCGATACCGACAAGTGCCAGAATCGGCAGGTAAACGATTAGAATAATGATTTCGCCGAAAGCTGCGCTGTTGCGGATCTTGGAAGCAGAATCGAAGATCTCTTTGTCCATTTCTTGCTGGGTTAATCTATTTTTGTTCTTACGGATGCCCAGATGGTGGAGAGATGCCTCCACAATAATTACTGCACCGTCCACAATCAGCCCAAAATCTATCGCACCCAGGCTCATCAGGTTTCCGCTGACACCAAAAAGATTCATCAGGCAGACTGCAAAAAGCATGGCAAGTGGAATAACTGAGGCCACAATCAGTCCGGCACGAAAATTACCCAAAAGCAGTACCAGCACGAAAATCACGATCAATGCACCTTCTGCCAGGTTCTTGGTCACCGTACCAATGGCACTATCAACCAGTTTGGTTCGATCAAGAAATGGCTCGATAACAACGCCTTCCGGAAGGTTCTTTGCAATCTGGTCCATCCGGGTTTTTACGTTTGCAATAACCTTGGAAGAATTGGCACCCTTTAACATCATCACGACCGCCCCGACCACTTCGCCCTGATCATTTCTGGTCATAGCGCCGTACCTGGTGGCCGCACCGATCCTAACCTCAGCTACATTTCGGATCAATACGGGAATGCTATTCTCATTAGTGCGAACCACGATGTTCTCAATGTCTTCAATACTGTTGATGAGTCCCTCGCTCCTGATAAAATAGGCATTGGGCTTCTTATCAATGTATGATCCGCCAGTGTTTTGATTGTTTTTTTCAAGTGCCTTAAAAATGTCGCTGATGGATATATCCATACTTCTGAGCTTATCGGGATTGAGGGCAATCTCATACTGTTTGAGATAGCCCCCAAAACTACTGACATCTGCTATGCCCTCTACGCCCAGGAGCTGGCGGCGAACAATCCAGTCCTGGATCGTTCGGAGTTCTGTGGCATCATATTTTTTTTCATATCCTTTTTTGGGATGGATTACGTACTGGTAAATCTCTCCCAGTCCGGTGGTCAATGGTGCTACCTCGGGCGTGCCGATCCCCTTAGGGATGGCCCTTTCTACCTCGGCAAGCCGCTCGCTTACCTGTTGACGGGCCCAGTAGATCTCTACATCTTCCTTGAACACCACGGTTACAACAGATAGACCGAACCTGCTAAAGGAACGGATTTCTTCTATCCCGGGAATAGTAGCCATCGTCTGTTCGACCGGATAGGTTACAAAGCGCTCAATATCTTCCGCGCCGTTGCTTGGAGAGGAGGTAATAATCTGGACCTGATTGTTCGTAATATCGGGAAGGGCATCTATAGGCAGCTGCCTAAGGGAGTATATGCCCCAGGCAATTAGCGCCAGCATCATAATTCCCACAAGCAGTTTCTGCCTGATGGAGAATTGTATTATTCTGTTCAGCATTGTCGTTAAAATCAAAAATCAATAAAAAGCGGGAAATCATTGCACGTAATGGTGTAGAATTCCGCATGCAAAAGGGCACACTTTTCCGTAATAGAAAAATGAGCTACGAAAATTTGATTAAACGAGCTTTGGCGGTTGCCAAACGTCTAAGGGTTGTTTTTTTAGTGCCGAGCAATGGAAAACCGGATATGGCTTACGGAATACAGGAACAATAAGGTCTGTCAACTTTTCGGACGGAAATTGCTGACCAACCGAACAACAGGCACAGCTGCAGAATGGTGGACAGGATTCTCCGTGCATGTGGTCAGCTTTTGAATGATCGCTGTGCACCACGGTTGAAGTATGGGACTTGGAAACCATATCTTCCCTGTCCTGGCAGGGCATGAGGCCCAGAAGGATCAGATAAAGGGAAAAAAGGAATACAAAGTTTTTCACCGGAGGCAAATGTAAGGATTAAAGTTTTCAATTCATAACGCTCATTTTATTTTATCCCTGATCAACAGTGCGTTGGACAGACTGTACATAGCCTTAGCACATTAAGTGTTCCCAAAGTCAGAAATTCATTTAGGAACAAATAAAGGCTGCTTTCAACAAACTTATATTTAGATTATTACGTTAATTTGTGATGTGAAGTTCATAGCAGGCTTTGCGGTCATCTTTTCGATATTCTTTTTCTCCTTTTCGGAAACCGGGGGAAATATGCCGACCAAAGTCACCATAATCACAGCCCATCACAAAGGTTTGATGACTTCACGCGCGGAGCGCGTCCATAGAAATCTATTAAATCAAAACAGGTGGCCTTTAGCCACCTGGATCAGTTCGACTTCATACAACCTACGCTGGCAAATTCTGTGCATAAATCGAATGCCTTTTGCGAGCGTTGAAAACCCGTTCCGTGCATAATGCTCCTAAATTTACGCTCTTCGTTCGGAAAATTTCTGACATTTTGGAAATAGCCAGATACTGCATTAAATACCCCAAATAAAGTCCCTTTTGTAGTCTTTTCCATTTGTGAGGGTGCACTAAGGGCAAATTCATAAACATTTTCTACGATATTTAGGTAATGGCTGGATAATGTCTCCCTTTTTCCTTCCTGCAGACTAATGAGTACTTCCTTGCTTGGCGACATGGCAACCTCGATCAATTGCTTAACCTCTTCGTCGTTAATGCGGATTTTTGCCCAATAGTTATATAGGTCTTCCATTTCCTGTCCTAAACGGCTACTAATCCCCATCAATTGGTGTGCTTGCTTTAGCCTTTCCGCTGCGCTGGAAGTGTGCCTGATTTTGAAGGTATTCTGCTTATGCCTCATTGCTGCATTTAAGGTATTGCGACAAACGACCCTGACAGGGGTAAATGCTGCTGTTATACTCCCAAAACCATCATGGGAGGTCGTTAGAAAAATATACTGCTCAATCAGATCCTCCTTACCTACTCTGATATACTCGGGAAGTTTAGCGGTAATAAAAATCCGTTCTCCTTTTCCCAAAGCGCCGGCAGTTTCATACTTTATGCCATTATCATTTCCCACGATGCTGTCAAAGAAAGAAAAGGCTTCGACATTTTGCACGATTTGATAATCCTTGCCCACTACTCCTAACACCTCTTCCGTATCCGTTCGGACATTGGCGTAATAATTTGGGACAGGCACGGTAGGCTCAATTCCATCTGCCAGCGCATTGAGCAGGTCAAAGTTCACGTTATCAAGCGTAAAAAGCGGCCGTTTTTCAACGGTGTAATCCAACCCTGCAAATTGCAGGGCTTCGGCACTGGTCGGGTAATCTTCAATGATTGTTCCCAGGCTGTGCCATGCTTTTTCTTTTACGGAGAAGAAACTGTGTTTCTGTGTCCGTTCGTTATAATATAGGTTATGTGCCATGGTTTTAGTTTTTTGGGTTTCTGGTTTTTGTGGTCAGGATTTCCGACTTGACCACCTTGACATTTGGGGTGTCGGTCATTAGAAAACGGGATTGTTTTTCCATTTCCTGTAGGGTATCATTGATGTTTTCATGCTCGGTCTGTACTTCGATGCGGACGAT
>Ga0308159_1004076_pt1 | contig 13729 bp, 9 predicted proteins | sample PhyCR1_FD_201040 | JGI IMG/M metagenome (GOLD analysis project Ga0308159, IMG submission 201040) | Phyllosphere microbial communities from UC Gill Tract Community Farm, Albany, California, United States - DLSLC.R1 | ecosystem: Host-associated > Plants > Phyllosphere > Unclassified | place: USA... | reverse complement strand
GACGAGATGCTCTCGAACGCCGTCATCGAAGACGTCGTCAACGTCGAGGTGGTCGAGTGACCGCTCGCATCGGGGTCATCACCTTCCCCGGTTCGCTCGACGACCGCGACGCGCAGCGCGCCATCCGCCTCGCGGGCGGCGAGCCCGTCGCCCTCTGGCACGGCGAGCACGACCTGAAGGGGGTCGACGCCCTGGTCCTGCCCGGCGGCTTCAGCTACGGCGACTACCTGCGTGCCGGCGCGATCGCTGCCTTCGCGCCGATCATGGCCGAGGTGAAGGACGCGGCCGGCAAGGGCATGCCCGTGCTCGGCATCTGCAACGGCTTTCAGATGCTCGTCGAGGCGCACCTGCTGCCCGGGGGCCTGATCCGCAACGCCCACCAGCAGTTCATTCGCCGCGACCAGCGCCTGCGCGTCGAGAACGCCTCCACCGCGTGGACCAGCGACTTCGCCGAGGGCGAAGAGATCGTCATCCCCCTGAAGAACGCCGACGGCGGATACATCGCGGATGCCGAGACCCTGGCGCGCGTGAACGGCGAGGGCCTCGTGACCTTCCGGTACGTCGGGGTGAACCCCAACGGCTCGCTCGACGACATCGCCGGCCTGACCAACGACCGCGGCAACGTCGTGGGTCTCATGCCGCACCCCGAGCACGCGGTCGAGCCGGGCTTCGGCCCCGGTACGGCGGCGGCGATGCGTTCGGGCGTCGACGGCCTGGGCTTCTTCACGTCGGCGATCGCCGCGGTGGTAGGCGCGGCGGCCTGAGGCCGGGCGGCTCTCGCTCGGGGGGCGGGGCATTGGACGTGCGCGCGTCGTCGGAACGCTCGACCCACCAGGCACCGGTTCTTCGCGTGCCCGCGTAGCAGGGACGATCAGCCGACCGCGGCGGGGCCTCGTCCCGCTCCGATCAGGCCGACGATAACGAGACCGTTGCCGTTTTTGCGTCTCGCGTCATGAATAGGCGATGGCGTCGTCTTTCCCGTGACGGAAGGGCGGGCCGATGCACGACGACAACTCCCCCGGCGAACGAGACCTCCTCAAAGAGCGGGAGGACGCCGTGACGATCGTGCGCGGGCTCGTCATCAGCGTCGGACTGGCGCTCGCCTTCTGGGCGATCGTGGGCCTCGTTACCTGGCGGGTCGCCCACGCGATCATCTCCGCCCTCTCCTAGCGGATCCTCGCCAGGTGCACGCCAGGTGAAGTCAGTGCACCCCCGGTACCCATGCCCCTTTCACCCTCACAGGGCAGAATACGAAACGTGACCATGGATGCCGAGAACGAGACGGAGCCGTCCGATGCCGCGCTGCTGGATGCGGCTCGCGCCGGCGACGACGCCGCATTCGGCAAGCTGTGGGCGCGCCATTCCGGTGTCGCGCGGCGCGCTGCGGGCGCCATCACGCAGACTTTCGACCCCGACGACGTCGTATCGGAAGCGTTCACGGCAATCCTGCGCGCACTTCGCGCGGGTAAAGGTCCCATCGATGTTTTCCGCCCCTATCTGCTGGCCACAATCCGCAACGTCATCGCGGGATGGGGACGCGCCCGCCGTGAGGAGGCGTCCGATGCTGTCGACGAGAAAGTCGACCCACGATCCGCCGATCTCGAACTGTTCGCCGAGGCCGATGCGTCGCTGGTGATGAAGGCTCTGGAGACTCTCCCGGAGCGGTGGCGCGAGGTTCTCTGGCTGACCGAAGTGGAGGCGCTGCAGCCCGCGGAAGCCGCCGGAAAGCTTGGTATGTCCGCCAACAGCACGGCCGCGCTGGCCTACCGCGCCCGTGAGGGTCTGCGGCAGGCATGGATCCAGGCGCACGTCGAACCGAAGGCCGCCGACGCCGAGCATCGCTGGGTCCTTGACCACATCGGTCAACACGCGCGCAACGCCCTCTCTGCCCGCAACCGCGCCCGGTTCGACGCGCATTTCTCCGACTGCGCGACCTGCCAACGCACCTTCCGACTCGCCCTCGAGTCGAGCGCATCGTTCACCCCCGTGATGCTTCCGCTCGCGGTCGGTGTGCTCGCGGCCGCGGGAGTCGGCGCTCTGGCGGAGTTCGCCTCCGCACCCGCCGCTCAGGCCAGCGAGAGTGTGCCGCCCTCTGGCGCCCACCGCGCCACCCTCCGGCGGAGAGGGAGAATGCGGCGGCGGCGGGGCGTCACCGCCGCCGCCGTTGTGTTCGGTGTCGCTCTGCTCGGAACGTGCGTGGCCGTCGCGGTCACATCGTCGACGGGCTCCGAGACCTCCGCGGAGATCCCCGAGCCGATGGCATCCCCCTCCGCCCCGTCGCCCGCGCCGACGACCTCGACGCCGACGACCTCGACGCCGCCGCCCGCCTCGCCGTCTCCCACGGCCTCACCGACGCCCGTCCCCATCGAGACGATTGAGCCGGCCCCGGTGCGTCCATCCCCTTCGACGAGCGCTCCACCCGCCGCTGCGCCTCCGCCCGCGGATGTCGTCCCCGACGTCCGCTTCGCCGTCACGTCGATCGATACCGGGGGTGGCCTCTTGGCTCCCGTCGTGACTGGCGCGTCAGGCCCGGGGGCGAGCGTCACGGTGACGGTCGGGGCTGTGTCCGTCATGACCAGCGCAGACTCGGCCGGCCGCTGGCGGACCGACCCGATCCCCGTGCGTCCGGGGTCGTACACGGTGAGCGCGGCTGCAGACGGAGCGTCGACCACCGCGGGTGTGGCCACAGTCTCCTCGCCCGTCGTCTCCGTCGCGCAGCGCGCGGACGGAGCGATCGTCACCGTGCGCGGAGGGGCGAACACCATGTACCGGATCGCGATGGGCGCCGGGGTGGAGCTCGCCACGACGGACGACTCGGGGGTGGCGACTGTCCCGTTCGGGGGGACCGGTAGCGACGTGACGGTCTACGCGGTGTCGGGAGATCGGACGGGGCCGCGCATCGTCATCCCCCTTTCTGCAAGGTGAGAAGTTCTCTCGGAACCGCTCGCATCGCGGACCGGCGTGCTGGTGGGGACGCCACCGGCCTCGCCAACCACCGCCGCGCCATGCGTACGTCCGCGGCGGCACCCTGCAGCAACTGCGAGACCTGGAACTCGCAGCCTGGCGGCGAAGGCTCCCGACCGGCGAGTCGCCAACATGTGGCGGCAGAATCCTGAATCAAATCGCTCGGCTGACCGGGTAAATGTTGGATCCACCCCTAGCCGACCCGACTTTCGTCCAGTTTTTAATGCGGAAACCGCGTCATGAATATCCAGGGTTCACGTCTCATGAACGCCGCTCGCCTCGGTCACCACGAGTCTTTTCCGTAACCATATCGTTACGATCGTAATTGCTCGGCGTGGTCGGTGACGGGCTGCGCCGGAAATCCGCATACGCGATTTCCGGAATGCGCGTACTGAGTCGAACAAGTGGGGGCAGCCCCACAACGAGCCGAAGGGCGGCGTGATGACGCCAAAAGAGCAAGACAAGAGTTTCTTCCCCCCGGGGCAGGGGAAGGGAAAGGCGAGGGAATCTGGGCGAGGAACTCTCTTCCGCCCGACGGGCTTCCTCCTCGTGATGGTCCTCATCTGCGCCACGGCGATCGGTGTCATCACGGGGAGCGCCACTGCCGCTGTAGCTGCCGCACTCGATTGCACAACGCGCTTGTACGAGATCAGCCCGGGTGCGCTCAAGGTCGTGTCTGTCCCGTTCTCCGCCGTGGGGAACGCTGCATCCGTCACGGCAACAGACGAATTCACCGTCGCCTCAGGCGTGTCGAATCCGAACTCGCTCGGTATCAATTCAGACGGCACGAAGGCGTACTACACAGCGGACCGGGGCGGCTCGCGAGTCATCGTCATTCACGACACAGCGACGGGCGCCGACACGGAGCGCGCAGCCCGAAATTCTCCTGGATATCAAGCCGGCGCGGTCAATCCCGTCACGGGGATCTTCTACTACGGCACGACGGCGGCAAATGGTGTCATATTCGCCTACAACCCCGCCACCGGAGCATCGTTCCAGGCCGGAACCGTACCCGCTGTTGCCACATCGGCCCCAGGTGGCCTTGCAAACGGTGACTACGCGTTCAGCTCCGGCGGTGACCTCCTCATCGTCAGCAACAACCGCATCGTCTCTGTGCCTGCTGCCGCGGTGCCGACCGCGGAATCCACCACGCAACTTCCCGGAACGCTGGTCAGCGAAGGCGACATCAACACAAGTGTTGGTATTGCCTTCGATGACGAGGGAACGCTGTACGTCCTGAACGGCCAAGGTGCGGGCGCCGGTATGCAGCGAGTGAACCCCGTGACCGGGGCGGTCGTCGGTCAAACGACCACGACCTCCGTCGTTGGTAGCGACCTCGCGAGCTGTGCACCCCCGTCGACACTGACGCTTCAAAAGAACGTGTCGGACAGGGTGAACGCGGCGGACCAGTTCACGTTGAACATCTCCTCGGCAGGGGCGTCCGGCATCTCGGCGACGACGACGGGATCCGCGAAGGGCGTGCAGGCCGAGAAGGCTGGACCGACGATCGGACTGGCCGGGACCGTGTACACACTCAGCGAGTCCGGAGCGAGCGGGACAGATCTCTCCGCGTACGACACGACCTACCAGTGTGTCGACACGTCTCGCAGCAATGAGGTGATCGCCTCAGGCTCATCACGCTCGTTCTCGCTCACCTACCCGACCGGAACGAAGCGCGGTGTGGTCTGCACCTTCACCAACACGCCGCGGAACTGGTCCTACACCGTTGAGAAGAGCGTCGACGCCACCACGGCGCACCCCGGAACCGCGCTGACGTACACCGTCGAGGTGAAGAACACCGGCGACGCGGCCTACGACGACAACGCTCCCTCCGGGCTGCGGCGGGTATCGTTCACCGACGATCTGTCCGGAGTGCTGGACGACGCGACGTATAACAACGACGCATCGAACGGGGCGACGGTGTCGGGTACGACGCTGAGCTGGTCGGGCACCCTGGCGAAGGGCGAGACGAAGACGATCACGTATTCGGTCACCCCCAACAAGCCGGGCAACGGCGACCTGCAGCTGGATAACAAGGTGACACCGAGCGGCCCGCACGGCACATGCGTACCGAACAAGTGCGCAACGTCGACGCCCGTACAGGCATTGGAGATCACCAAGACCGCCGACAAGCAGAAGGCTCTGCCGGGATCGACGATCACCTACACGATCGCGGTGAAGAACACCGGAAAAGTGGCGTACACCGCCGGTTCGGACGCGGCATCGTTCACCGATGACTTGTCGAAAGTGCTGGATGACGCGGACTACAACAACGACGCCTCAGCCACGGACGGCACCGTCAGCTACGCGCAGCCGAAGTTGGACTGGTCGGGCCCGGTCGCGGTGGGTCAGACGGTGACAGTGACGTACTCCGTGACGGTGAAGAACCCCGACACCGGCGACTCCGACATCGACAACGCGGTCATCTCCCGCACTCCGGGCAACAACTGCGTCCCCGACTCTGGAGATCCGAAGTGTCAGATCGCCGTTCCGTCGCAGTCGTTCACAGTGTCGAAGACATCGTCAACGACGGTGGCAAGCCCCGGTGACACGGTCACCTACACGGTGACGGTGACCAATACCGGCAAGGTCGACTACACCTCGAGCAACCCGGCGTCGTTCCGCGACGACCTGTCCAACGTGACCGACGACGCCACCTACGTCGCGGGCAGCGCCACCAACGGAGCCGTCGTGGAAGGAAACACCCTCGCCTGGTCCGGCGGGGTGGCTGTCGGTCAGTCGACGACCGTCACCTACGAGGTGAAGGTCAACGCCCCCGACACCGGCGATCGCAAGCTCATCAACACCGTCACCCCCGCCAGCCCTGACGGGCGATGCACCACGGCGGCGGAGTGCACGACGATCACGAACGTCCGCACCTACACGGTGGAGAAGAGATCCTCCCGGACGACGGTGAATCCGGGCCAGACCGTGTCCTACACGGTCACGGTGAAGAACACCGGCACGGCGGACTACACCGCTCAGGCGCCGGCGGCTTTCGACGACGACCTGTCGAAGGTTCTGGACGACGCCACCTACAACGGTGACGCGTCGAACGGTGCAACGGTCTCGGGAACGACGCTGTCCTGGTCGGGCCCCCTTGCCGTGGGGGCATCCCAGCAGATCACCTACACCGTGACGGTGAACAACCCCGACACCGGAGACAAGGTGCTCACCAACGCGGTGTCGCCGACCGGCCCGGGTGGCGACTGCGCCGCAGCGGGAAGCTGCACAACCACCACGAACGTCCAATCGTTCACGGTGGAGAAGGTGGCTTCGGTCGGGAAGGTGACACCGGGTGCAACGCTGACGTACACGGTGAAGGTGATCAACACCGGGACCGCGGCGTACACCTCGATGGATCCGGCATCGTTCACCGACGACCTGGCGAGAGTGGTCGATGACGCGACGTACAACGGTGACGCGGTCAGCAGCAGCGACGGCGGCGACCCCGGTGTCGTCCGGTTCACAACCCCGACACTGTCGTGGACGGGTCCGCTGGCGGTGGGCGCGACGACCACGGTGACCTACACGGTCACGGTCAACACCCCCAACAGCGGCGACGGGATCCTCACCAACGCGGTCGTCCCCAACGGTCCCGGTGGGGGATGCGCGCCGGGCAAGGTGTGCACAACGACCACCCCGGTGCAATCCATCACCTTTGCCAAGGTCGCCGACCGCACCGACGTCGTTCCCGGCGAGGTCGTGACCTACACGATCACCGTGACCAACACCGGAAAGGTCGACTACACCTCCGCCGCACCGGCAACGTTCACGGACGATCTGACCAACGTGGTCGATGACGCCACCTACAACCGAGACGCCACCAGCACCGCCGGCACGGTGTCGTACATGCAACCGACACTGTCGTGGTCGGGCCCGGTAGCCGCAGGGGAAACCGTGACGGTGACCTACACCGTCACCGTCAACACCCCCGACACCGGTGACAAGGTCCTCGACAACGCGGTCCTGTCCGATGTGCCCGGCTCCGGCTGCGCACCCGGAAGCACCGACCCGGCCTGCCGCAGCGTCCTGCCCAGTGGGGAGTACACGGTCACCAAGACCGCGTCCACCACCACCGCGAACCAGGGCGCGACGGTCATGTACACGGTCACCGTCACCAACACCGGCAAGACCGCGTACACGGCGGCGCGTCCGGCCTCGTTCCAGGACAACATGATCCACGTCCTCGACGACGCCACCTACAACAACGACGCCCGCGCAAGCGGTGGGTCCGTGTCATACAACCGGCCGAACCTGAACTGGTCGGGCCCGCTCGCTGTCGGAGGAACCGTCACGGTGACGTACTCGGTCACGGTCAACACCCCCGACACCGGCGACCGGAAGATCGTGAACGCGGTGGCCCCCACCAGCCCGGGCGGACAATGCTCCCCCCAGGGCTGCAGCACCACGACCACGGTCCCGCCGGGCTTCAAGGTCCACACCGGCGGTGACGCCGCCGCGACGGCGAGCATCAGCACCGGCGGATGGATGGGGCTCAGCGTGACCGGCATCGCCGCGCTCGTCGCCTGCCTCACCCTCTGGGTCCGACGACGCCCCCTCGGCGCCTCGCAGTAACCCGCACCACAACAACAGGGGCCGCCGGCGGTCACCACCGCCGGCGGCCCCACCTCTTCGTCCCGCGGAGCACGTCGCTCCATCACGCAACGAAAGCCACCGTCATGTCCCTGACACCCTCGGTCAACGAGGCCCCCGCAACCGACACCCCGGCGAAACGCCCCCGGCGCACCGTCCTGATCGCCCTCACCGCCGCCGCCGCAGCCGCCGTCGTCATCGGCATCGCCGGAGCCACCGGCGTCTTCGACACCGCCCCCAAGGACCTCAACGGCAACCCCGTCCGTTACGACCCCGACGCCATCCCACACCCCGAAGCCTCCGCCACCCCCGACGGACACGGCCGCTTCATCGCCCCCAGCGTCGACCTCGACGTCCCCCTCGGCTCCCTCGACATCGTCGACGGCGACGTCACACCCCCCGGCTTCCAATCCGCCTACCTCATCCGTAACTACGGCGTCACCCCCGACCGCGCCGGCCTCGGCACCGTCTACGTCGTCATGCATTCGCTACGAAACGGCGCCGTCGGCCCCGGCAACGCCCTCATCGACGTCGACCACCGCAAAGCCCGCATCACCATCGGCGCCACCCTCACCGTCGACGACATCGACTACACCGTCACCGGCACCCAGAACGTGGCCAAAACCGACCTCCCGAACAGCGACATCTGGACCACCGGGCCCAACGAACTCATCGTCATCACCTGCCTCCAACGCCCCGAAGGGGGCCCCTCCACCGACAACGTCGTCATCACCGCCAAACGCGCATGAACCCACGCAGGCGGGCCATGCATTCGCCCCGGTAGCGTGAGCCCGTGGCATCCGAACGCACGACCGATCCCGATGCGCTGATCGATCGCATCCTGCACCTCTGGCACGTGGATGCCGAGACGCTGCCGTCCGAGCCGAAGCTGGCGGAGCTGACCGGGGCGAGCCGGAATTCGGTGCGCGAAGCGCTGGTCCGCCTCGAGGAGCGCGGCTACGTCCACCGCACGCAGGGGACGCGGACGTCGCGGAACCGCCGCCTCCCGGGGGTGGGGCGGCGGATCGACGAGCAGTTCGACCACTCCCTGTCCATCCGGGCAGCCGGATACGAGCCCACCCTCGAGGTCGTCTCGGCCGATCGCCTGACGCTCGAAGCGGGCACCGCAAGATACGACGACCTCCCCGACGGCACCGCCGTGCTGCGGACGAGGAAGATGTGGCGGGTCGACGGCGCCCCCTACGCCCTCGCCGAAGACCTCATCCCGCTTGCCCGCGAAGTCGAGCTCGACCCGCGCCGCCCCGTCTTCGCGCTGGCCGAGGCGGCGAACGGCGTGCGCGTCGCCTGGGAGACGATGTGGATCGACGCGATCGCCATCGACGCTGAGCGCGCCGCAATCCTCTCCGCTGAACCGGGCACTCCGGTGATCGAGATGACGTACTGCGGGTACGGTGCCGACGACGCGATCGGGTATTGGTCGCGCGAGGTGCAGCTATCGGCGCCGGCCGGACTGCGGAACGCCCTGATTCGCCGCGTCCGCCCCTGACCCACGCGACCGCACCCATGACTTCGGGCATATGCACCCCGGATGACGCGAAGGGCGAGCATTCGGCACGAGTCATCGCTCCTCGGCGTGGAGACGCGTTTCGCCCACGTAAAGAGACGGTGACGTGTTGGACAAGTCACTCCCGCAACTTGTTGGACAAGCGTACGCTCGGGGTACCCGACGAAAGCGAGCCGCCATGTCCGACACCCTGGCCGTCCACCGCCTCACCGCGGAGACCGTCTCCCCCGCCTCCTTCGAGCCGTTCGGCGTCGTACTGACCCCGATGGAGGACGGCACGCCGTTCACGGCCGAGGAAGCCGTGCTCGACGTCTCCAACGGCATCCCCCGCTTCTACCTCATGCACCTCGACGACAAGCCGGCCGAGTTCGTGCGCGTGACCCGCCACCTCGAGACGACGCAGACCCTGATGGCCGTGGGCGACGTGGAGTGGACCATCGCGGTCGCCGCGCCGGGAGTCGACGAGCCCACGCTCGACGACCTCCGCGCGTTCCGCATCCCCCCGCGGACGGCCATCACGATGCGCAAGGGCACCTGGCACGCGGGTCCCTTCTTCGCCGACCCGAGCATGGACTTCGTCAACCTCGAACTCGACGACACCAACGTCACCGACCACCACAACCATCGCCTCGACGACGCCTACGGGGTGCGCGTCGTGATCGACGGGGAGTGAGCGTGCTCACCCGGCTCCCCGACGCCGCCGCGCGACTGGCCGCCCTCGAACGCGAGGCGGCGCACCAGAGCGCTCTGAGCGCGGGCGACGGACGCTCATGGGTGCGCGCCCGCGACGGCGTGCGCCCCGTCGTCATCGTGGGGGCCGGGCAGGCCGGCCTCGTGCTGGCCCGGGGCTTGCGCCGCCGCGGGATCGACGACGTCGTGGTGATCGACGCAGCTCCCGCCGATGCGACCGGCCCGTGGACGACCTACGCCCGCATGCACACGCTGCGCACCCCGAAGGACATCGCGTGGCCCACGTGGGGCACGCCCGCGGTGAGCCCGCGCGCATGGTTCGAGGCGGTGTACGGCCGGGAGGCATGGGAGACGATCGAATACTTCCCCACCACCGCATGGCAAGGCTTCCTGCAGTGGTACCGCGAGGTGTCGGGGCTCACCGTCGTCCCCTCCACGCGCGTGCGATCGCTCGTCACGGCGGGAGCCGACGCCCCGATCGAGCTCTTCCTCGACGGTCCCGACGGCGAATGGATGCTCCCCGCCCGGCACGTCGTCCTCGCGACCGGCATCGAGGGGGCGGGCGGACGTCACATCCCCTCGCTTCTCGCCGGACTGCCCACCGATCGCGTGCACCACACCCACGACGACATCGACTTCACCGCCCTCGCGGGGCTGCGCATCGGCATCCTGGGCGCGGGAACCGGCGCATTCGACAACGCCGCGACCGCCCTCGAGCGCGGCGCCGCGAGCGTCGACGTGCACATGCGCCGGGCGGCGATGCCGCAAGTGAGCCCCTATCGCTGGATGGAGTTCGCGGGGCTCATCGAGAACTACGGCTCGTTCACCGACGCGCAGAAGTGGGCGTTCAACGTGCATCTGTCGGCCGTCGATCAGCCCGCAACGCAGAACGCCCTGTGGCGCGCGCACGCGTTTGACACCTTCCGCTTCCTCACCTCGTCGCCGTGGGAGCACGTCGAGTGGACGGGCGACGAGATCGTCGTGACGACGCCGCACGGCATCCACCGATACGACGTCGTCCTCGCCGCGACCGGGATCGTCGCCGACCTCGCACGCCGACCGGAGCTTGCCGGAGTCGCCGCGGATGCCGTGCTGTGGAGCGACCGCCTCGCGCCCGAGGCCGCCGCCCAGAAACCGGGCCTGGCCGCCTTCCCCTATCTCGACGACGATTTCGGTCTCGTCAGCCGCGCGACCCCCGAGGCGTCGGCGCTGTCGCGCATCCACATGTTCAACCACGGCGCGCGCATCAGCCAGGGGATGCTGAGCCACCAGATCCCGGGGCTCGTCGGAGGGGCGACGAAACTCGCCGCCGCCCTGTCGCGACGCCTCTTCGTCGGCGACTCCGACGCGCTGCTGGCCGAGTACCTGGCCTACGACGTGCCGGTCGGCGTGCACATCGGTCGTCGTCCGGCCTCCGCCGCATCTGCGCCCGCGGAACACGACGCGGGACCTTCCGCGATCGGCGAAGCCCTGCGCACGTGACCGGCCGGTTGCCGCAGCGAATTTCGTGTGTTGTGCCAGGCGAGCCGCTCACCCCGAGCACGCGACTAGCGTGAAGGGGTGACGACCGCGACCCCCCTGATCGTTTCCGTTCCCACCGCGCAGCTCCGCGACGACCTCGGCGAGCTCCCCGACGGTGTCGACGTGGTGGTGTGGGACATGACGGATGCCGCCCCGCGCGAGCGCTTCGACCTCGTCGTGCCGCCGTACATGTCGATGGCCGGGGTGATCGGGCGCCTCTCGGAGGTCGAGGTCGGCCTCGTGCAGAGCCAATCGATCGGCTACGACAATGTCGAGGGGCGCCTGCCCGAGGGTCTCGTGTTCGCCAACGCGGCGAGCGTGCACGAGACCGCGACCTCGGAGCTGGCCGTCGCCCTCGCCCTCGCCGCGCAGCGCGGGCTGCCGGATGCCGTTCGGGCGCAGGACCGCGGCGAGTGGGACGCCTTCGTGGCACCGGGACTGGCCGACGCACGGGTGACGCTGCTCGGTTTCGGCGGCGTGGGGCGCGCGATCGCGGCCCGCCTCAAGCCGTTCGAGGTCGACCTGCGCGCGGTGGCCTCGCACGGACGCCTGCAGGACGACGTCGAGGTGTTCCCCCTGGGCAAACTGCAGGACGTGCTCTCCGACACCGACATCCTCATCGCCTCCCTCCCGGGCGGCGACGCGACCCGGCACGTGATCGACGACCGTGCGCTCGCGGCACTTCCCGACGGCGCGCTCGTCGTCAACGTCGGCCGCGGCCCCCTCATCGACACCGACGCGCTCGTCGAGCACGTCCGTCGCGGCCGCATCCGCGCCGCCCTCGACGTCACCGACCCCGAGCCGCTGCCCGCCGGTCACCCGCTGTGGAGTCTCGACGGCGTGCTCATCGCCCCGCACGTCGGAGGAGCGACGGATGCCATGCGCCCGCGCATCGCGCGACTCGTCCGCCGGCAGATCGAGCGGCTGCGCGCCGGGGAGCAGCCGTTGAACGTCGTCATCGGGGGCTGACAAGCATCCGCCGCCTGCGTGCCCGTCGGGGCCGGCTGCGCGCGGGCTGCGGCTGCGCGCCGAGCGCTGAGCACCCAAGACACGCGGACGCCGCGAAATTTCGTCCGGGTGTTCCGGACACTCGACAGAAGGCCGCGCCGCCGCGCGGGATCGCTCGACGTCCACGACACCCGGACGCCTCAAGATCCCGTCCGGGTGTTCTGGACACTCGACGGGGACGCCCGGGCGCAAAGCCCGCGGGAAACGGGAAGCGCGCTCAGCCGCGGAAGCCGGCGGGGTTGGACAGCAGTTCGGCGAAGGCGAGTTCGGCGGGGCCGACGAGCATGAGGCGAGAGCGCAAGTGCGCGCGCTCGAGGCGGATGGCCCGGCCCTCCGCACCCAGCGGATGCACCCGCACCGCATCGGCGAGACGCTCGCGACTCACCGAGAGCAGCGCGCCGAGGTAGCCCGAGAGCACGACCGTCTCGGGGGCGAAGGCGTTGACGAAATTGGTCAGGGCCACGGAGAGCATCTCGACCTGGCGGGTGACCTCGGCCAGCACCCGGGGGTCGCGGGCCACGCCGAGCTCGACGTCGAGCTCGTCCTCGTCGAGCTTTCGGCGGCCCAGCAGGGGCTCCAGGATGTCCAGACTGACCTCGGCCTCGAGGCACCCGCGGCGCCCGCACACGCACGCCCGCCCTCGCGGGTCGACGACGGTGTGGCCGAGTTCGCCCGCGTAGCCGGAGGTTCCGCGCAGGAGCGTCCCGTCGATGATGAGGCCGCCCCCGATGCTGTGCATCGCACCGCCCAGGTAGAGCAGGTTGCCGACGCCCACCCCGACGCCGAACCGCGACTCGGCGAGGGCGCCGATGCTGGCGTCGTTGCCGGCGGCCACCGGCATCCCGAGCTCGTCGCTGAGACGCGCCGCGACCGGATCGCGCTTCCATCCCATCGTGGGAGACACGAGGACGGAGCCGTTGGCGTTGACGAGGCCCGGGACGGCGAGGCCCGCCCCGACCACCCGGTAATGGCGGTCGATGTCGGCGCGCATGGCCTCCACCGACGACCCCACGATCTGCACGAAGCGACGCGGCGACGGCGCACTGGCCGTGTCGTGACGCAAGCGCGCGTGCACGACCCCGCCGAGTCCGACGAGCGCCACGGTGACGGCGTGCGGTTCCGCGCGCACGCTGAGGGCGGCCACGTGGTCTTCGGGCTCGATGTCGAGCGTCGGGCGGCCGACCTTGCCGGTGCGTTCTCCCCCGGGCGCCTCGCGCACGAGGCCGAGTTCGGTGAGCTCCATCACGAGCCCGGTCACGGTGGAGCGGTTGAGCCCGGTCGTGGCGCCCAATTGCGCCCGTGAGAGCGCTCCCCGGGAGTGGAGAAGCGACAGGACGGACGAGAGGTTCTGCTGACGGATCAGGTCGTTCGTCGTACGGCCAGCCGGCGGCGCGAGCGGGGTTGCGGGCTCGAACACGGCAGGGG
>Ga0308159_1004073_pt1 | contig 13743 bp, 10 predicted proteins | sample PhyCR1_FD_201040 | JGI IMG/M metagenome (GOLD analysis project Ga0308159, IMG submission 201040) | Phyllosphere microbial communities from UC Gill Tract Community Farm, Albany, California, United States - DLSLC.R1 | ecosystem: Host-associated > Plants > Phyllosphere > Unclassified | place: USA... | reverse complement strand
TCAACTTCGAGCGCAGATTGAGATCGATCGACCCGCCTGATTTGAGCGGATACGAATACGTGTAGCTCACCGATGCCGTCGTCTTGGGTGAACGATCGAGCGGCCGGCCGTCGTAATCGGGCTCGTTACCGGCGCCCAGCGGGAAGTAATGTTTGTACTTCGCATCGAGGTAGGTGAACGATAGATCGATGTGGTTGCGCGCACTGGGAACCAGCGTCGTTTCGACCTCGACCCCCTTGATCGCCGCCTTGCCCGCATTCTGCACCAGCGGCGCCGGAGTGCCGGCATATTCCGCGATCGTGCTGAGCTGCAGGTTGCGATAATCATAGTAGAATGCAGAGGCGGCAAAGCGCACCGAATTATCCGGCAGGCGCCCCTTGATGCCCAGTTCGTAGGCCGTAAGCGTCTCAGGCTTGTAGTACAACTGCGATGCCGGGCGCGGATTGTTGCAATACACTCCCTTGATCGTCAGGCCTTCCTGGCAACCATCATTGAAACCGCCCGACTTGTAGCCCGACGAGACGACGGCATAAAGCAAGGTACGCGAATTCAAGTCGTAATCGAGCCCAAGCCGCCAGGTCGCGCGCTGCGACTTCACCGTCGCCGCGTTGAGCAGGATGCTATCACCGGCGGCGGCGTCGAACACCGGACCGGAGCGGATGATCGTTTCCCCGAAATGCGACTTCTTGTCCCAGGTATAACGAACGCCGGCGGTGAAACGCAGCGCATCGGTAAGGCTGTAGGTGCCTTGCGCGAAGGTGCCGATCGACTGGCCGATCGTCGGATGGTAGTTGGCCTGGAAAAGATCGAGACCGAAATAATCCGGCAGGGAAAGGACGAGATCGTTCTCCTCACGGAAATAATATCCGCCAACCTGCAGCTTCAACTTCTCTACCGGATTGAAGGCGAAGCGCAGTTCCTGCGAATGCTGCCAGTACTTTCCGTCAAGGATCTGGCGGATCGCGCCGCCGGCATAGTCCGTGGCATCTTCATACTGGTCGAACCTGCGATAGGAACCGAGGTAGGCGATATCCGCGAAACCGACGTTCCATTGCAGATCCGCCGATACACCCCAGGTGCTGTTGCGGAACCGGGGCTCCGCCAGCAGGTCGTACCCGCGCGTGCGCAGGGCCTTCGAACTTCCGCCGGTGTAGACCGGATCTGCCCCGCTCGATCCACCGACATCCGGATCGGCAAAGAAGTTCTGGCCCAATACGGACGTGACGGTATTGCCGTTGCCGTTCATTCTGCTGTAGTCACCGCGAAGCAGCAATGTCGCGTCCGATCCGATCTTGAAGCGCGCCTGCGCACGACCGGAAATATTGTCCTTGAACGGATTCTGATCGAACGGATCTCCCGGATTCGAGATGATATAGCTGTCTCGCCGATCATATGACCCGGAAAAACGCAGGGCTATCGCATCATTGACGGGAACGTTGATCATGGCGTCGGCCTGGCGCGTGTCATAGTTTCCATAACCGATGTTCGCCGCAGCCTCCAGCTTGTCGGATGGCGTGTTGGCGATGACATTGATCACACCTGCCGTGGTGTTCCGTCCGTACAATGTACCCTGCGGTCCTCGCAGTACTTCGACACGGGCGACGTCGTAGAAGCTGACTTCCTGTACTTGCGGACGGGCAATATAAATACCGTCGAGCAAAAACGCGGCCGAGGGATCTCCTTTTTCGCCGTTGTCTCCATTGGTCACGCCGCGGATCGTGATCTGCAACCCGAAACTGCGCACGATCGACACGTTGGGGACCTGGTCGCCCAAAGTCGTCGGATTGGTGACGCCGGCCTTCAGCAAAGCATCCCCGCTGATGGCGTTCATCGTGATCGGCGTCTTGGACGCCAGCGACTGCGTGCGCTGCGCCGTCACGACGATATCGCCTTCGATCGGGGCCGGTTCGGGTTCGGGGCCCGGTTCATGCGATGCTTCGGGCATGCCCTGCACCAAGCCGGCCGAGGCGCTGATCTTCCGCGTCATCGGCTTGTCCGGGTGATATACCCGAATGATATTGCCGTTGATCGTATAATCATATCCGGAAGAAAGCAAAAGCTGGCTAAGCATCTGCTCTACCGTGAATGTTCCTTTCAGGCGGCGAGACCGCATCTTCGTGATCGTGGTATCCGAAAACACCAACTGCAGTCCTGTAACCTTGGAAATTTTCAGCAAACTACCGGCTAACGACTGCTCCGGAATATCGACATCATAGCTGCGGGCCTGCGCAGCGGCCGGCGCAAATATGCAAACGCTGGCCAACAGCGCCATCAGATAACGCTTCTTGATGATTACGCCCCCTGTTTGAAACACTTCTGCGTCTCCTTCTCGAAAGACTGCCCCTTTGGCCTTCGACTGAGGATAAGACGGATGTTCAGAAGGAACGGAACCTGCGCCCGAAAATATTTTTCGGTCGTCTTTTTCCGAAATTTTGTTTCATATGGTCGGAATGACGTAAACACGCACGACTTGTGAAGCGGGCATCCCATGGTCAAGATTCTGGAAGACAGACTTTTCGACGACCCTACCGCAGCGCTGTACCGCAATGCGGTGAAGGCCTTCGTCCGTCGCCGGGTGTCCAGCGACGCAGAGGCGGACGACTTGGCGCAAGAGGCTTTTGTCAGGCTTTGCACTGCAAACAACAACGCCTCAATCTCGCAGCCCCAGGCCTACCTCTTTCGTATCGCCCGTAACCTGATCGTCGATCACCAACGGAAATCGACAAGATCGACCGAACGCGTCGTTCCATATGAAGACAGCCATTCTCCCGTCACGCAGATCGTTCAAGAAGTCGAGATCATTGAACAAAACTTGCAGAAACTTTTCGAGGTCGCCTTGAGCGAACTTTCGGAGAAAAGACGACGGGTATTCATCATGAAAAGGTTCGAAAACAGATCGACCTTATTCATCGCATTCGAACTGGGCATAACGCCGCGCATGGTCCGCAAACACCTGATCCTGGCAGTGTCTCATCTTTATGAGCGGCTCAAACCCCATATGGAGCAGGGTCAATGACCGACCATCGCCCCGAGTTCATGTTCAAGAAGTTCTTTGAACATTCCGGCGATCACGCTGCCGATACGCCTGAACTGCAGACCGCGGAAAGGTTCTGGAATCAACTCGGTCACTTCACCCCGCCGGATGATGTCGAAACCCCGACGCGGCCCATGTGGTACAAGATGCCCGCCTTGGGCATGGCCGCGATGCTTGTCCTGCTGCTCGGCTTCGGAGCGTGGTGGTCAGCGCCGCGCCCCGCTGAGCCCTGGGCGACGTTCCGTACATCGCATGCACAGAACGCCAGCTTTGCCCTGGTCGATGGCTCTCGCCTGACGCTGGCTGCGGAAAGCCGTGTGAATGTGCGGTTCGATGGCAATCGGCGGGAATTGCAGTTGCTGCAGGGACAGGCGCTGTTCGAGGTCGCACACGACGTGGAGCGGCCATTCGTCGTACATCTTCGCGATGGATACGTGCGGGCCGTGGGCACCGCCTTCAACATTCGCGTCAGTTCACGTAATACGGAAGTCACCGTAACGAAGGGGATCGTCGACGTCGGCGTGGGAGCACACAAGGAAGCAGCAAATCCCACTCCCTTGCGTGCGATCCGCGGCGAACAGGTGCAGTTCGGATTCCGAAAGCAGGATGGCAGGACCGTAGCGTATTCGAACAAGCAGGACGGCGTCGATCTCGGCGATGTTCTAGGCTGGACTCGAGGGAAATTGTTCTTCAACGGCCAATCGTTGAGCGAAGCCGCCATGATTGCGAACACATACTCGGACAAGAAGCTGGTGATCAAAGACGCCAGGCTGGAATCCATGCCGATCTACGGAATACTCGATCAAGGCGATGTGCGCGGCCTGATCGTCGCGGCGGACTCTCCAAACGGGCTCGAGATCGTAGATCAGCCATCGCCCGCGGCAAGGGTTCATGACGGAACATAGGCGGGCGCGTCCATTTCCGGATCGGCAAACGTTCGAATGAGCGAGGTCCCTTGTAATGACCTGCCGACCGGGGCTTAAGCCCGGGCATGCCTACACGCAGCCGCATTCAGGACTGGAGCAACCGGCAATTCTTCCTCGCGGTCGCGAATGCCGGCAGTTTTTACCGCGCCGCGACCATCATGGGCAGCAACGAGGCGACCGTGGCGCGGCGGATGCAGCGGCTGGAGCAGGATCTCGAAACCAAACTTTTCGAGCGCCACGCCCACGGCATGGTCCTCACGAGCGCCGGCGAGACCATCCTGGCCAAGCTGGGCGGGATCACCCATGCCGTCGCCGATGCGGAAAAAAGCGTCGCCGGACTGCAGACCAGCGGACTGGGCCTCGTGACGCTGGTCGTCACCGAGGGCATCGGCTCGATCTGGCTGCTGTCCAAGTTGCCCGACTTCTACCGGCGCTTCCCCAGCATCGACCTGAGGATCAAGACCAACCAGCAGAACGTCGACCTGCTTTCGCACGACGCGGACATAACCATCCAGCTCGAAAGCCCGTTGAAGCCGCGGATGGTGGCGTACAAGGCCACGAAAGTGGCGCACCGGCTTTTCGCGTCTTCGAGCTACATCGAGCGCATGGGGCTGCCGGACAATCTGGCCGCGCTCCACCAGCACGAATTTCTCGACTACGAGCCGTACCATCCGGAATCCTATACCGAATGATGGGTGCGCGATATCCTGGCGACGTCCGGGTCAGGCTGTCCTGCAATTCCGCGAACGTCTATCTGGCGGCGGCGCGGCAGGGGATCGGGCAAGAATGCCCTGTCCTTGAAGTCATAGATGTTTCGTGCGCCTTCCAATCCTCGATGTCGAAGATAGGTTTGGCGCTGAATTGGACTGCGGGCAATTTTTTCGCGGAGCCTCAGGTCTTCGGCGCGCCTAAAGGCCGCCGGGATTTTCGAGGCAGGTATGACACCGTTGCCGATAAGTGCATGATCGGTCGTTGTTATTGCAGTACCAAGGCGTCTGGAGAGCGCGGGCCAGCCAGGCAATCATTCGTTGGATCATGCTAAATCTCAAAGCGTTCTGAAAGTCATCAACGTCGGCGCGATGATGCTGCGCCAGGGACGCTGTCTTTGTCAGGCAGAGCCATCCTCTTGCTCGCCGAGCCAGTCGAGCCGCCACTGCAGCCGTTCTTTCCTGCGAATGGATTGCCCGCACTCGCGGCAGTGCCCGACGTAATTCAATCCATCCCATTTCACCTTCTCTCGGACCGGGGAATGGCGATTGAGAGAACATTTGAGGATATCGAGGGAAATAAATGACACCCAGGTAAACTCCGTTATATTTACTTGTGCGACCGAATATTATCATCGACACTTCTTCAAGATGTGCTGTGGCCCATAATCTCAGGCTAACGATAACGGTTGCCGTCGATGCGTGCTCAATCTTGCCGAAGTGCATAAAATGCAGCGAGCGCTTGCCAGGGAAGCAAAAGAAACATCACTGATTTTAGTATGTTGCTTCGTCCCCCTGACGCTGCGCGGAGGAGTTATGTCGCGGCGGGACGATGTTGTCTGTGGCCCTACCGGGCCACGCCGGAAAATTTTTCCGACACCCAACCGCAGCAGATTCAACTTGCAGCGGTTGTTGCGCGTCTACAGCAGGCCGTGCTGGGCCGCCAAGCGGACCGCATCCACGCGGCCGCCGACTTCCATTTTTTGATAGATACGCCGGATGAAATTTCGCACCGTGTGGCGTGAAACCGCCATCGCGCGGGCCATTTCGTCGGTTGTACACCCACGAGCGATGTGACGCAGCACTTCTGCTTCGCGAGCGGAAAGCTGGAAATTGCCAACGTAGGGGGCGCTCTTCACCGACGGAGCGGGGGCCATTCCGCGCCATCCATTCTCAGCCAGCGTCACTGCGGCGACACGCAATGGTCCCTTGTGCTTGCGCTTGGCCGTTTCCAGCGCCAAGGTTGCCTGAGCATATAGTGCTTCAGCTTCAAAACTTTGGTCTTGTTTGAGGAATGCGACGCCTACGGAAACGTGGATAGGGATCAGCAGATCCATCCAGGGGATCGGGTTCACCAGGTTCGCCAGCTGGCGACGCACAACTTCCAGATCCGCTCCGCCTTCACTGTCCAGAAGCATGGCGAATTCGCCGCCGCCGAGACGTGCGCCCCATGTCCCGGCTGGGTGGGCAGCGGACAAACGCCGGGCAATCGCAGCCAGGCAGGCATCGCCAGCCGCTATGCCCCACCGGCGATTGATCTCCCTTAAATTGTCCAGATCGAACAAGGCCAGCCCGCCGAGTGCCGACAAAGCCTCGGAACCCGCGGCCTGTTCGAGGAAATGTGCCTGAAAGTGGGAGCGGTGGGGAAGGCCCGTCAGCGCATCATGTTCAGTCGAGCGACGCAGTTGCTCCCACCGGTTCCGCTCATCGGTGATGTCTTCCTTCAACCCGTAAAGCGTAGCGGCGCGGCCACCGTGGATCTTTGTCGCGGCCTTCACGCGGATCCACCGCTGTTCGCCGTTCGGCCGAATTATCGGCGCTTCCAGAGAAAATGTATTGTGGCTGGCGATCGCAGCTGAACGCAGGCGTTCGAGCATCAAGCGAAAAGGCTCGACATACATGTCGACTGTATTGCGGCGCTCAACGGGTTCATTGCGGGGCAAGCCGAATATATCGAAGACGGCCGGGGTCCACGAGATCGTATCGGTGCGCAGATCACAAGCCCACACCCCCATGCCTGCCAACACCAACGCGTCGGCATGGAAGTCCGCAACGCCATTGCCGTCAGCATCGATACGGTGAAGATGTGATTGCATGGCGCCCAATAGACTGACCGAGATTACCAGCGCGCACTGTCGGCGCATCCGAGCCTCTGTTCGGGTAAGCGGTGACGGCACTAGGGTCAACACGTAAACGGGTAATAGCCTCAACGTTGAGTTCGCACCAAACGCCTCACGCGCAGTATCGGGTTTTGGCCGACTTGGTGATCGGCGTGACGAGACCGTTGGCGTGGATACCGCGGCCGAAATATCAGCATGTTCAAAGTGAGCCATTTCCTCCCAGGCGGACCGAACGTTGCCGCATGCGGATGCGCCTGAGCCGAAGGCGGAGGCGGAAGGCATTGCCGATCGCGTGCGCAGATGACAGGCTGGCAGGCACGCAGGCCCCCTCCCCCGAAAAACCACCGATCCATACCGGAGATCAGTTGCTCCCATGAAAAGACCGCTTACGTCGCTTTCCATCCTGGTCCTTGCGGCCACCCTGCCCGGCGTCGCATTCGCCCAGACCGCGATCGAGACATTGATCGGCCATGTCGAGGCAAGCGCTGATGGCGGCGCGCAGCTTGATATCCGCTTGCTCAACACTGGCACGGATACGGTCGAAACTGCCGTGCCGGAAGCCGTCGAGGCGCGGCTCGCAAGGCCCGGAGCTTTGGGCACGGGGCGCACCGTCACACTGCGCCGGAGCCCGGAAACGGCTGCCATGTTGTCCATCGCTCCCGGCAATTTCGCTTCTGCGCGGTATCGACTGGCGCCGGAAAATTTTCAGGACGGCGCGTTGCTCTCGGTACCGGCATGGGGCGGGCAGGCTGTGACGCTTGCCGTGGCGCCCAACGCCCCGGCTTCCGGCGCTTCCACGGCGGTCTTGCCAAGCCCGGCACCCGACGCGACCACTCAGGTCGCCGCGGCACTCCCGGCCACCGCGCCCCCAAGCGATCGCACTGTCGGCAATGCCTTTCTCGAGAACCTGAGCGCTTACGACCCGATCTATGCCGTCTATGGTCCCGGCACCAATAGTGAGGCGCGCATACAGCTCAGCTTCAAGTACCAGTTGTTTGGCAGCCAAACGCGCAAGGGCCGACCTGCCCTGGGCGACGGGTTCTACTTTGCCTACACCCAGCGCATGTTCTGGGATCTGGGCGCGAATTCCTCCCCGTTCCGCAACATCGATTTCCAACCGGAAGTCTTTTACGTCACGCCGCCCAAGGGGCTGTCCGCCCGGACCACGGTGAGCGCGCAGGTAGGCATGCGCCACGAATCGAACGGACGCGACGGCGACCTCTCACGCAGTCTCAACACGGTATACGTCGCGCCGATGGCAGCCTTCTCGCTGGGTGGCGGCACCCGCCTGACGGTTGCTCCGCGCGCCTGGTTCTATGCTGGCGACCTGTCGGACAATCCGGATATCCGCCGATACCGCGGCAATACCGGATTGCTCATGGAGATCGGGCAGGAAGACGGCTTGCGTTTGTCTACGTCGAGCCGCTTCAACTTCGGCAGCGGGAAGGGTTCGATCGCGGCTGACTTGTCCTATCCGCTGCGTCGCATCCTGGGTGGCGGGCCGGACTTCTATCTCTTTGGGCAGACTTTCACCGGCTACGGGGAAAATTTGCTCGACTACAACAAGCGCGCGACGCGCCTGCGCATCGGCGTAGCGCTGGTGAGGTGAGCGCCTCGGTCCATCACTATCGCGATGGGGGCCGTTTCGGATCGTTGAGCGTCGATCATTATCCTCCCGCATGACTGCAGGTCCCCGCAATTGTCCGGATCACCATGTCCGGGCAATTGCCCTACCCGCGGGCGATCGGGCGGGATCAGCTTGGTCGAGCGCTATGTAGAAAGCCGAAGACGAGGCGCAGGAGAGCCTCCTCGAAATCGGGCGTACCCAACAGCGGCGAACTCTGCAGCGTGGCTTGGCGCAGCACCTCGATCACCGATCGCGTCAGGACGAATTCCTCGCTCTCGTTCAAGGGGACATTCCCCTTTCCATTGGCTTCGCCCCAGATCCCGACGATGGCCTGCACCGCGACGTTAGGCGGTGACGGAAGCCCGCGTGCTGCCGCAATTTTCAGCAAAGCCAGGGCCAGGCGTCGCTCCGGCATACGGTGCACTGCGAAAGCTTCGTGCAGGATGCGCACGATTTCCCGGATCTTCTTTTCTGGGGCGGCGTCGCGCCAGTCATCGAGCATCGACCGGATACGGCGACCCGTCTCCTCGCGCTGCCGTTCGATCAAGGCGAGCACGATCGTCTCCTTGTTCGGGAAATACTGGTAGACCGTTCCGATCGAGAACCCCGCCTTCCGTGCGAGGTGGTTGGTCGTCAGCCGATCGCCGCCTTCCTCCACCAATATCCGAGCCGTGGCATCGAGGATGGTCTCGATCGTTTGCCGCGCTCGCTCTTGGAGCGGAGTTTTTCGCAAAATATCAGCCATTTAATCTTCCTGCCTCAGGAGTGACTGCCAGACCGGGAAAGCGAGTAGGAAAACTGAGCATTGCTCAACACATAAGCCTGACAGTGGCTCGGCGCAAACCGCGACCGTGCTTCGTCAGAATGTGAGAGCCAGTATGATCCAGAAACGCAGCCCCTTACCCGCCATGAGCGAACGCAGCGCCCGATCCGGATGGAAAAAGCGCGCGGTCCTGGGCGGACTGATGACAGTTCTCGGTGCCCTGACAGCATCGACTGCATTCGCCGGGATTTTCGGGGCGAGATCGTATGTCGATCCCCGTCATGCCGAAGTTGAAGCCGCCGGCTACGTTCAGAAGACTGCCCGCGTTAATCGCATCACGCTGAGCTACGTCGAAGGGCCGAACAACGGGCCGCCGCTGGTGCTGTTGCATGCCCAGTTGCTCGACTGGTTCAGCTACAGCCGCGTCCTGCCCGAGCTCGCCAAATCCTACCACGTCTACGACATCGACTATCCCGGCCACGGCGAGACCGTCACTCCGGCGGATTACCCGATGACGGCCCATCAGGTCGGCTCGGATCTCGGCGACTTTATCGCCAAGGAGATTGGCAGGCCGGTCTTCGTGACGGGCAATTCTTCGGGCGGCCTTCTGGCTGTCTGGCTGGCGGCCAACCGCCCGGCGCTGATCAGGGCGGCTTTGCTGGAGGACCCGCCGCTCTTCTCGGCCGAATATCCCCGCATCAGGCAGACCATCGCCGACCGCGCCTTCAAGACCAGCTATACAGCTGCCACGAAAGATCACCCGGACGATTTCCTGCTATATTGGATCCGCGGCAATGCGGAATTCTTCCGCAAGAGGGCGGGGCCCGGCACGCCATTCCTGCTCACGCAAGCCGTGAAGGCCTATCGTCGGGACAATCCCGGCAAACCCGTCGAACTCGGGCTGGTAAAGAACGATACCGTGCGGCTGCTGCTACGCGGGCTCGAAAGCTATGACCCCCGTTTTGGCGCGGCGTTCTACGACGGTAGCTGGAATGACGGTTTCGACCATGCAGCCGCCTTGAAAGAAATCCGCTGTCCCGTCCTGCTGATGCAGGCGGACTATTCGATCATGGCCGACGGGACATTGAACGGCGCGATGACGAAAAACGATGCCGACCGGGCAATGGCGCTCCTGGCCAAAGGCAAATACGTCAAGGTCGATGCGAGCCACGTCGTCAATATCGACAAGCCCGATGAATTCGTCGCAGCGCTCAATCAGTTCTTTCTGGGCAGATGACGCAGCGATGCACGAAAGCCGGTCGAGTAGGCCATCGACCGGCAGTCATCGTCAGGATGAATGGTGTTCACCTCTGCATGTAAATGTCGAGTTTGTCCGCCGTGCAACGACTGGGCATGGGCGTCGCAAGCCCGCGCACGATCTTCGCAGGCACCCTGTCCGGCGGAGAGCCTTCCCCTCCTCTCTATGAATCCCCACCCGGACCGGCGCGCATCGGTTCGGGCGAAGGCGGGAGAGACGGGGCTGGAGCGGCAGCGCAACGAATATGCCATCGAAGGCACTTATTCGATCGCGGTCACGCCCGGCCTGTCGTTACGCCCCAACGTACAGTGGTACATCGACCCCGCCGGCTATGACAGCGCCCGCAACGTCGTGGTCCTGGGCACCAGCGCCTTCCTGACTCTCTAGGCCGCTTGGACAAATCCCCGGGAATGCAATTTTTGGCAGCCGGACGTATCTGCGTTATCCCACACCATTGAACGGGCGCACGATCCCACGCCCCGCCACCGGATGCTCGGAAGCCAGGCTCGCCAGCAGCCAGTCGCGGAAGGCGCGGACCACCGGACGCTGCTCGTTGCGCTGCGGATAGACCAGGAAATGGTTCGCCTCGGAAAGCATGACCGAACGCCCGGCGAAGGGGAGCACCAGCCGCCCCGCCGCCAGGTCGCGCTCGGCTAGCTGGACCGCTTCCAGACACACACACCGATCCCATCCACGGCGGCGGCGATCGCCATGAAGCTGCGGTCGAAGCGGATCGCCGGCGGCGGCGGGATCGCCGTCGCATTGGCACGGAACCAGTCGGGCCAGCTGACGGTCTTGATCATGCTGCGGATCAGCGGCACCCGGTGAAGATCTTCGATCGTCTCAAGGCGCTCGGCCATGGCGGGGGTGCACATCGGCTGGATTTCCGCGAGGCCGAGCGAATGGATGGCGAGCCCTTCCTGTTCGGTCAGGCCGTAGACGATGTCGACGTCGAACTGGTCCTGCCCAAAGCGCACGGGTTCGGGATCGGCGGAGATCGTCACCTCGAAGTCGGGATTCTCGGCCAGGAAGCCGTTGAGGCGGGGCGCCAGCCATTGCGCCGCGAAGCTAGGAGACGAATGCAGACGCAGTACCAGCGCCTGCCGGTTAGAGAGCGCATCCACCCCGCTGCGCATCAGGGCGAGCGCCTCCACGATGGGCCGCTGGAACAGCAGTCCGTCCGACGACAGCGCGAGGCCATTGCGGCTGCGGTCGAACAGCAGCGTGCCGAGATCCCGTTCCAGCTTGGTGATCGCATGGCTGACCGCGCTGGGCGACAGGTGCAGTTCGCTTGCCGCCGCCTTGAACGAGAGATGGCGTGCCGCCGCTTCGAAGACCGGCAAGGCACTGATCGGGATACGTTTCATCTTAATCAATCCATCGCCTCTCAAGACCGCCCCGCCTTAGGACATTTTGTCCACTTGCGACATTGAAATGAAGGAAATTCACTCAGGGTGATATGTTTTCATAATTTGCATCACTGCTTGTCGCTGTAGATCGCCGAGGCCAAAGCGCCCCATCGCCCGGCGTGCGCATCTCGCGCGCCGCCGTCTCAACGAGCCGTGGCCGGTCACGGACTTGCCCGGGAGGCACCTTTGGAATCCCACAGCGGCGTGAGGATCGCGCAAATGTTGTTCGGAGCGATACTGTCGCTCCTTGGCCTGTACTTCGCAGGATATGGCATCTCGCTGGCGATACTCGGCGGCACCGTCTACTACGCCGTCGTCGGCCTCATGATGATCGCCAGCGGCGTGCAGGTCGCGCGCGGGCGCACCTCCGGCTTCGTCATCTATTTCGCGGCCTGGCTGTTCACCCTGATCTGGAGCTTCGCGGAATCGGGCCTCGACCCGTGGAAGCTGGAAGTCCGCCTGATCGCGCCCAGCGTGCTGCTTGCAGCGTTCCTGTTGCCGGGTATCAACCGGCAGGTGAAGGCGATCGCGCCCCGCTTCTGGCGCGGCTTCCAGATGGCCACCGCCGCCGTCGCCGTGCTGCTGGCAGGCTCGGTCCTGTACGCAGCTTACGGCCCGGTTTCGGGTGAAGCCTCGCAGGTCGCGGCCGCGGACGGACCGATGACGCCTACCGACTGGCGCAATTACGGCAACGATGCGGGCCAGTCCCGCTACGCCGGCCTCGCCCAGATCACACCGGACAACGTCGGCCAGTTGCAGGTCGCCTGGACCTCGCACACCGGCGACGTGCCGGATGACAAGGAACAGCACCGCAAGGGCCGCGAGTATCACTCGGAATCGACGCCGATCAAGGTCGGCAACACGCTTTACAGCTGCACCCCGCACTCGTGGGTCGTCGCGACCGATGCCACCACCGGCGCGGTCAAGTGGAAGTTCGATCCCAAGCTGCCGCGCAACAACCCGTACATCGTGTGCCGCGGCGTCAGCTACTATGCCGCACCCGCCGCCGCGACCTGCAAGACCCGCGTGTTCGCGCCGACGATGGACGGCCGGATGTACGCGCTCGACGCCGAGACCGGCCGCATCTGCGAAGGCTTCGGCACCAAGGGCTACATCGACCTCAAGGACCAGACCGGCACGGACAAGGACGGCAAGTCCTGGGGCGGCGGCTGGCAGGTTTCCACCTCCACCCCGCTGGTCATGAACGACCGTCTCGTCGTGGGCAGCCGCGTGATCGACAACATGTCGACCGACGAACCCTCGGGCGTCGTGCGCGCCTTCGATCCGGTCGACGGGCATCAGGTCTGGGCGTGGGACGTGGGCCGCTCGGAAGACGCGTTGCCCGGTCGCCTGCCGGAAGGCCAGATCTACACCAAGGGCACCCCCAACGTGTGGGGCACGATCACCGGCGATCCCAAGCTGAACCTCGTCTACATGGGCACCGGCAACGCCGCGCCCGATTACTACACCGCCCTGCGCCGTCCGTTCGACAACAAGTTCGGCACATCCATCGTCGCGCTCGACGTGACGACCGGCAAGCTGCGCTGGCACTACCAGCTGGTGCACCACGACATGTGGGACTTCGACGTGCCGGTCGGTCCGTCGCTGTTCGACATGCCCGACGGCACCCCTGCGCTCATCCAGACGACCAAGATGGGCGAGATCTTCATGTTCAACCGCGCGACCGGCAAGCCGATCGTGGAAACGAAGGAAATGCCCTTCGAAACGCACGGCGCCGCGCCCGGCGTGCCGGTATCACCGACGCAGCCCGTCCCGGTGGGGATGCCCTCGCTCGTCCCTGCCGTGCTCACGCCGCAGGACATGTGGGGCGCGACGCCGATCGACCAGCTCGCCTGCCGTATCGACTTTGCCCGTGCCCGCAACAAGGGCATCTTCACC
>Ga0308159_1004072_pt1 | contig 13746 bp, 15 predicted proteins | sample PhyCR1_FD_201040 | JGI IMG/M metagenome (GOLD analysis project Ga0308159, IMG submission 201040) | Phyllosphere microbial communities from UC Gill Tract Community Farm, Albany, California, United States - DLSLC.R1 | ecosystem: Host-associated > Plants > Phyllosphere > Unclassified | place: USA... | reverse complement strand
GCCATAACCTGTCAGGAAAACTCACAGATACCATGAGCCACGACCTTCCCCCGCTGAATGCCTTGCGCGCCTTCGAGGCCACCGCCCGTCTGAACAGCGTCAGTCAGGCTGCCGAACAGCTGCACGTGACCCATGGTGCTGTCAGCCGCCAGCTCAAGGTGCTTGAAGAACAGCTCGGCGTGAGCCTGTTCGTCAAGGAAGGGCGCGGCTTGAAACTCACAGATGCCGGCGTGCGTCTGCGCGATGCCAGCGCTGAGGCGTTCGATCGGTTGCGCAGTGTTTGCGCCGAACTTACGCAAAGCACAGCGGATGCGCCGTTCGTGCTGGGTTGTTCGGGGAGCCTGCTGGCGCGCTGGTTTATTCCGCGCCTGGGGCGGCTGAATGCCGATTTGCCGGATCTGCGTCTGCACCTGTCGGCCGGTGAAGGCGATCTCGATCCCCGGCGCCCGGGCCTCGATGCGCTGTTGCTGTTCGCCGAACCACCGTGGCCGGCCGATATGCAGGTCTATGAACTGGCGGCGGAACGCATCGGCCCGGTGATGAGCCCGTTGTTCAGCGGTTATCAGAACCTGCACGACGCTCCTGCCGCAAAATTGCTCGACCAGCCCTTGCTGCACACCACCTCTCGCCCACAAGCCTGGCCCAGCTGGGCGCAGCAAAACCACCTCGATCCCAAGATGTTGAAGCTCGGGCAAGGTTTTGAGCATTTGTATTATTTGCTGGAGGCAGCGGTAGCTGGGCTTGGCGTAGCGATCGCGCCGGAGCCGCTGGTGACCGAAGATCTGAAGGCGGGTCGCCTGATTGCGCCGTGGGGCTTCTGCGAAACCCCGGCGCAACTGGCGTTGTGGCTACCCAAGCGCGCCGCAGACGGACGCGCCCGGCAACTGGCGCAATGGCTCAAGAACGAGCTGCGCCAGACTGATCACTCACCGCGCTTGAACAAAAAGTAGGCGGCGAGCAGACCGATTGCACCGACAGCCACGCCGGCTGTGGTCCATGGGTGTTCCTGCGCGTAGTCACGAGTGGCAATGCCGGTCTCGCGGGTTTTCACTTTGACTTCTTCGTACGCGTCGCTGAGCAGATGACGGGAATGTTTCAGCGCACTTTCGGCATTGCTTTTCAGCGCCTTGAGGGTCTTGCGCGACTCGTCCGAAGCATCGTCTTTCAAGCTTTCCAACGATTTGAGCAGACTCTCGATCTCGGCTTCCATGCTTTGCAACGAGGCTTTACGTAAAGAGGTGTTGGCCATGGTGGCTCTCCTGCATTGGTGATGAGTGGCGTGTGTTGGTTGGGACTTCAGCATGTCGAGAAAGTGCAGAAATTCTGAACTTCGGCAGCGTAGCGGCGCCGAAATCAACAGTGCAATTGCCTGCTAGGCTCAATTTCACACGCCATTCAACCCAAGGAGATCGCCATGAGTGACCATCACACGTACAAGAAAGTCGAACTGGTCGGTTCGTCCACCACCAGCATCGAAGACGCCATCAACAATGCGCTGGCCGAGGCCAACAAAACCCTGCGCAATCTGGAATGGTTTGAAGTGACCGAAACCCGTGGCCACATCGAAAACGGCCAGGTGGCGCACTTTCAGGTCACGCTGAAGGTCGGCTTCAAGATTGTCGCCAGCTGAGTTTGGTCCAGTCTTCTGAACTTGCGCGCTGGCCGAGTGCCATAGGGAATGGCAAAGCGCTATAAGGTGAGCGTATCGGGTAGATGACTCGATGCCCGCCTCTTTCAATCCGACCAGGGAGTGCGACCGATGAAGAAGTTCATGTTGGCAGTAGGTTTGTTAAGCCTTGCGGGTGGTGCGTTTGCAGCCGGCAAGCCATGTGAAGAACTGAAAAGCGAAATCGCAGCCAAGCTCGACGCCAAAGGCGTTTCCGGTTATTCGCTGGAGGTTGTCGACAAGGGCGCAGCGGCTGACGGTGACGTCGTCGGCAGTTGCGAAGGCGGCAGCAAGGACATCGTCTACAAGCGCGGTTGATTGCGCCTGAAATACAAAAGCCGACGTGGATGCGTCGGCTTTTTTATGGGCGATGATTTTGTGGGCAGGAGCTGCAGCATGCTGCGATCTTTTGTTCTTGATTTCAAATCACAATCAAAAGATCGCAGCCTCGTTGCACTCGACAGCTCCTACAGGGGTTCGCTTTATCCCTTCATGACTTGGGCCAGCAGTTCGTAGGAATGGATGCGATCGGCGTGTTCGTAAAGATCACTGGTGAAAATCAGCTCATCAGCCTGGGTCTGCTCGATCAACACTTCAAGTTTGGCGCGGATCTTCTGCGGGCCGCCGACCATCGCCAGGCCGAGGAAATCGCCCACCGCCTCGCGCTCATGGGGCAGCCACAGGCCGTCCATGGTTTTAACCGGCGGACGCTGCACCAGGCTCTGCCCACGCATCAGCGCAAGAATTCGCTGGTACACCGACGTCGCCAGGTAATCGGCTTGCTCGTCGGTATCCGCTGCCACCAACGGCACACCGAGCATCACGTACGGCTTGTCGAGCACCGCCGATGGCTTGAAGTGGTTGCGGTAGATGCGAATCGCCTCATGCATGAAGCGCGGCGCGAAGTGCGAGGCGAAGGCGTAAGGCAGGCCGCGCTCGCCGGCCAGTTGTGCACTGAACAGGCTCGAACCGAGCAGCCAGACCGGCACGTTGGTGCCGGTGCCGGGCATGGCGATCACCCGTTGTTCCGGCGTGCGTGGGCCGAGGTAGCGCATCAGCTCGGCGACGTCTTCGGGAAAATCGTCAGCACTGCCCGAGCGTTCGCGGCGCAAAGCGCGGGCGGTCATCTGGTCTGAGCCGGGCGCGCGGCCCAATCCCAGGTCGATTCGTCCCGGGTACAGGCTCTCGAGGGTGCCGAACTGCTCGGCAATGACCAGCGGCGCATGGTTGGGCAGCATTACCCCGCCGGAACCGACACGAATCGTCGACGTGCCACCGGCGAGATAGCCGAGCAACACCGACGTCGCGGAACTGGCGATGCCGTCCATGTTGTGGTGTTCGGCGACCCAGAAGCGCGTGTAGCCGAATTTCTCGGCATGCTGCGCCAGATCCAGCGAGTTGCGCAGCGATTGCGCTGCGCTGCCGTTTTCGCGCACGGGCACCAGGTCGAGGGTGGAAAATTTAACGTCGGACAGTTTTTTCATGAACCTGCATCTCCGGGTGGGGAGGCAGGTTTTTCTTTGCGAACGAAAACCTGCCAAATCCATAAGCGTGTTTTATGGAATGAGGGCATATACCCGAGATTCAATAGCAGCGGCGAAATTTCCTACTAAAAAAGTCAACGATTCAGCCAGGCTGAACTTTGTTCCGCCGTCTATCCTCAGAAGCCTTGCTAGTAAAAACCGCGAAGGCGCGGCGTACCGCGCCACATTTGAGGAGGCAGACATGGCTATCGTGAAAAAGGCATCGGCGCATTGGGAAGGCGATCTGAAAACCGGTCTCGGCTCGATCTCCACCGAAACCGGCGTGCTGCGCGAAGCGCCGTACGGCTTCAAGGCGCGCTTTGAAGGCGGCAAAGGCACCAACCCCGAAGAACTGATCGGTGCGGCCCATGCCGGCTGCTTCTCCATGGCATTCTCGATGATTCTCGGCGATGCCGGCCTTAAGGCAGACAGTATCGACACCAACGCCGAAGTCACCCTCGATCAGGTTGAAGGTGGTTTTGCGATCACTGCAGTGAAGCTGATTCTCAAGGCGAAGATCCCGGGCGCGACTCAGCAGCAGTTTGAAGAGCTGAGCAACAAGGCCAAGGAAGGTTGCCCGGTTTCCAAGGTCCTGAATGCGAAGATCACCCTTGAGGCTTCGCTGGTCAGCTGATCCGACGTTTGCCAGGCTGACGCGTTCGCGAGCAGGCTCGCTCCCACAGGGGATTTGTGCACGTCGCAGATCCAGTGTGGGAGCGAGCCTGCTCGTGAAGGCAATCTCGAAACCAGCTCAGCGGCCGGCAATTAATACAAGGTGTGAGCAAAGTCAGAACCCGCTCTGTAAAACTGTGGTCGAATAATCGACAGCAGCTTCAGCGCACGCCCGTGCGCGCTGCCTCAAGGAGCTTCATCGATGAAACGTATTGGCTTGGCGATCCTTTGCAGTGCACTGGCCACGTCCGCTATCGCAGCCCCGAAGGACTGCGAAGAGCTCAGAAAGGAAATCGAAATCAAGATTCAGGCGAAGGCGATCCCCTCGTACACCCTGGAAATCATCACGGCGGAAGAGGCGAAGCAGCACGACTCGGCCATGATCGTCGGTTCTTGCGAGAACGGCACCAAACGAATCATTTATCAGAAAAACGATAGCTGAATGTCCGTCACGGCACGCAATTGATCTGCCGCTCGTTGGCCACGATCTGCCCCTGACGATTGATCAAGCGTGCGCTTGGCGTGAAGGCCAGCGATCGTGCTTCCAGACGATAACGTTGCCCAGCCTCGAAATGGTCGTAAGCGAGGGTCATGTAGCACAGCCTTTCTTGCGGATCGCTGTCCATGCCCTGCCCTCCGCCGAAGATCTCGAAGTCAAAGCGAACCGTCAGCTCATGGCGGCCGGGCGCGACCTGGAAAAACCGCCCGTCCGACAGGCGCTGGTTATCCAGACGTTCGGCCATCAACACCTTACCGCCGGGGCTTGGCATGGCGAAGTCGACCCAGGCCTTGTCAGGATCGGCCGCCGGCAGCGGGGTCTGGCAGCCGGCGAGCACACTGGCGGCGAGCAATGTCGTCAACTTGCGCATGATTCAATGTCCTGGAAACGAGGGTTTCCCAGCATAGCGCCGATCAGCTGCTCTGGCAGCCCGCCGGCGTGCCCTGACCGACAACCTTGCGCTGTTCGTCATAAAGTTTGGCCCAAGGCCGGAAGCCGATGCTGCCAGCCTGCAACTGATAGCGTTGGCCGGCGTTGAAATCCTTGAATTTTACGTTCAACTGGCAATCACGCCGCAACGGCTCGGCATTTGGGCCGATGTTGGTGGCCTCGACCGAAAATTGATAGCGAACTTTAAGCTCATGGCTGCCGGGCTGCACCTCGAAATAGCGTTTATCGATAGCCTGCGTGGCATCGACTTGCACGGCTTGCAGCGCCGTGTCGTGTTGGCGGGCGTCGAGATCAATCCAGGCTTGCGAGGGGTCGGGATCGGGCATTCCGAATCCGGCACAACCGGCCAGCGTCAGCAGGCCACCTGTCAGCATCAACATGCGCATAGCGGAGCTCCTTGAGGCGGGATAGTCTTGGGGCAGACTTTCCGGGGAATTTCTTATTTTGATCAGGCCGTTTTCCAGCCTTGGGTTACTTGATCGCGTTTTTCCGATTTTGTTTCCGGGTGTGTTGCTTTTGTTGCTCAACGGTTGCGCCGGCGTCAGCTACTACAGCCAGCTCGCCAGCGGACAACTGCAACTGCTGCGCGCGCGGGAGCCGGTCGAGAAGGTCATTGCCGACCCAGCCCGCGACGCCAAATTGCGCGCGCATCTGGCCCAATCACAGAAGGCTCGCCTGTTCGCCAGCGAGCACCTGCACCTGCCGGACAACCGAAGCTATCGCCTGTACGCCGACATTGGCCGGCCGTTCGTGGTGTGGAATGTGTTCGCCACCGAGGAGTTTTCCCTCACGCCGCAAAATCACTGCTTTCCGATTGCCGGCTGCGTGGCGTACCGCGGCTACTACAGCCAGAGCGCCGCCCGTGGCGAAGCGGCGATTCAGCGACTGGAGGGCATGGACGTATCGATCGGCGGTGTCGAGGCGTACTCGACGCTTGGCTGGTTCGATGACCCGATCCTCAACTCGATGATGGGCTGGGGCGACGAGCGGCTGGCCACGCTGATTTTTCATGAGCTGGCGCACCAGCGCTTCTATGTGAAGGACGACACCGAGTTCAACGAGTCATTTGCCACGTTTGTCGAGCAGGAAGGCACGCGGCATTGGCGCGCGTTTCGCGGGTTGCCGGCGGAGTCGGATGCCAGGCTCAAGCAGCGTGAGCAGTTCATCAGCCTCGTTCTCGACACGCGCTCACGGCTGGAAAAACTCTATGCGCAACCATTGCCCGCCGAGCAGATGCGTGAGCGCAAAGCGGCGGAGTTCGAGCGCTTGCGCAGCGACTATCGGGTAATGCGCGACAGTCGGTGGGCCGCAGACAAGCGTTATGACGCCTGGGTCAATGCGCCGCTGAACAACGCGCGGTTGCTGCCGTTCGGGCTGTATGACCAGTGGGTGCCGGCGTTTGCGGCGTTGTTCCAGCAGGTGGGTGGGGATTGGCCGAAGTTTTATGCCGAGGTTGAACGCTTGGGGAAGTTGCCGGTTGATGAGCGCAAGTCGGCGCTCAGAGCGTTGGCAGCATCCTGATTTCGCATTGGCTGAGCCGGTCTTTTCGCGAGCACACCCGCTCCCACAGGGGGAATGCATTCCAAACGCAGGAGCGGGCTTGCTCGCGAAAGCGGACTCATCCGCGCCGCAGGAATGCCTGATGCAACGCATCCAGCGTGTCAAAGTGATAGGCCGGCGCCTCTGCATTCAGCTCTTCAAAACTTCCAAACCCATAGCCCACCGCCGCTGCATCCAGGCCATTGCTGCGCGCGCCGATCAGGTCGTGCTTGCGATCGCCGATCATCAGTGTCTGCGCCGGATCCAGCCCTTCCTCCTGCAGCAAATGTGCGATCAACTCGACCTTGTTGGTCCGCGTGCCGTCCAGTTCGCTGCCGTAGATCACTTTGAAATGCCGGGCAAAATCGAAATGCCGGGCGATTTCGCGGGCAAACACCCACGGCTTGGAGGTAGCGATGTACAACTGCCGTCCCTGCCCGCTCAAGGTTTCCAGCAGCGGCGTCACGCCATCGAACACTCGATTCTCGTAGAGGCCGGTGACCTTGAAGCGCTCGCGATAGAAATTCACCGCCTCCCAGGCCTTGGCTTCGTCGAAATCGTAAAACTGCATGAACGCTTGCAGCAGCGGCGGGCCGATGAAGTGTTCCAGTTTGCTCAGATCCGGTTCGTCGATGCCGAGATTGGCCAACGCAAACTGGATGGAGCGGGTGATGCCCTCACGCGGGTCGGTCAGGGTGCCATCGAGGTCGAACAGTACGGTCTGGTAATGCATGGAAATTCCCGAGCAGGTGTAGGGCGATTCAGAGCTGGTCGTAGCCTTCGGCCAGATGCAGGTCCTTGAGCTTGACGTAGTTCGCCGCGCTGTACGTAAAGAAGGCGTTTTCCTTGTCGGTCAGCGCCCGCACCTGTTTTACCGGGCTGCCGACATACAGGAAGCCGCTCTGCAGGCGCTTGCCCGGCGGTACCAGGCTGCCGGCGCCGATGATCACATCGTCTTCAACCACGGCGCCGTCCATGACGATGCTGCCCATGCCGATCAGCACGCGGCTGCCGACGGTGCAGCCATGCAGCATGACCTTGTGAGCGATGGTCACGTCATCGCCGATCAGCAATGGAAAACCGTCCGGGTTGAACGGGCCGGCATGGGTGATGTGCAACACGCAGCCGTCCTGCACGCTGGTGCGCGCCCCGATGCGGATACGGTGCATGTCGCCACGGATCACCGTCAGCGGCCAGACCGAGCTGTCTTCGCCAATTTCGACGTCGCCGATCACCACCGCCGAACCGTCGACGAATGCGCCTTTGCTCAAGCGGGGGGTGTGATTCTGGTATTTGCGAAGGGACACGATTAGTTCTCTCTCTGTCGCCGATAGCTGCGGTGAGTGTCGATTGTAATTAAGATGGGCGCATGTTTCTTCCAGCCAAGGTGCCAACCGTGAGCGTGAACAACCCTCTTTTGCAGTCCTACGACCTGCCGCCGTTCTCCACGATCCGTGCCGAACACGTCCTGCCCGCCATCGAAACCATCCTCGCGGACAACCGCGCCGCCATCGCCGAAATCCTCAAGACTCAAGGCAAGAACCCGACCTGGGCCGGTCTGGTATTGGCGATGGACGAACTCAACGATCGCCTCGGTGCGGCGTGGAGCCCGGTCAGCCATCTCAACGCCGTGTGCAACAGCGCCGAACTGCGTGAAGCCTACGAGTCCTGCCTGCCGGCCCTGAGCGCCTACTCCACCGAGATGGGTCAGAACCGCGAACTGTTCCAGGCCTATGAAGCATTGGCCAACAGCCCGGAAGCCGCCGGTTTCGACGTCGCGCAGAAAACCATTCTGGAACACGCGCTGCGCGACTTCCGCCTGTCGGGTATCGATCTGCCGGAAGCCGAGCAGAAGCGCTACGCCGAAGTGCAGAGCAAACTGTCCGAGCTGGGCAGCCGCTTCTCCAACCAACTGCTCGACGCCACTCAGGCGTGGACCAAGCACGTCACCGACGACGCCGCCCTCGCCGGCCTGACCGACTCGGCCAAGGCGCAAATGGCCGCCGCCGCGCAAGCCAAAGGCCTCGACGGCTGGCTGATCACCCTGGAATTCCCGAGCTATTACGCGGTGATGACCTACGCGCAGGACCGTACGTTGCGTGAGGAAGTCTACGCCGCCTACTGCACCCGCGCCTCGGATCAAGGCCCGAACGCCGGCCAGAACGACAACGGCCCGGTGATGGAAGAGATCCTCGACCTGCGCCAGGAACTGGCGCAACTGCTGGGCTTCGCCAGTTTCGCCGAGCTGAGTCTGGCGACAAAAATGGCCGAATCCAGCGATCAGGTGCTGAGTTTCCTGCGTGATCTGGCCCAGCGCAGCAAGCCATTCGCCGCGCAGGATCTGCAACAGCTGCGCGCTTACGCCGCCGAACAGGGCTGCGCCGACCTGCAAAGCTGGGACAGCGGTTTCTACGGTGAAAAACTGCGCGAGCAGCGCTACAGCGTCGCCCAGGAAACCCTGCGCGCCTACTTCCCGATCGATAAAGTCCTCAGCGGTCTGTTCGCCATCGTTCAGCGCCTGTACGGCATCGAGATCGCCGAGCAGAAAGGCTTCGACACCTGGCACCCGGACGTACGCCTGTTCGAGATCAAGGAAAACGGCCAGCACGTCGGCCGCTTCTTCTTCGACCTGTACGCCCGCGCCAACAAGCGCGGCGGCGCCTGGATGGACGGCGCCCGCGATCGTCGCCGCACCGTCGACGGCGTACTGCAGAACCCGGTGGCCAATCTGGTGTGCAACTTCACACCGGCCGACAGCGGTAAACCGGCGCTGCTGACCCACGATGAAGTGACCACCCTGTTCCACGAGTTCGGCCACGGCCTGCATCACCTGCTGACCCGCGTCGAGCACGCTGGCGTATCGGGCATCAACGGCGTGGCCTGGGACGCGGTCGAGTTGCCAAGCCAGTTCATGGAAAACTGGTGCTGGGAGCCGGAAGGCCTTGCGCTGATTTCCGGCCACTACGAGACCGGCGAGCCACTGCCGCAGGACCTGCTGGAAAAAATGCTCGCGGCGAAGAACTTCCAGTCCGGCCTGATGATGGTGCGTCAGCTGGAGTTCTCGCTGTTCGACTTCGAACTGCACGCCACCCACGGTGACGGCCGCAGCGTGGCGCAAGTACTCGAAGGCGTGCGTGACGAGGTCTCGGTCATGCGTCCACCGACGTACAACCGCTTCCCCAACAGCTTTGCGCACATCTTCGCTGGTGGTTATGCAGCGGGCTACTACAGCTACAAGTGGGCTGAAGTGTTGTCCGCCGATGCCTTCTCGAAATTCGAGGAAGACGGTGTGCTCAACGCTGACACCGGTCGGGCGTTCCGCGAAGCGATTCTGGCGCGCGGCGGCTCGCAGGCACCGATGGTGCTGTTCGTCGACTTCCGTGGCCGTGAGCCGTCGATTGACGCGCTGTTGCGCCATAGCGGCCTGAGTGAGGATGCGGCAGCATGAGCGACGGCCCTGTGATTACCAAAAAGCGCTTTATCGCCGGGGCGGTCTGCCCGGCGTGCAGCGAGCCGGACAAGTTGATGATGTGGAATGAGGACGGCGTGCCGCACCGCGAGTGCGTGGCCTGCGGTTATTCGGACACGCTGAATGAGCAAGGGCTGTCGGTGCCCAAGGAATTGGGCACGCGGGTCAATACCAGCGCGCTCAAGCCGCCAGCGGACAAGAAAGTCCAGGCGGTGCAGTTTTTCCCCAATCCGAAACTGAAGAAAAAATCTGACGAGTAAAGTCACCGCTGCGAGGTGGTATTCCTTTACCGCCTGATCTTCGCGCCTTGACCGTAGGCTGAGTTTTTCAGCCTACGGTCAAGGAAGACGCGATGCCCCCTGCCAACCCCCTGCTGCAACGCTGGCAACTGCCGGCCTGGTCCGAGATACAAGCCGAACATCTGATCCCCGCCTTCGATGCCATCGTTGCTGACAACCAGCGGATCATCGCCGAGGTGATCGCCACGCAGACCGTCCACCCGAACTGGGATGATCTGGTGATCGCCATCGACGAAGCCGACGCACGGATCGCCGAAGCCATCGCCATCGTCGAAGTGCTCGACACGGTCAAAGGCGCTGACCCCGAATGGCTAGCGCAAAGCGCGCAGTGCAGCCTGACAGCGAAGCGCTATCGCTCGCAGAAATTTGCCAACCTGGCGCTTTATCGCACGTATCAAGGTCTGGAGCGGAGCCCGATCGCCGCTAGCTTCGATGCGTTTCGCAAGGCATCGCTGGCCAAAACCCTGCTCGATTTCCGTCTGACAGGCATTGAATTGCCCGCCGAACAACGACAGCGGCTGGCCAAGCTTACCGGCGAAATTGACCTTCAACAGCAAATATTCTTGATCAATCTGCAGCGCAGCAACGCGGCCTGGACCCGTCAGATCGACGACATTGCCACGCTTGACGGTCTGTCTGTGGAGTTCAGGGATCGATTGGCGCTCAACGCGCGTCAGGCCGGAAAAACCGGCTGGCTGCTGACGCTCGATCACAACACTTATGAATACCTGATGAAAAATGCGCGCGACCGCCGTTTGCGTGAGGCGTATTTTATCGCCTTCAATACCCGGGCCTCGGATCAGGGGCCGCATGCTGGCCGGTTTGACAACGGCCCGGTCTTGCAGAAACTGCTCGCGCTGCGCCATGAGCAAGCCCGATTGCTCGGGTTTGAGAGCTTTGCTCATTTGCGCCTTTCCCAGCAAATGGCTGCCTCACCGGTTCAGGTCGAAGCGTTCCTGAAACAGCAGATCGCGCACAATCAAGCAGCGCTGGAACAGGACACACGGGGCTTGCAGGCATTCGCCGCAACTCATGGAGTCGAAGAGTTGCAGGCCTGGGATTTCGACTATTTCGTTGAACAATGGCGCCAGCAGCATTCGGCGAGCGCACTCAAAGGCCTTCGCCAGTATTTCGCACTGGACGAAACGCTGAACCGGTTCTGCCAGTTCATCGAGCATCTGTTCGGCGTCAAACTGACCGAGCGCAAAGACCTCAGCCATTGGCACGAAACGGTGCGGCTATTGGAAGTCAGCGAATACGATCAAGTCATCGGGTTTATCTACATCGACCTCTTTCATCGCCAGGACGCACCCGACTATGCCATGACCCACACCGTGCGCGACCACCATATCAATGCAGAAGGTCGGCCGGCCCTGCCGATCGCCATCCTCCATTGCAATTTTCCGCCCATCAGCGGCGACCACCTCGGCGTGCTGGCGCACAAGGATTTGCGCGTACTGTTTCACGAGTTCGGGCATTGCCTGCAGCATGTGCTGACCCGCTCGCCTCACCATAACCTTTCGGGTATCTCGCAAATGGGCCGTGACTCAGCGGAATTCGCCGGGCAGCTGTTCGAGCAGTTCAGCCTGTCGGACGAGCTTCTTGAGTGGCTGTCCGCGCATTACCAGAACCGTGTGCCGTTGGGCCGTCCGCGGATCAACTCAGCGCTGACCGCCCTCGCAGCGCACACCAGCCGCGATACCGCGACGCTACTGCTCGAGTCACTGCTCGATCTTGAATTGCACCGCAGCGAGGCCAATGGCCGCAACGTACAACAGTGCCTCGACACGGTGCTGCAACAGATACCGCAACTGAACCTGCCAGCCTATTGCCGGTTTGCCAACGGTTTCGATTATCTGGTCACCGGTTACGAAGCCTCGGTGTACGCCTACAAATGGTCAGGCGTGCTCGCTTCCGAAGCGTTCAAGCGCGTCGAACGCGAAGGTGTGTTCAACACACAGACCGGTCGCGAACTGCGCGAAGCGTTTTTCTCCGGCGAATCGGTTTCGCTGCCGGACGCAATGGAGAAATTTCTCGGCCATCCAATACCTGCCGAACTCTTTCCAGCACGGCCGGATTAAACCGCAGGCTACTCGACGTGGGCCGACTGGAACCAGCTTTTCATGGAGCAGGTGGCGAAGGCGCTGGTGCTGCAATCACCGTTTGCCAGCGCTGTGCGCAACTTGTCGACATCCGCCTGCATCATGTAGCGAATGCCGTCCTTGAAGTGGGTGCTGTCGCCGAAACCGCCTTGGGTCATTTCGCTCAGGGCGTCCTCTTTGCTCCACCCCTGCACCACGACGCGATACATGGCCGCCATCAGCCCGCTGCGATCGGAACCGTGCTTGCAATGCATCAACACCGGGCCGCTGGCTTCGGCCGCCTGGATGGCGCGCAACGTCTTGAGCACGTCGCTGTCGTCGACATGATTAGTGCGATACGGCAACTGCACTTGCCTGACCCCAGGCGTAGACAGCCAGTCGCTGTCGGTTTCAGGCAGGAAGTTGATCACCGTGACCACATGCAGACTGTTCAGCAATGGCACCGCGCCTCGGTTCGGCAGGGCGCTGCGATACAGGGTCGGCGACATGCGGAACAGATTGAACTGCGCCTCGACCGGCTGCGCCCACTCGGGCGGACGAGGCGACGCCGCGTCGGCCGCCTGCGCGGCACTGCCGTACAACAGCGCAACAAACGAAAAACACAACGCGGGGAACAAGTGCACTCGATACATGCTGGGATAACCGATTCGGCAATCTTCATGGAAGGAGTTGCAGCTTCGCGGCTCGGCGGTCAATGCGCCGTGAGCCGGCCGTCAAAGAAATGTGAATCGTCGCCTCACGGGCTTTTTTCCGCCCAAACGGTTTTTCTTCATGCTTAGCCTGCTACCATTTGTCACATGATGTTGCAGACGTGGCGCCCATAGTCGGCCAGACACTCGTCATCGCGACGCACCATTCCTCGAGCCGCTCGCAGAAGCGGCTGACTTTTATGCCTGATGAGGTCCCATGTCTGATCAAGATCGAGACAACCCGCGGCGCGAGTTCTTGCGCAAATCCTTGACCCTGATTCCGGTGGTCACGCTCGCCGGTACTGGCCTGGGCAGCAGCGTGCTGCAAGCTGCACCTGAAACTGCGCCCGCCAAACCTGCGGCCCAGCCGGTTCGCGCCGAGGCCGGCGAGTACCAGCCCGGCTATTTCACCGCTGAGGAGTGGGCATTCATCAATGCCGCCGTCGCGCAATTGATCCCCAACGATACTCAAGGCCCCGGTGCCCTCGAAGCCGGCGTGCCGGAATACATCGATCGTCAGATGAACACGCCGTACGCCGCAGGCGCGCTCTGGTACATGCAAGGCCCGTTCAATGCCGACGCAGCGCCTGAGATGGGCTGGCAGAGCAAACTGGTACCCAAAGACATTTACCGCCTCGGCATCGCCGCAACGGATCAGTGGGTTAAACAACTCAGCGGCAAAACTTTTGCCGAGCAAGACAGCGCTACCCGAGACGATCTGCTCAAACAACTCGAAGCCGGCACGCCGCAGTTCGACGCGGTACCGGCGAAGATTTTCTTCAATTTGCTGCTGCAAAACACCAAGGAAGGCTTCTTCTGCGACCCGATCCATGGTGGC
>Ga0308159_1004071_pt1 | contig 13750 bp, 8 predicted proteins | sample PhyCR1_FD_201040 | JGI IMG/M metagenome (GOLD analysis project Ga0308159, IMG submission 201040) | Phyllosphere microbial communities from UC Gill Tract Community Farm, Albany, California, United States - DLSLC.R1 | ecosystem: Host-associated > Plants > Phyllosphere > Unclassified | place: USA... | reverse complement strand
GTTTACGTCGATGCCGCGGTCGCTGACGCCACAACGATCAAAGTGCAACTCCCCCGAGCCACGGTGTACCGGTCAGCGGTCCTGCCGAACGGAAAGCCGGTCGTCAGTCACGCGAAGTTCATCGTGGTCGATCACGAGCTGCTCCTGATCACCAGCGCGAACTTCAGCTATTCAGCCGAGAACCGCAACGTCGAGTTCGGCATCCTCGTCCGCGACAGTGCGCTCGCCGCGTCCGTCGAGGCCGTGATGACGAGCAAGCATGGATCGCTCTACGAGCTCATCAACGATTGATCTAGGCCCGTCACGTCGTTGCGAGGTGGTCGCGCACCGGCGGATGTGCGGACCGGTCTCCGTCATATCCCCGGTGCCACATTCGCAAACCGCAAACAAGCCAAACTTCCCTTCACGCGCCGATGCCGCGCTCCGCGAGGTCGTCGATCAAAGCTCGATCCGGCCGACTTCAGGGCATTCACGCCGAAAGAGTGAAGCCAATTCGAGTCGTCCACGCTGCTCGGCATCCTGGGCCGCCATGCCTGCGACGAAGCGCGCGTGCCCGACGTGATCGCCGGGCGTGCGGCCTCCGACGGTGACCCATTTGCCAATGTCGACCTGCTGGGCGACGATTCGATCGCCCCGGACGACGCACTCAACGGGAAGGCCACCGCCGCCCTCCGGGCAAGGTCACCGAAACTCTCAGCTTCGCCTACGGCGACGACCCCGCCGACGAGAGCTTCGCGCACCTCACGACGTACCGCAAATTCCAAGCGTGGTCGATTGCGAATGAGTTTGGCACCCCGTTCCACCTCTCCCCCGATCTCATCGAGCGGTTGAACGAGCACGTCACCCCGCACGCCGACGAATGGCGTCAGTCGGGAGCGTTTCCGCCAGCCATCGAAGCGCCGGCCGGTGCCGACGACGAGACCGTATTACTCTGCACGCTGGTGTTCGGGAAGCCGTAACACCGGCCGATCGACGTCACACGGGCACGGGCGACTCCTGCCCCAATGCTGCGACTCCGCATCTCAAGAAGACCGGCCACCGCGATCCGGTGTCGTACCGCTCCGATCTTCACGCTGAGGCGCCTCCGCGTGCTACTCGCCAGCCCCCAGCCCCGACATCCTCTCCAGCCCTTCCTCCGTAACGATCGGAATCCCCCACGCACGCGCCTGCCGCGCCTTCCCCGACATCGAATCGGGGTCGGCGGCCACGAGCACTTTGGCCTTCTTCACCATGCTGTCCTTCGGGATCAGACCGCGCTCGGCGAGGATGTCGAACCACGCACCTCGATCTCGGCGGGTGACGCCGGTGATGACGACGGTGTCGCCCGGCGACAGGCGGAATCCTGTGGTGAGAGTCGGAGCTGCGGCATCCGGTTTCGAGGCGGCGCCGGCTATCGTCTGCGCGTCGATCTCGAGCAGGCCGCCGATCTTCTGAATGTCAGCCCACTCGTCGGCGGTGAGCTGTTCGTCCGCCCAGGCCGCCGAGACCAAGCCGTCGAAGTAGGCGCGGTGGATGCGGCGAACGGCGGTGCTCGACAGGTTGAGCTCCGCGGCGAATCGGATGAGATCGTCGGTCTCGGTCGCGGACATGTACCGATCGAGGAGGACGCGATCGAGCAGAGCGAGGTAATCAAGGTTCAACGAGCCATCGTCGACGGCGGCAGAAGGTGCCACGTCCACGTGCAACCGCTCGAGAACGGACCGCGGTGCCGTGTCGGAGTCCGTGCGCGCCAGCCAGGCTGTCGTGTCGCACGGCTCATCCGGCCATTCACCCGGGGTGGCGAGCCACCCATCCCACCAGGCGGGATCGTGACCCGCGCCGATGTAAGCGCGAAGCAGCGCCGCCGCGGCGAGGGCATCCGCCGACGCCCGATGAGCGTTCTCCATCGCGTATCCGATCGCAGCGCTGCAGTCGGCGAGGCTCCGATTGCCCGGCAGGAACGTGCCCGCCAGCTGCATCGTGCACATCCAGTACGCATAGTCGGGACAGGCCAGCCCGGCTTGCTCCATCGAGTGGGTCAGGAATCTCGCGTCAAAGCTGGCGTTGTGCGCGACAGGCACACGGCCGCGTAGGAGCGACGCAACGGACGGGGCGAGAGCGCCGAACTCCGGAGCTCGCGCGGCCGCGGCTGCACTGATGCCGTGGATGCGCTGCGCACCCATGTCCCGCATCGGATTGACGAGTGTTTCCCAGACTCCCTCGACGACACCGGTCGGCGACACGTGCACGATCGCCACCTCGACGATGCGATCGTGTTTCTGCGGAAACAGACCCGTCGTCTCAAGATCGATGACTGCGAATCCTCGCCCCATATTGCGCTCCCCACGGTGATCCAGGTCACTCTATCCGTCGCCCGGACCCGATCGTCGGCCGCTTAGAGACGCGCGACGTAGGCTCCCGACGGCGCAAGCTCGACCCGTTGCGTGGCCACGGCCATTCTCAGAGCCTCGGCAAGTCGCTCCGAGATCTGTGTCGTCATCCGCTTTCCACCGAACAGTCGCAGAGCTTCTCGCTTGATCTCGTCCTCGCGAACCCCGCCGCCGAGCTGAGCGACAACAGCCATGGCGTTCGCGATCTCTTCCAAAGCGACGGACTCGAGCGGTCGACTCTCCCCCGGGCTGCTCGTGCGAACCTCTCGCCAGGTAGCGACATCGACGTCCGCCTGCCAAACGAACTGCTCGTCGCCCGGTCTAGTGTGAGCATCTGGAATCAGCCGAAGGATGTCTGCGGCTCGGGCTCCGGACACCCGAGACAGTCCGAACGATTCCGCCACCAGTCTCGCCAAACGAGCTCGCGAGATTGGCCCCTCGGCGACGATCGCCTCCACGAGGACGGAGCGAACCCTCTGCGCAGCAGATGGGTTCGGAAGCGCATCGAGCACGGCGACTCCCCCCGACGCGTTCGACGTCCAGGGCACGAAGGCGCGGACGTGCGGATGCGTCAGGCTGGCGGCATCCTCGTCATCCTGTCCTGCCGGCATCGCCGCGCGCAGAGGCTCAACCGGCTCCTCCATCGGGGGCTCATCGAGATCCTCGACCTGCTCCACCGGCGCGTCTGACGCAGACCGACCACCGGCCTTGGCGGCCTCCACCGCCGCGACGAGTCGGTCGGCCGTGGCATCCGGATCATCGAGCCATTCCGGTAGCCACACCCTCTCGATCCCCGGCCAGCGCATCAGTCCGCCCAGGACATCGACGGGCAGCCCATCGCGGTCCGCCACGGTGCGGCGCGCGCGCCAGCCCTCTCCGTCGAGCAGAACGGCGACGAGCGGCTGAGCGGGGTCGGACGCGGATGCCAGTGTGAGATCGATACGGAAGTCGGACAGCCCGACGTCCGTCTTCACGACAAGTCCGCGCTCTCGCAGGACCGCCGCGATCTCATCGCGGTGGCGATCGACCACCGGGACGCGAACCGTGGAGTCATCGGTCGGCGCCACCCCGCGAGCGGCGAGCTCGAGGTAGGACTTCAGGTCCTTCAGCCCACGAGCTGAGGTCTGCTCGGCGCGAAGCTCAGCGGGATCGAAGCTTGCGTACAGCACGACCTGTCGGCGCGCACGTGTCACCGCGACGTTCAGCCGGCGTTCTCCGCCTGCGCGGGACAGCGGCCCGAAGTTGAGCGGGAGCATTCCACGGTCGTTCTTGCTGAACGCGACCGAGAACAGAATGGTGTCGCGCTCGTCGCCCTGCACGCTTTCGAGGTTCTTCACGAACAATCCATCGCGCTCGTCGAGCGCGCGACCAATGCGTTCATCCGCGGCGTCGCGCAGCATGTTGTCGATGAGGTCGCGCTGCTGAACGTTGAACGTGATGATGCCGATCGACGGCGCCGCGTCGCCGGCGGCAGCGAACCGACGGATGACCTCGTCGACGATCGTTTGCGCTTCGACGCGGTTCGTCCGAAGGACCCCGCGCCCACCCGAACGTTCGAACCGACCGTCGACGCGCACGAGCGAGAGACCGTAGTCGGGCTTCGTCGCGGCGAGCGCGTTAAGCACCGATGCGGAGAACTCACGCAGCGGCGCCGGGAACGACGACAGGCGGCTCTCGTAGTACTGGTGGTTGCTGAAGGCGATGAGCGCTTCATCTTGGCTGCGGTAGTGCCACGACAGCCACTTGCTCGGAACTCGTGCCTGGGTGCATTCCGTGAGGATGGACTCCTCATCGGCGACGAGGCCCGTATCCGCCTCAGCCTCGTCGACATCGGCCGTCACCTCGGCGAAGGTCGACGGAGGCATCTGCTTGGAGTCTCCGACCACCACGACAGAACGCGCTCGCCCCATCGCCCCCACGGCATCCGCGACGCGAATCTGCGAAGCCTCGTCGAACACCACGATGTCGAACATCCCGGCTCGAGCCGGGAAGAACCTCGCGACGGATTCCGGGCTCATGAGCATGCACGGCGTGATCTGCGTGATCAGCTCGCCGTACTTGTCCATGAGAGTCCGCACGCTGTCCCCACCACGCTGCCGCGAGAGCTGACGTTTGAGGGCGCCCATGTCGCCGCCGTCGAACTTTGGGTCGAACCGCCGCTGAGAGAGGATGTCAGCCGGCAGAGCCCGCGGAAGCTCGCCACGGATGGCGGCAGAACTCGCGGCGAACCTCGAGATCGTCCGGTTGTGCGCCGCGGGATCGAAGTCGCTGAGGGCGGTGGCGTCTTCACGTTCACCGAGGGATGCCGATGCGACGCCCTTGTCGAAGGCGAGCGCCGCGTCGTCGGCACGGACGCGCCCGGTCAGAATCGCCTCCCGCGCCATATTCATCCCGTTGCGTCGAAGGGGTTCCACGTGCCGGAGCAGGTCGATCCAGCGGCCGAGCGTGACAGGTTCGGTCGTCGACAGGTTGCGCCCAGTCCGCGTGCGATCCCAGGTCGATGCGACTCCTTCATCTCCGGCCCAGGCGGCGAGCTGGTCAGGCGACGCGCCACCTCCCGCCGCAGCGACAACCGCCCGCCACGCCACCGCGAGCGCCGCGTAACGCTCGGCCGACGCCGCATCCGGCGCCGTCGTCTCGTACACACGGCGCAGGTCCGAGCGGAGATCTCCGGCAGTCGAGGAATCGGATGCGAGCGTCCTCGAAAGCCAACCCACCCACGTGAGGGCGGCCACGACCTGGTCGGCCGCGCCCGGCATGTAGGGATTGACGTCGGGGGGCGCGACCACGACGGGCAGGCGCTGCAGCTCGCTACGCAGCTCGTCCACCTGCGTGGCCGTCTCGGCCATGGCACCGGTCAGAGTCGAGAGAGCCCTCAGGTCGATCGCCGTCTGCTCGACGCGCAAATCGGTCGCGAACTGGGCGAGCACCGCACGCCGACGCTTCTTGCGGCCGAAGAACGAGGACGCATCGGCAGCCAAGGCGGCTGAGTGGATGTCGCGAACATTGCGCGAGAGCACCCGAGCGTCGACCTGAGCGAGCCACGCCGGCGGCTGCGCGGCTACCGCTGAAAGCCGCCGAATAAGCTCATCAATCGACCCCGGCTGGACACGGTCGAGGTCATTAGGCGCATGGCGCGGTGCGCGAGCGACACCCGCCCACGCTTCCATCTGCTGGGGGGCGCGCACGCGAGACAGAAGTTCGCTCGGACCGACGGCCGCGAGCGCGTCGTCGAAGGTGCGGGCCGCACCGTGCAGAGAGGTCGCATCGATACCGGGATCATCGACGAACCCCCACGGATGCGTCGCAGCCGGGCGGGCGAGATCGCTGACCGCCGGCAGCTCTCGCAGAAGTGTGCGCAGCTGGTCGATGTGATCTCCCGACGCAACCAGGGAATGGGGCACATCCAAGGGCGGGATGTCCGCGGCGGATGCAAGCAACTGCGATCGAGCCGAGTACAGGGACAGACCCGCGGCGTTCGGTTCGTGGACCCTTTGCGCATAGCGCGACAGCGCGCCACGACTGGACTCCGCCGCCTCGCGCTGCGCGGACAGCGCCGCCCGATCGGGCCGGGCGGTGGCGTCGAGCGCTGCCCTGAGCTGCTCGCGCACCGCATTCGGCCGCGCACCCTTGTCATGCAGGTCGAGCGAGAAGGCGCCTAGTCCGACGGCATCCAATCGATCTTTCACGACCTCCAGCGCGGCGCGCTTCTCTGCCACGAACAGCACGCGCTTCCCCGATGCCAACGACCGAGCGAGCAGGTTCGTGATGGTCTGTGATTTGCCGGTGCCTGGGGGGCCTTCGAGCACGAACGTGCGGCCCTCGACAGCTTCGACGACGGCCTCGAGCTGCGACGAGTCCGCTGAGACGGGAACCTGCGCTGAGAGCGCATCGAGGTCGACGTCAACAGGCGCCGGGACAGCGTCGATATACGCCTCATTCGGCGAACTGATGAGGTGGGTGACGAGCGAGTTCGTCGCGAGCTCTTCCCAGTTGTCGTCGAGATCTTTCCACAGTCGGAACTTCGCGAATTGCAGGATGCCGAGGTGAACGGTGTCCTCGACAATGAACGGTCGCTTGGCGTCCACCATCGCCTGGCGCACCGCATCGAATGCAGCACCAAGGTCGATTCCCGCGACGTCCGTCGCCGGATTCGCGAGTCCCGGTACCTCGATGCCGAACCTCACCTTCAACTTCTCGAGGAGGCAGTAGTTCGGCGTGGACGCACCCGCCTCATCGAGGACGAGACGGAAGGACTGCCCACGCGACACACTCTCCAGGGTCACCGGCACGAGAACGAGCGGCGACTGCAGCTGCCGGTCGTTGAACTCCCAACGCAGGGTGCCGAACGCGAGGTACAGGTTGTTCGCGCCGGTCTCTTCGGTGACCGTCTTGGCTTTCGCGGCCAGAGCGCGCAGCCTCGTCGTATAGGCCGCTTGCGTGACGTCGGTCAGGTGCGCCTGACGCTTGTCGGCCAGGAGCGCCTCTCGTTCGGCATCGTCGCGGTCGCGACCGAAGCGGATGCCCCGCTCTCGTGCGATCTCGGGAACGTCGTCGGACGCGAGAAGCGTGACGCTTGCTCCTCCGTTGATCATGTCCTCGAGCCGACCGAGTGCCGCGCCTGGCACCGCGAGCTGATAGCCCGCGCGACTCGTGAAGTTGATCAGACGATTGCGAAGACTCAGGTCGAGCAGAGCGTTCTTCCATTGCGCCACTCTCGGCGGGGCCACCGCGCGGCCCTGCGCATCGCGTTCGTCAGCGACAAACGGCGCCAGGACGCGATCCAGCGGTCGATACTCCATGACCGTTACTTCACCGTCAGGACCCACGGCCCGGCTGGGGAGCGGGAAGATTCCGTTCTCGCGGGCGGCGCGCACATCGGTGATACCGAGGATTTCGTCGCGGCGGGCTTCGAGGTATGCCTGGGGCGTGGCGCGGGCGACGTCGAATGTAGCGGATGCCGCGCCGCCGGTGACCTGCGTCGTCTCGAGCAACGAGATCCGGCCCCGCTTCGTCAGGTTGACCGCTTCCTCGATGTCGGTGGTCGCGGGCTGGCCGAGGCTGCTGTTCTCCCGCCAGTACCCGAGGAAGATGTGCCCGTCCACCATCCACAGCGTCGAGTTGATCCCGATCTGCTCGAGCAGCGCGGCGAGCGTCAGCGTCGTGTCGAGACACGTTCCGAGTCGCCCTTCGAGCACCTCCTGCGGCGTGCGGATCTTCTGACCGCGCAGGCCCCAGCTCGCAGGGGGCTCCGCGTAGCGGATGTCGCGTTCGCGCACGCCATCCCAGATGGCCGCGACCATGGCGTCCACCCTCGCCGGGTTGTCACTCTGATAACCGTCGAGCTCCGTGCGACCGCTCGACTGCCCCAGCAGGTCCGAAGCTCGCTGAAGGACAGGCGTCAGTGCGGCCGCCTGCGGCTGAGCGAAGGATGCGAGAAGCTCAAGGCCGAGGTGCAGCTCCCGGGCGATCCACTGATTAGCGGCAAGCACGGTGACCGGATGCCGATGATCGGCGATTAACGCTCCGTCCGGTCCGCGCAGAGTGAGAGTGATGGAGCCGGGCTGCTCCGTATCGACCTGAAGCATCGAAGCAGGATCGAGGGAGAGCAGATCGAGCCCCGCGAGGGTCTTCAGCCCGGGCGCGAGGTCGAGAATCACGACTTTGGGCGCCCCGAGGGATCCATTGGCCGTGGCGGCCTCGATCTCGAGCGATGCTCCGCGAAGCTCGGGCCCGTTGTACGAGACCCGCACCTCCTGCACGGGCACGATGCGTGCGTGCGCCATGGCGTAGCTGAGCTCGCTGACCGCGTCGAGCGAGAGACGCGCACTCGGCGTCGGCGCAGGTGGGGGCACCGACGCCTCCGTCTCGGGCTGCTCGCGCAGCTGACGGCGGGTGAGGGGCGATGTCGTCTCCGCTTCCGACGCGACGGATTGTGCGGCGGAGCCGGTCGATGAAGGGAGCGCGGTTGTCGGTGGCGCGGGGAGCCTCGCGCTCGTCGGCGCGCTCGGCGGCGCGGGGAGCGAGCGGCCGGCAGCCCCGCCACCCAACGCCGAGAGCACTACCGGCTTACGTGCCGCGATCCGCTGCGCTTCGTCGACCGCGCCGACTTCGCGCAGGAGCAACTCAGCCGAGTCGAGAGCGCGATACGTCTCGGCGAGGCTGAACTCGACCTGGTGCGCATGCTTGTTGCGCACCTCGCGCATCTCACTCGCCCAATTCGTCGCTTGGCGAGAAAGGTGACCATCGAAGGGGTACCCGAGGTTACCCAGCTTCTCCGTCATCACTCGCAACATCAGTCCGACGTCATTCGCGTGATGGTGGGAGGTGGGTCTGCCCGCGAGCTCATCTTTGTGAGCCACGATCTGAACCCACGAAGGTCCCCCGGGGAGACGTTCCGCGAACACTCGCTCAATGAACGGGCGCAGGCCTTCTGCTAGGTCGTCGACGGAGCCGCCGACGATCTGACGCGTATCGATAGTCAAGACATTCCCCCCAGCGCCCGTTGTGAATCGGCCGCGGTCTCGGAGCCTGAATGACTCGCGAGCACGCGCCTCGGGACGCAACCCTCTCTATCTTGCTCGCTCGCGCCCACTCACGCCTGCACTGGCGCAGCTCGTCGACTCCAGCGCCGACGTGCGACGGTCCTGGCTTGGCCTAGCCCATGTCGGTACCCCGGAGTACCCTCCCCACCATGAGCCCCGCCACTCTCTTCCTCCACGCCGACGCCGCGCTCCGCGAGGTCGTCGATCAGCTCAATCCGGCTGACTTCTCGGCATCCGTGCCGAAGGAGTGGAGCCAGCTCGAGTCGCCCACGCTGCTCGGCACCCTGGGACGCCATGCCTACGACGAAGCGTGGGTGCCCGACGTGATCGCCGGGCGCGCGGCCGCCGACGGTGACCCGCTCGCCGACGCCGACCTGCTGGGCGCGGATCCGATCGCCTCGTACGACGCCCTCAACGACAAGGCCACGGCCGCGGTCCGCGCGGGTGAGTTCGCGGACACCTTCCGCTTCACCTACGGCGACTACCCCGCCGACGAGGGCTTCGCGCACAACGCGTCACGGTGTTCATCCCGCGGCCCGGTGGCGTTCGTCGATCTCAAAGCCGAGCAGGTGCCTCAGCGAAAGTCGACGCCACCGTCTGGATGGAGGGAGCAAGGGCATCGTGCCCAACCGTCGCGAAGTGAGCCCCCGCCCGTTCGTCGGGAGGGGGCTCATCTCGTGACAGGAAGGCCGATCTGGCACTGTCGTAAGTGCGCGAATCACCAGTGGAGTTTCGCGTTCGCCACTAGGGCATGTGCAGTGTGATTACTCCATGACGATCCATGGTCCCGGACTGGGCCTGGGTGTCGTAGGCCTCCTGAACGGGGACGGCAATGCCCCAGCGTGTCCATTCACGGAGGTTGGTCGTCGTGTCGTCAAACGCGTTCCACGTCGCATCCCCCACTTCTTTCGGCAGCGGAACCGTGATGCGGAACACACCGGGAAACGGCTTCGAACTGGAGAACTCGATCTCCACACCCTCTTCGAGCTCGCGAGCATCACGCAAGGTCAGCGCCTTCAGGAGACCGCTCTCGAACTCGGCGCGGAGCGGACTGAGGAAATCGAGTTTGTTCATCCGGCTACCTGACGCACCCACGCAGGGCACACGGTCGGACCGACACAGTAAGCGGTGATGATCCCGCGAGGCGCTCCGTCGTTCAGGCGGGTGTTGTTGGAGACCACTCGAACGTCCATCGTCTTGTCGACTCGGCACGAGGCGAGCCAGCACGTGAACAGATTCGCGGGCGTGACGTAGGTGATGGTCGTGCCGTTCACGTCACGGTTGCGGGGGAACTGCGTGGTCTTCTGGAGCATCGCAAGGCTCACATTGTGCTTCTGCAGGTGCTGCCAACCCCACGTACCGGTCCCATTTCTCACCGCGGCCTTGATGCGCTTGTTGTCCCACCACTGCGAGTAGATCGAGTAAGCCGGATCCCCAGCGAGTTTGATGGAGGGCCCAGTGAGAGAAGCCAGTGCCGGGGTACGCCCTGGGGCCATGCTCAACGCGGCGACACTCCCCTCATCACTCCCGAGAAGCTCTGCCCGCACGTCCTGGTCAGTATCTTCGGCAAGCTCAATGAGCTCGGTGACGGAAACTGTGTCACCCACCGACACGTCCTCCAGACCCATGACCGTTACCTCCGTCGGGGTTGCTACGGTCACTTCCCCGTCCACACTCGCGAGATCCCCTATGGCCGATGGAGCCGCAGGCGTAAGAATCAGCACAGCGACGGCGAAGGCCGCACCGATGGTCTGTAGGAACATTCGTTACCCCCCTTAGGATGGCGGACCCCGCGAGCCCGACGACCAGAAAGTAGCAGCCGAGCGCTTGTTGACGCCTCTCAACAAAAGGAGTCGGCCCCCGTCTAAGCAGAGACCACGGTGCGAACCTGTTGAGCAATCTCCCTCACAATCCGAGCGGAGGAGCTCTACGATCGGGACTGCTCTCGAATGCCAGGCGGCCACGTTGCGTACTTCTTGCAGTGGTGAAGCGCGCGACGCGTACGACGAGGGTACCGCCACCCTGCCCGCCCCTCAGCGGAACAGATCGGCGTGATCGACGACCCACTCGCGGAAGCTGCGGGACGCACGACCCGTGATGCGGGTGTACTCGTCGGAGAGGGGCGGAGTCGCGCCGACCGCCTCGCGCCAGTCCTTGATAATCTGCCGCACCCATACCTCGGGAACGAACCGCGACAGCATCGCCGACGACTCCGCTTCGGTCTGTTCGATCACCGCCACCGGGCGCCCAATGACGTCGCCGATGACCGCGACCTGCTCGCGGAGGGTCAAACGCTCCGGCCCGGTGAGCACCGGCGCGGCGCCCACGAGGGTGTCGGTGGTGAGGACGACCACGGCGACATCGGCGATGTCCTGCTCGTGGATGGGTGCCTGCACCGCATGGGGGTACGGCAGCGGAACGGCGCTCTCGACCTTCACTCCCCAGCTCCAGCGGGCGGCGTTGCTCGCGAATCCACCCGGACGCAGGAACGTGTACGCGAGCCCCGACCGCACGACTGCCTCCTCCACACGGAGGAACCGCGCTCCGTTGAAGTCCTCGGCCGCTCCCGGAGACGTCACGGATGACGACGACAGGACCACCACGTGCCGGACGCCTGCCGCCGCGAAGGCCGTCAACAACGCCTCCGGATCAGCGAGGTCGGCGTACAGGAACACGCGCTCCACACCCGCCAGAGCGCCGGAAAAGGAGGCCGGGTCATCGAGATCGGCTGCGAACACCTCCACCTCCGTGGGCAGAGCCAGCTTCTCGGGCGTGCGGCTGGTCGCGCGCACCCGCTCCCCCCGATCGAGCAGACCCGCCACGACCGCACCACCCACGGCGCCACTGGCACCGACAACCAGAACTGACATCTCTACTCCTCACAATAGGATTCACGAACACCGTTCGCGAACAATGTTCGTCACGAATAGCGATCGTGTCAAGTGGTAGCGTGTCCGCATGCCGTCGCCCGCAGAACCTGTCTCGCGGCGCGCCCGCCCCGCGAAGGCGCCGCTGTCCCGCCAGTCGATCCTCGAGGCGGCGATAGCCCTGATACGCGAGAACGGCGTCGACGCGGTGAGCCTCCGCCACGTCGCCGCGCGGGTCGAAACCGGCCCCGCCTCGCTCTACGCGTACTTCGGCAACCGCGACATCCTGCTCGAACACGTTCTGGATGCCGCGTACGCAGAGGTGTCCCTCGTGGATGCCACTGGCGACGGTCGCGACTGGCGAAAGGCCCTCGCCGGCACCATCGTCCACACGATCGAGACGCTGGAGACCTATCCCGGCCTCGGCACGATCGCGCTCGGTTCGATCCCCGTTCTCCCCGGAGCCCTTCGCCTCGCGGAACACGAGTTGGCGCTCATGGAGATGGGCAGTGTCCCCGCCGACCGTGCCGCGCTCGCGGTCGACCTCATCGCGCAGTTCGCCGCATCGACCGCCGTCGAGCGGACCGTTCGACTGAATCGCGGGGACGTCGGCGACGATCGCACACACATCCTCACCGCTTACGAGCAGGCCGATCCCGAACGGTTCCCGCACGTTGCCCGCTCAGCGTCATTGCTTACGGGCCCCGACGACCCGGCACGGCGTGACTTCGCGATCGACGTGCTCCTGGCAGGAATCGAGCGTGCGGGAGAACGGGTTCGGAACGCCTGACCCTCATCGTGCGGCGACCGGATCCGTACAGCGACTACCCGGCGGCGCAGGGTCTCGCACACCTCGCGCCCTATCGCACGTTTCCGGCGTACTCGACCTCTCCCGAGATGGTCGCCGGATTCAACGAGCACGTCACCCCGCACGCTGACGAGTGGCGGCGGTGGGGCGTCTTCCCTCGGCCATCGAGCCGCTCGCGGATGCCGACGACGAGACGCGCCTGCTCTGCACGCTGGGGTTCTGGCATCCCTGACGCAGGGCGTACGCGACTGGTTCCGCCTCTAGAAGTCGCGGGACGGCAGGTTTGGTAACGCGCGGCCGGTCATGCCGGAGATCCTATAGGGCCGGAGTCGCGCGAGCATCTCCATCAGCGCGGCATCCGGCGGGTGTAGCGGCGTTGTCCATCGGCGCCCCGACGCACGGCGGGTACGAGGCTTTCGCGTTCGTACCCGCGCAGGGTGTCCTGGCTGAGGCCGCTCGCCGCCGCGATCTCGGCGATGCCCCAGTTCACCTCGGCGTCATCCCGCTCCTGGAAAGGAGTTTGCGTGCTCATGCCGCCACGGTAGATCTTGGAGTGCGCTCCAATGCAAGCGCGGCCTCGATGAGGCGACTGGCGGGTGGGTGAATCCCTGAGTGCTGACTACATCCCCGGCGCCATGTCCGTGAACCGCGAGTAGTGCCCCTGGAAAGCGACCGTGATCGTGTCGGTCGGGCCGTTACGGTGCTTCGCCACGATCAGGTCGGCCTCGCCGGCGCGCGGGGAGTCCTTCTCATACGCGGCTTCGCGGTGCAGCAGCACCACCATGTCGGCGTCCTGCTCGATCGAGCCCGACTCACGCAGGTCCGACAGGGCAGGCTTCTTGTCGGCGCGCTGCTCGGCGCCTCGGTTCAGCTGCGACAGGGCGATGACCGGAACCTGCAGCTCCTTCGCCATCAGCTTCAGCGCTCGCGAGAACTCACTGACCTCTTGCTGGCGCGACTCGACGCGCTTACCGCTGGTGAGCAGCTGCAGGTAGTCGATAACGACCATCTTCAGGCCCTCGCGCTGCTTGAGGCGACGGCACTTCGCGCGGATCTCGACGAGCGTCATGTTGGGGCTGTCGTCGATGTAGAGGGGCGCGTCGTTGATGCGACCGCGGGTGGAGGCCACCGTGGTCCAGTCGCGCGAGTCGAGCGTTCCCT
>Ga0308159_1004070_pt1 | contig 13755 bp, 10 predicted proteins | sample PhyCR1_FD_201040 | JGI IMG/M metagenome (GOLD analysis project Ga0308159, IMG submission 201040) | Phyllosphere microbial communities from UC Gill Tract Community Farm, Albany, California, United States - DLSLC.R1 | ecosystem: Host-associated > Plants > Phyllosphere > Unclassified | place: USA... | reverse complement strand
GGAATCGACTTTCGGAAAGCACCATGCGTAAATCAAAGGACCTCTAGAGTTCGATCGTGCCGTTTTCTTCCCCGTCCCAGTACTGCACGCGAACGCCGCGCACCTTGATCAGGACCAGACCGGGAGTATCGACGCCTTCTGTGAACCAGCGATCAAGGTCGGACACCCAATGGCGCTCGAAGGCGGCCTTGTCCTCTATGAGCTCTGCCGCGCCCTCGATCGAAATGAACATGCCGGGTTTGCCAAGCAGGCTTGGCGGCTCGGTGAAGGAAAGCGTCACCTGAGAATTGCGATTGATGTGGGAGACCTTGTGGGTGTCCTTCATCGAGAAAAACCAGGAATCGCCATCATAATCGACATCGCCATTGTTGCTCATCGGGCGGTTGGTGATGGCACCGGAAGAGCCGTGCGTTGCCATCATGCAGAAGTCGATCTTCTTCATCGTTGAAGCAATGTCTTCGATTGTCTTGCTGGCCATGGAAGGCTCCTTTTCTTGAGCGTTGGATCATCAGAAGGTCTTGGAACGTCGCTGTCACCGCCCGGGCAAAGCGGAGCGCACGGATCGCGTTACTGCGCTTAAGGAAGGGCTCGGGATCATCCGGTAGCGGGCCTCGATGAGATTGTAGATGCCGAAGGCGGCAAGCCCTGCTGCAACGCAGATGTAAAGAGCGCTGCCGAATGGCATCTGCCTCAGCCACTGCATCGCATCGCCCATACTGCCGGCCTCTTGCGGATCGACCTTCATTCCCGCCGTGATGAACAGGATGCCGATCATGGCAAACACCAAGCCGCGCGCGACGAGCCCGTAGATACAAATCCAAGTGGCGATGGCGTTCTGATCCGGGATGCGAAGATAGCGCTCGAACTTTCGCGTCAGTCCCTTCGCAGCAGTGACACCGCCGCCGATGACGAAGCCCGCTCCAACCACAATCAGCAGATAAGATCCGAAGGGCTGGGACATGATCCATTGAGCAAGATCTTTCTCGCCAGATCCTTCATTGCCACCACCGGCAAGAAAGCTATGACCAAGCGCAAAGCCAGCAAGACCCAAATAGGTAATCGCACTTCCGATGAGAGCGGTACGAATGACAAGCCCTTTTGCGCTGGTGCCGTGATCGTCTGTATCGGCAATGGCTTGCGCCAAGCGCCAGCAGACAAAACCGAGAAGCCCGATGCCGATGGCACCCACCCAGATGCGTCCGAACGGCTGGTTCAGAAGCGTCGAGAGTGCCGACTTCGTTTCGGCTTTCTCACCCGCAACACCGGACAGCAGCGCCAGCCCGCCGACGAGCATGAAGACGATACCGCGTGCGGCGTAACCACTCTTGGCGAGCAGATCGAATCGAAAGGTTGAGGGCATGACGGGTCCGCTGTGCTGGGAACAATGGGTCCCTAACGCGCCGCGCGGATGAATGGTTGAGCCGGGAGTAAAAAAAGTGGCGAAGTCTTCGTCACCTTTTCGCAGAGGTGGGGTCTTCGAGACCGATTTTCAGCGACTAAAGATAAAAGCTCATGGCTGCGCGAGCCGTCCGGCGGCATAGTCGCGCGCCAATGCGATGAAGGCCTGGAAGGCAGCCGAGGAATTGCGCCGATTATAATAATAGAGGCACAGCGGTACGAGCGGCGGCGTCCAGTCTTCGAGGATGCGCACGAGCCGTCCCGCAGCGATGTCTTCGCGGACGTCCATTTCCATGAAATAGCCGATCCCTAAACCGCTCGTCACCGCGATCCGCGCAAGGGATGCTTCGTCGAGCGTGATCGGGCCATCGACGTCGAGTTGCAGTTGTTCGCCACCCTTCTCGAACCGCCACCGGAGCAATGTGCCATCTGGAAGCCGCGCCCGAACACACGGGTGGTTCAGCAGATCCTGCGGCACTTGGGGAACAGCCTGGTTTTGGAAAAAGGCAGGAGATGCGACGACGGCCATGCGTCGCATCTGGCCCAGCGGTATTGCGATTGCGTCGCTGGGCACGAGATCGGCGCTGCGCACTGCCAGATCGAAGCCCGCCGCTACGACGTCGACAAGCCGCCCCTCAGTCACGATGTCGATATGCACCTGGGGATAGCGCTGCAGATAGTTCAGGACCAGCGGCGCCATGATCTCGCGCGCCGCCGTCGCGAAAGTATTGATGCGCAACGTACCGGACGGTGTCTCCTGCTGGGAGCGTGCCGTGTTCATCGCCTTCTGGATGTTTTCGAGCGCCGGCTTGATCTGTGCAACGAAGATGCGTCCTGCATAGGTGAGCGAAACGCTGCGCGTGGTGCGATTGAACAAACGAACGGCAAGCTCCCGCTCAAGCTTGGCCACAGCGCTGCTGATCGCCGTGGTCGACATGCCGAGTTCGAGAGCCGCTGCTCGAAACGAGCCGCACCGAACAATGGCCAAGACCGCCTCAAGTTCGATGAGAGAGTGGCGCGCCATTGTCCCGATTTCCGTTACACCCCATGCGGTTTCATCTCGCTTATCGGGAGAAAAGTCCAGCGCTAAATTAGCCGCATCATTTAGAAGGAGATGAACATGTTGATGAACCTGCCGAAGCCGATCGCCGATTACATCGAGGCAAATGCGCGTCTCGATCTGGAAGGCATGATGAAGCAATTCACGAATGATGCGGTCTTCATAGATAACGGCAAGCACTACGTCGGCCCGGCCAAAATCCGCCAGCTCCTTGAGGACGAAGCGATCGCGGTCAAAGCGATCTTCGAGCCCGATAGTGTTCGGGAAGAAAACGGCAACGTTGTTCTCGAAGGTCCTGCCCACGGAGACTTCCCCGGCAGCCCCGTCCGCTTCACCTATCGATTCACGCTGGCGCACAATGCCATCAAGACCCTGGAGACCACAATATGAGTGTCCAGGTACTTCCCCATGAATTTGCCGGCAAGCGTGTGCTCGTCAGCGGCGGTACTAAAGGTCTCGGCCGCGCCACGGTGAAACGCTTCCTCGCCGGCGGCGCTGGTGTCGTCACGGCTGCCCGCACGATCAAAGATAAGATTGAAGGCGTGGAATATGTCCAGGCGGACCTGACCACTGCTGAGGGTAGCGAAGCGGTGGCCAAAGCGGCGATCGAGCGGCTTGGCGGTATCGACATTCTCGCCCATGTTATCGGTGGCTCTGCTTCGCCGGCGGGCGGCTTCGCTGCGCTGATGGATGAGCACTGGCTTGCCGAACTGAACCTCAACCTGCTGGCGACGGTCCGGCTCGACCGACTGTTAATCCCGCAGATGCTGGAGCGCGGTCAGGGCACCGTCGTGCACGTTACCTCCATCCAGTCCGTGCTGCCGCTGCCCGAATCCACGACAGCCTATGCCGCTGCGAAAGCGGCGCTGAGAACCTACAGCAAGTCGATTTCGAAGGAGCTCGGGCCCAAAGGTGTGCGGGTTAATGCCGTCTCTCCCGGCTGGATCATGACCGATGCCGCTGGGGACTTCCTCGACACGCTGCGAAATGCCAATGGCGGCACGATCGAGGACGCGCGCCAATCCGTGCTTGATGCGCTGGGCGGGATCTCCATCGGGCGCGGAGCCGAACCGGAAGAGGTCGCTGACCTTATCGCCTATCTCGCCTCCGACCGCGCTGCCGCAATCCATGGCGCCGAGTTTGTCATCGATGGCGGTACGATCAAGACAGTCTGAAGCGGCCCCCGAACCCCTCCGCGGAGAGAGGGTCTTCACGAGGTGTTTGACCGCAAGGTACTGACCAGCAGCGTGAGGGCAGACTCAGGGAGAGTCACTCAATCGCGTAACGCCGCTTCACACTGCCAGATCTAAAAAGCCGAAAGCCCGCGATACGCGGGCTTTCGGGATTTTCTTGGGACTTGCTGCCTAGTTACAGCGAATGCAAAATTATTCCCACTCGATTGTTTAAATAGCATATAACTATTTGAAATTATTGGCAAATATTTTCTGCCCACGGAGAAATTCCGACGCTGAGGCCGTCAAAAAGTTACGCTTTTGATTTTAAAGGGAAAATCACCGAAAAAATATTTTTGAGGTTTCGCCAACTATCGGGGTCAGTCGGATGATTCTCGCGATTTTCCGTGCCCGGCAGCGTACTGGACTCAAGTCGAAAAGTACCGTCACTTAATCCATATCACGCATCGCAGGCCGATGCTATCTGGCCGTAGGCGAGCCCGGTTCTCGTCCCTATGCATCATCGAATACCATTGCTTCGACGTAAGGGCGCATCACGGACCAGATCCGTGCCCCTTGCGCATGACGCCAGAGCTCATCCGGCGTGCAGCGTCTATAACGAAGGCCTTCGCGCAGTCCCTCCATCGCAATGCCAAGGCCGATCTTGTTCCGATATTTAAAGCAATCGACAATAGTTCTGGCCGGGTCCGTAACGGACACTTCTATGCCCTCAATGCGATGTCGCGTGACGCCTTCGTTCAAGCGCTCCCCTGCGAAGCGTACGAATCGTATGCGCGGATAATCGATCCTTGGCCGCCAGGCGGTCCGTTCGATCGCCATCCATACAGCGGATGGCATCTGTAGGGTCAGTTCGTGAAACTGCAGCGCAGAGATCAGGCATACAACGCCCTTCGGAACGACACTTGAGGCCTCCGCGAGTGTGTGGGTCGCCTCCAGCGACGCGTTGGAAAGTTGATAGACCCCTCGTGCCAGGCGCACCACCGTCTCCTCCCGGACAAGGCGGGCCACCGTCTCCGGTCCAATTCCTTCGGTCTTGAAATCCCTCAACCGGAGTATCCCTCTGGCCTTAAGAAGGTCGAGCGCACGACGCTGCTGGGCGTTAGCAGGTGACATGGCTAGTGACGTTTCCTCTACTTTGGAGATATATATCAGAGGTTATATCACAGGATTGAGGACCCGTATTGGGCTGATCCATGACAAAAGTAGCCAAACTCTGTCGTAGATTTATACTTATGTTCATGTTATGTTCTGGAAGGAAGTTGCCCAACGGCAACACTGTCCCGAAAAGGACTAGTTTTGGGATCGTTTGCAGGTAGGATTGAATCAGATGCTTGCGTGTCCCAAAACTCTGTCCCAAAACAAACTCATGAAAATAGGCTATGCGCGAGCTTCGACCAACGACGAGGATATGAATCAGCAGCGCCGGGCCTTGCGCCTTGCTGGCTGCAAAAAGATTTTTGACGATCAGATTTCCAGGATATCGACGAAGCGTCCGGGCCTTGACGAGGCGCTGGGACAGTGCGGCCCGAACGATATACTCGTAGTCTGGAAGCTTGATCGCCTCGGCCGCTCCCTTTCTCACCTCATTTCTATTGTCCAAGAGCTCGGGGGCAAGGGCTGTGGCTTCCAATCCCTCTCCGAGAGTATTGACACGACGACTGCGGGCGGTCGTCTTGTGTTTCACCTCATGGGTTCTCTCGCCGAGGCTGAGCGAGCACTGATCGCCGAGCGCACCAAAGCTGGACTGGCCGCGGCGCGCGTGCGCGGGGTTAGTATCGGGCGGAGGAAGGCGATGAATGCTGAGCAGCTGAGGCGCGCTCGCGCATTACTGGAGGCCGGCGAGCGGCCCGCGGATATCGCGCGCATGCTGCAGGTCGGACGATCGACGCTCTATCGTGCTCTCGACGTTCAACATGCCCGGGGAGGCCAAGCAGCATGAACGTGGCCGTGTCGAAATCGAATACGCGCATCAAGCCTGAGGCTTCGGACCTGGAGCCGATCCGCATTGAATTGGCCCGTGCCCGGATCATGGCGCGCGCATGGTCTGAAACAATCCCCGAACCACGTCGAACCGGCCACGCCGCGAGATTCGCGCGAGCCGCCCTGGAGATATTCGCGGCCGAAGTCGCGCCAGGGGTGAACTTACGTCCGCCTTTTGTGATCGCGACGGGCAAGCTGGACGCGACTGCGGAGCAACTGGCCGACTCCATGGGGCGCCTTGCGGCAGCCCTGCCTGTCACGGAGGGCTGCAATGCTCTCACAAGCCTCTACACGACGCTGCTGCCCGGCAAAGAGCGCAGCTCCCTTGGCGCGTTCTACACGCCTGCCGCATTGACCCGACGTCTCCTCGATTTGGCGACCGAGGGTGGCGTTGACTGGAAGACGGCTCGCGTACTCGATCCCGCCAGCGGTGGTGGCGCTTTCCTTCTGGAAGCGGCAGCACGGATGCGCGCCAGCCTGGTAGGCAGTAAGCCTGCCTTTATCCTCGCCCAACTCGGCACCCGGCTTTCCGGCATGGAGCTGGACCCGCACGCAGCGTCTCTCTCACAAGCGGCCTTGGAGATCGCCCTTGCTGACCTCGCACACGCCAGCGGCCGCGAGGTGCCCTTATTCGTCAAGGTCTGCGACACTCTCGAAGAGCAAGCGCACGAAATCTACGACCTCGTCGTCGGCAATCCGCCCTATGGTCGGGTACAGCTGACGGCGGCGCAGCGCGTTCGCTATGCTCGTAGCCTTTACGGCCATGCCAATCTCTACGGTGTGTTTACGGATATCGCGCTTCGATGGACACGCCCCGGTGGTGTCATTGCCTACCTGACCCCGACGAGCGTGCTGGGCGGGCAATATTACGCAGCGCTCCGGCAATTACTCGCCGAGGAAGCTCCGCCCGTCGCTATCGACTTCGTCCATGCACGCAAGGGCGTCTTTGAAGACGTACTACAGGAAACACTCCTCGCCCTTTATAAGAAGGGCGGGGACCGCACGCGTTTCCAAGTTCATTATCTCAACGTAGACAGCGAGCGGCAGGCGCGGCTTATTAAGAACGGCAAGGTCGGCTTGCCGGCCGACGCGACTGCGCCTTGGCTCGCGCCGCGGGAGCCGGCGCACGTACAGCTGATAGCCGCGGCCGAGGACCTTCCATCTCGGCTGGCCGATTGGGGTTATGAAGTATCGACCGGCCCGCTCGTATGGAATCGCTTCAAGCCACAGATGCGCGCGAGAGCCGGTCGAGGTCTTCATCCCCTCATCTGGGCGGAAGCCGTGACCGCGGACGGCCGCTTCGTGTTCCGCGCCGACAAGAAGAATCATGCTCCCTTCTTCAAACCGGAAAAGGGCGATGAGTGGCTGGTGGTCGAACGGAGCTGTGTGTTGGTCCAGCGCACCACCGCCAAGGAACAGCAACGCCGCCTCATCGCGGCTGAGCTGTCGCAGGATTTTATCGAGACGCATGGCGGCGTTGTCGTCGAGAACCATCTCAATATGGTGCGTGCGATGGGCGCGCCGAAAGTCTCGCCGGCCGTCGTCGCCGCCGTGCTGAATAGCGAGACGGTTGATCAGGTGTTCCGCTGCATCAGCGGCAGCGTCGCCGTTTCCGCCTTTGAGCTGGAGGCCATCCCCTTGCCCCCGGCTGCCACCATGGCCCCGATTGAGGAATTGGTTCGACGAGGAGCGACACGAGCCGCGATCGAGACGGCCCTACGCGGCGCCTATGGACTTAAGGCATGAGCCTCTCGCCGCTTCTGCCTTGGAGCGAAATCCATGCCCGGCTACCGGTGATTTTTCCGGAGGGATCCGCCAACCGCGATCGCTCGATTTGGGAGATTTCGGCGAAGACCATCTTTGTTATGATTTACGCTGGTGCTGTGGAAGGAACGGACAACTGGATACGTCCGGACCAGGTCACTCGCATGACCGACCAACAGGCCAGTCAGACGGGCGACGACGCGCGGCTGGAGTGGGCGAAGGCGTCGATCCGACCGAGCAAGGCCGACGTGCCGGGCCGCTGGTACGCAGTAAACACGCGGGAATCGATCCGGGATGACACGATCCGATATGCGTTGATCCAGAATGGCGCCGTGATTGAGCGGCCTGGCCTGTCAACGACATCACCTGCGGGGCGATACGCGCTGCAGGCCGACTTCGCGGCCCTGCTGACACCCGATCTGGACGAGGCAACATTCATCGCAAAGGCGGCCGCTTGGCGGGCAAAGCACCTTAATGCAGGCGCTCTTGCCCGCATCGCCATCGTTCGCAAGGGCGCGGCCGGCGGTGGTGAATATGAGCTCGTTACTTTTCCGAACGGCGAAACCCGCCGGATGACGACTGGCCCTAGCGCAGACATCTCAAAGGCCGTTATCGAGGTCTTCGCGTTGAAGTTCCTCAAAAAACCCGGCGTAATCGCCTTGAGCGAGAGCGGCAACAAGGTTGTCGCGCGGGATGACGAGCTGGCTAAGGCAATCGGCCTAGCAATCCCGGCCGACAAAAGTCTGCCAGACATAGTTCTTGTTGACCTTGGTCCTGCCCATCCCCTGCTTGTCTTCGTTGAGGTGGTACACACCGATGGACCGGTGAACGAGGCACGTAAGGCCGCCCTGCTCCAGATTTCGGAGGGTGCCGGTTTTCCCTCCGAGCACGTTGCCTTCGTGACGGCTTATCTTGATCGCGCTGGCCAGCCCTTCCGCAAGACGGTCAGTAGCCTCGCCTGGGGCAGCTACGCGTGGTTTGCATCTGAGCCGGACAACCTCATCGTCTTCAGCGGCAAGCCGCTTGCGATCGAGGGCAGCTGAATCTCTCGGCCGGCTGCGTTGGGCAGAACCCGTGTTTCTTGCTGCTAGAGATGAAACCGATAGACATTGGAGATCAGCTAATCGACCTCCGGGGGGAGCATAGTGAAAATAAGCCAGGTCCGAATTGAAAACTTTCGATGTGTTCAGGCCCTTGACGTGGACTTGGAAGACACGACGGTTTTTATCGGCGCCAACAACACCGGAAAGACTGCGATACTTGAAGCCGTCCGGATCGCCCTATCTCGGCGCTGGGGACGGCGCGGCACGGGGTTCACCGAGCACGACGTTCATTCGCCCGGCGAGACGCACGATCCCAAGACGGCGCCCCCGGTCCGTGTGCTTCTCCGTCTGGAAGAAAAGGCGCCCGAACCTTGGGATGCCGACATGGTCGCGGCCCTGGATGATCTAGTCGTATTGAGTGATGCTGGCCGCAACCTGATTTCGCTGCGCGTAACTTGCGAATGGAACCAGGAGTCTGAGGCTTTCGAGCCAGCCTGGGAATTCCTTGACGCCGCCGGCCAGCCCCTCACGCAAAAATCCCAACGCGCCACGAACCTGTCGGGCTTCTTCGCTTACGCTCCTTTGTTCTACTTGGCTGCCCTCCGTGACGCCGCTGATGAGTTCGGACCTCGGTCTGCGCTGTGGGGACGGCTGCTCAAGTCTATTCGAATACCGGCCGCCATCGAAGCTGACGTGCAGACGACCCTCGACGGTCTCGATACCAAGCTACTCGCTGCCGACCCCCGACTTGCTGATATCGCGAAGATAATCAGCCAGGCAGCCAAAATAGCCGTTGGTCAGAGCGAGGGCGACGCAAGGCTACGAATGCTGCCGATGAATACCTGGGATCTGATCTCTCGTGCTGCGGTAGTATTGAAGAACGAAGAACTCCGCCCCTGGCTTCCACTAGATCACCATGGTCAGGGCCTTCAGAGTCTGTCGGTCATTTTCCTGTTCCAGGCTGCTGCGTTTCAGCAACTCGAAGAGGAACAGCCTGGCACCGAGCCAATCTTCCTCCTAGAGGAACCGGAAGCGCATCTTCATCCGCAAGCCGCGCGGACGCTGTGGGAGCGGGTCAGCGAGCTGCCTGGACAGAAGCTAGTCACGACCCACTCGCCCTACTTCGTTCAGAACGTGCCCTTGCACAATCTTCGTCTCGTCCGGTTGCAAGATGGACGAACCGAACTCGCCTTCATGCCTCGATCGGTTGCCTCCGATTTGCCATGGAACGACGGCGTTACACAGTTCGCCGCTCACCAAGGCACGATGCTCGTCAAAAACCCTGCCACAGGAAGGATTGACGCTACCGCATGGTTCGATCCGACGATCGCTGAGAAACTGGCTGGTTGCTTCAAAGAGAATGGTGACCAAGCGGCAATTATCGCGACGATTTCAGACCTGCGCCACCGCTCGCGCGGCCTTGTGACGCCGCAAGAGGAGCACGAGCTTTCTTTCCTTGGTCGTCGCGTCCGGGGCGAGATTTTCTTCGCGCGCCGTTGGGTCCTCGTTGAAGGGCAATCCGAGTACGTATTGTTGCACGCGATCGGCCGAGCCTTGGACTACCCCCTTGATCGTCACGGCGTCGCAGTCATCGACTTTCAAAACAACGGAGACGCCGCGATCTATCCGGCGCTTGCGACATCGTTCGCGATTCCGTGGTGGATGATTACGGACGGAGATGGTGAAGCCGTGAAATTTCGCGCGCAGCTCATTAAGCGCGGCTTTGTGGAAGCCGACCTCGACGGGCGTGTCTCAACGCTTCCACCCCCAAACGACCTGGAGAGCCAACTGATCGCTGACGGTCACGAGGAACGACTGCGCACGATTCTGGCTGACGCTACGACTAACTCTGCGCTCACATGTCCCCAGGACGAATTTCTAAAGCGATTGAAGAATGAGAAGATCGCCTGCGTGAGCCGCTTGGGGCTTCAAGTCGAGACCGACGCCGACCTAGCATTAAAAATGCCGAAACCATTCGTGGACCTCGTTCAATCTCTGAAAGGAGGTGCCTAATGACCCCCGAGCTCGAAGCAATCCTTGCAAGCCTCAGTCCCATTCAGAAAGAGGCCGCGGTTTGGGGAGATGGTTCGGTGCTCGTGCTTGCCGGACCTGGATCTGGGAAGACCCGCGTCCTTACCTCCAGGATTGCCAAAATTCTTGATGACAGCCGTGGCAAGAACTTCCGCATTCTCGCGCTGACCTTCACGACCAAAGCGGCAGCGGAAATGCGAGAACGCGTTGAGCTACTCGTGCCCGGATTGACCGAGCGTGCCTTCATGGGAACCTTCCATGCATTCTGCACGCAAATGCTTCGCCAACACGGCTCACACCTCGGAATGTCTCCCGACTTCGCGATCTTTGATCAGGATGCGGATCGGGAGGCGCTGCTCAGCGACGCCCTTGCCGTCGCAGCAAAGACCGAAGCAGTCGACCCAGATGGTGTTCGCTGGCTCAAAACGATCGATCAGTTGAAATCTCGCCTTGTCGTGCCAGAAAAGGCAGCGTCTCAGTTTCGAGACACGCGAAGCGGCGAAGCCATCGCGCGCGTCTATCAAATTTATGAGCAAGCCCTGAGTGAGCGCAATTCGATCGATTTTAACGGTCTGATCCTTGGCGCCTGTCGACTTCTGCGAGACGTTCCCGGGGTCGCGGAACGGACGAGACGAACATACCCCTACTGGCTGATCGATGAGTTCCAAGACACAACACCAGCGCAGTATCGCCTCATCCAGCTCGCCGCTGGTGACGGGTTCAAGAACCTTTTCGCCGTGGCGGACGATGATCAGATCATCTACCAGTGGGCGGGAGCAAGCTATCGGCAAATAGAAAAGATGCGTGCCGATTTCCGTCCCGAGCTGATTCAGCTTGTTGAGAACCATCGGTGCCCGCCAGAGATCGTCGGCGCAGCCAATCTTCTGGTAGCTCACAACACCTTTCGTACGCCGGGAAAGAAACCCTTGGTGGCAGCTAAAGCTGCGATGTCTGAATCGATCAGTCTGCGCCTATTCGAGTCCGACAGTGCGGAAAGCGAGGGTTTGGCCGCCGAGATATCCGAAACTGAGCCGTCGAGATGGGGGAAAACCGCTGTCCTAGCTCGAACCCGCTCGCTCCTCGTGCCCATTCAGCAGGCTTTGCAGTCGAAGGGCGTCAAGGCAGTAATCGCGCAACGGCGAGACCGTTTCATTTCCCCGCAATTCACTTGGCTGCAGGCCTGTCTCGACCAAGCCCTGCGACCGACGGACATTCGTGTATTTAAGGTGCTTGTAGACGCGGCCAACCGCGTCGCCGGGCAGGATTTGGACCCCGCGATCCTAGCCGCCGAGGCAGAGGCAGCAGGATTATCGAATTTCGAACATTGGGGAAAAACCAGCGTCGCGATGGGCAATACGATTGGCGCGAAGCTCGGTGCCTTCGCTGTCCGTCTGGCACAATCCCGTACAGCGTGGCGGCCGGTCGTTAGAGAAGCGATCCCCGTGCTCGTCGATTCAGCGGCCAGCGCGGAGGGCGTCGTGAGCGACGCGGCAGACGATAAGGCTGCGTGGGACATATGCGCGAAGGAGATCCGGGCTGAAAAGGGTGGCGACATTGATCTGGACGAGCTGATTCAAGGACTGGCGCTGCGCTCCAAAGAACCACCGCGCGATCCCTCGACCGTTACCCTCCTGACGGTTCATGCCTCGAAGGGACTGGAATTCGATGTCGTCTATGTTGCGGGACTCGCCGAATCCATCATGCCGTCGTGGCAGAGCGTCAACAAAGGTGGCGAATCCCCAGAAATGGAAGAAGAACGGCGCAATTGTTTCGTTGCAATAACACGGACTCGGGAGCGCCTAATTTTGTCCCGAGCAGCAAACTACCGCGGTTGGTCGAAGGGCCCCTCCCGCTTCCTTTCGGAAATGGGCTTTTCTGAAGAAACTGAACCTCGATTATAGTACCGCTTTGCTCCCCTCCGCATCACGGAGCCGGGTCGAGGCGGGCATCCAAAGCTTATTGACGCCGTGATGCGTCGGTTCGCTCGCCGACAAAGAACAATAACCAATCCGACCGCGAGGGGGCTCAAGCGATGGTCATCAATATTTTCCCGCCAAAGAGAGGGACACTCGAACAACTCGGATCGACATTCGCGCTGCAGCAAGACAATTGGAATGACTACAGCTTCCAGACCCTCTACCACCTCTACTATCAACCGGACGATTCCAAACCGGCGACATTGATCGGACCCGTCAAGATACTGAGACGTGGGCAAACCGGATCCGATACGCGCCAGATCAAACAGGCGTTCGATCAACTATCGCCGGACTTTTGTTCGGTAGGAAGCTCGCTCGACTATTATCAGCGTCTCAGCGAAATCCCCGCAGTCGATAGAGACGGCATTGTCGCAGCACTCCGGGACGTCGTCGCAACACCAGCATTACAAAACGAGTTCAACCAGGAAGAGGGTTGGCGCGTGTCCCTGTTTCGCGAAAACAGCGACTACGCGAGTTACCTTGCCGACGCGACTGCCATCTACTCTAACAGCTATGCTGCTCTCGCCGACCTTTCTGGCTCACTTGTCTTTCGAGCCACTGGCTGGGCCTCCCCCTTGATCCTGAATTTTGATGCCCCGGACCCACTGTTCTACATGGGGCCTCGACGCCCCATCGGCCCAAGTAGAACGCGCGTCCTACTGCCGCGCCGCATCATCGTCATCATCGGAAGAAACGGTTCTGGGAAAAGCACCCTGATCTCCCGGATCGCCCGCGTCGCCTTCGCCTCACCCTCCGAGCGAACATTGGGTCCGGTCCGCGCGATCGGTGAATTTGAACCGGCTTCGATCGGGTTCATGCGCGTCATCGCCATTTCCTACAGCGCGTTTGATAATTTCATCCTCCCTGGCGTGTTCGATTCCGACCTTCGGCAGATCGCGGCCGATGTCGAGAAAGGAAGCGGACGCTACGTCTACGCCGGCCTTCGAGATGTGGTTCGCGAGGCTCGCGATGATGCCGATGCTGTCGACGCGAAGCCCGCACCATCGGAGGACCGGCAGATCGTCTCGTTTGAGGACCGCCGCACCACCACGAAACTCAAATCCCTCGACGATCTTGCAGACGAATTCATACGGCTCGTCACGCAGATCGAGAGCCAAGGAGACGGGCCTCTCCTGGACGCCGCCCTTGCGCCGCTGCTCGCCGATCAGTCCTTCATCGATCTGGAGGGATCGACACGCGCCGACCTGTTCGGCGACGATCCACGGCAAGCATTCATGGGCTGGAGCACAGGACACAAAATCGCGTTACATGTGCTCACCTCTCTCGTGGCGCATGCGACCCGAAGGGCT